>Ga0181571_10003967_pt1 | contig 11095 bp, 6 predicted proteins | sample 101ome_17_FD_132440 | JGI IMG/M metagenome (GOLD analysis project Ga0181571, IMG submission 132440) | Coastal salt marsh microbial communities from the Groves Creek Marsh, Skidaway Island, Georgia - 101407AT metaG (megahit assembly) | ecosystem: Environmental > Aquatic > Marine > Intertidal zone...
CCTCATTCCATGATGCCGGCAGTGACCCCTTGGATATGGAAGCTTTATTAGCGATGGCATCCGAGGGTGAGCTGGGCCTTAGGGTCTATGCCATGCTCTCAACATCTTATCCTGAGCTGATTGACGAGTGGTTTGAAAAAGGCCCAATGATTGATGCCTATGACGGTATGCTCAGTGTGCGCAGTGTAAAGATTCACGCAGATGGTGCGCTAGGCTCTCGTGGCGCATGGTTGCTGGAACAGTATAGCGATCGCCATGGCCATTTCGGTATGCCGACCTATCCCATGGAGGGTGTCGAGGAGATGGCGCTGCGCGGTCTTGAGAAAGGTTTTCAAGTCAACGTCCACGCCATTGGTGATCGAACCAATCGCGAAGTGATGGATCGTTTTGCCACGGCGCTGGAAACCGCTCAAGGGCAGGACCATCGCTTTAGAATTGAGCATGCTCAGCATCTTTCCCTGGATGATATTCCGCGCTTTGCTGCACTGGGTGTTATTGCTTCAATGCAAGCGATTCATATGAGTTCAGACCGCCCATGGGCAATTGATCGCCTGGGTCAGCAGCGTATAGAAGAGGGTGCTTATGTGTGGCAAAAACTCTTACAAAGTGGCGCTGTAGTGGTGAATGGTACCGATGTGCCCATTGAGCCGATCGATCCCTTTGCTTGTTTCTATGCATCGGTGACACGCAAAACCTTGGCAGGTACGCCAGAGAATGGCTATGAGGCTGATCAGCGCATGACTCGTGCACAGGCGCTCATTAGTTATACAAGAGATGCCGCTTATGCCGCCTTCCAAGAGAATAGCTTGGGTACTTTAGCGGTTGGCAAGTGGGCTGATATGGCGATAATCGATCGGGATATCATGCAGGTGGATGAGTCGGCGATTTTAGATACCCAAGTTGTTGCCACTATATTGGCCGGCAATGTGGTGTACGGCGAGCTATAAGGCGTCGATAGATTTATCAAGTGGCAGGGGTAGAATGTCTGGTTCTACCTCTGTTTCATCTTCGGTGGAGCTACGATTTTGCTGACTGATTTCGTGCCAATTAAGGTAGTTTTGAAAACGGCGAATATTGGTCACATAATCGACAGGTTCTTGTCCTCGAGCATAGCCAAATTTAGTTTTGCTGTACCAGCGACGTTTTTGCAGCAGAGGTAGGTGTTCCTTGACGTCTTGCCACAAATCAGGGTTTTTACCTTGTCGTTGAGTGATGACACGCGCATCCTCAAGGTGCCCAGCGCCAACATTGTATGCCGCCAGTGCTAGATTGGTTCTGTCGGGCTCGTTGATACGATCCGGCAATCGCCCGAGCAACCTTTTAAAATAGGCCGCACCGCCTCGTAAACTTTGTTCGGCATCCAGACGATTAGTTACGCCCATTTCTCGAGCGGTAACCTGAGTGAGCATCATCATACCTCTCACCCCTGTTGATGATTTTGCATGAGGATCCCAGTGTGATTCCTGATAGGCCATGGCGGCGAGTAGATGCCAATCCAATTGCTCTTCATTGGCGACTCGCGCTATTAAGTCACGATATTTTGGAAGTACTTCATCGACACGGCGAGTAAAGGTTTGGGCGCTGCCGCGAGACATGTCACTACTTGGATCAAAATACTCGGCGATCAGTTGATCGAGTTCGCCGCTCTCGGTTAATTGGGTCATGAAGTGATTAATGGCGTCTAGCAAGCTTTGACTGGCAGAGCTATTCATGACGGCCCATGATAGTGGTTGGGGCTCGCCGAGCCTCATTCCCGTGCTTAAACTAGGGAAGAGTTCGCGGTTGATGGCGAACTCATTGCTGTCAACAATGGCATAGTCATAGTGAAAGTCGCGTACCATCTCTAGAAAATCGATGCTTTCTAATCGCTGTAATTCGTCCCAAGAGAGTTGCGGGATATCAACTTTTAATGCAGAGAGCGCCTCGGCATGAGAGCTATTGGCAACGACGGCGATAGATTTATCAATTAAGTCTTCCGTTGTGCGAGGTTTTGGTTCTCCTGCACGATAAACAACAACAGCGTCAACCATGAAATACGGTTCACTAAAACGAAGCTTTTGTCTGCGCTTAGGGGTATCGCTCAAGCCGGCTGCGGCGAGATGAACGCCTCCCAAACTGGTTTTGGTCATCAGTGATTGAAGGTTGTCGACACTAATGACTTCAAGTTCAACGCCTAAGGTTGCAGCAAATCGTTGCGCGAGATCGTATTCGAATCCGCGCGCTTCCCCCTGTTCGTAATAATAAGTGGTGGGACCATTGCGAGTCGCGATGCGCAGAACATTGTCTTGGTAGACGCTGTCCAGCAGGCTGGGAGTCAAAGAGCTATAAAATCCAATGCCAACGCCGATAGCGACTAAGGCCAGTGCAAGAAGTGGGAACTTGCCAATACGGCGAGATGCATGTGCTTTTTGCTTGCTCACGTTAACTCCTATGGGTGAACTTTTTATAGTGTACTGGAGGCTATTGTCAGTAGCTAGACACGCTAGTCAAACACGAGGTTAAAATTGGCTTAAAAAAACGAATTCAAGCTGCACTTGGAGGTTAAATTACAGTACAATTGCGCCTTTTAAGAAAAGCACAGAGGTCCTAAATAGCATGCTCATTCTGCGCGGTGCTCCAGCCTTATCTCCATTTCGTCTCGACAAAACCCTTGCCTCGTTACAGGCAGTTGACCCAGCAATAAGTCGTGTATATGCAGAATTTGTGCATTTCGCTGACTTGGCAGGCGCTTTGTCAGAGGACAAGCTGACAACGTTACAAGCCTTACTTCATTACGGTCCGAGTGCATCGACAAGTGATGTCGACGGAGAGGTTTTTGTTGTTGTTCCTCGCCCTGGCACGATTTCACCATGGTCTTCAAAAGCTACTGACATTGCCCGTAATTGTGGCTTGGATGATATCAAGCGTCTTGAGCGTGGCGTCATCTATTGGGTTGAAGGTCGCAGCGTCGATGTGCATCGTGATGATATAGCTAGTGTCTTATTTGATCGCATGGTGGAAACAGTTCTGCCATCAACTGAATCTGCGAGCGTCCTTTTCGAGCAGCACGAGCCCGCACCGCTTACCGATGTGGATATTATAGTAGGCGGTCGTCAGGCACTGGTTGCCGCCAATGTCGAGTTGGGCCTTGCACTAGCAGACGATGAAATTGACTATTTGACGACGAGCTTTACGGAATTGGGCCGGAATCCGACCGATGTAGAGTTAATGATGTTTGCTCAGGCTAACTCCGAGCATTGTCGGCATAAAATTTTCAATGCTAGCTGGACCATTGACGGTGTTGATCAAGACAAGTCCCTGTTTGGCATGATCAAAAACACTTATCAATCTGGTGGTGAGGATGTACTTTCCGCCTACTCAGATAACGCAGCGGTTGTTTCGGGTCATGTGGCGGGACGCTTTTTCCCCAACCCCGAAACAGCATGTTACGACTACATTGAAGAGCCTATTCATCTGTTAATGAAAGTGGAAACCCACAACCACCCAACAGCTATTGCTCCTTTCCCAGGCGCGGGAACGGGTTCGGGTGGTGAAATTCGTGATGAGGGTGCGGTAGGTAAAGGTTCCAAGCCAAAAGTTGGTTTAACCGGCTTCACGGTTTCCAATTTGGCTATCCCTGGTTACGAACAGCCTTGGGAACATGACTACGGACGTCCAGGTCGTATTGTTTCTGCTTTAGAAATCATGATAGAAGGCCCTATTGGTGGTGCGGCCTTTAACAACGAGTTCGGTCGACCCAATATTTGTGGTTATTTCCGTACCTACGAAGATAGCGTTGTTGGTGCGGCGGGTGAAGAAGTTCGTGGTTATCACAAACCTATTATGTTGGCGGGCGGTTACGGTAATATCCGTACTGAGCACGTCGAAAAAACACCCTTTGAGCCTGGTTGTAAATTAATTGCACTCGGTGGCCCTGCCATGTTGATTGGCTTGGGTGGAGGTGCGGCATCATCCATGGATTCTGGTGCATCGTCTGAAGATCTCGATTTTGCCTCTGTGCAGCGTCAAAACCCTGAAATTGAACGTCGCTGCCAAGAGGTGATCGACCGCTGTTGGGCCTACGGTGAAGCCAACCCTATAGCATTTATTCACGATGTCGGTGCAGGCGGGCTGTCGAATGCCTTTCCCGAGTTAGTTAAGGATGCAGGTTGCGGCGGAACCTTCGAATTGCGTGAGGTCCCGAATGATGAACCGGGAATGTCACCTTTGGCTATTTGGTGTAACGAGTCTCAAGAGCGCTATGTTTTAGCGGTTAAGCCAGAAGACTTAGATCGTTTTGCGGCTATTTGTGCTCGCGAACGCGCACCCTTTGCGGTGGTGGGAGAAGCAACAGCAGAGCACCATCTTCGCGTTGGTGACAAGGTGTTCGACAACAACCCTGTCGATCTCCCCATGTCAATTCTATTTGGTAAGCCACCCAAGATGCATCGCGATATTCAACGCATTGATGTTGATATGCCGGCCTTGAATTTTGATGGTGTAACCGTGGCGGAAGCGGCAGAGCGTGTGTTGCAAGCTCCTGCCGTTGCGTCAAAGAATTTCTTGATCACGATTGGCGATCGATCAGTGACGGGTATGGTCCACCGCGATCAAATGGTAGGACCATGGCAGGTCCCGGTTGCCGATTGTGCGATCACCACTGTGTCATACGACAGCACTGCGGGTGAAGCGATGTCCATGGGTGAGCGAACACCATCAGCATTGATTGACGGTCCGGCGTCGGGTCGTATGGCTGTGGGCGAGGCAATTACCAACATTTCATCGACAGCGATTGCCGATATTCGCAACATTAAATTGTCAGCAAACTGGATGTGTGCGGCGGGTCACCCTGGTGAAGATGCTATCTTGTACGACACAGTGAAAGCCGTGGGAATGGAGTTTTGTCCCGCGCTTGGACTGACCATCCCAGTGGGTAAAGATTCGATGTCAATGCGCACAACATGGCGTGATGGCGAAGAAGATAAATCTGTTACAGCACCGATGTCGCTGGTTATTTCTGCCTTTAGTCCTGTGAGTGATGTTCGCAAGAGTAGAACACCACAGTTGAGAACAGATTTGGGTGAAACGCGCCTAATTGCCATTGATTTGGCCGCAGGTGCCAATCGTTTGGGTGCCTCGATACTGGCTCAAACATATAACCAAATGGGTCAGCAATGTGCAGATGTTGATGACCCTAAACGTTTGTTGTCCTTCTTTAACGCCATTCAAGATTTATTGAGCGAAGAGCTGATTGTTGCCTATCACGATCGCTCAGATGGCGGATTGATGGCCACCCTATGTGAAATGTCCTTCGCCGGTCACTGTGGTATTAATGTCGATGTGGCAGCATTGGGTGAAGATCACTTGGGCTCTCTGTTTAACGAAGAGCTAGGTGCTGTTATTCAGGTGTTGGCCGGTGATATAGATCGTGTTGACGCTGTTTTAAATAGCCATGGTTTACAAGCTGTTAGCTACGATATTGGCTCGGTGAGTGACATCGATCGCATTGTTATTCGTGCCGGAGAGAAAGAGTTAGTGGATGTTCCTCGGACCCACTACCAGCGCCTCTGGAGTGAAACGAGTTACCGTATTCAGGCAATGCGTGACAACCCTGAGTGCGCCCAGCAAGAATTCGATTCGCTTCTTATCGATGACCCGGGCTTGTCAGTCAATCTGACATTTGATGTTAACGAAGACATTACCGTGCCATTTATTAATTTTGGTGAACGTCCCCGTGTCGCTATTTTGCGCGAGCAGGGAGTCAATGGCCATTTCGAAATGGCGGCTAGCTTCGATCGTGCCGGATTTATTGCCCAAGATGTCCATATGAGTGATTTAATCAGTGGTCGTGTTTCCCTAGATCAATTTAAGGGCTTGGCGGCTTGTGGTGGTTTTTCATATGGTGATGTATTAGGCGCGGGCGAAGGTTGGTCAAAAACGATCTTATTCAATGCCATGCTTAGAGATCAATTTGAGGCATATTTTGCCCGTCAAGATAGCTTTGCATTAGGGGTTTGTAATGGCTGCCAGATGATGTCTAATTTGCGCGATATCATTCCGGGAGCTGCGCATTGGCCTCGTTTTGTTCGCAACAAGTCAGAACAGTTTGAGGCGCGTTTCTCCATGGTCAAAATCGAAGATTCTGCTTCGATTATGCTGCGCGAGATGGCAGGGAGCTATATGCCGGTGGCTGTGGCTCACGGCGAAGGTCGCGCTGAATTCAAAGACGCGAGTCACCTGAACCAAGTTGAGCAAACAGGTACGGTGTCAATGCGTTTCGTGGATAACTTTATTCAAACGACGGAACGTTATCCTGCTAACCCTAACGGTTCTCCAGCAGGTATTACTTCGCTTTGTAATAATGATGGTCGTGTAACCATTATGATGCCTCACCCTGAGCGCGTTTCCCGTGCGGTCACTAATAGTTGGTGCCCCGATGACTGGGAAAATGATGGCGGTTGGTTGCGTATTTTCCGCAACGCTCGCAGCTGGGTGAATTAAAAGAGCGCCATGTGGCGCTCATCTTTTAAGAACGACGAGAACAATGAATAAATACCCACTTTGGAAATATCTTCTTATCATCGCAGTCTTGGCGGTGGGCACAGTTTATGCCTTACCTAACCTCTATGCGCCTGATCCTGCTATTCAAATTTCGACTGAGAGTAGTGGTGAAACCTTACCCAGTGATGTCATTGACCGTATAGGCACTATTTTAGATGAAGCTGGTATTGAGCATTTTGGCGGCCAAGTCGACGGTAATACCGCCCTGGTTCGACTCAATGATCAGGACTTACAGCTTCGCGCTCAAGCCATAGTGAAGCGTGTGTTAGGCGACGGCTATGTGGTAGCGGTCAACTTAGCGCCTACCACACCGGACTGGTTGCGAAGCTTAGGTGCAGGCCCAATGAAGCTAGGCTTGGATCTCAGTGGCGGTGTTCACTTTTTGCTTGAAGTTGACACCCAGGCTGCGGTGGCCAAACGATTGGATGTGCTGAGTGACGACATTAAAAGCAATATGCGTGAGCAGCGCCTTAGAGGCATTGTCACCATTGAGCCTGCAGCTGACCCCGAAGCCAATCCCTATGGCTCGATTCGTATGCGATTTAACTCTGAGGAGCTGCGCGAGGAAGGCTTAAGTTTAATTCGCAGTAACTACAGTGACATGATCCGCCGCACCGAAGATGCTGATGGCGATTTTTATATTTGGTTGGATTACAGCGCACAAAAAATTGCCGAGATCGAAGACTACGCAGTTGATCAAAACCGTACCACCTTGAACAACCGTGTTAATGAATTGGGTGTGGCTGAGCCCTTGGTTCAAAGGCAGGGCCGCAATCGCATCGTGGTTGAGTTGCCAGGCATTCAAGATACCGCGGAAGCGAAACGTATTCTGGGTAAAACAGCAAATTTAGAGTTTCGTTTGGTGGCAAAATTTAATGAGTCATCATCCAGTAAAGAAACGTTTGAATTCCGTGATCCCGCACAGGGTGCCAGTATTGATCTTGAGCGACGAATCATTGTCACGGGTGACCGTGTTTCCAATGCGGCAGCATCGTTTGACGAAAACGGTCGTCCACAGGTCAATATTAGTTTAGACGGGCAGGGTGGTAAATTGATGCACCGTGCTACGCGTGACAATATTAAGCGCCGTATGGCCATTTTGTTCATAGAGCGTAAAACGCGGACCCGCTACGAGCAGGACGCCGAGGGTAATGAAGTCGTAATCAAAGAAAAATACGATGTCAAAGAGGTGCTGAGTGCTCCGACCATTCAATCGGCGCTAGGATCTCAGTTCCGTATTACCGGTCTCGACTCCCCCGTTGAGTCCTCTGAATTAGCGCTATTGTTGCGTGCGGGTGCGTTGGCCGCGCCGATTGAGTTCGTAGAAGAGCGAACGGTTGGCCCCTCACTCGGCGCAGAAAATATCCAGCTAGGTTTGATGTCGGCTCAAATTGGTATGGCCTTGGTGGTCATCTTTATGTTGGTTTACTACCGTTTATTTGGTTTGTTCGCCAATATTGCTTTGTTCTTTAATATTGTGTTGGTGGTTGCCTGTATGTCGATGCTGTCGGCTACACTGACCCTGCCAGGTATTGCCGGTATCGTTTTGACTGTTGGTATGGCAGTGGATGCTAACGTGCTAATTTTCGCCCGTATACATGAAGAAATTGCCTCGGGCAGTAGTCCTCAAAAGGCCATTAGTGCCGGTTATGATCGTGCGATGGTGACCATTTTAGATGCAAACATCACGACGTTGCTAACTGCGGTCATCTTGTACGCTATTGGAACCGGTCCTGTCCGCGGATTCGCCGTAACACTTTCGCTTGGTATCATCACTTCGATGTTTACCGCTATTATCTTTACTCGCTCGTTGGTCAATCTGACTTACGGCGGTCGTCGCGTTAAAAAGTTGAGTATTTAATTATGGCAAATTCTAAAGAGAAAAAAGTCTACAACTTCATGCGCCTTCGTTATGCGGCGATAGCTTTATCGTGTACGCTAATTGTGTTATCGATTTGGTCGTTGGCAGTGAATCAATTGAACTTCGGTCTTGATTTCACTGGCGGTACTCTCATCGAAGTAGGTTATGAAAAACCTGCGGATTTGAATAATATTCGCTCGGTGATGGTTGACTCTGGTTTTGAAGACGCTGTTGTAGTGCAATTTGGCAGTGAGCAAGATGTATTGATTCGCATGCAGCGTGGCTTTACGGATACCTTGGGTGCCGAAGTATTGGAAATACTCCGAACTAATATTGACCCTAGCGATAACATTGAGTTGCGCCGGGTTGAATTCGTAGGTCCTCAAGTGGGCGATGAATTGCGTGACCAAGGCGGTTTAGCGATGCTTGCTGCGCTTGGTATCATCATGGTTTATATCGCGCTACGCTTCCAGTTTAAATTTTCTATTGGCGCGGTAGCAGCACTTGCCCACGACGTGATCCTCACGCTTGGTTTCTTTTCCTTTTTCCAGGTCAATTTTGATTTGACGGTACTGGCAGCGCTACTTGCTGTTATTGGTTATTCGTTGAACGATACCATCGTTGTAGCAGACCGGATTCGGGAAAACTTCCGTATTATGCGTAAGTCAGACCCGGTGACCGTTATTAATACTGCCCTGACCGATACATTAAGCCGAACATTGGTGACTTCATTGACCACGGTTATGGTGCTATTGGCATTGTTTTTCTATGGTGGTGAAATTATTCACTCCTTTGCTGAGGCGCTGCTTTTAGGTGTGGCCATTGGTACGTATTCTTCTATTTATATCGCGGCGAGCGTTCTGCTTTCTTTGGATATTACTCACGAAGACTTGATTGTCGAGATCGTCAAAGAAGGTGAGTATGTTGATGACCTACCCTAGGTGAATGCTAAGGCAGTGGTCGATAGATATTAGACATAAAAAAAACCAGCGCTAGCGCTGGTTTTTTTATGCTTGTCTGGATTAGTTGCTACCTAGGTGCGGTTTAACCACTTGAAGTACCGCTTTAAATACTTTGGGTGTCCCGCAGACGAGGTCGCCACGAGCCGCGTAGTTGTTACCGCCGTTCATGTCGCTGATTAAGCCGCCGGCTTCTGTCACCAATAGTGCACCTGCAGCCCAATCCCATTCATTGAGTTCGATTTCCCAAAAGGCATCGTAACGTCCGGCCGCAACGTAAGCGAGGTCGAGGGCAGCGGAGCCCGCGCGACGAATGCCTGCAGTATTGGCGCGAGCAAAGGCGTTCAAGGTTTCGCTGTAGGCGTCTAAGCGGGGCATGTGTGATGTACGAAACGGAATGCCTGTGCCGAGTAGTGCGCCTTCTAATGTTTTTTGAGGGCTTACGCGAATGCGGCGACCGTTGAGGGCTGCGCCTTTACCACGACTAGCTGTGAATTCTTCTCCTCTGACTGGATCGAGTACCACTGCATGTTCTAGCTTGCCTCTATACTTACAGGCAATGGACACGGAAAAATGAGGAATGCCACGGATAAAGTTTGTAGTGCCATCGAGTGGGTCAATCACCCATTCGTAATCTGCTCCGTCACCTGTTCCCGGTGTATAGCCGCTCTCTTCGCAGCGGAAACCATGGCGCGGAAAGGCTTTTTTTAGGTGGAACAGTATTTCTTGTTCGGCGGAGCGGTCAACATCACTGACAAAGTCATTGATACTTTTGTTTTCCACTGCGACACGATCGAGTTGTTCCTGCGCACGGATGATAAGTTCACCGGCTTTACGGGCGGCGCGGAGGGCAATATTTATAGTGGGTTCCATGGAAAAAACTCGGTAGTCAATTTTGGCGCGCAATTATACCAGAACATTTGTTAGAATCTCGACTTTTTAATGACGGAGAAATTTGGTGAATCAAGCCTTCCTCGATCGAGTGCGTATTGTCTTGGTCAATACATCGCATCCTGGCAATATTGGCGGGACAGCGCGGGCCATGAAAAACATGGGTTTGAGCCAATTGTTTTTGGTTGATCCTCGAAAATACCCGCACGATGAGGCAACCCGTCGCGCTTCAAATGCGGATGATGTGCTTGAGGGTGCCGTTGTTGTGGATTCGTTATCACAAGCGCTTGCAGGGTGTGATTTAGTCATAGGTACCAGCGCTCGTGAGCGACGCATACCTTGGCCATTAAAAGATCCTCGTGCCACGGCAGCGGAAGCCATTTCTTCTCGTTATCAAGGGAATATCGCTATTTTGTTTGGTCGAGAACACAGCGGTTTAACCAATGACGAATTGCAAATGTGTCACTTGCATATGCATATTCCCACAAACCCTGATTACAGCTCCTTGAATTTAGCTGCTGCCGTTCAAGTGGTTGCCTATGAATTTCGTATGCTCGCTTTAGATGCTCCCATTGAAGTGGGGGAGGAGTCCGGTTGGGACATGCCCTTGGCTGATGCAGCGGATGTTGAGCGTATGCACGAGCATATGGCGGCGACCCTTGCCAGTATCAATTTTATCGATCCAGATAATCCCAAGCAGGCCCTTACTCGCCTAAGAAGGATGTTTGCAAGGATTCGCCTCGACGATATGGAGGTGAGTATTTTGCGTGGTATTTTGAATAGAATTGATAAAACGGTCGCCAAAATTAAAGCCGACTAAATTACTAGGTTTTATACTTGACTA
>Ga0181571_10003976_pt1 | contig 11080 bp, 8 predicted proteins | sample 101ome_17_FD_132440 | JGI IMG/M metagenome (GOLD analysis project Ga0181571, IMG submission 132440) | Coastal salt marsh microbial communities from the Groves Creek Marsh, Skidaway Island, Georgia - 101407AT metaG (megahit assembly) | ecosystem: Environmental > Aquatic > Marine > Intertidal zone...
CTTAATCTACTCGACGCGCAGGGGCGGGAGGCCCGAGATGCTCACCGGCTCGGCGGGCATCGGCGGCAACGACCCGTCCCCACCCGCTTCATCCCCCTCGTCGTCCGTCACCGGCAGATCCTCCGTCGCCACCGACGACACGTCGCTCACCTCGTCGTCCGTGGAGGAAGCCGCCGACTGAAACTCATCCGTCTCGTCGCTCTCCGTCCCGTCGTCGCTCTCCGTCGGCTCCGTCGTCGGCTCCGGAGGCAGGGCGGACGCAGCTTCGGGCATCGACCGCGTCGTCGGGTTTGGGTTTCGAGCGAACGCCCGCGACGCGAGCGACGCGAGCCTCGGGGAGTTCGCCGGCTTCCTCCACGTCATGCTCCGCCACCCGCTCTTGGCCGTCTTGGGCGTCAACGCTTTGAAGCTCCCGGGGATGACGTCGTCGTCGTCCCCGTCGCTGGACGATTCGTCGCTCGATGAGCTCCACCCGAACACCGCGTTCATGACCTCCTTGATCTCGTTCCGCGCCTCCCTCTGCGCCGCGGGGATGGCCTCCTCCACCACCTCGGCCGCGAGCTCGTCGATCATCCCCTCCCACGCGCGGCGCACCGCGAGGGTATCCCTCCACTTCCCCAACAGCGCCCTCGCGAAGGGCACCGCGCGCCAGTTCTCGTCGTCGAAAGCCACCGACCTGGCGCCGCGCATGAACGCGTCATCGCGCTGCGCCCTCAGGGCTCGAAGTTCCGGCTCGTACTCCCGCATGACGTTCATCTCCGCCTCCCTCGTCGCCTTTGCGCACATCGCCCTCGCCACCGTCGCGACGGCGACGAGGCGGTCCCGCTCGGCGTTCAACGCCGAAAGGTGTCGCTCGGTTCTCCCACCGAAGTTTTCGGCGTTGCACGCGCCACCGCTTTTGCGCAAGTTATCCTGCTCCCCGTCCCTTCGCACCGCGAGCTCGTGTTGCAGCTCGCGAATCGCGCGCGTGGCGGCGGCGACGGCGGCGAGGAGAAACGTTCGCGTCGTCGACGCGGCTGTGAACAAAACACGATGTCATACTAATTGCCCATACGAAAATAAAAAAATAAACTCACCGTTAACGGCGGCGTCGTACGCGTCCCTCGTGGCCCTCGCGCGCTTGATCTCCCGCGTGACCGCGAGCTTGTGGACGATGGGATCCAGCCTGAGCTCAGCCTGGAATGTCGCGGCGACGCCCGGGACGTCCGCGAGGGTCGTCGCGGCTGCCCTGAGCGCGTCTCGCCTGGCGACGACGGTCTCCGCGCTCTCAATCGCGGCGTCCAATTTGCCGATGGCGTCGCCGAGCGCCTCGATGCCCGCGGCGGTCCTGGACGTCCTCGCCGTGGGGTCGACCTGCAGCGCGTTTAACGTCGCCCTGAAGCTTCGCAGACGCCTGAGCCGTTGGGCCTCTCGATCGAAGATGCGATCCTCGAGCCTGTCGAGCGCCTCTTTCGTCGGCGCCTGATTGTTGACCCCGATCACCTTGGCCTTGCCGTGCTTCCCTCGCGGCATCGACAACATACCCGCGTGGCTCTCGAGCTTGTCACCCGCCCCGACACCTAGCTCGGGCTCTATCTCCCCGCGCTCGGGTTCCATGCTCGGCTGCAGCATCATCGCCTCGCACGCGCACCACCGCTTCGCCAGCGACTCGGCTCGCTCCGCAATCGTCCCCGTCTCCGAGACGGCCGACTCTGGCGATCCATCCGCAGCCGGCAAGGGCGGCAGCCCCGACGTGGACTCGGCGCCTCCCTCCACCTTTGATTTGGACTGCAGGCAGCCCATATCCGCCCTCGCGTGGGCGGCGCCCTACGGCTATAGCGTGCTCCGCGCCCAGGATTCTGCGTGCCGATCAACAAATTCTCACGTCAGCTTTTCCGAGAGTTTTCTGTTGGGATCTGTCACTGGACCATCCGTGGAGACCTGACCTGCACCAGCCAGTCCACAGCCGCGCAGTTCGCGTTTCGACCCGGATTCGATCTCCCCATTCGCCAATCTCGCGCCAAATTATTGCTGACAGGGATGGATACTCCAGGAGTCAGCGAGTGTTGAAACCATTCGCCCCCGCACGTCGGGAGGGAGTCAGCCGCAAACCCGCAACCCCTGCGCGGTCTAGAACGGCCGGTCATGAGCTCCCCCTCGGCCTCCTCCAAGCTCACGGGCAACAGGTGAGTTTCAACGCCTTCAACCCCGCGCCCCGTCGGTCACCCCTCTGAAAAAATGCCAAAAAACCGAGAGAAAACCCGAGGCTGGGTTTGCCGAACCGCGTCGCTGTTTGAACTGCCGGGACCCTCCGTCGTCTCACTGCGAAACCTTCGACCCGCCCACCCATCCCGCCGCCTTTACACTCTTCGCAGGATATACAGTTGTTCTTTCTGCCGTAACCACAACGCCTATCACGACGACATCATCTCCAAGGCACGCCCCCACGACCCAACACTGATTTCCCGACACCTCCTCCTCCCGCGACTTTCTTTTCCGCTGACCACGTCCCCTCGACTCCCCGCCTCTCAGGCGTTCCAGGGTCGCCACGGCCGTGCGTTTCTATTCAACGACGTCTGTAACATCACCCTCGGCGGCAAGGAGGACCGCCTCCTCATGACCGGGCTTCACACCGTCCGGGACGTCTTCTGCGCGTCCTGCAGCTCGCTGCTGGGTTGGAAGTACGATTTTGCGTACGAGCAGAGCCAAAAGTACAAGGAGGGGAAGTTCATCGTGGAGAAGGCTATGGTGCTGCACGAGGGAGGGTGGTGACCGGATCGAACGATGCGAAGTGTATAGTATGTGAAGAGGACAAAGGCCGACGCCGTCGAGTCAGTCCGAGCGATGCCCAACGACGTTGGACGTGCGATCCGCCCGCGGCGGCGTGTAGCATAATAAATTTTTTTATGAAAATGCTCTCAGAGCTTCCGTTTAGAAGACGCTCACGGAATCGGACGCGGTGCCCTCGATGAAGTCCGTGAGCTTGCGCACGGGCATCGGCGGCTCGAAGTCCTTTTCCTTGACGTCGTGCCCCAGCGCGTCGCGAATCGCCCCCACGATCGCCGTGCTGATCTTGTCAACCGCGCCGGTGGCCATCAGCCGGAGCCGCCACGACGACCTCTGCCTCAGGTCCTCCTCCACAAACTTGAGAGCGTCGGCGCCCAGGGAATCCCAGAGACCCCTCAGCACCCCGACGAGCGCCCTTCGCTGCGGCACGACTCGCCTCAGGCCCTTCACCACCGTGTCCACGTGCTGCAGGATGGGCCCCACGCAGTTATCCAGCTCGTCCCGCGACGCCGCCTCCTCCGACTCCTCCGGCGCCGGCTCAGACTCAAACTCATCCCCGCCGCCGTACGCGTCCGAGCCGTATCCGCCCTGCTGATGAGCCTTGAGCTCCTTCTTCTGGCGCTTGAACGCGGCGCCGGGAGGCTTGGCGGCCACCTGACGCAGCGCCTGGTGCAGGGACGGACCCGCCGCGGCCACCCCGGCGACGGCGCGGCGAAGCAGCGCGGCGTACTGCGCGCGAAGCTCCCCCGTCACCTCGGTGCTCTTGCGTCCAAACTCCTCACCCGCCGCGCGCTGACCGCCGCCCGCCGCGCTGACCCACAGCACGAGCCGCTGGTACACCTCCGGGCGCAGAACCTCCATAGCCTTGAGCGCGGTGAGGGCGGAGGCGAGCTCGGTGGGTACGTAGCCGTCGTCGGGTCCCGCGACGATGTGTGCGTCTCGGGCGGCGGCGACGCTCTCGAGTTTAGTCCTCGCGTTGACCGCGGCGGACCTCGCCTGGCGTAGCGCGGCTGCGGCGGCGGCTTTGCCCATGCGGAGCCTGTGTAGCGCGCCGGCGACGGTTTTCTTCGTCGGGGACGTCACCTGGTTGGTGGACACCTGGTCGCGGTCAAAGTGGTGCGCGTTTTGCCTCGTCACGGCGTGGCTGAACCGAACGCTCTCCCTCACGCCGTGGTGCTGGTGGTACTTGGGCTCCTTGTGCGCGCCGTATCCGCCGTGGCTGTCCGCGAGTTGGCTGATCTTCTGCAGCAGGAGCCTGTCGGCGTCGGCGAGGACACCCTCCAGCGCGACAGCCGCGTCGGGCCACCGCATCACGACCCTCTCGAATCCCTCGAGCGCCTGGTGCGCCTCGCGGTAGGCATCCTCCATCGCCGCGCCCCCCACGCCGTGCTTACCCACCGCCGCGACGCACCCGCGCAAGAGCTGCTCCCTCGCGGCGTCGATCCAACGGTCCACGTGGGGCGCGAAGAGCGCCTTGGGGTCCAGTTCGCCATCCGCGGGGGCGCCGTCGACGCCCGGGTACGCCTGCTCTCGGCCGCCCCAGTTGTTGTTGTTGAGGCGACGCTCCACGTGCTCGCCCACGTTCTGGTCCGCGACGTCCGCGGAAACGGCGGCTTCCTGCAGCTCGCAGAGGGAATCGACGAGGTCGATGGCCTCGGCGCCCGGCGGTGCGGGGGGAGGGTGCGCGGTGAGCATCTTCGACACGCATCCCGCCGCTTCGGTGCAGTACACCCCAGACGCCAGCGCGGGGAGTCGAATACCGACGGGCAGCACCCCCGCGTCCTGGATAACGTGGTCGGTGCCAATCTCGCGGCACAGGCCGAGGCAGAGCTGCGACAGGCCGGTGTACAGCCTCGCGTTGCCCCTGTCGTCGTTGTCGTCGGCGTCGTCCCCGTTTTTGCTGCGTTCGCCGAGGAACACGGAGTGGTGGCGGCGGTAGCAGGACCTCGCGGCGGTCTGCAGGTGGTTTTGCAGCGCGCGGATGGACTCGGGCGCGAGCGGGTCGCGCCTCAGGATCCTGAAGAGCTCGAGCGCGATGGCCAGCGCCGGCGCGGGGACCTGCTCGGGCACCAGCTTCGCGATACCCCTCGGCTCATCCTCGCTCAGGTTCTTGTAGTTTTGGAAGCACACGCCGATGAGCTGCTCCACCGCGGCGCGGATACCGCTCAGCTGGTCCTCCTCGATCGTCGTCAGCTTGCCCTCGGAGCTCTCGCGAAGGCAAGGCGCGAGGTGGTCGAGGATCGCGGCGAGGCAGTCCGCGGTGGGCGTCGCGACGGCGAGCACGTGTCGCACGTATCGAAGGCTGGTGTGGTTGGGGGAGACGCCCTGCAGGTCTGATAGCTCGCGAAGGAGCCACGCCCAGGGTCCCGTGAGCTCGAGCCTGCGGCGGTGGAAGCTGAGCGCGCGAAGTCCCGCGCTGAGCGCGACGTCGTAAGCGGCGGTTGGCGGGAGGGGTCCGTTCGCGGACATGGCCCAGCCGTTTGCGTCGCCGCCGTGGTTCGCGCCCGCGGTGGCCTGGTGATCCAGGGCGGTCAGCGGCGCGCCCCAGTCGTAGCCGCCGATGGGCTCGAGGTGCGCGGTGAAGCGGATGTATCCCTTTTCTCTGCCGTTGGGGTACTTGAGGGGCATCTCGACAATGTTGTGCCCCTCGCCGGACATGTTGGCGAGGTCCTCGAGGGTGGACTTGGCAGACGCTACCTTCCCGTTGCCGAGGTCGATGTCGAAGATGAGAGCCTCGTCCGCGGCGCCGAGCTTGATGCGAGCGTCGCCGAACCCAACGTTTACCGTGCACTGGTCCCCGCTGCCGCCGATGCCGTTATCGGCGCGCACCCTGCAGATGTCTCCCCGGCTGGGCGCGGGCCCAGTCGCGGTTTTGAACGCCTGGTAGGTTCCCCCGTGCTTCGCTGCCGCGTAGACATCCTTGGGGTCGACGCCGCCGGTGAACCTCTTCCACCCGCGCGTGGTGATTGACACCTCGGTGACGTCCACGGTGACGCCGCTCCACCGTTGTCCGCCGCCGGTGTCCATCAGGCCGAGGGATCTGCGCCTGTCAAACTTCTTCGGGGACTTGACCGAGGGTTTGTTGCCGCCGTCAAACTCGCTGACGATGCCGCTGCCGTTGGTCTTGGTGTCTCCCCTGGACCCGACGAGGATTCCGTCCATCCCGAAGCCCTTGCGGAGCTCCGAGCAGCGGTCCGCGAGGAAGTGAACCGCCATGTCAACCTTGTGCTGCGGCGCGTTGGTTCCGAGGCTGCCCTCGAGGCACGCCTGCAGGCAAGCCTCGTACGCGAGCACCCTGGCCCGTTCGTCCCCGCGCCAGGGTCCGAGGTAGCAGCCCTCGGGCGCTGCGCCGAGAAGCGCGACGGCGTTGCTCGGAGCCGCGCCCGGCGCCGCGTGCAGGTGCGCGTTGGGTCCGCCGTAGAGGGATTCAGAACCCCTCAGGTGAGGCGCCACCGCGGCGGAAACCTGGGGCGGCGGCTTGGGAGCCGCGGGCTTAGCCTCACGGACGGGGCTCCTCATCTCGTCGCGGCGGTGGGAGTACCCTCCGTCGGGCTTCGAGTGAAGCGACTGGGGCGGGGGAGCCTGGTGGTGCTGTTGCTGAGTCCTGGACGCTCCGTAGCCGCCGCCGCCCCTGGCGCCGTTTGCGTACCCGTCATCAGTCGGCGGGTATCCCGCGTCGCCGCCGTACCCGCGCGCCTGCGCCCCCCAGGGATCATCTCGATCTCGATGATGGCGCTCCGACGCGACGTCCCTGCGCGAGTACCCGTGCTCCTTGACGGGTGAGACGGGCGCCGCGGACTGGTGCGTCCTGTACGAGTTTGCGCCGGGGGGCGGGGGAGGAGCCGACGGGGGCGACGGCTCGACACCTCCCTGCGCCGACGATCCGTGGTAGTAGCCGCCCGCCGTGGTAGTAGCCGCGGCGCTCTTGGCGGGGGATCCCCACGGCGAGGACGGGACGGAGTGGAACTCGTCCTGCGCGCCGTTGCTCGCGCGCCTGTCCGAGTGCGTAGCTTGGGCCGGGCCGCCGTAGCTTCCGAGGGTGCCGGTGCCGGGGACGTAACTGGTCTGCCTGCGTCTGGCCGCCTGGGCCTTCGCGGCGGGGGAATCGCGCTCCCAGGTGGTACCCGCGCCCCACGGATCGGACGCGGCGTCGTGGTGCGTGGAAGGCGGCGGCGCGGGAGCGGAGTTGAGGGAGAACGAGTCGCCGGCGCCGCCGGGCCGCTTCCAATCCTGCATCTGACTCGGGTTCAGCGTCGCCCGGCGGTCGGATGGCTTGGGTGGGGGAGGGCCCATGGCGCTCGGGGGGGCGCTCGGAGGGCTCATCGGCTGATCCTGCCACTCGTTGCTTCGGTTACGCTGGAGGGAAGGACGCGGGGATGGGAGACGGATCAGATGTCAGCGTCGAGATTTCTATCCGGGGGAATCTAATCCGGGTCGACGCGCGCGATGGAGGGCCCGGAGCTGGCGACGCACCAGGGGCGACGTGACGGGGCTTCCGCGATAGGGGACCATCGTGGGCCCACCCATCGTCATGCGCTTGCTAGGGGTCCGTCCGGACCGTCCCGCGAGCGCGGTGAGCGGGACGTTCTCGGAGTCCACCCCGAGCTTGTCCACGCTCTGCGCCATGGAGAACTTTCGGGGAGATCCGACGGGTCCCGCGCTGGCGGTGCTGCCCCAGCCTCCCCCGACGGGATCGGCCCAGGGGTCAGCCATGGTGGCCGGTGTGCAAGAAGACGCTCGGAAGGAGCCGGTTCGTACGTACGTCGGTCTCGAACGGACGGCGCACGTCTCGATTGGCGCGTCCAAGGGGAACACGTGCGGGAAAGGAGAAGAAAAAAACGCACATTTCGTGTCACGAGGCACGAGGCATTTTTGGGGGGTCACAAACAGGCAAGGTGGCCCGATCGAATCCGAGTCGGGAACTGGGCGGGCAGATGGGATAAAAATCGAAGTTGCTTTGGTTTTTTTTTTCCAACTGGTGTAAAGTCTTACAACTCCCAACATCCGGGGGCCCTACCGTCGGAGGGACCCCTACCCCGTCGCCTCGATACCCGATGATGATGAAGCCAACAATCGAAGCGTCGTCAATCGATTCGTCAATCAATTCACCTGTACGTGTCCATGAACTCGGCGTGAAACTTCGCGAGCTTCTCGACGACGCCGCCAATGTCCTCCTCTGACGGGAGGAAGGTGGTGCGGAAGTGCCAGGTGCCCTCCACCTGCCCGAACCCGCTGCCGGGAACCACCACGATTCCCGTGGCCTCGAGTAGCTTCATGCAGTACAGCGCGTCGGGCGCCATCTTGCCGCTGGCCGTCGCCTCAGCCACGAACTTCTCCGGGAGGGTAACCTTGGGAAATGCGTACATCGCACCCTGCGCCTCGTTGCAGGTCACGCCCTCCAGCGCGTTGAGACCCGAGACGAGCTTGACGGCCCTGCGCTTGAGTGACGAGAGGATTTCGTCGCGTTCCGCGGCGTAGAGCTCGTAGGATGGGTCCCCGGGCTTGGGCGGGGACATCACGAGGCCCATGAGGACCTGGCCGTTGAGGTTGGGGCACAGCCCGACGGATGCGAGCTTGTACAGCTCAGCCTTGACGTCGGCGTCGATGCCGCACACCTCCATGTACCCCCCGCGCCGCCCGCACTCGCCGTAGAAGCCCTTAGACGTTGACTGCATGGAGACCAGGGGGATGTCGAGGCCCATGTCGCGGACAACCTTCTTGAAGGACGTGAACGATCTGCCCTCCGCGTAGACATTCTCCTGGTACACCTCATCCGCGATGAGGAGCACCCCCTCGTCCTTGCAAAACTGCACAATCTCCTTCTGGTTGTCGACGTTCAGGGCGTTGCCGGTGGGGTTGCCCGGGTTGATCACGCATAGCGCGCGGACCTCCTTACCCGCCGCCCTGGCCTTGTCCAGCTGCACCTTGAGGTCGGCGACGTCGAGGCCCCACTCTTTGTCCTCGTCGAGGTAATAGGGCACGAGGGTGCCGCCGTACAGAGCTAGCGAGGCGGAGTAGAGCGGGTACTGGGGGATGGGAACCATGACCGCATCGTTGCCGTCGCGAATCAGGGTTTTCATGATGTAGTGGCACGCGACGGAGGCGCCGTCGGTGAGCCAGAGGTCCTCGACGTGGCACTTGTGCCCCCCATCCCTTGCCTCGATGCCGTCAGCGACCATCTGGCGGAGCGCGGCGACCCCCTTGGACTCTGAGTAGGCGCCGGTGCCGCCCTTCATGTTCTCCAAGATGTGTTTGGCCGTGGAGATGACGTCGGAGGGAAAGAGCTTCCCAGCCTCGGGCGCGTCCATGAGCTGGGGGTAGTCCGTGAGCGCGAGCACCTGGCGGTAAAACGTGATGGGCTTCTGGCCGACGCTCTGCGGGTTGCCGATGTTGCACATGACGATCTTATCGAAGGGTAAGGACGCGGGGTCCTTCTTGAGCTGCGTCTCGAGCTCCCCGGCCCTGGTCACGATGGCGCCGCGAACGGCGTACTCCATCGCCCTCACCTTGGGATTGATGGTGTCCACAGTTATTGCCCCCATCTCTCTCCGCGTCTGAAACTGGAGGTTTGTGATGTGCGAGCCGAGCGTCGCGGGTGTCCTGTGCGTCGCGAGTTGTTCAACTCCGCGAGTGGCGCTGAGGAATTGTCTGGTCGCGAAGCGTTTGGCGAGGCGCGAAAGAGTCGACAGCTTGACCGGTCGTCACGGCACTCGGAGGTGCGTCCGGTCCCAGGCGCGTCGAAGAATATCGAAGCGGAAACAACCCGTTAGGGCGGAGTCAGCTCGGCACCGGGATTTGTGCGGGTGATCAGTGCCGTGGCCTCATCCAATCGGAAGCGCCGAATGAGGACCGCGACTTTTAGATTTGGCAAAAGTTTTTCCAACGGCGACTTACCAGTCTGTTTCACGGTTCGTCGAAGGCGGGAAATCGGGACGATCTTCCACTGCAGCGCTGGCAGGTCCCGCGAATCGACGAGCAAGCCTCGGGCGTAACGCCCGCCCAGAGTCCTCGACACGCACGAAGGTTTGGATTTTTTCAGCGGCAAACGCCTCTCGCGTAACGACTCGTCCAACCGCGTCATCCAACCGCGTTGGCCCACCGTCCCCCGAGCACCATCGCCTCGTCCACCCGCTCGGTGTACCCCACGTACTCGCTCCCGCCGCCCCCGCTGCTGTTCGTCGCAGCGCTGCTCCGCCGCGTCGCCGCCCCCGCCTCGCCGAACCAACCGCAATCCCCCGCGCTCGCGGCGACGTCGCGGCGCACGTCTTCGATCTTCCCGCGCAAGTCCTTCAGCCTCGCGCGGAGCTCCGCGGCCCTGGTGGTTCCCGCCGGCGCGCTCGCCCTCTTACGCGCAGCCGCGAGCTGGTCCCGCGCGTCCTTCCCCCGATCCGCCGAGTACCCGACGACTCCCGGAAATAACTTGGAGTCCTTGGGGCTCTTGGGCAACGCCGCCGGCGCGGGGAACGGCGCGGCGGCGAGCTTAGCCTCGTACTCCACCAGCGGGACATCCACGCCCTCGCGCTCAATGACCCGCGCGCACTCGCGAAACTTTGAATCGTCGTCGTCGTCCGCGGCGCTCGTCGAGTCGGTCCGAGGCGGGGGAACCGCGAAAGGTTCGACTGCGTTTATCCGACGCTCGCGTCCGCCGCCATCCGCCGCCGCCGTCTCTCCGGCGATGCTCCGCGCGTGCGCCTCGAACGCCGCCGGGGACGCGAGCGTAAGGTCTGTGTCCGCGTTGATCGCCACCCCCGCGACGGCGAGGATTCGATACGCGCACGGCGGCCCGGGGGGAGGCGGTCGCGACGACTCGCTCCTCGGTGCCTTTGTCGCCTTCAAAGCCCCCTCGCGGTACGAGTCGGTCTTTTCCTCGGGCTTTTCACCGGGCTTTTCACGTACCCTCGGGCGGACAAGCTCGACGGTGGCCTGCAGCCCGTGGCACGCCACTCTCACGATGACGACGTCGGTGTCGGTGGGCGATTGAGTCGCGCCGGGAGGCAGCGATCGAGTCGGGGTACGCGGCGCGGCTGCCGGGTCGGCGGCGCCGGCGGGACCGGGCGACGCGTAGGAGCTCTTGGGCGGCCTGCCACGTCTCTTCTTCACCACCGGCTCGTCGTTCTTGCGCGGCCGGCCTTCGTGCCCGGCATCCTCGTCGTCGCTCTTTTCGTCCCCGTCGTCCGAGTCGGAATCGAACGACCCGTCGCTGTCCTCTTCGGCGTACCGCTTGACCCCCCTCGACCTCCTCCCCCCGGTCGCGCCGGGCGATCCCACGTCCCCGTCCCCGCGCCCGTCCACGTCGTACTTGGGCAGCGTGTTC
>Ga0181571_10003987_pt1 | contig 11068 bp, 4 predicted proteins | sample 101ome_17_FD_132440 | JGI IMG/M metagenome (GOLD analysis project Ga0181571, IMG submission 132440) | Coastal salt marsh microbial communities from the Groves Creek Marsh, Skidaway Island, Georgia - 101407AT metaG (megahit assembly) | ecosystem: Environmental > Aquatic > Marine > Intertidal zone...
CGATCGTCGCCACGTTCCACGATTTCAACCCGCGACGGTCGACGACGCGACGTGGTGGCGCCAGCTGGCGAATCCGGCTTCTGACTGTTTGCCCATACGATTACATCCTGGATCTCGCCTTTTTTTTCTTTTTTCTTCTGGAGCACGCAACCGAGAAGAGCCCGACGCCGTCCGCCGCGGCAGATCGATCTCGCGTCGTCGCGAGTCGTTCGCGTCTGCAGCGCCCGGAAAGTCTGTTATCCTGGCGCTGCTCCATTCCCTCGGGCGCGCTCCGCGCCTCGGCTCTCCCGATGCCGATCATCTCGGCGATGTCGTCGCGGACGGCGACGCCGACGCTCGGGGCGTCCCCCGCTCCGCGTCGCGCGTCTCTGTCGCGGCGGCGCGTCGGGATCGCGGCGCCCCACGCCGCGCGGGGCCCCGCGGCGGTCGTCGTCCGCGTCGCCCCGTCGGGGGTCCCCACGACCGCGTTCGTCGGACCGTCGCCCCGCGCCTCGCTCGCGATCCCCGTCGAGAAGCGCCTCGCCTCGCGCGCGCACGCCTTCGGACTCCCCCCCCGCGGCCTCGGGCCGGGCCCCGGCCTCGCTCCCGCCCTCTTCGCGCGTCGCCACCGCCGCTCCCCCGCGTGCGTTCGTCATCACCGGTGCGCGAAATGCGCCGCGTTCGGGGACATGTTCAAGCCCGCGCGCGTCCTCCGCGAGTGCTGCGTCCAGGTCGCCGAGGCCGACCGCGGGAAGACCGTGCTGACCGCGGCGGCCGTCGGCGGCGTCGCCACCGCCGCCTACGTCGCGTACGTCGGCGGCTCCGGCGGCGGTTCCGGCGGCGGCGTCGGCGGCGGCTTCGGCGGCGGCGGCGGCTTCGGCGGCGGCGGCGGCGGCGGCGGCGGCGGAGGGCATCGCTCGGCGTCGGCGTCGGCGTCCGCGTCCAAGACGTCGGGGTCCGCCGCGACCGCGGGGCCCGGCTACCTGGAGGAGGTGGTGTTGCTCGACATCCGCGGGATGCACTGCGGCGGGTGCGTCGGGAACGTCCGGAAGATTTTGGAATCCGAGCCCTCGTGCGTCTCCGCCTCGGTCAACCTCGCCAACGAGTCCGCCCTCGTCCGCGTCGGCGTGGAGATCGGGGACGAAACGAGCGGCGGTGACGCGAGCGGCGCCGGGGACGGTTCGTTCGAGGCTCTTGTCCAGCGCGTCGTTCGCGTCGCCGGCGAGACGCTCGCGAAGACGGTCACCGAGCGCGGGTTCCCCGCCTCCGTCCGCGACGTCGGCGGCGTGAACGTCGCGGGCGTCAGCGCGGCGGAGGCGGCGAACGCCAAGCGCGAGGCGCGCTTGGAACGCATCGCCGAGAGCACCCGGCGGGTGGTCGTCGCGTGGGCGCTCGCGGCGACGTGTTTGATCGGCCACGTCACCCACGCGCTTCACGTCCCCTCGGCGCCGTGGCTCAAGGTTCTGTGTTCCGTCCCCGTGCACGCGGGCCTGAGCGCGTTCGCGCTGTTGGGCCCCGGGAGGGAGATTCTGGCGGACGGGTGGCGGTCGCTCAGGGCGGGCGCGCCGAACATGAACGCGCTCGTGAGCCTCGGCGCGCTCGCGAGCTTCGGGATGAGCTCGGCTGCGGTGGCGATGCCGCGACTGGGGTGGCCCACGTTTTTCGAGGAGCCCGTGATGCTGCTCGCGTTCGTGCTCCTGGGGCGGGCGGTGGAGGAGCGGGCGAAGCTCAGGGCGACGAGCGACATGTCCGCGCTGCTGAACCTCCTGCCGCCCACGGCGAGGCTCGTCGCGGGCGCGCGGCGAGACGGCGCGTCGGGACCGGACGGCGCCGACGCGGGGGAGGAGGCGTTCGACGCGCTCGAGGGCGACCTCGGCGCGTTCCGCGAGGTCCCGACGTCGGTGATTCACCCGGGCGACCTGGTCGTCGTTCTCCCCGGCGACCGCGTCCCCGTGGACGGCGTGGTCGTTCGCGGGCGGAGCTCGGTGGACGAGGCGGCGATCAACGGCGAGCCGATTCCTCGGGCGAAGCGCGCGGGCGACTCGGTGCACGCGGGGACGGTGAACTGCGACGGCGCGCTGACGGTTCGCGTCGCGAGCAGCGGCGAGGAGACGCAGGTCGCCGGGATCGTGCGCATGGTCGAGGCGGCGCAGCAGAGAACCGCGCCGGTGCAGAGACTCGCGGACGAGGTGAGCGGGACGTTCGCGTACGGCGTCATGGCGGCGAGCGCGGCGACGTTCGCGTTCTGGTCCACCGTCGGGACGAGGCTGTTTCCGCACGTCCTCGCGTCCACCGCCGCGGGGGCGACGGCGGCGGCGGCGGCGGCGGGGGGCGCGACCCCCGCCGCCGCGCCGCTCCTCCTCGGGCTCCAGATGGCCGCCTCCGTGCTCGTGGTGGCGTGCCCGTGCGCGCTCGGCCTCGCGACGCCGACCGCGGTGATGGTGGGGACGAGCCTCGGGGCGAGGCACGGGCTCTTGATCCGCGGGGGGGACGTGCTGGAACGCGCGAGGGCGCTCGACACGGTGGTGTTCGACAAGACGGGGACGCTCACCGCGGGGAAACCGACGGTGCGAAGAGCGGTGGTCGTCGAGGGGGAGACGGAACGGCGCGTGGTCGAGTACGCCGCGGCGGTGGAGCGGAACTCGAGGCACCCGCTCGCGCTCGCCGTCGTCGAGGCGGCGAAGCGCCTCGAGCAGCGCGGCGAAGAGGAGGAGGAAGAATCCGGGGCCGCGGCGAAGAAGAAGAAGAGGGTTAAAAAAGCCGAAAAGGCGGCGGCGCGACGAAAAGGACGCGCCCCCGTCGCCGACGACGAAACCTTCCGCCAGGAGCCCGGCGCGGGCGCGGTCGCGACCGTGGACGGCGTCACGGTCGCCGTCGGCACGTGGGCGTTCGTCACTTCGGCGGCGCGCGGTGACCCCGGCGGTGACCCCGGCGGGTCCCCGATCGATGCGTCGTCGCGCGCTCGGATGCCCGACGCTCTGGCGACGCACGCGGCGTCCGTCCCCGCGGGTCGGACGCCGGTGTACGTGTCGTTCGACGGCGCGTGCGTGGGCGCTCTCGAGATGGAGGACGCGATCCGCCCCGAGGCGAAATCGACCGTGGACCGGCTCCACGCCCGCGGGATCCGCACGGTGTTGCTGAGCGGCGACCGGACGGCGACGGCGGTGGAGGTGGGGACGGCGCTCGGGATCGCGCGGGAGGACATCTTCGGCGACGTTCGGCCCGAGGAGAAGGCGGCGCGGGTGGACGCGATGCGCGCGAGCGGGCGGAAGGTGGCGATGGTCGGCGACGGGATCAACGACGCGGCGGCGCTGGCGGCGGCGGACGTCGGCGTGGCGATGGGCGGGGGCGTCGGCGCGGCGAGCGACGCGGCGTCCATCGTTCTGCTCGGGGATAACCCCACCCAGGTGGTGGACGCCGTCGAGCTGAGCCGCGCGACCTTCGCCAAGATCAAACAGAACCTCGGGTGGGCGTTCGCGTACAACCTCGTCGGCATTCCCATCGCCGCGGGCGCGCTGCTGCCGGTCACGGGGCTCGCGCTCACGCCCAGCGTCGCGGGGGGGCTCATGGGGTTCTCGAGCCTGGGGGTGATGGGGAACTCGCTCACGCTGAGGCTCGCGGGGAGGAAACTGTCCAAGCCGCCGACGCCGAGAGAAGAAGGCGTCGACGCCGACGCCGGGGGGGGAACGCGCGCATCGGACGAGAACGCGTGACGGCGCGCGGTGATGGAACCCCCGACTCCTCGGGTGCGATGTGAAACAAACGAAACGAACGAGTCCCCCCTCCGGTCGTCGCCGCCGGACCTAAACCGCCGCGGAGGAATCCACTCACACTACTCACAACGCGCCGTCGACGATCTGCTGAAACGCCTCCAGTTTGTTCACGTCCCCGAACCCCACGGCCGGTTGCCCGATGAGCGCCTCCCGCATCGCCGTCACGGACTCGGCGCGAACGGTCGTGTCCTTGGCGGTGAGGAACTCGAACAGCGCCATGAACTCCGACCCCGCGAGCTTGTCGTCCTCGCCGAAGACCTCGAACAGGGACGTGACGATGCCGACGAAGGAGGCGTCCGTCATCGTCAGGAGCAACGCGAGGGGCTCCGTGGGATTGACCGCGTCCCCCGCGAATTCCCCGAGGCGGAACGCCTGCTCCACCGTCGCCAGCTTCACGCCAGCGTCCGTGCACGACGACGTGAGCTCCGCCAGCGACATCTCCAGTTTCCCCTTGCAAGTCGCGTACACCTCCTTGATCTGCGTCGTCGTCGGCGGCACCGGCTCCTCCACCGTGCTCGCGGACACGCTCGCGAGGTTGCTGAAGTAGATGGCGGAGAATTCGTACACGTCCTCCGGCTGCCGCCGAACCACCTCCTTCGTGTACGCCTTGAGGATGTCCGCGAGATCGGGCGGCACCTTAATCTGCTCGGCGCAGTAGATGGGCTCCAGGTCCATCGTGCCCACCCTGGGCGTCGGCATCGCGGCGGGCGGCGTTCGATTCGCCAGGCTCACGCGCGGATCCAAAGTGAGCGCGTGTGGAGAACCTTGAGTCATCAATCATGACTCGTCGATATATAGGATAACTCGTCGGGCGCGCGGACCGTCGTCCCATTTTGGGTCGGTTCGCCCGAGAGAACGCGACCACCCGCCGGAGACGCCCGATCGGGGGGCGTCGACGCCCCGCGCCACACCGTCACGCGCGGCGCTGCGGGCGCGGGCACGCGAGCGGCGGTCCACTATGGGCGACGAGCCGGTCGAAATTCCCCCGGGGGTGGCCTCCGTCTTCCTGACGGGTGCGTTCCGCGCGCTTCCCCGCCACCGCGCGGTCGACGCTTTGAATGCATCCTCCCGCCGTCTCCTCGCTCGCTCGCGCGCTGACTTCTCCCTCCTCTTCCCCTCCCCCGTCACTCAGGCGGCACGCTCGAGATCGTCGGGCTGCAGGACATGGGCGAGGACCTGGTTCTTAAGACGGTGACCAAGAGCACGCTCCTCGGCGACATCCAGTACCGCGGCGCCATCTCCGACTTCACGGTCGTCAAGAAGGCGATCGAGGATGCGGATTACGACGACATCCTCGTTCGTTACAACGAGGACGACATCTACGGCGACGGCAACAACTTCGAGCTCGCGCTGATGAAAACCGTGGCGGACGAGTGGCTCCGCGCGTCGCAGGAGAAAGCTGCCGCGGACGCCGCGGCCGCGAGCGCGGCGGCGGAGGAGGCGGAGGCGTCCAAGCCCGGTCGGCGCCCGCGGAAGAAGAGGATCAACGTCGAGGAGGTCCCGAGGAAGCCGTGGGTGAGCCAGGGCTCCGAGCGCGAGATCGACGAGGCCAAGATCGTGCCCAGCGGCAAGCCCAAGGTGGTGCTGCAGCTGGTCCGCCCGCTCAAGGACTTCGGGCGCCCGACGAAGCTCGAGGACGTGAGCGCGATGGAGCTTTGGAGCAGCGCCACGATGGAGGTGCGGCCGACGAAGGTGAAGGAGGGCGCGTTCAAGTATCCGATTCTCGTGGACGCGGCGACGCAGGCGGTTCCCGAGCTCGTCGGCGCGGAAATCCAGGCCACGCCCGCGAAGGCCAAGCCCATGGCGACGCAGTACGAGCCCCGAGAGTTCACCGAGGCGGAGAAGCGAGCGCACCTCCGCGACGACTCGGGCCTGGCGGCGTTTCTTCGCAGGGTGGACGGGGAGATGACGCGCGCGCTGCAGCAGAACGAGTGCGCGAACATCTTCGCGGACGACTTCGCGAACCTGGCGGACGACGAGTCCCGGATCACCGGCGGCGGCGACCCGAGCGGCGGGGGGATCGAGGAGACGCACTCGTTCACGTCGTTGGCGCACGGGAAGGGTAAGACGGTGGCGTGCGTGGATTGGCTCCCGGGGAGTACGATTGGCCGGGACGTGCCGCCCGGAACGACGCCCGGCGCGTTTGTCGTCGCGGCGTCTTGCGTCGCGCGCGAGTCGTTCGAAGACCGCGTGGCGTCCGGGGGGCAGAGTAAGGAGGGCGCGGTGTTGCTCTGGGACCACTCCGATTCGATCAACCCGCGGTGCGTGCTGGAGGCGCCCGCGGACGTGCACTGCTTCGCGTTTAACCCCGAGAATCCCGCGCTCGTCGCCGGAGGCCTCGCCAACGGTCGGGTGTGCTTCTGGGACACGGAAAACCCCGAGACCGCGGTGGTGAACGTCGGGGCCGGGACCGACGGCTCTCCCGGCGCGGGCGCGGGCGTGCCCGCGTTCCGGCCGAAGTTCGTCTCGCAGACGCCGGACTCGCACGTGTTGCCGGTGACGGACCTTCGGTGGTTGGGGAAGGATTGCGCGGTGACGAAACCGCGCGGGGTTTTGGAGAAACCGTCGCCGGCGACGGGCGCTTGCACGTTCTTCGTGACGTGCGCGGCGGACGGCAAGGCGCTGTTCTGGGACATCGACGTCAAGCGCGACGCGAAGAAGCGCGAGTTTCTGTTCTCGCCGACGTACAAGATCAACATGAACCGCGGGGAGACGCACGGGACGCTCGCGGCGATTCGGTTCGACTTTTCCCCGGACGTCGGGCCCGGGGGGCCGACGGAGTACTTCTGCGCGTCCACGGACGGAGAGGTGGCGCAGTGCGACTTCGTCAAGCCTGAGGACGAGCAGCACCCGGAGTACACGAAGATGGCGTGCGCGGCGCACGCGGGGGCGGTCAGGTCGCTGGACCGGTCGCCGTTTTTCCCCGACGTCGTCGTGTCGGTCGGCGACTTGAGTTTCAAGCTCTTCCGAGCCGGCACGCGGACCCCGATCTTCTCCTCCCCGGCCGCGGACACGTACCTCACCGCGGGCGCCTTCTCCCCGACCCGCCCCGGCGTGCTGTTGATGGCGAAGCAGGACGGGACCGTGGACGTGTGGGACCTGATGGACCGATCCAACGAGGCGGCGCTGTCGGTGCGCGTCAACAGCACGCCCGTCGTCGCGGTGAAGTTTTGGCCGAGCGGCGACGAGAAGCGACAACTCCTCGCCGCGGGGGACGCGAGCGGGACGCTGCACGTCCTCGACCTGCCGAGGCGGCTGAGGAAGCCCGTGCCGAGGGAGAGCGAGCTCATGGAGGCGTTCCTGAAGCGGGAGATGGATCGCGTCGCCGACGCGGAGGCGAGGACGGCGTCGCGGGACGAGGAGGCGCGGCGGCTGGAGGAGGAGGCGGCGGCGGCGAAGGAGGCGGCGGAGGCGGCGGAGGTGAAGGCGCAGGCGAAGAAAGGGAAGAAGGGGGCGAAGGAGCTCACCCCGGAGGACGTCATGGAGGCGGAGTACCTCGCGCTCGAGGACCAGTTCATGTTGCAGATGGGCCTCCGCGACCCGCCGGAGGAGGATTAGCGATGGCGAAGGGCAGACGCGCGCGCGCCGCCTTCGAGGAGGGTACGGAATCTTCAAACGTCTCGCGCTCGAATCGTCTCCAAACGTCGTTCGTCTTCGCGAAGCGGCGAGCGGGCATCTCCTCGCGATCCGCGACTTTTCGGCGCTCTTCTCGTCCTCGAAGGGTCTTCGTTCGGCCCCTCGGGCCCCGTTTCGTCTTTGCGCGCGTCGTCTTTTCACTCCGTCGCCTTGTCCTCGCCTTCTCCCTTTTCGCGTTTTTCCTTCTCGGCGAGCGCTTGGATCGCCGAGAGGAACTCGGCGACGCTGAACCCCGTCCCCGGCTGCAGCCCGAACTGCGCGAGGTCCATCTGCCCGCTCGTCAGCGCCGCGGAGAACCGCTCGAGCTGGCTCTGGAACTGCGGCGTGCGCAGGAGCTCCTCGAGGTCCTGCGAGTCCCTGTGCTCCTCGGGCAGGTGCTCCATCAGCCTCGCGCGCACGTCCTCGCCGCGCAGCAGCGGTCCCACCGTCTCCGGCGTCAACACGTCACCCAGACCCGGGCCGCGCGCCCTCGCGCCGCCGGGACCCGGTCCCCCGCCCATCCCGGAGAGCATCGCCGCCATCGCGCTCGCGGCGTCGGAGCCCGATCCGCCTTGGCCGCCGCCGCCGAGGTTCCCCAGCGCCGCGCGCAGCGCCTCCCCGGACACCGCCGAAGGCGGCGCGGCGGGAGACCTCTCGTCGCTCTTCGCCTTCGCCGGCGCCGCGGGCGTGTCCGCCACGGTCGCGGTCGCCGCGGGGGTCTCGTCGGGTCGCGGCGCCAGGGCGCTGTTCGCCGCCTGCTGCGCCTGCCGAATCGCCGCCGAGCGCGCGGCGATGGACGGCGCCGCCGACGGCGCGGCGTCGTCGGGGTGCTCGCCCGAGAGCGCCGCGTTCACGCGCGCGGTCAGCGTCTCGTCGTCGAACCGACCCGCGGGCTCCTGGGACCAGAAGAACATGTTGCGGCTGACGTCGTCGGGGAACTTAATCACGAACACGCCGGGTTTCGGGATGAACTTCATCACCGACTCCTGCGGGAAGATGATGAAATCGTCCTCGGGCACGAACGGCATGCCCTCCGCTCGCGAGCCCCACTGCAGGTGGCAGAGCCCGTCCGTGGCCTTGCACACGCGAAGCTTGCCCTTGCGCTCGTCGGGCGCCATCGCCTTGCCCGCCACGTTGATTCTGCCGCATCGCACGTCGATGAGAACTGCGGTGGACGGGGGGGGGATTGCGAACGGGTGGGGGGGGCGGGTGGGTGGTCGGAGGTTAGAGACGGCCGCGACTTGTGGGCACCCCACCCCGAGGAGGGAAGGGAAGGAACATCGCGCTCGCGTCCGCGGGGGAGTCGCTCGCCCCCGCGAGCGTCGCGCCACGCACTCTCTTCGCCGTTGGGACCGAGCTCGGGGCCCGACCCCGGCTGCGCCTGGTTCTGGTTGAAAAAGTCGAAGCTCATCGCGTGCGCGCGCGCGGGAGAGTGCGACGCGGATCGGATCTGGCCGGCGTCGGTTCATCAGTCGTTCCCCCGCGCTTTCAACAGTTTTTTTTTTTCTTCTCGGGCTCGTCGATTTTGAGAGGAGCCTGGCCGAGACCTGCCGCGCGCCGGGTCGGATCGATATCTCGCCTCGTGTCTCAGTTTTGTCGCCTCCGAGGCGCGCTGTTGTTCGCCGCTCGAGGCCTCACACCTCGCGCGCGCCTCGGCGTTGTCTCGGGACTCCGTCCGCTCGCGCGCGCCCTCCCGGGGAACACCAGCGCGCGCGCGCGTCCCGTTCCTTTCCCCCACGCGGCGTCGGTGGGGCTGCCTCGACGCGCGTTGTTACGCCAGGGGCACGGCACCCGCCCCGCGCCTCGGCGCTCCATCCAGATCTCGCGCGTCCCCGTCATGAGCGACTCCGAGGACGGGAGCTACGGCTCGTACTACATGTCCGACGACTCCGGCGGCGGCGACGACGACGACGACGGCTACGGCAACGCCATGTCCGGCGTGGAGTTCTCGGCGCGCGCGCGCCCCGCGTTCCGCTGCCTCACCGCGTCGGAGGTTCGCGAGCAGCAGCGCGACGCGGTCTCCCGCGTCGTCGCGGTGCTCCAGATCGACCCGGGCGACGCCGCCGGGCTCATGCGCGCGTGCAAGTGGAACGTCAGCCGCGCGCACGAGGAGTGGTTCCAGGACGAAGCGCGCGCGCGCGCGAAGATCGGTATGCTCCCCCCCGCGCGCTCGGGCGACCCCGCCGACCTCGCCGCCGCCGCCGCCGCCGCCGCCGCCTCCTCCTCCTCCTCCGCCTCCGCGGCGGCGAGCGGCGCGCTCGTCGAGTGCGGCGTGTGCTTCGACGAGTTCCCCGCCACGGACCGCACGCACGCGGGCTGCGGCCACAACTTCTGCGAGACTTGCTGGCGCGGGTACCTCGAGAACGCGGTGCGCGAGGGCCCGGCGTGTTTGGACGTCCGGTGCGCCTCCGCCGGGTGCGACCGCCGGGTCCCCGACGCCATGTTGCGGCGGAGCCTCGGCGACGAGTGTCGCGCGCGCCTCGAGACGTTCCGGTGGCGGTCGTGGGTGGACGATAACCCGAGGGTGAAGTGGTGCACGGGCCCGGGGTGCGAGCGCGCGGTGTGCCGCGCGGACGACGACGATCAGAGCGGGAGCGACGAAGGTTCGTTCGGAGACGGAACCGATGGAACCGACGGAGGAACCCGAGAGGGAGGGGTTCGCGGCGGGACGCTCGCGGAGGACGTGCGGTGCGCGTGCGGACAGCATTTCTGCTGGCGGTGCGGCGAGGACGCGCATCGGCCGGTGGATTGCGAGACGGTTCGCAAATGGCTCGTGAAGAACAGCGCGGAGAGCGAGAACATGAACTGGATCCTGGCGAACACGAAGCCGTGCCCCGAGTGCAAGCGCCCGATCGAGAAGAACATGGGGTGCATGCACATGGTGTGCACGCAGTGCAAGCACGAGTTCTGCTGGATGTGCCAGGGGAAGTGGTCGACGCACGGCGAGCGCACGGGCGGGTTCTACTCGTGCAACCGGTACGAGAAGGTGCGGGACGAGGAGGGCCGCGGGGAGGAGGAGCGCAGGCGCGCCGCGGCGAAGGCGTCGCTGGAGCGATACACGCACTACTACGAGCGCTTCTACACGCACGGGAGCTCGGAGGCGAAGGCGCGGGGGGATCTGAGGGAGATGACGGAGAGCAAGATCGCCAAGCTCGGGGATCTGCAAAACACCCCGCCGTCGCAGCTGCGGTTCGTCACGGACGCCATGGAACAGATCGCGGAGTGCCGACGGGTGCTGAAGTGGACGTACGGGTTCGGGTACTACAACCTCGAGCACGACGCGGTGAAGAGGGAGTTCTTCGAGTACGTCCAGGCGGACGCGGAGATGGCGCTCGAGAGGCTCACGGGGGCGGTGGAGAGGGACCTCGCCGAGTACTTCGGGGAGGAAAAACCCACGACCGAGTTCGCGGATTTCAGAGGGAAGCTCGCGGGACTCACCTCAGTGACGAGAAAGTACTTCGACACCCTCGTCACGGAGCTCGAGGACGGGCTCCCGGGCGTCGGCGAATCAAACGCCCCAGACGAACGCGCCGAAAACGAAGACCAAGACGAAAACGAACGAGGCGCAAAGGCGACGGGCGCGGGCGCGGCGCTCGCGCGCGTGGCCTCGGGCGTGCGCGCGGCGTTCGGGGGAGGAGCGAGCGGCGAGGGCGACGGCCGGGGGTTGGTGCGAACGAGATCGAGGGGGGGGGGAGTGATGC
>Ga0181571_10003990_pt1 | contig 11066 bp, 7 predicted proteins | sample 101ome_17_FD_132440 | JGI IMG/M metagenome (GOLD analysis project Ga0181571, IMG submission 132440) | Coastal salt marsh microbial communities from the Groves Creek Marsh, Skidaway Island, Georgia - 101407AT metaG (megahit assembly) | ecosystem: Environmental > Aquatic > Marine > Intertidal zone...
GCCGCAGCCTCCGCGGCGGCGCCCGGCCGCGCCCACCCGAACATCGGGTTGATCCTCTGTTCGACGAGCTCGATGACTCCCCGGACCAAGCCGCTCGGCCGTATGTCGTCCGCGTCGAGGAGCTCTCTCGGTATCCCCAGGCCCATGGCGTCGCTGAGTCGCGCCTCGTGGATACGAACCGCCGAGCGCAGCGCGTCGATCGCGTCGCTTCGTCTCCCCATCGCCTCCAGGGACCGCGCGCGAGCCTCGAGCGCGGCGGCGACGGCGAATCTTCGCTGCGACATCGCCAAATCCCTGACGAACCCCCGCTTACCGGGCTCGTGGTCCCCGTGCGCCCTGCTCGAACGCTCCCTCGCCTCCAGCACCCTCGTACGCAGACGCTCGGCGCGGACGTGGTCCCCGAGGCAGTCGCCGCGGACCTGCGCCAGCCGCTCTATTCGACGGAGGTTAACCGCCGAGTCGTTTTGGCCGCACTCGTCCATCACCCGGACGCTGCGTTCCAACAGCGCGGCGCACGCCTCGTGCTCGCCCCCCGCGCGCTTGGCCTCGGCCATGTGGAACAGCGTCTGCGCGTAGTCCGGGTGTGACGTGCCGAGGGTTTTGGCCTTCTTCTTCGCCGCGCTCGCGTACGCGTCGTAAGCGCCTCGAGAGTCGCCCCTCGCGAGTTTACATCCCCCGAGGTTGTGCCACGCCGTGGCCGCGAGTGGGTGCGACGGGCCGAAGTGCCGCTCCAGCGCCCTCGCCGCGTCTTCGTACAGCCTCTCCGCCTCGTCCCATCGCTTCTGCAGGCGGTAGAGCTCCGCGAGGTTGTTACGAGCGGCGGCGACGTGGGGGTCGTCCTTGCCGAATCCCTCCTGCGCCTCCTTGAGCGCGCGTCGCAGGTACTTCCCCGCCTCTTCGTGCTCGCCCCTGGACGATAGATCCCTGGCGATGTCGGTGTACACCCTCCACTGAGCGGTGGCCTTGTTCGCCGCGGTCGGATACGCCGCGGCGATGGGCGCATCGAGCGGCGTCACCTCGCGGCGGTTGGCGCCGGCGATCGGGTCGGCGCCCCGGTCGTCCGATGACGTGGACGGTCCCGCCTCGGTCGCGGCGGCGGCGGAGCAGAGGTACGTCGCCACCGCGCCGGTCGCGGCGATCGCCCGAGTCGACCCGGACGCCAACGCGCGCAGCATCGCTCCGAGCGTCGCGCCCGCGGGTGCGCCGGGACGGTGCGCGCGACGGCCAGAAAACAAAGAGGTGACACGAACCAGCCCTGAAGTCTTGCCAAACAGAACTGCCAAAAAAGTTGGAAGGGCACCTCCTCGGAAGCCCCGAAGGCTTCGACTCGTGTGACTCGAGGTTGGCGGTGTATTCGCGTCGTTCGAGGCTCGAGGGCTCGAATTTGAACCCCCGAAAAGCGCCCCGACACGCACGCCGCTGCCAAAAGACAACGACGTCCTCCCGCCTCGTCACGACGGACGCTCGCCTCGATACGAGCGTCGAGGGCACCTCCTCCGCTCCGCGCGATGGTCAGCACCTCGGAGGCTGACTGGACCGAGTACGAGTGCCCGCCGACGGACGTCGCCGCGCCAGCCGCGCGGTCCGCCCCGCGGCAGAGGCACGCCGGAGCGGTCCAGCCGCCCACCAGGGCGGTCACCTCCACCGGCGCCAGGCTCACGGAACTCGGCGACTTGCTGGTCGACTTGGAGAGCCAGATCATCGCGGAAGCGCAGCAGAGGACGTGGGAGCAGTGCCGCCACCACTGGAGGCAGCGCGTGCACTCCCTCGTGCCCGGCGAGGACGCCTGCCGCCGACTCTCCCTCCTCCTCCTCGGTGCGTTCGAACGCGGCCCCTCGAAACCAACAAAAAGCCAAAACCTCCTCTTTTCGTTGAAAGCCCACTTTTGAGAAGAAGTTTGACGCGACCCGACGCCCGCCGACGACCTGAAACCCCACACCTAAACCCCACACCCGCGAACGCGCGCAGACCTGGAGGCGTCGCTGCTCATCGACGCGCAGCACGAGAGCTGGATCGACACCCACCGCAGGCACTGGGTCCGGCGGTGCAAGGACCTCGCGGGACTGGACGAGAACCTCGAGGACGTCCATCCCCGAGTTGCTTTCGTTGGACGGTCCTCGGCAACGAGGCGGCTCGACGTCGTGCTGCGCTCGTACTCGGTCCTGGCGCTCGGACTGTTCGGAGGGATTCGGACGGACGCGCTGCGCAGGATCGCGGAGGGCGGTTGGGACGCGGACGGGTGCAGGGAGTGGAACCGTCGCATCAGGCTGATCATGGACGACGAAGGGTTCCCCGAAGAACCCGAGCCTGAGGAGATCGACGTTCCCGTCCTCGAGGAGATGACGCGGGTGAGGGAACTCGTTCGACGGCTCCCGCGCAGGGCACCCGACGCGCGAGACGAGGCGGTGGCGGCGGCGCAGCGGACGGCGACCCGGCTCGAGCGGGGTTACCTCGACGGCGGCGACGACACAGCCGGCGACCTTCGCGACCTTCCCGACATTTCCACGGACGAGGACGACTCGTACGCCGACGAGGAGGAGACCGCCGCGGTCGCCGGCACAAACCTGACGCGCGAGATTCTCCACGAGTCGCCGCACTACAGGCAGCTCGTCGAGCACTACAGGCGGCGCATGGGCGAACCCGGCTACGACCCCGACGCCAGCGAGGACGAGGACGACCCGATTCGAGATTCCTTGGTCGCCGCGACGGTCAGGGAAACCGTGGGACTGCACGAGGGGGCGAGGCGGGTCACACACGTCGCGGTGGGTCACGACGGCGCGCACGGCCTCGTGACCGCGACTCGGGCCAGTCGGGGCGCGGAGGCGAGGGTGGCGGCGCGAGCGGCCGTCGCGGCGAGGGAGGTGTACGCCGCCGCGGGTCTCCCGTATCCGCCGCACGCGAGGAACCTCACGTACGACGAGGGCTTGGGGTTCAGGGAGGCTCACAGGTTCGCGGGGGTCCCTTACCCGGACATCATCCCTCACCCGGACGCGGGCGTCGATTCCACGCGCTCCGAGGACGACCGCGCGGGACGGCTTCTCGCCAGGCGCCTCGTCGAGCGCGAGCGACTGGTGCGAGCGGCGGGCGACGGCGACGAGGACACATCGAGGAGTGACACGGCCGGCGACGACGACGCCGCGACGGTCGCGCCTTCGCCGCCCTCCCTCCTCCCTCCGCCGATCGACGAGGCGGGCCTCGGGGAGATGGACGAGCGCGACTTGCGAGCCGCGCTGATGGACACCGCGCGTCGGCTCGAGGCGGCGCAGGACGAGCTCCTCTGCCAGATTTGTTTCACGGATCGTCGCGACGCGCTCATCATGCCGTGCCTCCACCTGCTGTACTGCCGGCGCTGCGTGGACAGGTCGAGCGAGGCGAACGAGCGGCGGGGTCTGCCGGACAGGTGCCCGTGCTGTCGCGCGAGCGTCGGGGGCGTGTTGCGGTGCAAGAGGCTGTGACCGACGGGTGAGAAGGGACGGACGAACGACGGATACGCACGAATCAGACGACGAAAATCAGCGAGATTAGAGGTAACTTCCAGGTGATGTGTGAGCAGGCGTTTTTTTCTCAACCTTTCGCCTCCCGCGAGATTGTCAACGTAATCGCAGCCTCCCGCGTCGAGGTCACTTCGCACTCGCCCGCCGCCCGTGTCCCCGACGTATCGCCATGCCGCTCATCGAGGAGATCGTCGAGGAGCCCATCGACGACGTCGAGCCCGGGCGCGGGGATGAGTGCTCCATGACCGTAGACCAGAAGATACAGTGGAGTGAGCGGCTGAAACTCGCCGGTAACGCACACTTCAAGCGCGGGAACCTCGAGAAGGCCGTCGCCAAGTACCGCCGCGGCACCAAGCTCTTCGAGATGTTGTACGCGGTGTCCGCCACCGACGAAGAGGGTTACGAGGCGGCGAACGAGCGCTGCTACGTCGCCGCCGCTCCCCTCTACAACAACCTCGCGCTCTGCCTGTACAAGCAGGGCAAGTGGAAGGAGGCCGCGGACGCGTGCACGGACAATCTCGATCTCACACCCACGGATGCGAAATCGCTCCTCCGACGCGCGGCGTGCTATGCCAAGATCAACGAGTGGGTAGAAGCGGAGCGGGATATCAAGTGCGCGCTCATCCTTTGCGAAGAGAAGTGGGCCGTAAGGAGCGCGGCGGCGACCAGGAAGGAGATCAGGGAGCTGAGGCTGAAGCAGGACATGGCGGATCACGCCGTAATCGGCGGCAAGATCGCGGACATGAAGCTGTACGACGCGGCTGACGTGGCACCCACCGGCGAAGCGTTTCCCCACAGCGGCAGGCGCAAACCCTCCGTGACCACCGTGGAGGACGTGAAGAAGGAGCTCGACGAGATGGAGGACGAGGACAGGGAGGAAACGCGCCGGAGAAAGGAGGACTTTTGTGAGTTGAACTCTTATTTTTTCTCGGATGGGCAATTAGAATGACGTCATGTTTTGTTCACAGACAACGGCATGATCCGGAGCGGAAAGTGGAGGCTCGTCAACGCATCCGGCGAGGAGATCAAGCAACAGACGAGACCCGCATGAGAACGCGGACGACGTTCGCGCATACGCTTTGACCTTTGAATTACGTCTCGATTCGAAATTCGTCGATCGCCTCACGAGGATAAAGCTGACGCAGGCAAGGAGATAGCTAGTGCGGAAGCCGCGAATGTCCACGATAATCAAGTAATCAAGTCAAATCAAATCTCGATTCGCGACTACTTGGATTGCGCTCTACCCTTGATGCGCTTGGACTTGCCCACTACCTGGATCGCGTTCTACCCTTGATGCGCTTGGACTTGCCCGGCCTGGCGCTCGGTGACTTCTTCCCTTTCCCGCCGTCGAGCCCCTTACCCCCCTTACGCGCGATCTTCGCATCCTTCTCCTTCTCCTTCTTCTTATCCCGCTTGCGCTTCCGCGCCCCGAGCGCCGCCATCTCCTCCTCGATCTTTTCCTTCTCCGCCTTCTCCTTGGCCTTCTTGGCCACGTTACGTTCCTGCTCCTCCCTTCGCCTCTTGCGAAGCGCCTCTTTATCCACCGCGCGAGTCTCCAGTTCCTTCACCTCGTCCTCGGTCTTGTCGACGTACGCGTGGTACAGCACCCGACCCTCGCACATCCCCTCCTCCACCTTGACCAACTCCATCTCCATCCTCGGGCCGATCTCCTGCAGCTTGACCCGCGACGTGGTGTTGGCGCGGGAGAGGCGGTTGTAATCCTGCGCGAGCTCCACCCGCGCGTTGACCGCATCCTCCCCCTCCGAGTCGGAAAACTCCGACATGGCGCCGCTGTTGGCTCCAACCTCGAAGAACTCGCCGATGTCGGTCAGTCGGCCGAGGTCGGGAACTTTGTTCTTGGTGAGGAGCTTCTTGAGGTGCCTGTTGGTGCCGGTGGGCAACGCGTTGATGGAGTAGTGGCGAAACTGAAACTTGTTGCTCTCCTTGTCGTAGTCGACCAGCACCGCGCGCTGGCAGGTCGAGAGCTTGACCTTGCGGACGTTGATGGCCGGGAAGAGGTTCTGGAACGTTATCGTGGCGAGCTTTTGATGCGGGGCGTCGCCGAAGTTGTTGAGCACGACGAGCGGCGGCGAGAGGAACGCGTTGGGGGGCGCGCGCGGATTGCGCTGCGCCGCCGCCACCTCGCGCGCCAGCGTGTACTTGTTCACCTTGAACGTGAGCGTGGGCCCGCGCGGGGTCTTGGCGATCTTGACGTACTTCGAGTTCTCCGTGGCGCTCAGGATGATGAAGTGCGACACGCCCAACGGACCGGCCACCTGCACGAAGTCCTTGAGCTTGTTCGTCTTGGACTCCTTGAGGTTCTTGGCGGTGTGCGGCTCCATGACGTGCCGGACATCCTCGGTGAGCTCCTTCACCAGCTCGCTCATCTTGCCGCGCTTCATGACGAAGGACCGCGGTATGTCGCCCTTGCCGCCCGGTGCCTCCCGCCCAGCGTTCTGGTCGAGGTGCGTGCGTCGCTTCTTGCGGCGCGTCTTCGCCATGGCTGTCGGGTCGGGGTCCTCAAGGCGCGCGCGCGCTTCTGAGAAAAATCCGTCGGCGGCGCTTTCCCGAACCTTTTCCGCTTTTCTGCCGAGGTTTCGTGAGTTACCGTTGCGGGTACGCACGTGTTTTTGACAGCAGCACAGCTCAGTTAGTCGCCAACTTTTGGAAATTGCACGTGTTTTTCAGTGTCGGCGGCCAACAAAACCTGTTCTTTTTTATCCCTCTCTCCCGGACACCTCGTCCCAGGCACATCGCCGGAGCGCACGACGGGCTCGAGCAGGCCAAACTAGGCGGATCCACGTCTTCGGGAGCGCATCGATCGCGCAGCCCGCCCGCGCACCGAGAAGCGCAGCGTGTCATCTGAAAGGGAAAGTCCCGAAAGATGTTCGGAAGGCAAAGGAGGGAAACATCCGGGGGTATGATCGTGAGGGGCCGAAGGCTGGCGTCGCCCCGCGGCATGGGCGAGGGCGCCACGCTCCGCGCGACCGCCAAACCCGGCTCGAGTGTCGCGTTCCTCCACAACCCCAAGTTCGCGTCCCTGACCGGTGCGATGATGGCCAATCCCATCGCGTGCGTTGCCGCGAAGCCGGCGGCTGCGACCGCCGATTCCGACGACGCACCCAAGCTCACGGTGGCGCGGCTCATGCAGCGAAGGCCCGTCGCGGTCATCGCGCACGTCATGGGCACGGGCTTCGCGCTCTTCCTCGCGGGAGGCACCGCCGGCGCGCTCGCCAAGACGTGCACCGCGCCGCTGGACCGCCTGAAGATCATCATGCAAATCTCCAGCGCCAACCAGCAAACCGCCGCGGCCAAGGCGGCGGCGTCCGGCGGCCTCATTCCCGCGTTCATCGCCATCGGCAAGAGCGAGGGCATCAAGGGGTACTGGAAGGGCAACGTCCCGCAGGTCATACGCATCCTGCCTTACTCCACAGCCATGCTCAACTCGTATGAGTTTTACAAGCAGCAGTTTGGCGGCGACCAGTACAGGGAGACGGGCAAGCTGCCCGTGCCTACGCGCCTGATGTCCGGCGCCCTCGCCGCGTGCACCGCCACGTTGGTCACCTACCCGCTCGACATCATCCGCCTGCGCCTGTCCGTCGATCCCAACATGACCACCATGACGCAGGTGTGCAAGGCGATCGTCAAGGAGGAGGGCGCCAAGGCGTTCTTCAAGGGCCTCCCGGCGACGTGCCTCTCCATCTCCCCGTACAGCGCCTTGAACTTCTGCATGTTCGACCTGATCAAGAAGGCGATCCCGGGCGAGGAGACGGCGCAGACGGTGGCGACCGCGTCCTTCATCGCCACCATGCTCGCGTCCGGCACGTGCTACCCGCTCGACACGATCCGACGCCAGATGCAGCTGAAGAGCTCGTCCTACGCGAGCGTGTTCGACGCGGGCAAGGCCATCTTGGCTCGCGACGGGATTGGCGGGATGTTCCGCGGCTTCGTTCCCAACGTCATCAAGAACGCCCCGAACAAGTCGGTGCAGCTCACCACCTTTGACGTGTTCAAGCGGAAGATCAAGGAGTCGGAGAAGGCGCTGGCGGAGGAGAAGGCCATCTGGGCCGCGGAGTGCAAGGCAAGCAAGGGGAAGAAGAGGAGGTGATCGCCGTCGGTTCGCGCGTTTGAAGCCGACGCTCCATCGCCCGTACTATACAATAGAAGGGAGGGGAAACCGCGAAGGTGTGTACGTATTAATAAGAGGTCAGAGGAGGAGGGTCAATTGTTGGTGATTGATTGATGTGTGTTACAAAAATTGCTACAACGTTGACGAAAGCACTCCCGAGGGACGATCAGTTCTCCTGGCACTTCCCGTACTCGAAGAGCCCGCAGTCGCCGCCCCATGGGAGCTGCTTGAGCCTCCTGCGCATGTAGGAGTACGCCTGACGGATGGAGAGGAAAGGAAAATGGGGTCAGTCGGAGGTTCGCGCGAAAACGCACAATTTTGAGAGACGTTGTGCGGGGACCCTCGGCGGGTCACGGAGCGAGTGGGGGCGGTGACGCACCGGCTGCTCGTGCGCGTGGTGCTCGTGGTGGTTAGAGAACAGGTAGACGCCGAGGCCGATGCACCCGGGCACGGCGAGGAAGGTGACGCCCCTCCACTTCTCCATGTGAGCTGCGCGGGTGGGGGGGGGAAGGGGAGGACGGGTCCGGTCAGTCGTCGGGCGTGCGGTGTACCCCTCTGTATGGGCGTCAGTCAGCGTGGGCCAAAGAAACATCGACGGGGCGTCCTGGGGTTCCCGCGCGCGACGGGCGACGGCTACGGTATCGTCCAATCGGCCACCGCGGCTTCACGCCTTGCGGCATCCACGCCGCGAACGAAGAGTCGAGGGACGCGCGCGTCCACCCCGGGACCGTCCGCGCGTGACTGAACCCGCGCGGGAACCCTAAAATATCCGGGACGGGAATAATCACAGGGCGCCCCGCGGTGAGTGCCGGGCCGCGCGTCGCGCACGCACCTCTCTCCTCCTCGATGGTGCCGCCGCCGGACATGTTGCGGCGGGTCACCCGCACGGGAGCCTTGGCGGCCCGTTTGGCAAAGTTCAGCAGGGTGGCGCGAGCGGACATCGTCACACGACGCCTCTTGATAGTGACCCGAATCTTAGCCGGGAGCACGGGAAAAATGATACACTTGCTCGAGTTTTGGCTGCGATTCGTCATCAACAAGCGGCTGCCTATCGATCCCGACCCCCGTCTCGTCAGTCCACCTCCACCGGACCCTTCTTCTCCTGCAGCTTGGCCATCAGTTGCCTCTTCTTCTCCGCCAGCAACTTCTCCAGGTCCGTCATGGAATCCGCGGGACCGTCATCCGTCGTCCTGGCTCGCTTTGCGGATGGTTCGCCGGCGTCGGCGCCAGCCGCCTTCATCGCCGCCGCCTCCCGCTCGGGCGTCGTCTCCCTCTTCACCTCCACCACCACGACGTGGTCCCCGAGCTCGTCCCCTCCGCTACTTCCGACGCCGCCTCGGGGCAGACCCTTACCCTCGAGCCTGCGTTCGTCCCCGGTTTTGGCTCCGGCTTCGATAAACAACGTCTCCGCGCCTCTCAGCGTCTGAACCTCGTGGAACCCGCCTTCGTTCGCCTCCGTGGACGTGATTCGCAGCGTGAAGTACACGTCCGCGCCCCGGCGGGTGAATATCCTGGACGCCATGACGTTGATCTTGGCGTGCTCCCTCCTGTCCTTTATCTTCACCCTCGCGCCGTTGTCCACCCCCGGGGGCACGATGACCCTCGCCTGGTGAAACTCATCCGTCGCCCCCGCGGCTCCGCAGTGAGCGCAGACCACGGGCTTACCGAAGCCGTTGCCGCCGCACGTGAGGCACGACTCGTCCTTCCTGCCGTGCGTGTGCTCGGTGCACGGCGGGCACGACATGCCCACCCCGGCGCACCAGGCGCACCGCTTCCGGTACGGGATCATGGCGAGCTTGGTCGCGCCGGTGAGCGCCTCGGCGAGGGTGATGTTCACGAGCACGTCGTCGGACGCGGCGCCGTTCAATCGCATGCGCTTGTCGTACTCCGCGCGCTTGACGGTGTCACTGAGGACCTCGTACGCGGTCACGATGGCCTGGAAACGCTTCTCCGCCTCGGTCTTGGCGGCCTCGTCGCGCACCTTGTCGGGATGGCACTTGAGCACGAGCTTCCTGTACACCTTCCTGACCTCCTCGGCCGTGACCGTGCTGGACACGCCGAGGGTGGCGTAAAGGGTCTCGGATCCATCGCCGCCGGACGCCATCGCTCGATGTATCGCCCGTTACCCTCCCCTGTCCCGGTGGACTCCCCCGGGGCGCGGCGCGCGGAATGGTCAAAACGTTCAAGACACTCGGGAGGCGAGCGATCGAAACCAAAAGATCTGAAAAAAAGCGAAAAGCGACGGGGCGGGGCACACCCGCAGCGAGCATGGGGCTCCACGATCTGCCGCCTTTCCCCATCCCGGTCGATAAATTCATCGAGGAAGTGGAAAGCGATAATGCGTCAACCGCGGCGCAGTGCTGCGCCGCGTTTGCGACCCTCGCCACCAAGGTGCCGGTGCCTAGGGACTTCCGAGGGGCGTGCCGGAGCGTGATGGAGCTCGTGGAGCGCTCGGGGAACGGGTTCGGACGCTCGACGAAGGAGAGCGCGACCGCCGCGATGGCCGCGCTGCTAGCGTGCGTCCCGGGCGCGGATAAGCACATGGTCCAGAGGGGATTGGTGGGCAAGCTCGTCGCCATCGCCGTCGCCGACGAGGAGGTTGGCGAGGGAGACGAAACGCCCGCCGCCGCCGACGGCATGGGCTCGCTGACCTTGAACGCGCTCGAGTGCGTTCGCATCCTCGCCGCATCCGAGCACGGCGTGTCGGAGCTCATGAAGAACGACGAGGCGATGCGTTTCGCCACCGCGCGGTGCGACGCCGGCGACGCCAAGATCGCGGAGTGCGCCTGCGACGTCCTCTGCGCGTTTGCGTCGCACGGAGTCGAGCATCGAACGCGGGTGAAGAACGTGGGCGGAGTGCGCGCGCTGGCGAGGGCGCTCGCGCGTCACGGCTCTAACCGCGGCGGCGAGGTCGACGGCTCGGAGGTGGCGCTGAGGGCGCTGCTCGGGCTGGCGATGACGTGCGCGCAGGATGCGGAGGCGCAGGCGGAGCTCGTGGCGGTGGACGGCGCGGCGCCCGCGCTGCTCGCGGCGCAGAGGAGCGGCGGAGACGTCGCGGGTGGGATATCGAAGGACCTCTGGGGGTCGATAGGGAAGAACCCGGCGCTGAAGAAGGCGGCGATGGAGGCGCTGCGGGCGGACGTGGAGCGGGCGAGGCTGGTGGAGTCGGCGTAGACGGACCGGACCGGCGGGGAGTGTTCCAGATTCTGATCATTCATCATTCCCGTCGCGTGAAAACAAAAATGGGGCGTTCCGAGTTCAATTTTGAAGTTCTGAAAACGTTCTGAAAACCCGAATCATGATGACTCATCGCGAGATATTTCGGACGGGGATAGATTCTCCGTGGATCCTGTCTATTTGCTCTAACTGTACGACATAGCGCACTTTTGCACAAATGGTGCAGGTCTATCCGAGCGGCAAAATTGTCAACGATCCCCTTTCAA
>Ga0181571_10003998_pt1 | contig 11058 bp, 8 predicted proteins | sample 101ome_17_FD_132440 | JGI IMG/M metagenome (GOLD analysis project Ga0181571, IMG submission 132440) | Coastal salt marsh microbial communities from the Groves Creek Marsh, Skidaway Island, Georgia - 101407AT metaG (megahit assembly) | ecosystem: Environmental > Aquatic > Marine > Intertidal zone...
ATCTCCTCGCGGATGGCTTCAAACTCGGTGAAGATCTCGCCCGGGCGGTGGAGGAACTCTCCCCACTCCATCGGGGCCTGGTTGTGGTGGGACGCATGCTGGTACGGCGTGTGCACGAGCTGAAGCACCAGCGGGCGCCTGGTGCAGATGTCGGGACCGCGAGGGAGAAAATCCCGCCCGACGAGCGCCTCGAGCACGGAGGACTTGCCCGAGGATTGCGAGCCCACGACCGCAATCTGGGGGAGCTCCAGGTCGCCGCCGACGTTATCCACGCCCGCTTGCGTGAAGATGTCCTGGAGCTTGTTGATGAGGGGGACGAGGCCATCCCCTAAGGTGTTCTGGTGGATGTGCGCTCCGGGCATGATCGATGATCTCGAGGAGTCGTCGGCTCGAGCGCGAGTGACATCACGCGGGGGTAACATCGATGCGTTTTCTTGTTCGTGACATCGTTGGGCAAATCAGCGCTGTAGCGCGCCTCTGGTTTTCCAAAAACTCGTTTCGCTCCAACGATCGTGGCACCGCTCCTCCACAACGTACACGCGCGAGCCCCGACATGGGTCTCGTAGGCTCCGTGGGTAAGGCCGTCGGCGCGGTCGCCAAGTTCTGCGACGACTACAACGTGGCGGTGCGTCCCCGATCCTCCCGTACGGCGGGCATCTCAAACGCTAGCGTCGCACGCGCCAACCCTAAAAAAACAACCCACAGCTGACGCCGCTCGCCTCTCCCGACCGCAGGACCTGATGCACTACGCGATGATCCCCGCGATCATCATCATCGGCATGAACACCACGCCCAAGCCCAGCCTCGTGCAGCTTCTCACGCCGGTCTAAAGCGGAGGTTGGGAGAGTCGTAAGTGATAAGAGTTAGAGAGATCGTCGTTTTAGAGATGGAGCGTCTAGTGGGAACGTCGCTGGAGCAGTGGGACGAGGGGAGGGGACACCCGGGCCGGCTGCTGACCCCGCCCGACCTCTACCGCGCGCTCGTCCCAAAGACCCCGTGGCACGACCCGCGCGTGCGCGACATCGACGTACGTACATCCGTCGCGTCCATCGCGTCCATCGCGGGCGGTCCGTACGACTTGCCGACGACGAGCAGGTGCGACGGGGGAGCCGGCGAGCTGTTCCTGCGACGGTTCGCCGACGCCGTCGCTCGCCAACCCCACCCTCAGCTCGCGTCCGCGCTGGACGAGGCGCGGATGGCGGAACCCGCGCGATCGATCCGGGTCGACGCGCTGCAGATCATCTTCGACGCGTTGATGCTGTGCACCTCGGGAGCGGCGTTGGACGCTGTGGCGCCGTACAGGAGGAGCGACGGGGTGGGTCACGGGGACGGGGTCGCCGCGTTTCGCGCGCTGGAGGTGGAGGTTAAGAGACGGCCCCGCGTTCGGGACTGCGGTTGCCGTAAGTGCGCCGCGAACGGGTGGGTTTGACGGTTTTTTGGTTGGGTTTTAAGAGTTGCAAAGTCGAGTCGTCGACGAATCGAATCGGCTCTCGTTTCCTCACTGGTTGCGCTCGCGGAGGCGACGTTCGAAATCCTCCGCCTCGTAGTCCGCCGCGCTCTTACCGGACGAGAACACCCCGCTTCCCTCCGTCACCGTCCGCCGCCCCGTCGCCAACCTTCGCGCCGCGTCCATCTTCTCCTTGAGCAACTTACCCGGCCGAGCGATCTGCTTCGACGCTTCAAGCCGAGCCGCGTTCCTCGCGTCGATCTGCGCGTTCCTCCGCTGGCACACGAACCAGCGCACCGCGGGAATGGCGAAGAACGCCACCGCGTACGCCTGAAGACCCGGGAGCAGCGAACCGACCGCGGCGACGAGCTCGCGATTTTGCATCGCGATTTGCGGATCGGAGGAGATGATCCCGAGCGCCACGACGCCCACAAAGTTGAACACGCCCAAGGCGGCGGCCATCGTCCGTTGGCCGCCGGTGGCGAGCGAAAATCTGTACGTCTCCTCCTCCGCGACGGACGTCGTGACGCCGAGCTCCCTCGGGATCTCGTCAAGCACCGCCTGAACGGCGGCTACGCCCCCCGCGGTGGACTCGAGGTCCTCGAATCTGTACACGATCTCGCCGGACGCCGGGTCAACCTCGGGGGCGCCGTTGAACCTGGTCAGCGCCGGGAGCACGAAGGACTCGTCGTCGGTGCCGATCGTGTGTTCGTCCCTGTCGAGAAACGGCGCGAGCTGCTCGGCGGTGACCACCCCGTTGTTGCGCTGGATGCAGAGCCCCACCAGCGCCCACCGCTTGCGCTCGAAATCCGCGTTGGGATCCCCGTCGCCAAAGACGAACGAGAAGACCGCCTCGAGGAAGTCCATGTCCTTGGCGCCCTCCATCGCGGCGTAGTAGCTCCTGCGCTCGTAGTAGTACGGGTCCCAGTACCAGAACATGTCAAACGGGGAGAAGTACATCCGGGGGCCGAAGAACATGCCGCCGCCGCCGCCCCTTCTGTCGTCGCGGTCATCGTCGCTCGAGCGGCTGGACAGGAGCGCCGCGATCGCGGTGTAGACGATGACGATGGACGCCAGGAGCGTGGTTCCGAACGAGATCCTCAGGAGGTACCCTCCCACCTTGCCGGCTCCCTCGAGGAGCGGCTCCACGGTTTTGATCTTCGTCGACTTGGCGTTGAGGAGGGATCGAAAGTCGCGATCGAAGACGTAGAGGATGTCGCCCTGGCTGGAGACCTCGAGGGTGGCGCCGGTGTCCGCGGCGATCGCCTTCATCGCGTTCTCCGCGTCCGAAAGCTTGACGCCCGCCGCGGACGCCACGTCGCCGACGGTGCACTTGCCGCCCAGGGATTGGATCGAGTCCATCACCGGGTCGCGGATCTCCTTCGGGAGCTGCTCGGACTCGACGATCCGCTTGGGCGCGCCGGGGCGGAGGACGTCGGTGAGCGCGATAGCACGCGTGTTGGTCGCGATGGATCCACGCTTGTGCGACGCGGCGTGAGGCGCGAAACCCATCGAGAGGGCGGGCTTCGCTTGACGACAGGTCGAGGTGCCGACGCGGGTGCGCGAGGACTTGCTCACGCGGCTCGTTCGCGCGGCGGGAACGCGAACGGCGCCCGGGGCGCGAAGGATCGCGGCGTTCATCGCTTAGGCTCCGTGATCCGAACTTCGCAGTCTTTCGTGCTCGTCGCCTGGGTGTCGCGCCACAGGTTATGGCGCGGGGCAGGGATCGAGAAGATCTATGATAGAGCGCCGAGGAGAGGCGGGCCAGGCTGGCGTGTTTTTTACCTCGCTTTTGATCTCATATATTGAGAATCTAATCATCACCACGAATACCCATACGGCTTTACATGAATTATGCCATTTTACATGACTAGATAACTTGCGCCCCATCGTATTTTCGATTTCAGAATTTTGCCCGCGAAAAAATCGAAAAGGTGCCAAAAGTTCGGGAAAGGGCCAGAACGAGGAGTCGCCGATCCGCCTCCGGACGCGAACGGACGAGACGCCGACGAAGCGTGCGGGGCGATGCGTCTCATGGACGTATTCATGCGTGCCCCCGCGGCTGCGGTCGGCTGGCTGCTCTCCTCGCTCATGGGCCAAACCTCGACCCGCGGAGGGGCGCCCCGAACCATTGGAAAATGCGAGACGACCGAGGTGCGGGCGCAGGTTTCTGACGCATCGGAACGCTCCACTGGGCCGGACGGGAGCGGCTCTCCCGCGCTGAACGATCGCGAAAACTCCGCGGGCTCGAGAGGCGCCCTCTCCGACCGCGCGACGGGCGGTAACGGCGAGGCGTCTCACTCGGGGCGAACAGAAAATATCCCCGCGGCTGTGCCGTGGGGCGACCTCCCGGAGGCTTGCGTGGAGCGCATCCTACTCGGCGCGGGTTTCCAGGCGACGCTCTCCGCTACGTCCGCGTGCAAGTCCTGGCGCCAGGTCACGTCCAACCATAACTTCTGGCGCAAGGTACGCGCCCACCCGACCCGGCCCGAACCCACCCGTCCCCTCGACAAATCCAACAGCGCGTGAAGGCGTTTAGAGATGACTTCAAGGTACCGGAGACTGACCCGCCGCGCGTCCCGTCCCCAACTCCGCAGATGTTCGTCGTGTACTTCGGACGCAAGGAGACGGACGCCGAGGAGGCCCGCATGCGCGCGCGAAGGCGCAGGTACGAGTCCGGCGAGGTCACCATCGACGTCCCGAGGGTCCACCCGGGTCGACCGTGGGATTGGAACTGGCGCGGGAGCTTCCGAGCCGCCGTCGCCACCGAGTGGCGCTGGGTCGCGGGACGGTGCGAACGCGCGGTGTGCCTGTCCATGGACGACGACGACCATGGACCCGACGACGACCATGAGCAACCCGCGAACCCACCCGCGGGCATCGTCGGCGTGGCGCTTCGCAACGGCCGAGGGTTCACGGTGAGCGGAGACGGGCGGTGCCGATGCTGGGACGCCAAATCAGGCGAGGCGATCGCGACGTGGCCGGCGCCGTCGCGGAACGAACCGTCGTCATCCGAACCGTCACCGTCGTCGTCCGAACCGTCACCGTCGTCGTCCCCCTCGTCACCGCACCACGCCAACCCCGCGACGTGCATGGCGCACGGGGACGGGATCGCGGTCGTCGGTTACAAATTCGACAGTTTGATTCGCGGGTTTGACGTCGACGCCGCGGATATCGAACCGTCGAAAGTTTTGTTCACGCGGCGGGCGCCGGATCGAACTTCGGTGACCGCGGTGGCGCTCGGCGGGGGTTGGATCGTGGCCGGGACGGACGGGGGTGCGGTGGTGACGATGTCCGCGGCGGACGGCACCGACGTGGTTCGATTGGTGGGGAGCGATTGGGGATCGCGTTCGAGCGATTGGGAGGTCGGAGGTTCGATCCCCGGCGGAGGTTCGATCCGAGCGGGGGTTTCGCGGCGGACGTTTCGCGCCAATGCGTCGCCTCGCTTCGAACGCGGCGTCACCGCGTGCGCCGTCGATCCGAGCGGTCGATTCGCCGCCGTCGCCGCGGGCGCCGAGGTTGTGACGTGGACCGTGTGCGACGAGACGACGCGCGAGGATGGCGACGAATCGCCGCTCCTTCGGCGACGCCGGTCCTTCGGCGACGGGTTGACGCGCTGTACGGGTCACTCGGAGACGGTGCGGTGCATGGCGTTCGTGCCCCGGCCGGCGGACGGACCCGCCTGCGGAGGGTTGGGTTCGGGGCGTCACGGGTCTTCGGGGTGTCACGGGTCTTCAGGGTGTCGCCGGTCGGCGTGTTCGTCCACGCCGTTTCTGGTCACCGGCGGCGACGACGCGACGATTCGCATCTGGGACCCCGTCTCCGGCCGGTGCCTCCGAGAGCTGGAGGGTCCGCCGGGCACCGCCGAGGCTGAGCACGCGGGCCAAACCCCGGTGGAGTGGCGGTACTCCCCACCGCCCGGCGTCACGTGCGTCGACGTGTGGGCGGGACAGATCGTCGAGGGCCGCGACGACGGCAGCGTTTTGCACTGGTCTGGCGCCTTCGACGGCCTTCGCTTCGACCACGAGGTGGACGGTATAGAAGACGTCCCGAACCCCCCCAACCGTAAAACCGACGGTATCGCAACGACGGTACGGGGTCGCAGGCACAGGCCGAGCGCGTACCGCCGGTGGTGGGTCCACACCGAGCGAGTCACCGCCGTCCTGGTCAGGGGCGGGCGGGTCGTCTCCGTCGGGGACGACGGCGAGTGCCACGTGATGGCCCTCCCGGAGGATGCGTTGCGACGCGCGAGGGCGACGCTCGCGGCGGAAGGGAGGAGGGAGGCGGAGCACATGCGGAGCGCGGGGAACACGTGGGAAACGAGGGACGCGGACGTCGCCGCCGCGAGCGAGGGCGCGGAAAGTCTCGGATCGCCCCCCCCCGCTCGGAATCAAACCGGAATCCCGTCGTCGAACAATTCGTCCGCGAACAATTCGTCGAACAATTCGTCGAACGCCGCATCCGGGACGTCGCCGTCCAACTGGCGTCCCGGGGGCGTCAACGGGTACCACCGGCGATTGTCCTCGGAGTTTATGAACGTCGCGGCGAGGTGCGCGCACACCGCGTGGAGGGGCGGCCGAGGCGCTGCTTCGGCGGTGGCGAGATCGACGGAGGGTCTCGCTCGAAGGACGGAGGCGGCGGGGATGCGTCTGTTGGAGTCTGCCGACGCGCTGTCGGGTGGTGCGGCGTCGGCGGCGGCGGAGCTGGCGAACAGCCAGGCGGCGGCGGCGTCGGCGGCGGCGAGATCCGCGGCTGCTTTCGCCGCGGCGGAGGCTGAGCGCGTGGCGGCGGAGTTGAGTCACCTGGCCATCGGGCAGCTGTACTCGGGGGGCGAGTTCAGAGCCATCGGGGGGGTTCGGTTCAGGGAGCACAAGCGGTCGATCGGGTGCGTCGCGGCGGACCGCGAGATGCTGGTGACGGGCGACGAGGACGGGAACGTGTTCGTCAGGGACTTTGAGCCGGCGCATCTGGGAAATTGAATTGTACAGGGAAATTGAAGGTACAGGTTACAACAGAAATTTGGACCATCGCCTCATCCCACCACGGCGGCGATGATGTTATCCGCCAGCTCTTGCTTCCCGCTGCCCACCACGGGTTCGCCGTCAGTCTCCAGAGCCAGCTTCTCGAGCTCCTTGAGCGTCGCCTTGCCTTTCTCGATCTTTTTGCCCAGCTCGCTCACCCAGCTCGAGTACCTCTCGCGCTTGACCCCTTCCAGAGCGCCGTCGGGGTCCACCAACTTGGCCGCCAGCTTCAGACCCTTGGCCATGGCGTCCATGCCGCCTATGTGCGCGTAGAGCAGGTCGTTGACGTCGGTGGACTCGCGCCTGGTTTTGGCGTCGAAGTTGATGCCGCCCGGGGCGAAGCCGTTGGAACGAACAATCGCGGAAAGGACGAGCGCCGCCTCCCTGCCGTCGGTCATGAACTGGTCGGTGTCCCAACCAACCTGAGGATCGCCCGTGTTCGCGTCCAGCCCTCCGAGCATGTCCATGGCCACCGCGGTCTCGATCTCGTGAGAGCAGCTGTGACCCGCGAGCGTCGCGTGGTTGCACTCGACGTTCAGTCTGAAGTCCTTCTCGAGGCCGAATTCGCGAAGGAACCCCGCGGTGGTGCCCACGTCCCAGTCGTACTGGTGCTTGCTGGGCTCCTGCGGCTTGGGCTCGATCAGCAACGGTTTGCCCGTCTGCTTCAAGTCCTTGACCCAGTAATCCCTGGCCATCTTGAAGAACATCGCCGCGTGCTCGCGCTCCGTTTTCAAGTCGGTCGTGGGCAGGAAAGCGTAGCCCTCGCGGCCGCCCCAAAAGTTGAAGTTTTCGCCTCCGAGCCTGCGCGTGGCGTCCATCGCCTTCTTGACCTGCGCCGCCGCGCGCACGAACACGTCCACGCTCGGACTGTTTCGGGTTAGAGATAGTGGGTCAGAGAGAGACGACACGCGCGTCAGGGTTTAGGGGGTTTCGTCTCGCAAAGAGACGCAAAGAAATCGAAGCGTCGCGTCTCACCTCGTCGCGGCTCCGTGCATGTAATGCGGCTCGGCGAAGAGCTGCGCGGTGCCCCAGAGCGGCCTCACGTCGGTGCCTTCCTGCAGCTCGGCCGCGTACTCCACGATCTCGTCGAGGTTAGCGTTGGTTTCCTCCAACGTGTCACCCCGCGGTGCGATGTCCCTGTCGTGGAAGCACCACAGGTCCACGCCGAGCTTGCGCATGAGCTCGAACATGGCCCTCATCCGCCGCTTGGCGAGCTCCATCGGTGGCGGGGGACCTTCGCAACCGGCGGGGGGCGCGTCCCACGGCCATCGCTTGGTGGGGAAACCGAACGGATCGCTCCCGTCGTTACGAATGGAGTGCCAGAACGCCACGGAGAACCGCAGCCAGTCCTTCATGGTCCGCCCGAGCACCTCCTCGCTGGCGTTGTAGTGGCGGAACGCGAGCGGATCTTGAGAGTCGGCGCCTTTGAACGGGATCACGGCGGGAGCGTCGGGCCAGAACACCTCGGTCGGGTCCAGACCGCTGGCGCACGTGTCGCTCACGGACGCGTAGACGGGCACGGTCTTACCCCCGAGCAGGATGAGCGCGACGAGCAGGAACTGGACGGTCGCGGAGAGCAGATCGCGGAAGTAGTACTCCGGGTTGTCATTCTTGGTGCACATCTTTCCCGGCGACCAAAAAGCCCCGCGGCGTCCGGTCCGCGCGCGTCTGAGCGGGTCGAACGCGCGGATCCGCGCCGCGATACGCGTTGAGGTCGACGAGTGGAGCGACAACGGACGCGAACCCGACGCGTCGACGCGTCGTCGCGGTGTGAGCGGCGCGTCGAAGCGCGCGGGACTTGGTCGTTGTTACTTGTACTCGGAGTTGCCGCTGCTGACGAGGAAGATTTTTTTATTTTGGCGCCAACTGGCAAAGCGAATCTCTCAATCGATCGCCGCGGGAGAGATCTCAAGTCTCGCGCCGAAGGACCCGCCACGTCCAGCAGGAGAAACTTCCAAAAACTCGTCATCAGAACGTCGCGCTCCCCTTCGTGGGAAGGCATCGAGACGCATGTCGTCGCTCGCGACACCCGTTCCGGCGGCGCGCATCGCCACGCCTCGATCTGCGTCCAGCGTACGGGATGAGCGCAGGGCGCGGTCCATCCGACCGAGCGCGACCGCGTCGGCATCCGATGGAAAGGATAAGGAGGACGACGCCCGCACCGAATCGTCGACGTCGTCTGTGTCGCGGCGTCGAGCGTTGCTCGGCGCGGCGTCCCTCGCGACGCTCGCGCCCGCGTCCATAGCTCTGGCCGATGAAGCAGCGATGGCGCCGCCCAACCCTCGCGCGTACTTCCAGCGGTACCCCACGCTCTTCGCGCCGTTCTACGGCGACGACGAGCGCGCCACGATGCTCAAGACTGTCGTGCCCAATCGCGTGTGGTGCCTCGAGCAGAACCTCGCGGTCGGCCCTCTGGAGACCCCGCTTCGATGCGTGGTGATCCGGCTCAACGACGACTCCCTCTGGGTTCACGCCCCGCTCGCCCCCACCGAGGAGTTCTTCTTACTCATCGAACGCGACATCGGCGGCCCCGTGTCGCACGTCGTGGTGCCCACGTACGCGTTGGAGCACAAGGTCTTCGCGAGGGACGCGTTGGACCGATGGCCAACCGCGGACCTGTGGATCGCCCCGGGGCAGTTCGCGTTCCCGGTGGAGGTGGCGGCGGAGAGGATATACGGCCGGACGCCCGCGGGTGTGCTCGGGGACGTGGTACCCGACGTGGCATCCGACGTGGCATCCGACGGACGCGGGGTTCCGCCGTGGACGGATGAGATCGACGTGAAGATTCTCAATTCCGGGTCGTTCAGGCTCGGCGGCCGCGACGTGGGGCTGAGGGAGGCGACGTTCTTTCACCGACCCACGCGCGTGATGGTCGTGACCGACTGCATCGCGCTCATCCCCGATCGAATCCCGCCCCTCATCGACCCGGAGAAGCTGCTCCTGGTGGGCAAGAGGAGCACGGCGGATCCGACCCCCGCGGTTGGCTCGCCGGGCGACACACCCGAGGCTCGACTCGCCGGCTGGAAGAAGATGACGCTGCTCATAAACTACTTCTTCCCCGAGCACGAGGAACCCACTAAACCCGGTGTGGTGGAGTGGACGGACGGGTGGGAGGATAACTTCGCCGCCATCTCCGGCAGGCTGTTCGTGCCGCCCGTCGTGAGGAGCCTGCTGTACGCGCAGGACCCGGCGGGGGTGCGGGCGTGGGCGGATTCAGTCGCGGAGGACTGGTTCGCACCCGTCCGTTCGAGCACGGTGCGAGTGGGGGGCGAGGACGGGGGGGGCGAGAACACGGAGGCGGCGTCGATCGTGCCCGCGGTGTTGACGATCGTGCCCGCGCACTGGGACGGGCCCGTGGAGAACGTGCGGGTCGAGGAGTTCTTAAACGCGTACCGGTGGCTCGACGACCCGACGTCTGATCCGTTCCCGGAGGCGGACATGGCCAGGGGTTTGCAGCCGGTGATCGACGCGGTGTTCGGCACGAAGACGAAGGCGGACGAGTCGCAGGGCAGCGGGCTCGACCTGTTCTTCTCGTCGTTCCCCACGCTCGCGTCTCGGTTCAAGGGCGGGGAGTGAGCGCCCCCGAAACGTTCCAGGAATGATATGATATGGCAAACAATCAAAATACAAGTCGTAAACAATATTATACGGGGTCTAGGCAAACAATCAAACTCGGTTGTCGTCCTTCTCTTCAATCCTGGCAGCGGCCACCTGGTCGTCCAGCGAGGTTTGCGTGATGATCGTGCGCATCGTGGCGATGTCCATGTTGTCCTCGGTGAAGATGCCGATGAAATCGTTGAGATTGACGGATTTACCAGCGATGTCCTCAATCTGAAGTTCGGTGCCCTCGAGCTTGTGCTTGGCCCTGTCGGGGTCCACGCACCGCATGAGGTACAGCGCCAGCGCGCTGATCTCGTCGTCGTCCAGCACGGACTTCATCAGTTTCTTGTACTTGGGGTCCTCGGGGTTGAGTCCCTCGGTCGCGACGGCGAAAGCCTCCTTGCTGAACGTGTCGTGGAGCATGTGAACAATCTCCTCGAGATCGAGGTTTCCGCTGCCGTCGACGTCCTTCTGCTTGAAGAAGTGCGTGGCGACGAGCGCCTGAACCGCGAACCGCGCGCACTCGCGCTCCAGGTCAACCTCCTCGCGCATAAACTTGGAGAAGAGCTGGGACTTGATGCCGAGTAAATTGGTGGCCACGACGTCGCAGATGGATTTCGCGGTTCCGAGCAAGACGAGCGCGGCGATGACGGTGTTGATGAAGAGCATCCAGTCGAACTTGGCGACGATACCACTGCTGGTGACGTCGATGTTGATGCCGTACACGTAAAAGTCCTCGAACGCGCCGTTGGGCTGGCCGTTCTTGTTGAAAGGGGAATCCCATTCGTCAACCTTGTTTCGGTACGTGATGGCCTGTCCGCGGGATTCCCACTGGACCTTACCGCCCACCTCCACCACGGCGTAGACCTCGTCCGTGCCCATCTCGGTGGTGGTGGGATCGTCCAGCTCGTAGTTGTAGTACTTGATGTCGATCATGATTCGAGCGCCGGTCAGCCTTAGCGTAGGGTAGGCGTTTGCGCTGCTGCCGTA
>Ga0181571_10003999_pt1 | contig 11057 bp, 8 predicted proteins | sample 101ome_17_FD_132440 | JGI IMG/M metagenome (GOLD analysis project Ga0181571, IMG submission 132440) | Coastal salt marsh microbial communities from the Groves Creek Marsh, Skidaway Island, Georgia - 101407AT metaG (megahit assembly) | ecosystem: Environmental > Aquatic > Marine > Intertidal zone...
GGCCGTGCCAGAGGCACACCTGCATCCATCATCGCAAGAGAAGTACCACAGACTGTTGCCATTGAAGATGAGCCATTTGATTCGGTAATGTCAGAGACAATCCGGATGGTATATGGAAATTCATCTTTTGACGGCAGAAGCGGGTTAATGGCGCGCCATGCAAGCTTGCCATGACCAATCTCGCGCCGACCTGGTGAGCCAACACGTCCTGCCTCGCCAACAGAAAATGGCGGGAAATTATAATGTAGCATGAAGCGTGAACGATATTCTCCGTCCAGCGCATCAATAATCTGTTCATCCTGACCTGTGCCTAATGTGGCCACCACAAGCGCCTGTGTCTCACCTCTGGTAAACAGAGCAGAGCCATGTGTACGTGGCAGAAATCCAACCTCTGAGACAATCGGGCGAACTGTTTTTGTATCTCTGCCGTCAATACGCTGGCCTGTTTTCAGAATAGATGAGCGGACAATATCTGCTTCCATTTCTTTCATCACACTGCCAACCAGCACAGCATCAGCTTCTTCACCGGCAAGTCCGGCTGCTTCTTCTTTAACAGCACCAACCGCTGTCTGACGTTCTGTCTTATCAGCGATTTCATAAGCTCCAGCCATTTTCTTATTCAGCTTGGACAGGGTTTTGCGCAAACCAGCCGCTTCTTCTGCTTCTTCAGGAATATCACGCGGTTCTTTTGCAGCAGTTTCAGCCAGTGCGATAATCGCTTCGATGGCTGTCTGCATCTGCTCATGGCCGAATTTCACTGCACCAAGCATCACTTCTTCAGAAAGCTCGCTTGCTTCGGATTCAACCATCAGCACGCCTTCTTTTGTGCCAGCAACAACCAGATCAAGGGCTGAATTTTCCATTTCTGCCAATGTCGGGTTCAGCACATAGCCGCCATCAATATAGGCAATGCGTGCCGCACCAATAGGACCGAAAAATGGCACGCCTGAAATAGTCAGCGCAGCAGATGCCCCGATAAGCGCAACAATATCAGGATTATTTTCCATATCATGTGACAGCACGGTACAGATGACCTGTGTTTCACATTTGAAGCTTTTCGGGAAAAGTGGTCTGATAGGCCTGTCAATCAGACGGCTAACCAGTGTTTCATTTTCAGAAGGCCTGCCTTCACGTTTAAAAAACCCGCCCGGAATTTTACCGGCGGCGAAGGTTTTTTCCTGATAATTTACAGTAAGCGGAAAGAAATCCTGACCAGGCTTTGCCGATTTGGCGGCCACTGCGGTACATAATACGGTAGTCTCACCCATGCTGGCCATTACCGCACCATCTGCCTGACGCGCAACCTTGCCTGTTTCAAGCGTCAGCGTTTTACCGCCCCAGTCAATTTCTTTTCGGAAAATATTAAACATTGTTTTATCTCTCTATTTTATCTTCTTGCATCTATGCCCATATCTGGCAGACCGTCTGCTAGATATGCATCATATAAAACTGTTTGATGTGATTGTGGTGAATAGCGTGAATCAGCAGGGCTGGTAATTTCCAGTTCTGTATATGGACTAGCAGAAATGCTGTTTCTTGTCAGATTCTGTTAATGTCCGGTACGTTATCCAACATAAGCAAGACCTTCTGTCTGATCTGCTTCTGGCCTGCCGGAATGTTGGTGCAGGCGCAATGTTACCTATCTCATTTTCTCTTTGTTTTCATATGATGATAGTTCTATCGCATGTGAAAGGTATAATTGCAAGTAACAATCAGCCCTCTGTGTTGATGTGTCTGCCAAATAGAACATGCCAGCAATCAGCTTGCTGGCATGATCAAAAAATTCTCGGCAATGGGAAATCGAATTAACGACGTAGCCCTAATTTTGCAATCAGGTCACGATAGGCCTGATCATCACGGCGCTTAATATAGTCCAGCAGATGACGGCGTTGACCGACCATCTTTAACAGACCACGACGTGATGCAAAGTCTTTTTTGTGTGTTTTCATATGATCTGTCAGATACAGAATTCTGTCTGTCAGAATAGCCACCTGAACTGCTGGTGAGCCTGAATCTGTCGCAGAGTCACCATATTCTTTAATAAGTTCAGCCTTACGCTCTTTTGTAATCGACATCACCTTCTCCTTTAAATGTTCAGCTACTGCCCAAAAGCAAAAGCTGGTTAAAGATTAAACACACGCTTTGGCGTAATCTGATGACCATCATGGCTGACAAAGGCTATGGGGGTATCACCAAGATAGGCCACCATAATCTCAGCATCTGGCACATCATCAGGCCAGTCTAACGGCTGGCCATACCTAAGGCATTGTGCTTGTCTGTCTGTTAGGGCTAATGCCGGGATGTCGTCCAGCACAGTCTTCACATCCAGAAGCGCTGTTTGCGCCGCGGCATTATCTGCCAATTCTGTCAAAAAATCCAGAGAAATCGACTTTTCATGTGAAAAACGCCCAACAGACATTCTTTCAAGACGCTGTACATGTGCTGCACTGCCTAGTGCGCGCCCCAGATCGCGGGCCAGCGAGCGAATATAGGCGCCCTTGCCACAATGCACATGAAATGACGCTGTATTGCTGTCAGATGATAATAGCGAGAATTCATATATCATAATTTTACGTGGTGCTAATGCTGGTAAAGATACGGTGTCTGTATCAGATATTGTCTGATCTGGTTTCTGCCTGTCACGCTGGCGTGCCATTGCATAGGCTCTTTTTCCCTCTATTTTAACGGCCGAATAATCTGGCGGCACCTGATCTATTTCACCGATAAAGCGCGGCAGAACAGCGTTTATTTCATCTGCATCAGGGATTTTGTCCGAAATTCTGGTAATCTCGCCTTCTGCGTCATCTGTCTGGGTTTCGCTGCCCCATGCAAGGGTAAAGCGATAGCTTTTTTCAGCACTCATCACATAGCTTATGGTTTTGGTGGCCTCGCCAAGTGCAATTGGCAACACGCCACAAGCAAGCGGGTCAAGCGTGCCTGCATGGCCTGTTTTCACCCCGCCAAAAATGCGGCGCACCTTGCCAACCGCCTGTGCAGAGGACATGCCAATATCCTTGTTCAGAATGATCCAGCCATGAGAAGAAGATAGCTGTGCAGCGTGTTTTTCAGAACTCACCATATCTGCCTATCTCTGATTCATCTGCAAGCGTTAATTCAGCCATCAAAGCTAGGCTGAGCCATGCCCGCCTGTCTTTATTTACGTCAATTTGGCAAATAGGCTTGCCATATGTTCTGCTGTATCAAATCCGGTATCTGCAGAAAATTTCAGACGCGGCATTCGCCTTAAATGCATTTTAGAGGCTACATGATGCTGAAGTTGCGGTGCTGCCTTATTCAGAGCTGGCAAAACGCGGTCAATATCTGCTCCGCCAAGACTCATCACATATACATGCGCATTTGCCAGATCAGGGCTGACAGAGACTTCTGTTACGGTAATAGGCACAGTATCTAGCTCTGCGATATGGGTTTCCTGACGCATTAGAAGCGCAGATAGCTGGTGCCTCAGCTCTTCGCCTACACGCAACTGTCTCTGGCTTGGGCCTGAATTTGGCTGTCTTGTTCTGCGTGCCATTGCATCATCCTGCCGCTATTTCTTGGCTATATTATAGGCTATTAATCAAGGGTTCTTGCGACCTGTTTCAGCTCGAAACATTCGATCATATCGCCTTCTGCAATATCGCTGTAACTTTCAAAAGCCATACCGCATTCTGTGCCTTCACGCACTTCTTTAACTTCATCTTTGAAGCGGCGAAGTGTTTTCAGCGAGCCTTCATGAATAACAATATTGTCTCTGAGCAGTCTGACTTTACAGCCACGTTTGATAATCCCGTCTGTGACCATACAGCCGGCAACCTTGCCAGATTTTGACACAGAAAAGACCTGTCTAATCTCTGCATAGCCGATAAATTCTTCTTGCGTATCGGGGCTAAGCAATCCGCCCATCGCAGATTTCACTTCATCAATTAATTCATAAATGATGGAATGATAGCGGATTTCAACACCATCACGTTTGGCCAGATCACGTGCCTGCGGAATGGCGCGCACATTAAAGCCGATCACCATCGCTGATGATGCGGCGGCAAGTGATATGTCTGATTCGGAAATCGCGCCAACACCGGCGGTTAGTATCCGTACCTTGACCTGATCTGTACCTAGCTTTTCTAGTGCTACCCTAATCGCTTCAAGCGAGCCATGTACATCTGTCTTGATCACAATTGGCAATTCTTCTGCTTCACCTGCAGCAATCGCCGAAAGCATCTGTTCAACTGAACCGCGCGCGGCAATCTGTGCTTCTTTTTCACGGATACGGCGGGCACGATATTCGGCGATTTCGCGCGCCCGAGCCTCAGTCTCAACCACGTTGAAATTATCACCTGCCATTGGGGTGCCATTCAGCCCAAGCACCTCAACCGGCTGGCCAGGCCCTGCCTGTTTCAGCTTCTGGCCTTTATCATCAAGCAGCGCTCTTACACGGCCATATTCTGCGCCGATTACAAAAATGTCGCCAATTTTCAATGTGCCGCGCTGAACCAGAATCGTAGCAACCGAACCACGTCCTCTTTCTACCTTAGCTTCAATGACAACACCTTGTGCTTCTCTATCAGGATTTGCCTTTAATTCCAGCAATTCTGCCTGTAACATCATGGCTTCTTCTAGCTGGGTAAGCCCCTGTCCGGTATGGGCAGACACATCAACACATAATACATCCCCGCCAAAATCTTCGGTGATGATTTCATGCTGAAGCAAATCACTTCTTACCCGTGACGGGTCAGAATCTGGCTTATCACATTTATTTACTGCAACAATGATAGGGCATCCTGCAGCTTTGGCATGGTTAATCGCTTCAATTGTCTGTGCTTTGACAGAATCATCAGCAGCTACCACCAACACAACCACATCTGTTGTTGTTGCACCACGTGAACGCATTTCGGTAAAAGCTTCATGACCGGGCGTATCGATAAAGGTAAAGGTGTTGCCAGCTTTGGTTTTAATCTGATAGGCACCAATATGCTGGGTAATGCCGCCTGATTCACCTGCGGCAACATCTGTTGCCCGAATGGCATCTAGCAAGCTTGTCTTTCCATGATCCACATGCCCCATCACCGTGATAACCGGCGGGCGCGGCGCCATTTTTTCTTCTGGATCAGCTGTTTCTCCTAGACCATCTTCAACATCTGATTCTGAAACACGCTGTACTTTATGGCCAAATTCGATTGTCACCAGTTCAGCTGTTTCAGCATCAATGGTCTGGGTAGCCGTTGCCATGATGCCAAGCTTCATCAGCTCTTTTACCACATCGGCTGAACGTTCTGCCATTCTGTTTGCCAGTTCCTGAACAGTGATGGCATCAGGTATCACCACATCTCTAATCTGTTTGACCTGTGGTGTCTGTTCCTGCATGCGGTTTTTCTCGCGCTGGCGACGAACAGATGCCAATGAACGCTGACGACCCTCTGGCTCAGAGAGTGCCTGAGATACAGTCATCTTTCCTGTTCTGCGGCGTTCACCATCACGGCGTGCGCCAGCTATTCTGCGTGGTACATCTACCTCAACAGCTTTGCGTCGACTGCGCGGATTGCCATCTTCACGAACAGGCAGAGGGGCAGTTTCATTAATATCTTTTTGCTTTGCCTTAAAAGCGGCCTGACGGTTGGCATTTTCTGCCGCCAGCTTTTCAGCCTCTGTCTGGCGCTTTGCTTTTGCCTGTTCTTCAATTTCAAGCAATTCTGCCATTTCTGCACGGCGACGCTTTTCATAGTCACTGAGTTCTTCTTCGACAGCAGGGGCCGATATTTGTTCGGCCTCTGGGGCATCATCAACAAATTCTTCTGCTGTTTCTTTTGCTTCTGTTGATGCGTCAGACAGGCCTTTTTGTAATACTTTGATCCGGTTTGCACGCTCTTCGGCAGTCAGCTTGTCATCTGCTAATGCAGGCGCGGCTGAGGCTGTTGCTTGTGCGGATGACGGCGCGTCCTGCACTTCGGCTGTTTGTGCCTGCGCGGCCTTTAGCGATGAACGTTTTCGTCTTACTTCTACCTGAACAGTCTTTCCACGAGCTGCACCAACAGCATTTCCGCGCAATGCTGACTGATCCAGATTACCGCCGAGCGTAAGCTTGCCAGCACCTGACAGGCTTAGTTTCTTCGGCTTTTGATTTTCTTCACTCATGTTCGACCTTTCTTTTGTGTGACCTGCATGTATCGTTCTATATTCATGCTGCACGCAATCTTGTGAGGCATTATAACCTGTTTATCCCAATGATTAAAACTTAAATCCTGATGTAATAGGCAATTCGTATAAATTAATGCGCATCCAAACCACCCGATTTAACCTGTTTTTGTCTGGATGCTGCCAAAAGAGCGCCAATTAGCAATATTTGTGAGGAGACGGCATGTCATCACATCCTCTGCCCCTGCCCCTTTCAAAATGACAGCTGCATATGCAAGAGAGGCTCTGGAGGCAACCCCGCCTAGCATGTCTGACGGCAGGCCTCTTTCAATCCATTCAGGCTGAAGCTGTGAGATAAGTCCCGCTGTTTCGCGCTGGCTGGCATCATCTGCTACCAGCAAACCAGAAGCGTGCGGGTTTTGCTCAATCGCCATTCTGCCAAGCACTAGCCGTCCTGCCCTGCGCATCATTGTCAAACTGGCCAAAAGCTGTTTGCAAACCTGATAGCTCAGATTTTCAAATAGAAAGCTGGCATCAATCTGTGTTTTGCCTGTATTTTTGCTTAGATGGTGGGCAAGCTTGCCGCCTTCAACCGCTTTTGTGACAATCGCATGATCTGCTGTTACCCATGCTCCGCGTCCGGGCAAGGTGCCGGCAATATCTGCCATCACCCCGCCATCAGGCCTGCGCACAAACCGTATCAGGCCTGATTTTTCACATGGCTGTGAGGTGACAATACATCGTCTGAGTTCTGGCTTGTGCAAAGTTGCTGCTGTCATCAAAACGCCCACTTCCGATTATGCCCCAGAACGCCACCTCAGGCGTCCTTATCGGCGGTATCAGTATCATCTTCTGCTGGCTCATCAGCAAACCAGTGGGCACGTGCGGCCATGATGATATCACCTGCGCTTGCTTCATCTTCAATGCCATATTCGCCAAGAAATTCTACCAGCTCGCCACTATCTAGCTCGGCCAGATCATCCAGACACAGAATATTATTCTGGGCCAGCTTCAACACCATCGCGATCGACAGATGCTCAAATGATACCAGATCATCTTTCACTTTGAATTTATCAAGCTCACCCATGATTCTGTCAGTTTCTTCCTGCACAAACTGGTTAGCACGATTTTGAAGTTCAGCCGCAATATCTTCATCAAAGCCCTGAATGGTCGCTAGCTCGTCAATGGGGGTATCTGCAATATCTTCAACTGTAACAAACCCTTCTGCTACCAGCAAATGGGCAATCACATCATCAATATTCAAGGCTTCGATAAAGCGGGTAGAACGTGTCTTGAATTCTTCTGTACGACGTTCTGATTCTTCGGCTTCGGTCAGAATATCAATATACCAGCCTGTCAGTTGCGAGGCCAGACGCACATTCTGTCCGCGTCTGCCGATCGCCAGACTAAGCTGATCGTCAGGTACGACCACCTCTACGCGTCCTGCCACCTCATCCATCACCACCTTTGCCACCTCAGCAGGTGCGAGGGCGTTCACGATAAAGCTTACCGGATCTTCTGAGAATGGAATAATTTCGATTTTCTCACCCTGTAATTCGGTGACCACCGCCTGCACACGGCTACCACGTAAACCCACACAAGCACCAACCGGATCGATGCTATTATCACGTGACAGGACCGAAATTTTAGCGCGGCTTCCCGGCTCTCTTGCAACAGCTTTAATTTCGATAATGCCATCATAAATTTCAGGCACTTCTTGGGTGAATAATTTTGCCATAAATTCATTGGCAGCACGTGATAAGAAGATTTGCGGGCCGCGCGGCTCTTCACGCACATCAATAATATAGGCTCTGATTTTGTCACCAAGATTGAAATTTTCTTTTGGAATCATCTCTTCACGTCTAATCACAGCTTCTGCTCTACCTAGATCAACTGTCACAGAATAGCTTTCTGCACGTTTTACCGTGCCAAGCACGATCTCACCGATTCTGTCTTTATATTCGATATATTGACGCGCACGTTCAGCATCTCTGACCTTTTGCGAGATAACCTGTTTAGCTGTCTGGGCGGCGATCCGGCCAAAGGTGATAGGCGGTAGAGGTTGTTTCAGAAATTCGCCAACTGCCAGATTATGTTTAACACCTTCTTCAGGGCTCATCTGGGTAGCGTCATCTTCTACCTCTTCAACAACTTCTGTCCAGCGTTCAAGCGAAATCTCCCCTGATTTTCTGTCAATCATGGCCCGAATATCTCTATCATTACCATATTTGGACCGGCCAGCTTTTTGAATGGCCTCTTCCATTGCAATGATGACTTCTTCTCTGTCGATTGATTTTTCGCGGGCAACAACATCGGCAATCTGAATAAGTTCTAGACCCGGAATTGATGATGTATCCATGATTTATGCTTTCCTTATGTTGACATCATGATGATGGCTGCTCAGATGAGCTTTCATCTGGCAATTGATTAGGTTTTAAGGTACGAGGTGGCTGTTTTAGGGTTGAAAAAAATTCAGTCGGATCAATTTTTGCAGAATCAATCTCATTTAGTGATGCTGACAGCCTGCCTGTGGCTGTTTCAACTGTTACAATATCATTATCGATACCAGTCAGCCTACCTCTGAAACGCCTCTGGCCATCATGCGGCTGTTTTAATGTAAGCTTTACCAGCTCGCCGGCAAATCGGGCAAAATGGGCAGCAGTGATAAGCGGTCTGTCAATACCAGGTGAGCTTACCTCTAGCACATAGGCGTCATTTATCGGGTCTTCCACATCCAGAACGGCCGCCAGATGACGCGAAATATCAGCACAATCTTCGACGGTCATCTCTCTGTCCTGAACAGGCTCTGCCATTATCTGAAGCTGGGCGCGTGATGAGCCACCGCCTGAAAAACGCACACGCACAAGCTCAAAGCCCAAATCGGCCAGCGCAGGTGTAATCAGCTTTTCAATATTCGATATGCTCATCTTATTATCGTCAGCAAATCCATACGGATTTTTAGCCATAGGCCTTGATTTCATTTAATCTGAATTCAGGTAACAAAAAAGGCGGGCTTTTGGCCCACCCTCCGGAAATTCAGAAGGTTTTACACTGCCTTTATAGCTAAATCACACCGACTTATCAAGCATAGAGATTGGCAGCCGCATTTTATTGCCGGATAAAAGCAAACCAGACAGGCGCGCGTCCCTCTCTTACTCCTTTTGCCATATAGCGTGTTTCTGGCCAGTCTTCTGGTCTTTGTCGCCAGTCTGAAGGCTGTGTCGCTGTCCAGAAAAATGCCTGATGATTCAGTGCTTCTGCCAGCAACCAGCTTTGTGCCACCAGATGATCGCTTGCCATCCGCAAAAATCCCTTTGGCTTTATGGTGTTTGACAAAATATCCAGCATCGCCTGATTAACAATACGCCGGCCAGCATGACGCAATTTTGGCCATGGGTCTGGAAACAGAATATAACAGCCATCCAGAGCGCGCGGCTCAAGCCTGTCAAGCATCATGCGCACATCATCTGGCCAGATAAGAATATTTTCCAGCCCATTATCTTCGATTTGTCTGGTCAGGCTGACCACACCATTTATGAAAGGCTCGGCCCCAATAAATAAGGTATCTGGATGGGCAGATGCCTGCTGAGCCAGATGCTCGCCACCACCAAAGCCAATTTCAAGCACCAGCCTGTCATAGTGCCTGTTTTGCGCGGCGCATAGGCTGTCCAGCCCAAGCATCTGGTCAGATAGCTTTAGGCTATATTTAGGCAGAACCTGGTTGAGCAGACGCTGCATATTTGCCGATAATGGCCTGCCTTTACGCCTGCCAAAAAAACGCGGATGGGACGTCTGCTCAGTCTCTGACATCATCATCATATTAAAAATGTACGCTTTCTTGCTAAACCAGTTCTGCTATCTTGTCAGCCAGATCAGTTGCTTCCCAGCTAAAAGTACCTGCGCCTGCTTCATTTGCCTTTCTGCCAAAATGACCATAGGCAGCACTTGGTGCATAAATTGGGTTATTCAGGCCAAGATGGGTGCGGATACCACGTGGTTTTAAATCAAATAGCTTGGCTTCGATGAGCCTGTCCTGCAACAGCTTATCGGCTATTTTGCCAGTTCCCGCTGTATTCACATACACAGATACAGGGGCCGCCACCCCGATAGCATAGGCAAGCTGGATGGTACATTTATCTGCAACACCGCTAGCAACAATATTCTTGGCAAGATAGCGCGCCGCATAGGCAGCAGATCTATCAACCTTTGTCGGGTCTTTACCGGAAAACGCACCACCACCGTGAGGCGCGGCCCCACCATAGGTATCTACGATGATCTTGCGACCTGTCAGTCCGGCATCACCATCTGGCCCGCCAATCTCAAATTTACCGGTAGGGTTAATCAGGAAATCCTCTGCCGCCGGCATCCAGCCATCAGGCAGCAATTCGGCAATTACAGGGGTTACCAGCGCGCGAATATCATCAATCGATGCACCGACAGCATGCTGTGTAGATAGCACCAGCTTGTCAATGCCTAGCATTGTGCCATAATCATCATAGCGCATGGTTACCTGGCTTTTTGCGTCAGGACCTAGAATATCATGGCGGCCTTCTGCTTTTCTAAGCACTGCCAGACGCTTTAGGATTTGATGCGCATAATGAATAGGGGCAGGCATTAATTCATCTGTTTCTCGGCAGGCATAGCCAAACATCAGCCCCTGATCGCCTGCACCTTCTTCTTTATCATCTGTCTCGTCAACCCCTTGCGCAATATGGGCAGATTGTTCATGCAGATAATTCTGGAATTCAAAATGCGCATGGTGAAATTTTTCCTGCTCATAGCCAATATCCTTGATGGCTGCACGCACCCTGTCTTCAATTTTACCCATAATGGTCGGCAAAATATTTGCTTCAGCCCTGACCTCGCCTGCCAGCACAATACGGTTGGTTGTTGCCAGTGTTTCACAGGCAACGCGCGCGTCTTTCTGA
>Ga0181571_10004000_pt1 | contig 11057 bp, 9 predicted proteins | sample 101ome_17_FD_132440 | JGI IMG/M metagenome (GOLD analysis project Ga0181571, IMG submission 132440) | Coastal salt marsh microbial communities from the Groves Creek Marsh, Skidaway Island, Georgia - 101407AT metaG (megahit assembly) | ecosystem: Environmental > Aquatic > Marine > Intertidal zone...
CCAGATCGCCAAGGGCAAGGCCCAGGCAAAGGCTGCGGACAAGTTCGAGGTGGACGAGCGCAAGCACGCGCTGCAGAAGCTCGAGGAGGAGATGGCCGAGCTCGAGGTGCAGCGTAAGGCGGCTCTGCGGGAGAAGCGCAAGGAGGAGAAACGGGAGAGGGAGCGCGAGCAGGCTGAACTGGAGCGACGCGCGAAGATGGCGTTGCTCGCTGCGAAGAAGGAACATGCCATAGAGCATCTCAGGCTGGAGGTCGAGGAGCGCGCGCAACGCCTCGAGGAGTTCCAGTCAGAGCTCACCAGTCTCAGGGCTGAGCGACTGAAGATGTCCAGGGACGGGCCCAACCTTCCCGACCGCATCAAGGCTAACCTCGAGCGTCAACAGGCTGTGCAGGAGCGTCACAAGGAGGAGCTCATCATGATGAGGATGGCGAAGGACGCGCACGCGGCGGCGGGTCGGGTCACCGCGGACAACAGCGAGAAGAGGGCCGAGCAGGAGAGGATATCGGCGGAGAAGCGGGCCCGCGTGCAGGCACTCGTGGAGGCCAAGACGAGGTCCAAGATGGAGAAGATCGAGGCGCACAAGGCCCGTCAGGAGGCGTACGCGGTGAAGCTCGAGAAGGACAGGAAGAAAGAGGCGGCGCGCAAGAAGGTCGAGGAGCAGCTCAAGGTTGCCGAGCGCATGGAGCGGGTGCAGAACGTGAAGCGAAGGAAGGAAGTGTACCTTGCGAGGCTGAGGGACCAGACCGCTGAGAAGATGGGCCGCGGCTCGCTCTTCAGCGGCACCAAGAAGGCCATGGCCAAGGAGAGGTACGACTCCAACTGCGACCGCGCGCTCAAGGAGTCCGTGTCCAAATTTGAAGCCTCGGAGACCCTGCGGGTGGCCACCAGGGAGCGCTGGCTTGCCGCGGAGATGGACAAGAAGAGGCTCAACGACGCCATCGGCAAGAAGCAGACGGCGCAGAAGTCCGAGCCAAAACCGGCGCCATCGCCCGCGCCCGCCTCCTATAAGCCCACACCCCCGGCTTCCGTGACGGCCTCCCAACAGGTGTCGCAACCCGCGAGCAGGACGGTTTCTCAGGCTCCTTCGGAGGGGAGCATGGCGAGCTACGCCGCGGCGAAGAAGCTCGAGGAGGCTCCCGCGCCGACGGAGCCAATCTCGTCCGATGACCCGACGCCCCCGATGGAGCCCTCCTCCGGCGAGGAGTTCACGCGCTCGTTCGAGACGGAAGAATTCGAGCCGCCGGTGGAGCCGTCCGCCGAGCCCGAGGGCGAGCGCACGCGCGACACGATGGACTCCATCGACGACAGCTTGGAGGTGATCCACCTTTAATAATCTAATTTATATTTGACAGATCGACGCGTGCCATGCTACTCATCAATCACTTGCTTCCCGTGTATATGTTGGGCATGTTGTCCAGCATCGACGAGTGCGCCTTCTCCAACTTCATCAGCTCGTCGTACACGTTCAAGATCTTCTGGCTGTTAATCTCCAGCACCAACCCGCCCACGATCGTCTCGTCCAGCACCGTGTACGCCTTGGGCGAGTTGAAGATCAGGTCCAGCTCGCACACGTTCTCGAACACGCGGTCCAGGGTCTCGACGTACACCTGGATGAGGTCCATCATCGCCAGCTCGGACTCGCTCCTGTCGCTCAGGATGCAGAAGTAAAGCGTGGCGAAGTGGCGGTACACCAGCTTCGTGTCGGGCCCGAAGGTCTTCTCGTCATCCACGAACGAGCATAGGTGGTCGGGGCGCGCGGTGACGATCTTGTACACTGTCTGGCACAGCTCCGTCTGCTTCTCCGTGGGTAGCTGCTCATAAAACCTGCACAGCCTGACCATCGCGTGGTTGTTCACCACGAGGAACGCCTTGATCATGGCGCCTCACTCGTTCCCTCGCTCTCCCGCGGCCAAATTTCCCAAAAGCGCCGATAATTGGCCGATAGTGACGCGTCCTGCTCCTCTTTGGGGCGGGGTTCAGAGTCGATGGACGGCGCGCGGACCACTCGAGTCGCGCTACACGTCACGCAGAGGCGTATCGATCGATTCGCGCCACTCTCGGGTCGAGCGGTGTCACAGATCCGCTCGCGATGGCAGTGGGAGATGTTACCGGGCCGCGGGATTTCCGGTGCTGAGAGTTGAGATTGGTTGGGTCCGATGGAGACTGGCACACGCGGGTGATGGGGAGCCAAGTCTTGTTTGTTGTCCGCGGGCATCGTCAAACCGTATCTTCGAGGTCTGTTTTCCAACGGGGGTCATCACTTCAACAGTCCACCGACGAGATGCTGTCCAGCGTCTTCGAGTACGTCAAGGGCGCGACGATCTCGCGCTGCGAAGAGGCCGAGACGCCCGCAGTGGCGGTGAGCGAGATCCCCGTCCTCCCGTCCCCCCTAGCCCCCGCCCAAGCCGGGGAAGCCCTAAATTTTTTCGCAACGTTGGCCAAGCTTTCTTTCCACTGACTCACCCTTCCCCCCTCGTACCCACCCAGGTCCCCGTGCCGGAGCCGGAGCCGGAGCCGGAGCCGGAGCCCGAGGCTGCCGCCGAGATCAAGGTAAGAGCGAGCGCGACCCTCGACTCGAAACCCCGCCGGTCACCGCCTCCCAAGTCACCGGGCCCCTCGTCCGGTCCCGCGGTGGGCCCCAGATGACCTCGCACAGAGAGCGAGGTATCCCAAAATTCAGCCGAGCCGCGAGCCTGACCTCGCCCACCCACCTTCGGTTCCGCAGATCGAGACGGCTCCCTTCGATCCCAGGTTCCCCCAGCAGAACCAGGCGAAACACTGCTACACCCGTTACAACGAGTTCCACAAGTGCGTTTACACACCGCCCCGATCACCCAACCGCAATCCTCGCTTGTTCTCACAGGCAGTCACTTGGAGATATTTCTCTCTGACCGGTCCCTTCTTCCCTTCCGCGACAGGTGCAAGGCTCAGCAGGGTGAGGACGCCGAGGAGTGCGAGAAGTACGCCAAGTACTACCGCTCCCTCTGCCCCACGGAGTGGGTGGAGAAGTGGAACGAGGAGCGCGAGAACGGCACCTGGCCGGGCAGGTACTAAATCAAACGGTGTACAAGTGTTCTTGATTTTCCGCGATGGCTCGGTTGACTCGCCGCGCGTAGTGTGAATCCAATTGTATTTCTCTTCTACATCCGTCACGACCTCGCGGCGCCCCCACCTTTTCCGGTGTCGAGCCACTCCCCGGACAACATCCACGCCCCCTGCACGTACAGCCGGTCCATCACCGACGAGACCGAGTCCAGCGCCGGTCTCGTGTCGAGGTGCATGGCAATCGGGCTCCTCGGGTCCGCGCTCTTGGCGTTGTAAAAGTCGATGACGTACCGAACGTCCGTTCCGCACCTGTCCACCACCCAGTCGTGCCTATCGAACGGCAGCTTGAAACCCAAGAAGTTGAGGAATCTGGCCTTCGGGGAGTAGTCCCGGGGGCGGCCGCGGAACTTGAGGAGCTTCGGGCAGTCGCATTCCTTCGCGTGGAGGGACTCCCATCGCAGAACCTCCGCCCAGCACCTCTCGTTCACCGCGTTGTGTATGGCTATCACGTTGGTCATGTCCTCCTCTTTCGGAGTCCAGCCCTTGCGCTTGATGGCGTTGAAGAACATCTGCTCGCTGGGGTACTGCCACGTTCCCGTGGCCGCGGCGTCCTTCTGGTGTTGGGGCATCGACCGGTTGCGCTCGCTTATCGGGATGGTGGACGCGACCCTGTGCGTGGAGAGGTTGTTCCTCTGACCGCCGGACTTGCGCTGATCCGGCGTCGGCATCATGTTGGTCGGGTTGACCTCGTCCGTCGGCGACGCGCACGCGTCCACGCCTCGATCGACGGGCGAGGAAGACGACGTCGACGGCGACGTGTCGTCCGGTCGGTCGCGCGCGACCCCGCCGCTGGCGAGCCGCGCGAACATCGCGTTTGCCTCATCCGCGGACAATCCACCGCTGGACCGTCTCGACGATGCGGCGCCCATCCCGTGAGTTGCCGACTGGCGTGCCTCAGACCGCGCGCTTGGGTTGTGGGGCCAAGCGGAGTCCAAAATTCCATCCCAGCTGTACATCGTGGGATGCGCTTTCTGCGAATACGAGGAGCAGCGACCGCGTCGTCGAGGAAACAGAAGGGCACGCGATGAGCACGCGATGAGCATGCGAACGAGAACACCGCGAAACGATCGTCGGGCGCGTGATGAACGTGAGATTAAGATTAGTTTCGTCTGGTTTACACGAGTCGCCGCCCTCGCCGGCGCCGACTCCGTCTCATTCATTTCCACTCCGCGGCGGAGCGCTCGAGGACGTACCCCGCGAGACCCCTCACGTCCTCGTCGCTCAGCCTGGCTCCGAACGTGCACTGCCCCTTGGGTGCGCATCCCTCGCCGTACCCCGGCATCTTCCCCTTACCGCCGTAGATGATGTCGTACACCGCGCCCGCGTCGTTTATCCCGTTGCGAGTCAAATCCGCCGGGAACAGGGTCGCTCCAGCCTGAACGATGTTGCCGCCCGCCGCGTGACACCCCGCGCACGTCCTGGTGAACAGCTCCTCGGACGATGCGAACGACGGCTGGACCGCGGACGCGTTGAGGGCGATCGCGAGTATCGCCGCGGCGGACGACGGGGACGCGAGCGGGTGAGCTGCGGACTGGACAGCGACGGGGGATGCGCCGCGGGTCCGCCTGGTTCGCGGGGCTTCCGATGCGACGCGCCCGGCGGCGACGACGGGGCCGCGTCGATCCGATCGCCCGGTGCCGGGATGCGCTGTGGGTTTCGTGGTGGGCGCGAGGGATATCATGGCCCTTCGGTCGTCTGCGTGCGTGCCGTGTGGCGGGGCCCAGTCGTGACGTGGAATGCTTCTGTTGTTAGTCTAACATGAAATAAACTCAGCTAGAACATTCATTCGTCAGCGTTATTAGTCACGAAGGTACAACGAAATGTTGCGCAGCCCTTCCATTTCCCATTTTTCATTTATCCCCAACTGATCTTCATACGTATTTCGGAAGAGTGCGCCCCAGCCTCACACGTCTCACTTTATCGTCGTGCTGTCAAGATATTCACCGGAGCGACGCCGCGAGGTGAACGCACACTCGGAAGCGTCGCGACCTGTTATCCACCGTACCCAAGGGGCGTCCGTCGATTAACGTCGCTCTCGAGTGCCGATATGTCCCTCGCAGCCGCGTCGCACGCCGCGGCGCTGTGCAGGCCGACGGTCTCCGGGACGTCCAGGTCCCGACCGGCAGCATTCGCGAGTTGCGAACAACATCGCGGGAGGCTCGACACCCCCGGAGTCGCGTCGGTCGCGCCCGCGTCGACCGTCAGGCTCGCGCGGGGGCGCCGGGGCCGAGCGAGCACCACCGTCACCCGAGCGCACGTGGGAGACCCGGAGTGGTTCGCCAACCAGGCGCTCGCCGCGGGCGTGATCCTCGCGGGCTTCGTCGCCACAGGAGGCCTGGAGGAGCTCGGGCTCGGGAGCTCCCCGAGCGACGGGAGCGAAGACGGGCCGGGGGAGCCGTGCAGCTACTGCGAGGGCACGGGGCGGACGGAGTGCCAGTGCACGAGATGGAGCGACGACGGCGAGGGTTGCGCCAGCTGCGGATACACCGGCGTGTCCATCTGCCCGGCGTGCCGCGGGGGGGGTCGCGCGGTGCGGGTGACCCTCGAGATCCCGGTGGAGACTGAGGAACAGACCAGCGAGCAGTTGAGGAAGAGGGACGAGCTGCGACGGTTCGTGAACGGCTCGAGCCGCGGGTTCAAGCTCCCCGGCGTCGCAGTTCACGCGTCGACCACGCTGGAGCCCGACTCGCTGCCCCGCTCGTGGGGCGCCGCCGCCGCCGACGCCGCAGCCGGCGCGGAAAAGTCCGGGGGCCCCGGGTCCAACGGCGACGAAGACCCGGCTTCGTCCAAGGACGACGACTTCTACGCTCAGTCGGGCGAGGCGATCCGGACGTTGAGGGAGGATTACCCGGACCTGCTGGACAGGCAGCTGACGTGGGGCATCTACAGGGACGACGTCGGCCTGGTGGACAACACCGGCGAGTGGCACGACCGCGGGCACGTCGTGGCGAGCGGCATCGGCGAGTACAAGCGGACGCACAAATGGCTGAGGACGGCGGCGTCCATACTCTTCTCGCACGTGGAGGTTAACGTGGTCAGGATCTGGTCTCCGCTCGGATCGTCCGGGGTGCGCACCATAAAGGTGAGGTGGAGCATCACCGCAAAGCTCCGCCTGGTTGGTAACCTGACGGAGGACTGCCACTTCGACGGCATCAGCGAATACAAGCTCGACCGCGCGGGATTCATCTACCAGCACTCCTTCACGGACCTGGACTGGGACGTGGCACAGATGAAGGATAGGATCGCCGCCCTGTCGTTTGGGCAGATGAGGCAGAGGGAACCCCAGCTCGGCTCGGGGCAGTGGTTCAAGGACATCGTCCCGGAGGGATGGTGGAACCACTGATGGTTGTTTGTATCTTCTTTGTTTTGAACACGAAATGTAATACCCAATTTAGATAGATGAGACAATCGCGACACCACGATGTCCTCATCGAACCGCTACCGTGGAGGGGGAGGGGGAGGGGAGTTGGCATCAGGTACTGACGCGAGGTTAGGATATCAACTTGGTTCCGGGTGTTCACCACACGACTCGAGTGCCTCATGCGTTCAACGGTTGTTGCAACGAGCATTATTATCATCATCCGCCCAGGCTGACTATTACCACCAGTCAAGCGTGAGTTAGCGATACTGGTGTGCATCATCGGCAGTGCGTGTCGGGGCAAAATCATCGAGTTCGGAAGCACTCAGAGGAGCAAAACCTACCGAAAGTGCCGCCGCTCTTCCGAGACTCAGGGACTTCGGTTCGGCACCCTTCGCCTATATAAATCGGGCGTCACCATCCGTCGCTGCGTCTGACACATCTTCGGGAGGCGGTTTGCCGTAATGCCATCTCCGCCTAGTCCATTGGGTAGTGTGGTGTCCAGCACCCCTGCGGAAATGAAATGTCGTCCTCGTCATTTTTCCTCGTCATCACGCAGCGTTTTCGAACGTTGGCTTTTTCGAGGTGCCTCACGCTCGACCTCCAGTCTCAAGCGGCGCGTCTCTTCCACAGCGGTCGTCATCCCGCTGGCGCATCTACGGGTATAAAAAACTCTGCGCGTTGAGGTCATAGCGCGCATCCTTCGGAGTCTGGGATACTGCGACGGGCGAGAGATCCAAACGACGCTAACGTTGAGGAAACGCAGACGGCACCGCCAAACATGAGCACTCCCTCAGCGAAGGAACTCGCGCAGAAATTCGAACAGATGGCGCGCGAGAACTCCACAGACGCCACCCCACCGCCGAAGTCCACCACTAAGTCACCCAGCACCAAGGTCCTGGCGGCGAAGTTCGAGAACATCTCCTCGGGCACCTCCGCCCCACCACCGAAATCACCGAAGAAGAAGGAGGAGAAGCAAGCAGCACCCCCAAAGTCACCAGCGATGACATCGCCGTTGACGTCGCCTCTGGCTTCTCCCCCCGCGTCTCCTCTCAGACCCAAGATGGCGTTCCCCCTCGGACCGAACATGGCGGAGGAGGCGGCGAGGGCCCGCGCGACGGAGGCGTTGGAGGCGGGAATCGAGAGGCACGAACCCGAGCCGGAACCCGAGCCCGAGCCCGAGCCCGAGCCCGTCGCCGCCAAGCCCGCAAAGTTCAACCCGAAGGCGTTCGGCGCGAACCAGCCCAAGTGCCCGAAGTGCGGCAAGACGGTGTACTTCGCAGAGAGGGTCGTGGGCCTGAACGGTACCGAGTGGCACAAAGGGTGCCTTCGGTGCGAAAGTTGCGAAAAGACTCTTGGCTCGGTCGCGGAGATCACCGACCACAAGGGGGAGCCGTACTGCAAGGTGTGCTACGCGAAGAACTTCGGTCCGAAGGGACACGGACGAGCGGGAGGAGGGACCATCTTTCACACGGCGTAGAGACTTATGATAGACGCGCGATGTAAATCTTATGTACAAAGAATCGTTTATTTACGGTAAATGTGCAGCCTTCCACTGGCCGTACCAGCCGCGATGATGTCCTTCGAAGGGTGCACAGCGTATCTGGATGCGATGGCCGTCATGCGCTCGGCATCGGAGTACTTGCCCGCGAGCTTCCCGCTCGACGACTCGAACACCTCAATCTCCCTTCGCATGGATCCGATGACGACGCCGTCGCCAGCCGGGGTCCACACCGCGCGGAAGGGAAGGACCCACCTGCCGGTCTGATTGTTGTGCTTGATCTTGAGGCACGATTTGGGGTCATCGTTCACCGAACCGGCGTCGGCGCCGGACTTGGGGCGCCACACGCGGATGAGATCGTCGTAGCAGGTGGTCAGCAGCTCACCCGATCCGTTGGGCGCAAAGTACGCCGCCTGGCACGACTTGGAGTGCTGAAGCCGACTCAGCGGCTTGGCGCCCTTGCCGCACTTGCGAACGTCCCAGACGCACACGGTCTGATCACCACACGAGGTGGCCACCGCGCGCTCAGCGCCGGGTTCGAGGTGCACGGTGTTGATCTTCTTCTCGTGGAGCTGCACTGCCGGGGAGGTTAACTTCCCGGACCTGGCGTCGACAACGTGGTAGTTTCCAACGTTATCTGAGAGGTGAATGGTCCTACCGTCCGCGGTCACGTCGCACGCGCTGAACTCGTCCTCATCCTCGGAAACGAACAGCTCCGTGAAAACGCCCTTCTCGGCGTCCAGGGTCCTAACGGCGCCGTCGTACGCGCACGTGAGCAGACGACCCGCGAGACCGCCGCGGCCCCATTTGAGGTGGCAGATGTACGAGCCGTGGGGCTTGTAGAAGAGCACGCCGTCGTCGCTCCCGTCGCCCTCGTCGTCGGCACCGCCAGGGGCTTCGTAGTCGACCCTCCAGAGACCCACGTTGCCGTCCTTATCACCCGCGGCGGCCACGAGGGGGCCGTCGGGGTCGTAAGGCGCGAGATCGAGGTGGGTCACGCCGCGGGGCACAACCTTGGCGACAGCCTCGTCCGTCAGCTTGATCTTCGCGCCGACGAGGGACTTCGCGGAGGTGAACGGACCGCGGTCGTGCTTGATCGTCACGCCATCGCCAAAGTCAGACGAGGCGGCGGTAACGCCGGACAGGGTGTCGCGCAGGAACGAGATGAACGCCTCATCCGCACTCTCCTCTCCGTTGACGCTGTTGAGCTTGACGTCACCCGTGGGCCTGGAAGGCGGCGGAGGCGAGTCTGAGCGAGTGCCCGAACCGCTGTACATGCCGTTGGCGAGGATCACCGTCCCATCCCTGCGCTCGTAGTCGACTCCACCCGCGAGCGTTGCGTCGGGGGCGATCTTCTGGCCGCGGAGGGATCGGCGGGGGGGCCCGGCATCCTCCTTGGGCTCCTTCTTGCGCTTGGATCCGATGCCACGCTGGGAGGGTCCGTTCGCGGGCTTAGCCGACGCGGTCGCGACTTCGGACGCGAGTGTGCCAATGTTCAGAGCTGCCATCCTCGCCTTGTTCCGCGCGATGAGTTCCTCGCGCTGGCGCTCGAATTCGGTGAGACCGTCGGAGTCGCCAGCCTCCTCGCCCTCCTCGTCCTCGGCGGGCGTCGCCGGCGCGGGGGGAGCGGACACGGCGGAGGACCTCCTGCCGGACCTTCTGTTCGCAGACGCGGGGGTGTCCGCCGCATCCTTCTTCTCGTCCTTCACGGCCGCCACGGTGACCTCGGCGATGGTGACGTCGCTGCCGCGGCGAGAGCGCTTTTTGGCACTGGCCGTGGCCTTGACGTCTACGGCGGCACAGACGGCCGCGCGCTCCTCCTTGGAGAGGGCCAGGAAACCGGTGATGTCCGAGGCTGTGTATTCGCCCTCGGAAGCCTCCACGATGGGTCGCACTGCGTCGCCCATGCCCGCCATGGAGTAGTAAGCCTTGTGCGCCTTGCTGCAAACCGCGAGCCTGACGTCGCCCTTTTTGAATGGCTCGTCCGTCGCCTTACACTTGCCCCTGGCTGCCGTGCACTTCTCCAGGAACATGGCGCCCAGGCTGCACTTGACGTGACTCCAGCAATCGCTGCGGGCAGAGGGACGATTTACGGGTCAGATGGGGACGATAGGGGTCGTTTCACGTGCGATAAGGGAGAGGTTGAGATGAGCGCACGCACCATACACGTCCTGCGACAAAGGCTTCGATGCCCACCCTCATGACGCCCTGTGCGATGCCCTCGCCGCACTCTCGGCAGGTGGATCGGCCAGTCTTGGCAAATTCAAGCTTGGGAAGAGACATTGCGATACGAGACGTAGCCTCGGGTCCGCGCCTCGTGGTGTGTCCGCACGATCGGGTGACGTCGAAAGTTTCGCGCTCAAAAAGTTCGGCACCCGCGACGTGGCCTGTTGCTGTGCGGAGGATCACGCCGGTTCGTGAGCAGGTGAGCTGCTGGGGAGGAGTGCTGGGTCGTGAACCGTCAAACTCCCGCGGATATGATATTTGGGAGAGCCCCGCAATCATTGTCAGCATAATCCGGAGGGCAATCCCCCAGCTGGCTTGGGGAATCCACAGGCGTCCCCTTGTCTATAGACGGCCATGTCTTTGTCGCTTCTCTCCGGCGCGCCCCTCGCGTCGCGCTCGGTCGCGAACCTCAACCGTCGGCGAGCGGGCGGACGAGCTCAGAAATCCAATGAGATACCCACGCTTTTTCGGGTTCCCGGCAGCGTCCGAGCGGTCTTTCCGAGGGCTGCTGACTCCCCTGGTTCGGCGGGCGACGATGCCGACGTGGTGTGCTACGATACCACACTTCGCGACGGTTCCCAGCAGGTGAGTCAGATACCTCCCAAAGCGGCGAGACTCTCTGGATCGCCGCCCGTTCAACCGGAAAACCCTTCAGCCTAACGAACTAAAAAAACCCAACCGTTCGCCCGGCCTTCCCGTCTGACCGCGACTTCCCCGTTCCCTCGCCAGGTCGGCATATCCTTGACGTGCGACGACAAGCTCGCCGTGGCCGAGCACCTCGTGGACCTCGGGGTGGCGTACATCGAGGGAGGTTACCCCGGCAGCAACCCCAAGGATGTCGAGTTCTTCTCCAGGTGGACCTCATCG
>Ga0181571_10004002_pt1 | contig 11053 bp, 10 predicted proteins | sample 101ome_17_FD_132440 | JGI IMG/M metagenome (GOLD analysis project Ga0181571, IMG submission 132440) | Coastal salt marsh microbial communities from the Groves Creek Marsh, Skidaway Island, Georgia - 101407AT metaG (megahit assembly) | ecosystem: Environmental > Aquatic > Marine > Intertidal...
AAAAAGTCTTGGCAATTACTAACGCAGATGCGATTATGCTCGGCAGAGCGGCACAGGGTCAGCCGTGGCTATTTCGCGCAATTGACCACTATCTAAAATTTAATGAAAAATGTCTTCCCCCAACTGAGGAGGAAGTGCGTACTGTTATATTGACTCACTTACAGGAACTGTATTCCTTCTACGGCAAAGAATCAGGCGTCCGTATTGCACGCAAACACATCGGTTGGTATTACGATCACCTCGCAGATATGCAGCAATATAGAAAAAGTGTTTTAACAATAGAAGATGCTGATACTCAGCTCGATACCGTGCGCAAACAACTACAAAATATAAAAATAAAAATGGAGACCGTGCATGACCAACCCAGTAACATCACTCAACGTATCCGAGTTACAACCCGTGACTCCCACCCAAACATTAAGAGAGTCCGTTACAGATTCATTGAAAAGTTACTTCAGTAAACTCGACGGCCATACACCTGACGACTTATACCGCATGGTCATTGAAGAAGTCGAAAAACCCTTGTTAGAGTCTGTGATGAATTATTGTGGCGGCAATCAAACTAAAGCAGCAAAGTGTCTGGGCTTAAACCGAGGAACACTCAGAAAAAAACTTAAGCATTACGACGTACGATAATTGAATCAATGTCAGATACCTCACAGCCACGACCCATCAAACGTGCACTGATCAGCGTTTCGGACAAAACCAACATTGAGGAATTTGCGCGAGCACTGCAAGAAGCTGGTGTACATATACTCTCTACAGGTGGCACTGCCGCACAATTAAAGTCTGCCAATATTACTGTGACAGATGTCAGTGAACACACCCAATTCCCAGAGATCATGGATGGGCGTGTGAAGACTTTACACCCCAAGATACATGGGGGAATCCTTGCGCGTGCGGGAACAGATGATGAGGTGATGCAGGCACATGATATTGACGCCATCGACTTGGTTGTAGTTAACCTCTATCCATTTGCTGCCACTATTGCCCAACCTGATTGCACACTCGATCTAGCAATAGAGAATATCGATATTGGTGGGCCCGCGATGATACGAGCGGCGGCAAAGAATCATGACCGTGTTGCTGTGGTAGTTAACCCCTGTGACTATTCCATGTTGATAGAAGAACTCACTCAACACGAGTTTTGCCTCAATCACTCAACACGTGCCGAACTGGCACGCAAAGCCTTCAGTCATACCGCTGAGTATGATGGCATGATCGCAAACTACTTAGGCCAACAAAATGGAGTGGAGTTTGCTCCTGACCTACACCTCGCATTGAATCAGAAACAAACCCTACGCTATGGTGAGAACCCTCACCAACAGGCCAGTTTCTATAGTGAAAAAAATCCGCCTTCTGATAGCATCGCCGCTGCAGAATTCATTCAAGGTAAAGAGTTATCATTTAATAATATTGCTGATACCGATGCAGCACTTCAATGTGTGAAACAATTTGACCAACCCGCATGCGTGATTGTCAAACATGCTAACCCCTGTGGAGTGGCGGTCGCAAGTGATATTCAACAAGCCTATCAAAAAGCCTATCAGACCGACCCTACATCAGCCTTTGGTGGCATCATCGCATTCAATCGCAGTCTCGATTGCACAACTGCACAAAGCATATTAAGTCAGCAATTTGTTGAAGTAATTATTGCTCCAGGCATTGAAGCAGGAGTAGCAGAAATTCTGCAAACCAAACCGAATACACGTGTACTCAATTGCGGTCCTTTAAGCGCTGAAAATAGCGGCTATGATCTGCGTCGAGTCAGTGGTGGTTTACTTGTCCAAGATCACGATCAAGCTATCATAACTGCACAAGACTGTCACATAGTCTCTCAACGTCAACCCAGTCAAAACGAAATCCGAGATTGCCTATTTGCCTGGAAGATCGCCAAGTTTGTTAAATCCAATGCCATTGTCTATGTGCGTGATCAGCAATCTATTGGCATAGGCGCAGGGCAGATGAGTCGCGTTTACTCTGCTAGAATCGCAGGCATTAAAGCCAATGATGAAAATCTTAGAGTCGCAGGATCAGTCATGGCTTCTGATGCTTTCTTTCCATTTCGCGATGGTCTAGACACAGCTCATGAAGCAGGTATCACCGCTGTGATTCAACCAGGCGGATCACGCAATGATGATGAAGTCATTGCCGCCGCAGACGAACACAATATTGCCATGCTATTCACTAGCATAAGGCACTTCCGCCATTAGTCACAAGCACTTCAATGCAACTATCGCTATTCTACGGTGATATAAATTTTTTCAGATAATACAGGTTGATCGTGTGGCACATGAGCATGGTTGCCGAGCAATAACTGCAAACTATGATGGCCTGGTGGCAGTTGTAATTGCGCCTCTGTCTGGCCACCGCCAAAATGCATGACTTGCTCAGTTGCAGGTAGCGGTTGCGTCATATCAAGACTATCAACATCTAAATTAATCAATAAGTGATGATGACCTGTGTGCTTCCGCTGAGTACCCGCAGGTGCAACACCCATACCCTTGAGACCAAATCTCACTGTCAGTGTTGTTGAAACAGTATCGCCATCAGCAGGACTAATAAAATATACTTGCGCACCCTCTGCTGCTTCAGAAATCAGCTCATTGGCTGACCCGAAAGACATCAGTGACGATATGCAAAATACCAATATTGTTAAAAATATTTTTTTCATGTTCTTTATAGTTCCACAAAAATTATGCCGTTCGTAATCTATTGGGCCAGCCGATAGGGTACACTACTGTCGGCACTACCACTTAATTCAAGCATTACTCTATCAAATTCTTCATCATGACGGGAATATCACTTGCACTACATATAGGACAGATCATGTTTCCCATGGTTCTAATTGTGCTCATCGGTCTACTTGTTAGCCGCAAACAAGCTCCATCCCTAGGCTCCATGAATGAAATTAATCTCAACATATTCATTCCCGCCCTTGTATTTACTTCATTGATAGAGCGGCAGTTTAATTTTCAACAGTATGCTTTTTTAGCAATTGCAGGCGTGTGCCTAGTGTTATTGACCACACTGGTCGCCCAACTCTGCGCACTCATTTTCAAGACCCAGTTTAAAACCATTGCGCCGCCTATGATGTTTCACAATGCGGGCAACATAGGCTTGCCATTGATGACTCTCGCCCTAGGGCCGGAAGGTTTAGCCGCTGCGGTCATTCTTTTTTTAGTCGGTAATATCATGCACTTCGGTGTGGGCACATATATGTTAGATCAGCGTGCACGTTGGCAACATAGTCTCAGCTCACCTGCTATTCTGGCGGCCATCTTCGCGCTCATAATACAATCACAATCGATTCATCTAGAGCAATATATGTTACTACCGATCCAAATGCTGGGCAGTATAGCTGTACCTCTCATGTTATTTTCACTCGGTGTGCAATTGGCTAAAGCTAATCTTGATCATTGGCAACTGGGCTGTGTGGTTGGGGTTATCTCTCCACTCATTGGCGTGAGTCTGGCATTATTTCTGACCTATCTCCTGCCCCTTGATAATCTACAAAGCGCTGCCTTGATATTGTTTGGAGCCTTACCTCCTGCTGTCATGACTTTTGTATTCGCCCAACGTTATCAGCAAGAACCTGAAAAAGTCTCTGCTATTGTGATGATAGGTAATAGTATTGCCATACTCACTCTCCCCTTAGCTCTGTTGTATGTTTTACCGACTTACACTTAAAAATCTCAGCCTAGTCAACTATAGTTATAAATAAAGCCTTTCATGGTGTAAGTTTAGTGAGCGTAGAATTATAAAATCAGATAAAATTATGCCATGAAAAATATACTCGTAATCGGCAGTGGTGGTAGAGAACACGCACTGGCATGGAAACTCATTCAGTCTGAACATACACAAAAAGTCTTCGTAGCGCCTGGCAATGCAGGCACAGAATGTGAAGAAAATATCATCAATGTGGATATCAGCAGTGACGATATAGACGCGCTACTGGAATTCTCACAGGCTGAATCTATTGATCTGGTCGTGGTTGGCCCAGAAGCGCCTTTGGTGGCAGGAATTGTCGATATATTCACTACTGCAGGCATCAGTATATTTGGTCCCAAGCAATACAATGCTCAACTCGAAGGGTCAAAAACCTTCGCTAAGCAATTCATGCATAAGTACAACATCCCCACCGCAGAATATGCCACTTTCACAGAACCCAAATCTGCACTTGATTATCTGAGCAAAAAATCTTTGCCTATAGTTATCAAAGCCGATGGACTAGCGGCTGGTAAGGGGGTAGTGATCGCCCACAGTGCTGATGAAGCACAGCATGCAGTGATGACTATTTTAAGTGGTGACGCACACGGTGACGCTGGCAAAAAAATTGTTATCGAGGAATTCATTCAGGGAGAGGAAGTTAGTTTTATCTGCGTCGTTGATCACGACACCATCATCCCATTAGCCAGTTCCCAAGACCATAAAGCCAGAGATGCTGGCGATCTCGGCCCTAATACTGGAGGTATGGGGGCCTATTCACCTTCTCCACTGGTGGATGAGGCTATGCATAAAAAAATCATGCAACAAGTCATCATACCGACCGTTAATGGCTTTATGGATGTTGGACATCCCTATCAAGGATTTTTATATGCCGGTATTATGATCACGCCTGATGGTGAGCCTAAAGTACTCGAATTCAATTGCCGTTTAGGTGATCCAGAGACCCAACCTATCATGCTGAGATTAGAGGATGACTTAAGTGAAATCTGTTATCAGGTCGCCAATCATCAGCTGCTTGCTCGCCCACTCAAATGGTCACCTCAAAGTGCACTGGGTGTAGTTCTGGCATCAGAAGGATATCCCTATGAGTACAGTAAAGGCGATAAGATTAGTGGACTAGATCATGTCCACGCCCCATATGCAAAGATATTTCATGCCGGCACAGTACGCGCAGGCAATGATATCAAGACTTCAGGTGGGCGTGTGTTATGTGTCACTGCACTTGGTGCTGACGTTGAGCAAGCGCAAAAAAACGCTTACACAGAAGTCAAAAGAATACACTGGGACAATATATTTTATCGTCGAGATATAGGCTATCGAGCGATTAAAAATTAACGCTTCATTGCATCGAAAAATTCAATATTATTTTTGCTAGATTGCATACGTCCAAGCATAAATTCCATCGCTTCAATCTCATCCATTGAGTGTAAAAATTTTCTCAGAATCCACATCTTGGATAACACTTCTGGTTCAATCAACAACTCCTCACGACGTGTACCAGAACGATTAATATTCAGTGCTGGATAGATGCGTTTTTCTGCAACACGGCGATCCAAATGGATTTCCATATTGCCTGTCCCTTTGAATTCTTCATAGATGACCTCATCCATTTTGGAACCAGTATCAATCAGTGCTGTCGCTAAAATCGTTAAGCTTCCACCTTCTTCTATGTTCCGTGCCGCACCAAAAAATCGCTTAGGACGGTTCAATGCATTAGCCTCGACACCTCCTGACAATACTTTCCCTGAAGATGGCGCTACGGTGTTGTAGGCGCGTGCTAAGCGCGTAATCGAATCCAATAAAATAACCACATCACGCTTGTGCTCAACCAGCCGCTTGGCTTTTTCAATAACCATTTCTGCTACTTGAACATGACGACTAGCGGGCTCATCAAATGTACTAGAAACCACTTCACCTTGAACCATACGTTCCATTTCGGTCACTTCTTCAGGACGCTCATCAATTAACAATACAATCAAGTAACAGTCTGGATTGTTAGCCGTTATGCTTTGAGCAATATTTTGAATCATGATGGTTTTACCTGCTTTAGGCGGCGAAACCACTAATCCACGCTGGCCTTTTCCGATGGGTGAGACAACATCGATGATACGTGCAGTAATGTCTTCGGTACTGCCATTACCACGCTCTAATTTAAGCAACTCATCAGCATGCAGTGGCGTTAAATTTTCAAATAACACCTTGGTTTTAGCATTTTCAGGCGTGTCAAAATTTATCTTGTCGACTTTCAACATAGCGAAATAACGTTCGCTATCTTTGGGTGGTCTGATCTTGCCAGCAATTGAATCTCCAGTGCGCAGACCAAAGCGTCTTATCTGACTGGGTGACACATAAATATCATCAGGACCTGCTAAATAGGAGCAGTCTGCTGATCTTAAGAAGCCGAAACCATCTTGTAGAATTTCCAAGACACCATCGCCAAAAATATCTTCACCACTTTTGGCATGCGCTTTGAGTATTGCGAAGATAATGTCTTGCTTGCGCATACGAGCAATATTATCCAAGCCCATTTCACCGGCCAGTTGAACTAGCTCAGCGGCGGATTTTTTCTTTAATTCTGTGAGATTCATAAGGTTTTTTTATTAGATTGGAGGTGTTAAATAATTTGTTAGTGATCGCAGAATGCGATTTTTAAGATGAATGTTAGGTATTGTTTTGCCGAATGTGCCCGATTCAAAAATTAAAATAGTATTTGGGTGTCAGGTACTGAAATGTTTTTATGAAATTGGATATAAACCGGGTAGGCAAGTCACTGTTTATGCAGCGATGGTGTTAAGTTAGCACTAAATTTTTGTAGCGTCTACCCATATTACACCTAATTCCGCTCAAAATTACCTTTAGCCCAGCAAAATCTGTATGTGTCATCATTACACCCAGTTTTGCTCAATGCCGATATGATTTGCATGACAAATAATATCAAGGGGTATGGACACAGGCTCATCTCATTGCTGCTATATCCATTGCCATGTTGATCCCTATGGCCAAGGCTATATCAGTATCAAAGTTACCAATAACAGTGAGACATCTTGCTCACAGGTCTAGGTGGTCTACTGACTCTCATGTTGCAGACAGAACTGTTTCCGTCACAGGTTTTTTTATTTGCCGGACTAGATACTTTGATCAATAAACGCCGTTAACTGAGACTTTGATAACGCACCGACTTTGGTCGCATGGACATCACCCGCTTTAAAAATCATCAGTGTGGGGATGCCACGAATGCCAAACTTAGGCGGTGTCTGCGGGTTCTCATCGATATTGAGTTTAGTAATCTTCAACTTACCCTCGTATTCATCCGCAATTTCATTCAGTAGTGGGGCAATCATTTTGCACGGACCACACCACTCAGCCCAATAATCGACCAGCACAGGTTGATCACTTTGCAATACTTCTTTATCAAAAGTTGCGTCCGATATGCTTGTGATTTTTTCACTCACATTAATACTCCATAGATTTGAGAACGATTTAGTCATTTGGCCGCCATGGCACTAAATCACATATTATCAGAAAAATAATTCTGTGCGTACAAGGCAATAGACACCATGATGATGCCGTTCCGTTATAATCAAGAAATGAATAGTACACATACCATCAGTATTCTAGGCGGCAGTGGATTTGTAGGCACTGAGTTATGCACACGATTGCTGCAAGATAATGCCAATATTAAGCTGCTTACGCGTGATATTTCTTCGTGCACACATTTCACTTCAATTGCCAATGTCACCATTGTCTGTGTGCAAAATTACACCACTGAAACACTGGTTAAAGCGTTGCAAGGCAGCGACATTGTCATTAACCTCATCGGGATACTCAATGAAACAGGACATAACGGTAAGCAATTTTACCAGGTCCACACAGGTATCACGCAAAATGCACTGAGTGCCTGTCAACAACTCGGTATTAAGCGTTATTTACAATTAAGCGCACTCAACGCCAATGTAGACGGCCCCAGTCACTATCTGCGTAGCAAAGGCCAGGCAGAGCAATATTTACTGACTCATTGCGATGACGTAGCAGTGAGTATTTTTCAACCCTCTGTGATCTTTGGTGAGCATGATAGCTTCTTGAATCGATTTGCTTCTTTACTCAAATTTGTACCTTTAGTCTTTCCACTGGCCTGTGCGGACGCAAAATTTTCTCCGGTTTATGTCGGGGATGTAGTAGCTGCGATGATTAACAGTATTGATGATCCATCTAGTCACTCACAAATCTACCCGCTATGTGGGCCTAACACCTATACACTCAAACAATTAGTGGAATATACGGCCAACATTAGCGGCCGCTCTTGTAAGGTAATCAGCTTACCTGCCACGCTATCAAAAATTCAGGCGCACATATTTGAATTTATCCCTGGCAAACCGCTGTCCATTGACAACTATCATTCACTGCAAGTCGACAGTGTTTGCACCAATGGATCCACCTGCACTACCCCTTTGGAAGAGATTGCTCCAAATTATCTTGGCAATCATTAAAACCCGCTCAACGGGTGTACAATGGCGTATACAGACATAACATGACGATAGGTTTTGATGATGCAAGTCTACCTCGTGGGCGGCGCCGTTCGAGATAAATTATTACAACTCCCGATCGCAGAACGTGATTGGGTAGTCGTAGGTGCGCAGGCACAAACACTCATCGATCAAGGCTATCGCCAAGTAGGGCGTGACTTCCCAGTATTTTTACATCCTCAAACTCAAGAAGAATATGCACTGGCAAGAACTGAGAGAAAATCAGGCAAAGGACATCATGGTTTTACAGTCCACAGCACACCCGATGTGACTCTAGAGGAAGATTTGCAGCGCAGAGATCTTACTATCAATGCTATTGCCGAAGATACTGAACATAAACTCATTGATCCCTATGACGGATTAACTGACCTTAAACAACGCCGCCTACGACATATCTCTCCGGCATTTGCGGAGGATCCCTTACGCGTTTTCAGAGTGGCACGTTTTGCTGCACGCTTTCATGGTCTGGGATTTTTTATTGCTGATGAAACACTAGAATTGATGAAGCAACTGTGTGCTGATGATGAACTCAACTACTTATCTAAAGAACGGATTTGGAGAGAAACAGAAAAAGTCTTTGCTAGCGATTATCCCCATATCTATTTTGAAGTGCTACACCAAGTTGGTGCATTAGAATTCATCAGTGATTTTTTCAACACCCATGCACTGCCTGATAGGCTAGCTCAAATTGATACATTAGATGATGAGGACACGCGTTACATCGCATTTTGCTTACTCTGTATTAGTGAATCAGATAAACCTGAAGCTGCATTAAAACAGCTGCAAGCACATTTTTTTGTGCGCCAAAATCTACAAGATTTATGCATATTAACTGTGCGACATAATCTTCTTAAGTTAGATATACCATTACTTAGTGCAGAGCAGATATACCACCTTATACAGCAATTAGACGGCATACGCCGACCAGAACGTTTACTGGAATTAAACAGACATTTAAATCATCTGCAACAAATATTCGATGACATTGATAGCAACTCATATGACTTTTTAATGACGTGTTGCCAGCAAATCATGCCCCTAAAATTAAGCGCTGATGAGCAACAAACACTCACCGGTAAAGCCATTGGCCATGCGCTGGAAAAGTTACGCATTGAAAAGATAAAGACACTGATGTGTCTACACAAAGATGAATAGAACAACACCCAAACCTAGTCGATACACTACAAACGGCAACATGCCAACGAGGTTAACTAAGCGCACAAATAATTTGATACATAAGTAAGCCACACATCCAGAAACAAGAAATAATACAGCGCTTGCAAACCAATCAATCTCTAAACTCTGTAATGGAGTTTTTATCAATTTATAAGTGACAGCGGCAAGGATAGTGGGAATTGATAATAGAAATGAAAACCGAGCCGCAGCAACTTTATTGCAACCGACCAACAGTGCGGCCGTCATGGTAACTCCAGCACGTGATGCACCGGGAATTAGCGCCAAAACTTGAGCGCAACCAATTAATATCGCCTGTTTGAAATTCAACTGATACTCATCTAGCTGGCATTTAGCACTTTTATCTGCGATCAAAAGCAACAATGCAAAACTAATAGTGGCGAAAGCAATCACCTGACTATTACGAAAGTGCTGCTCTATAGCTCCAGCCCATATCATCCCTGTAACTACTATCGGAAGAGTCGCAATCACTATCAATTTAAACAAATGCAAAGATGACTTTGCTTGAGCATGATTTGGATGCGTCATAGCCCACAGCATAGCTTTCATTTCTTGTCGAAAATAAATCAATACCGCGACCAAACTTCCCGCATGAGCAACCACGTCCATGAATAACCCTTGGTCTTGCCATTCAAATAATAGCGACACCAAAACCAGATGTGCAGAGCTTGATATAGGCAGAAATTCTGTGATTCCTTGTATTAAACCTAGGCAAATAATTTGTAACAAATCCATCATTGGCACCATACTCTCGCACACCGATAGGCTCAATCAAATTATCTTAATTAAGCAAGACAATTTAACGAAATATACTTGTACTACTTAATGCGGAAAAAATTTCATCGCACTATGCTACATTACTTGATTAATTCACATTAACACTTAAGGTCTTCGTTATGACATCACAACCAGCAAAAGTCGCCTTAGTGACTGGTTCAGCCAAACGTATTGGTGCAGAAATCGTCCGCCGCCTTCACAACGAAGGATACAATGTCATTTTGCACTACAACGGTTCTCGACCACTAGCTGAAGCCATTGCCGAGCAACTCAATACTGAACGTGATAATAGCATCACCTTAATACAATATAATCTTCTTGATTTTGACAACATGGCGGCTTTCGCTGAACAAATACTCTCAATCTATGGGCGTCTTGATGTGTTGATTAACAATGCCTCTACGTTCTATCCAACGCCTATGGATGATATCGATTTTCAGCAATGGGATGATCTGATGGGTGTGAATGTGAAAGCGCCTTTATTTTTAAGCAAAGCACTTGCGCCTACTCTCAAAACTCATCATGGCAATATCATTAATATCGTGGATATACACTCAGGGCGTCCACTTAAGGACTACCCTATCTATAGTGTCGCTAAAGCCGGGCTGAAAATGCTAACCAAATCACTCGCGCGTGAACTCGCCCCTGAGATACGTGTGAATGGTGTCTCACCAGGCGCCATCATGTGGCCTGAGGTGGAAGACTATGAATCCACCCATGCAGAAATTATTGAAAGAACGGCTCTTAAACGTGAAGGGCATCCGACGGATATTGCAAACTGCGTCTGGTACTTGATCAATCAAGCCGACTATGTGACCGGACAAATCATC
>Ga0181571_10004003_pt1 | contig 11053 bp, 8 predicted proteins | sample 101ome_17_FD_132440 | JGI IMG/M metagenome (GOLD analysis project Ga0181571, IMG submission 132440) | Coastal salt marsh microbial communities from the Groves Creek Marsh, Skidaway Island, Georgia - 101407AT metaG (megahit assembly) | ecosystem: Environmental > Aquatic > Marine > Intertidal zone...
AATTCCGCACCGCAGATGCACCAGAAACAAGGCAGTGTCAAACTAAATCACCTCTGGGTGATCTGGTGTGCTTTAAAACTTGTAATCTCGATCTCAGGTTTTGTGAGTGTTCGACCGTGGGTCGCACCGGCACGCCTGACTAACTAGACTAGACTAGCTAGACTAACTACTGGTAGACTAGCTAGCTAGCTAGCTAGACTAGTCCTAGACTAATGATGTCCTGGTGGCACCTTGAGCGTCATAACCTGATCCCGCGAACCTTCGACATCTTCCATGTTCATTTCCCAAGCGTTCGCGAATGGCCTTTTCCCTCGGGATATTGACGCGAACGCGTGTCCCTCTCGCGGCCTGCCCTCGCGCTCTGCTGGTGTCGCGACCCGCCCAAAATGTTCGCCACCATCGCCCGCGGGCCTGACACGTCGCCCTCAGACGCACGGCAAGTCCCTTGTCGCATGTCAGGCGAAGAAGAAGGGTTTGTTCGACGAAATGCTTGATGTGATGGAAGGTGGCCCGAAACTTCGCAAGTGGTACGGCCAAGACTCGAGCGTGGGTGCGCCAGACGAGGAGCGTTCCGTCCAACCTTCGGACGCGAGCCGCGACGACGAGGATGCCCGGAAAGCGCCCGTGCCGACGCGTACCGAGGTCGAGACTGCATGGGACTCCCAGCCCCGCCGCGCGACGCTCGTGACAGACGCAGACACCGCCCTCGGTGAAGCGATTATCATGCAGCTTATCGTCGCCAAGCAGCCCGTCGTAGCTATGGGTCTGACCCCCGAGGCGGCCAGCATGAGGTTCGGACCGTATGTCACCGCCGCTGACGTGGCAGATTTGGAATCGGAGACGGAGATGGCATACGTTATACGCAAGGGCGTCCGCGCGATTATTAGCTGCGGCGCACCGGGTGCCATCCTGAATGCCGCCATTCGAGATGGAAAGGTGAAACACGTCATCTGCGTCGGATCTGCAGGCGACGGCGGCGGCTTCCTTGGCAGTTTGTTTGGTGGTGAAGAGAATCGCCGACGTGGACACGACCGCGAGGATACTTTCACGAACGCCGCACGGGCTGGGAAGATCCCACTGACGATTGTGCGCCCGGCGACGATCAAACCTGGGATCGGAGGGAAACCCGTGGTTTTCTCACAGAAAAGAGCTGAGGATGAGCACTCACGCGGAGACTCGGGCGAGATGAATCTCGAGGACGCGGCAGAGTGCGTGGTGAGGTGCCTTGGCGCGCCGCCGAAAAGCGGAGTGCTGCGGTTTGACGCGCGAACTGCGCCGGAGGAACAGAAGCGCGCTTGGAAGCAACTCTTCGCGGAACTCGACTGCGAATGAGGAATGCTTTTGCTGAAGACTATATGCACCTTATGACAATCCACACGCGCAACGTCAATGGTGAAGAGGAGAGTCGCCCCCATAGAAGGTCCCAGAGATAGTCCCTTTTTAGCACTTCCAACTTTCATCGTCCGATCCAAATTTGCTTGCCAGATAGGATACCAGTTTGATGATTCTGGTATCATATTTATTACTTTCGAAAGTACTTTCGAAAGTACTTTCGAAAGTACTTTTTTTTTGTACGAAAGTACGAAAGTATCGTTCGTATTAATATCATACTTTCGTATATGACAGTAGTAGTAGTAGTAGTATGATAATATTATGTAGACTAGACTAAAGTTCAAAAATATTTTTCGAGCGCAGGACTCTTTAATAACGAGAAGAAAAGGTTTAACTTCCTTTTCCTTCTTGGCAATCAACACTTTCGTCCTGTTCCAAGCCCCCCTTCCCCCAGTCCTAGCTAGAAGCAGAAGCAATTTGCGGGGCCGCTCGCGTGGAGAGACGAGCCGAGAGATGCAAGCGCCGGAAACAATGTCAGAAGGCGGAGAGGTAAGCTGTGGAAGCGTTCTCCCGTAGGTCTTTGGCGTGGATTCGACCTTGCGCGGGGTGTTTCACGCTGCGGACCACTTGTTCGCTCACACCCCAAACCCCCCTGTCCCTCCCTCCTCGTTGCTCTTCACAGACGGCCGCGCTTCTCGCCTCTCCTGACGGGCTGAAAGTAACCGGCGGCGGTGCCTTCGCCGCACTAAAACGTTTCACCCTCTTCGCTCTCGTCACCGGCGTCGCCGCGCTCTTTGGCGTCGTCGTGTCCTCCCGCGCCTCCATCGAGAGACTCAATGGCGAGGACTACTACACCGTGGATCGATGCATCATCTACACGTACTACCCCAAGGGTCTTGACACACGCGATGCTCTCCAGGCCAGCATATGGAAAAAGTCGTGGAAGCAGGCCGGATGGAAGCCCGTAGTTTTGGACGAGCGCCATGCAGCCATCCACCCGCGGTACAGTGAGCTTCGCCAGAAGTACGCCAACATCCCAAGCGAGGGCGCAGCGACGGTGCAGGACAAGACTTCTTCGTACATGCGCCACCTCGCTATCGCCGCTGTCGGTGGCGGATGGCTCTCTGAACCTGACGTTTTTAATGTGAACATGCCCCCGCCGCCAAAGTGCGATTGGATCCCCAACGGAGGTAAGGTGACAAGTCATGACATCTTCATCCCGGGGTTGGTCTCCGGGGATGCCAGGAACTACGAGGACCTCGCCGTGGCGTTCGCAGATGCCCCCGCCTCGGATGTCGCGCACGCCACGGGACAGACGGCCCTCTCGGACGTGGTGTTCTTTTCGTACTTTTATCAGTACGCGGGGATTATCACGACGCGAAAGACGGGGCAAAACAACCCAGAGATGATGCGAGAGCCTCCGTGCGACAAGAAAGGCGTGGAATACGCGCCGATGATTTTTCACATGTCCCCACACATGATGAAGATGGTGGGTGCGGTTGGCGTGAAGAACCAGCCCGACAGAACCGTCGGGGCGGTGATGGACGAGTACTATGAACGGTTGATGTCCGCGAAGACGGCGTGCAAACCATTGGAGTACGAGTCCACGCATGACTACCAGAAGCTTTTCTTCCCGGAGCAAGGCGAGGTTACAAAGCTGCAGGCGTCGTACAATCAGGAGTACCTGTGCGAGGTGGCGCCGGAGGAGGCATTCTGTAAACTTACGCCAGAGCAAATATCGGACGGGTTTGAGGGGATTGTCGACAAATATGGAAAGAAAGTGAAGATGCCCAAGGGCTCATCGGCGGCAAAGGCGAAAAAGGCTCTGCTGAGGAAGGTGGAGGAAGCCAAGGGTCAGGGTCCGACCCTCAAGGCGGTCACCGTGGACAAATCGCAACGCCTTCTAACCAAATATGTGGACGCGGCGCTTGGGAAGTCGTAGAGGACACGACACGGAAACATAAATCAGGAAGAGTGGAAGCAGGTTGAAATACCCCGAGCTACGGTGTCGGCTGAGGAACAAGCAAGGTTATGTGAGCTTCCAACTTTAAATTTCATTCATCATTAGTCTATGATGCCCACATCACATTATGCCGTCGATCACACTGATCGTCGGCAAGCTCTGAATGCCTGGCCAACACTTTTGGCGGGCGATTTGTGCATGTTTCAAGATTCACATCACCTATCTACCAGACTAAAACGTTGCCTTCGCTCGACACTACCTCCCTGCACTCACTCATTTGTTCCTTCACGCGATCCGATTCCCAAGACGGATAAGTGCCTGAGGCTGTGCAGGGGCGCGACAAAGCGGACATTCAGGCTTTTGCGTGCACCACGCGGCGACGCACTGCCAGCAATACACGTGCCCGCACGGAGTTGCCGTGGGAGTATGATGCGGCGAGAGACATAGCGCGCATTTGACAGAAGAGATACCTGCTCCGGTGGGAAGTTCTCTCGTTGGCGAAGCCCTGTCGTCCTCTGCCAGTCGACGCCCATCCTCGTCCAGCACTGCAAAGCCCCTAGCAAAGCTGCACCGAGGATTATCGACTGTTTCATCGTCTACCATATTGTCACTTCTGCCATCGACTCCAGCGAGTGCTCTTCCTCTGTCGCCTTTAATGACACGTGTGATTTCATAGAGCGCGGCTGCGGCAAGCTGCACGGCGATTATGCCCCCCAAGACGACGTATCTTGGCCTTCCCTCTGGCCCCTCAGTCCCCGCGAAGACGTACTTGGTGCCTGTAAACCTTTTAGCGAAGTCATAATATGCTCCGAAGGCGTAAAATGCCGCTAAGTGCACACGGGGAAAGAATCCTCGAGCCGAATCCGCGGGCTCGGGGCGATCCGGATCAGTGGAAGGGGAGAAAATGTAAGAGAGCGTGGTGTCCGTCAGGTGCGAGAGATGGGACCAAAGAAGCGAGCCGCGGGCGCGAGCGGCAAGCGGCCAGTCGGTCGACAACGGAATGGCAGAAGCCGATCTGGCGAATGTTGACCCCTGTTCCCGAGCCTCGATATCTCCACGCGCCTCCACCGACTGCGCCCGGGTCCTCGCTCGTTGTAGGAGCGACGGGATGAACGCCTCGAGGAAGACAAGCGTCCAACGTCGCGTGGACCTGGGGAACCGCCCGACAGAATCCGTCTGGTATATATCGCAGTACTCCTCGCCGAGCGTTTGCGTTCCGAGGCCGGTCGTCAGGGCATGGTACCAGAGCGTCGCAATTACCCCGAAATAATCCTGGTACTGCACGACACGCCGTGCGTTCGTGAACCGGCGAGCAGTGTCTAGAACAGAGTCGCGGAGCATCTGACAATGGTTGGATGAATGGTTGGTTGAGGGAGGAGATCAGACAGAGGTGGGTGGGGAGGTGCCGAGGGGAGGAGATAGTCGGGAGAAAAGCGCACGCACCCGGACGTAGACTTCGTCCTTCTGATGCGCGCGGACGATGTCTGGCTGCGCGGCTGGTGGGAACATCGCGCCCACCTGACCCGCTATTCGGGAGGCGGGCGCGAGTCACTGCCCCAGTAAGAACCCTGGTTACCCAGCTCTATATACCGATCCTCTCGTAAAAAAAATCTCGATCTCAAGATTTTTCTAAAAGACACTTTACCCCAGGTGCACCAGAAATGAGGCAGTGTCAAACTAAATCATCTCTGGGTAACCTGGTGTGCTTGATCATAAAACTTGTATCTGTACGATAATCTCGATCTCAGGAATCTACTAAAAACACTTTCGAAAGTACCGATAATATCGTATATAAAATAGACTAGTCTAGACTAGTCTACTCGTAAATGAAATTTCCCCCAGAAAATATTTCTCGTACCTTCAAGGTACTACTTGTAAGGTACTTTCGGGAAAGATAAGCAAGGTATGAATACACAGATAAATAACTTGTAATCTCGATCTCAGGAATTCTCTAAATATAATGATTTTATAAGCAAAATTCACCTTCGAAGGAATAGACAAATTGGTGCACTCGTGGTTGACGTGCCGAGCTTCCGTCCGCGGCGATGGAGGCCGAGCGCCACCGGTGGAACCCCGCTCTCGACGATGAGTCCGTTCCGCTCGTTGGAGAGTTCAAGTACCCACTGGAGAAACCCCTCGGCCCCATTCGTTGCACGTCTCGCCGAACATCAACGCACAAGGCCGGTTTGACGAAACAGATCTTGGTTCCTTGCTCCGACGCGACCGCTTGCTCACCTCGAGACGGCGAGACGTGCTTTACGCACTACGACATGTGGCAGCTGAATGACAGCGAGGCTGAGGTGTGGAGCACTCGGCAGGAGGGCGAGCCGCGCCAGATCATTCTCGGCGAGGATGTCTCAAAAGACGACAAGCGACGTCACCACCTCGGCGTCGCCGAGTGTCTCCGGGCCATGCGCCCTGGTGAACGCGCGTTGTTTACGGTGCCACCCGAACTCGGATACGGCGAAGAAGGCAGCTTTTCTTTTCCTTCGGTACCGCCGGCATGTTGGCTCCTCGCGGACGTGGAGCTGATTGGCGTCAAGCGCGCAGACGAAGAGCCCATGGCGCGGGCAGACATGTTGTACGAGGAGCGTATGCAACGCGTCAAGGCTCACCGTCAGCGAGGTAACGGTTTCTTCCGTGGCGGTGAACCCGAAGCCGCTGCGCGCGAGTACGAGATGGCGCTCAGCTTTCTCACAGACGATATGATGATGCAACTCCACGGTGAATACCTCAGAGCTGCGGATGGGGAGAAGCTTTCCGCACATCTCAACTTGTGCGCGTGTGCTCTGAAACTCGGCAAAAACGCGCAAGCTATCGACCAAGCGACGCGGGCGCTAGTTGTAGACCCAAAAAACCCGAAGGCATTGTACAGGCGCGCCAAAGCAAAACATGCGCTCGGGCAAGACGATGAGGCGCGCGCGGATCTACTACGCGCGATGGAGATGTCCCCCGGCGGAGAGGACCCCGCGGTGTTGCTTGCGTTAAAGGAGCTCGAGACAGAAGAGTCAAAAACAGCAAGAGCGAGAAGCGCCGTGTTTGCCGGGCTCTTTGCCGGAGACGATGCAGAAGACGCGGCCGGGCATGACACGGTGCAAGAAGGCATGTCATGCATAGATGACGTTGATGGAGGGATGGACGAGAAATCTGATATCCGGAGAGGGTTTTTCACGCGTGTTGGGCGGGCATTAGGATTCAGATGCTGGAAAAGGGAAGTTGCGTGAGGAGTGAGTCGCCGCGGTATTCACTGGAGTTAGTTGGAGACATGATATCATCAGGTTGGTCGGCGAACGATGACAAAGAGCAGAAGGTGGCGCGACGAATATCGAAGCCGCGTGTGCGTAGAACCCGGTGCGAAAAACCTTCCCATACTTTATTCATCTTCAGCTTGCCTCGAGAGATGCGAAGCGTTTGTCTCGTCTCTCGCGAAGCTGACGCCCTCGCACTTCGCTCAGCGCGGTTGCAGCGAGGGTCGGCAGTTGGTGCAGTACGACGAGGGACAGCAGGATCCTCGCAGATTGCCATGTCTCACTGTATCATTGAGTTCGTTCATTTGCATCGTCCATACGTCGCCCAGCTGCTGAGAGCCGCCCTCGAACGCCTCGCGTTCCCTTCGACGTGAACCTCGACCTCCGCTTTATCCGCCGAGGCAGACAGGGTTTTAGAAATGTCTTTATCATACTTTCGAAAGTACTTTCGAAAGTAGGTTGATGGAATGCGAAAGGTTTTAAAGGTCACGTCACTGCTGTCACTGTGTCGCGCAGGCATATCACAACTCACGCAGGCGCAAGACTGCATCATCCGTGCGCAATACACTTTATCCGTTTCGCAGGCACGGACGCAACATGGATTCCGGGCCGACCTCGGCCGAGACGATGATGCGCGCCCTCGTTTCGGAAGGGGTTACCGTAGTCTTCGCAAACCCTGGAACCACTGAGATGTGGCTAGTAGGGGCCATGGACAAGATCCCTTCCATCAGACCCATTCTCTGTCTTCATGAGACTGTCTGCTCTGGCGCTGCCGATGGATATGCGCGCATGACACGCAAGCCCGCGTGCACGGTACGCCCGCGACCTGACCCGTATTTAGTTTTACATTTCCGTGCTAGGGGCGCTCCTTCAACGAACCTACCCATGCATCCGGACTTCTTGCAGGTCCTTCACCTCGGCCCTGGCCTCGCAAACGCAATCGCAAACCTGCACAACGCGCGTCGCGCAAACTCTCCATTGATCAATATCGTCGGGGACATGGCGACGTGGCATCACGGCGCTGATGCGTTGCTCGAGATGGATATTGAGTCCCTCGCGAGAACTGTGTCAGCGCATGTGCATACGTCAACATTGCCCGGATCACTCCGTGCTGATGCTTTAGAAGCGCTTCGCGCGACCAAAGTTGGTGCATTTGACGCCCCAATCTCAAAGGGTCGCGTCGCCACTCTAATCGTTCCGCACGATCGGTCATCAGAGCGACCAGGAAAGCTTATGGAAGGGCTCATGAACGACTACCACGATGAAGACATCAGCAATGTTTGCGCACACGCTGCCGCTGACATGCGCGATTTCTTATCGCGCTGCGCTGCCACGCTATTAGCGGCCAGCCCTGGAAAGACCGCGATATTCTGTGGTGGCGAAGCACTTCTTGCGGAGAGCGGATCGCTCCAAGCTGCGGGGACAATCGCAGCAATGATCGATGGTGAGCTTATAATCGAAAACGCGTTTTCACGGCTCGATCGCGGCGGTGATTTGCCTCACCCGAAGCGCCTTCCGTATTTCCCAAACGATGCCGCAAAGGCACTCGCAGCATTTGATGTCATTGTTACGGTAGGCGCCCGTCGTCCAGTTGCGATGTTTGGTTACGACGGCGCAGGACCCAGTCATCTTCTCCGCCTCGATGAGTCGAAGATTTGGGAGCTAGATGCTGGTGCCATGGTTCCGGAGATGCTCACTACCCTCCGCGATGAAGTCGCTCGCCAACTCGGCAGGGAGACAACGCTCAAGAACGAAGACTCATCACGACGAAAAGACTGGACCGTACCAAAGACGCCACCATCGCCGTCACGAATGAATACATCTGGCGAAAGACTGACCGCAGCGGAGATGTGCATGATGGTCGCAGCTGTGCAGCCTGAAGGCGCAATTGTCGTTGACGAGTCACTCACGAGTGGCGGAGCATATTGGGATGCTTCGGCCAGATGTCCGCGATTTACTCACCTGAGCTTGACCGGAGGAGCGATAGGATTCGGTCCTCCTGCCGCAGTCGGTGCCGCAATCGCATGTCCTGATCGAAAGGTAATTAATCTTCAGGCCGATGGCAGTGGGCTCTATGCCCCTCAGGCGCTGTGGACGCAGGCGCGAGAACGCCTTGATGTTGTCACCATAGTGTGTTCAAATGCCAAATATGCGATATTGAAGCTCGAGCTCGCTCTGCAAAAGGTAGGTGTCCCAGGTTCTGCGTCGAGAGAGCTCACAGACATCACCAATCCGCAAATCGATTGGACATCACTCGCGAGAGGATTTGGAGTCCCCGCGAGGCGAGCGGAAACGGCGCACGAGCTGGGTGAAGCACTTCGAGAGGCCCTTAATAGAGCAGGACCGAGTCTCATCGAGGCGGTGCTTCAGTAGTGTAGATTGAACAAATTGTGTGAACAGTTACGTGCGTGATGCCGAAAGGCACCTCGCGAGCATCACACGACGTCGAAAAAGGAAAGACCTCTTACGCGTTTGGCAACAACAACGTTCTCTGCTCTAGCCCTTGGCGCCCGTGTGCACAGAACTGACGATGCCTATCATCCATCAGAATCGGTTGGGTCACCCGGCATCTCCAGCCCGCTTCCTCCACCAAACCCGTCCAAAACGTGGTCGAGGTAAGCTTTGGATGCGCGCACGTCGTCGTCACGTCGACGTACGCGGTCTGCAAGCGCAAGCACCTCCGTTATCTCTTGGTCTAATCGTTTGGTAATCTCAACGCTGGCATATTGGTCTGATCCAGGGTCTTGGAAGTTCACTGTGCCGTTCCTTTGAGAAACACTTGCGTGAATATCCCCAGACTCAATCATCCTAACGACCGCGCGCTCAGCAGCTGTGGCACCTCCTTCCATCCCGGTCGCCGAGGCGATGTCCTCAAGGCTCAACGTAAGATACGTGTTCGTCAAACCGCGCACGTTCTGACGCGCGAATGAGTCAATGACCTCCTGAACAAAATCGGCAACGCCATCGTCCTCAAACACCGCTGCGTGCTCCTCCGCACACTCATGGAGTTTCGCAACATCCTTAGATGAGTGCGCATCTGCCAACGACATGTACTCTACCGCGGCCGCCTTGAGCCCGCGCTGCACTGCGGGGGAGATGAACCGTGGGAGTTGCGGTGCCGTGCCCGTGGATGCAAGCTCTGATAGTATGAATCGCTTGTATGCCGCTGTCACAATTTGGCTCAGCTCCGAAGCCGGCGCACACACTGCCTGCAGAAACAATTCAGACGCCCTCGCGTGATCCCCCAGCGCCGCTCGAATCGAGCCACCGTGCAGGCAATAGAGTAAATGAATCTCCGCATCTGCTCCCGTGGTTGCCGGTTCAACTTGGAACACTGGCTCATCAAGCGCAGGGATTGCGGCGGTGTGTGCCTTGGAGCGCAACGCACACTCAAACAACATTGCGTGCTGCGGGGTTAAATGATCTGGGCCGGGCCGCGCAGCGTCGATCGCGACCGCGAGTGGGCGCAGTGCAGCAACGGTAGACGCGGCGCCGCGTGCTAGCGCTATGTCGCGGAAGCTGCCGCAAACGTGTGAGAAACGCCGCGGGTCAAGTTGCACCTGTGACGTATCACAACCGAGGAGGAGTGCAGCTGCGAGATCGAAAAACGCGATCGTCACAGGGTCATCAGGGCGGGACGCGAAAGCCGAAGTTCTGTGCGCCGGCGTCTGTGGCTGCACGTCACTGGGCGCGGGCCCGATCGACTCAGATTCGGGGAGAGTTGTTGCGGTGGAGGCTGCAGCGCACAAGATGTGGATACAAGCCAGACTGTGCACGTCGGGGGTAAGCGCGCGAGATTCGAGAACGGCGATAGCTTCGGGCGCGTGCGCGCTGAGAATCTCCGCGCTGGCGTCGAGGAGCGTCTGGAGCTTTACGAGTCCAGTGGACGTGGACGAGAGCTGCTGCGCGCTGCGCACGAGCGAAGAGACATCCGTCATTATACCTTCTCGCCTGGAAGGATCGGCGGTCTCGTTAACGACGTGAGACCACGTGCGTCAGATTTCAAACCACAGATGTCGAGGGAAGACCACGATACGCTAGACAGGCCGGACAGCAATACCAGGATATCACCGGATGAATTTTGGCCGGTTGACGTCGTTAGCCCGCGGTCGGTCGGAAGGGTCGGGGTGCGCTCGACATATCTGTACCCTACAAGTTAGACCGGTATGTTGTGCATGCTCTTTCCCAACTATCACGGACAGTGTGCCTCCGCCTGCAACCTGGTGGGCCTGCTAGGCGTCCTTGCTTGTAACCTTACTGGTATTGGTGCTTTCAAAACAGAGTACCACTCTCAACAAGCAAGGAAAACAACAGACTATAGTAGCTAGCTAGCTAGACTATCTAAGAGGAAGCGTGTGTCACTTCATCGCGCACTGACTTCTTAAAGGTACTTGAAAGTAGACTAGTCTAGACTAGTCTACTGTCGTATCATACTTTTTTTGGGGGGTTTAGACTGTTTGCCCATACGATTTTCGGTGGCGAAAATTTTCGAGTCGGGGGCGATTTGGAG
>Ga0181571_10004005_pt1 | contig 11045 bp, 8 predicted proteins | sample 101ome_17_FD_132440 | JGI IMG/M metagenome (GOLD analysis project Ga0181571, IMG submission 132440) | Coastal salt marsh microbial communities from the Groves Creek Marsh, Skidaway Island, Georgia - 101407AT metaG (megahit assembly) | ecosystem: Environmental > Aquatic > Marine > Intertidal zone...
ACCTCGTTACGACCGATCCGCATGCACAAAGGCATGCTTATGAGTCGCATCGTTGTGAACGGTCGTTCGGGACATTCGTCGAATCCCTCATTGGGCAATAACGCGCTCGATGGCTTGCACTCAGTGATGACCGAATTGATGGCTCTGAGACGCTCCTGGCAGGGTTTATACAACCATCCCGCCTTCGAAGTAAGCTACCCGACTCTCAATTTTGGACACGTACACGCAGGCGATTCACCCAATCGCATTTGCGCTCACTCAGAGTTGCACTTTGATTTGCGCCTCATTCCCGGGCTAGCTTTAGAAGACATTACGGCAGCCTTTCAAGATATCTGCAAACGGATTGCAAACGAAACCCAGCTCGACATTCGCTGGGAACCCTTAATGGATCCGGTACCACCATTTGAAGAGGGCGCTGAATCCGCCTTAATTCGTCTTGCAGAGTCACTTAGCTCAAGCGAGGCAACCAGCGCCCTATTTGCAACCGAAGCCGGTTTCTTCAAGGCGCTGGGCGCGGAAGCCCTTGTCATGGGACCGGGCTCTATCGATTTGGCACACCAGCCAAACGAACACCTTCGATTAGATGAGCTCCAGCCCGCAATTACCTTTATGGAGCGTGCAATACACCATTATTGCACCTAAGCACGCTGTACGCGCGATCCCGTTCGTACGATAATACCGGCATGCCAAACCGATCACACATTCAGTGGTTTCGAAACACCACACCCTATATAAACGCGCACAGAGGTAAAACCTTTGTCGTGGCGCTCTCGGGTGAGTGTCTGGAAAGCGAACAGCTAACACCCATACTGCAAGACTTAGTGCTGCTTAATACGCTGGGTGTCAGGGTCATCGTGGCCTATGGTGCGCGACCGCAAGTAAACAAACAGCTGCAGCTCGAAGGTCGCAATTCACTCTTTGAACAGGATCTTAGAATCACGGACGCGCAGGACTTAGACCTGATAAAAAACACCGTGGGTAAGTTACGCCATGACCTGGAAGCGCGATTGTCCATGGGCCTACCCAATTCACCGATGCAAGGTGCACGAGTACGGGTATGCTCTGGTAACTTTGTTATGGCGCAACCCGTGGGGGTACTCGAAGGGACGGATTATCTGCATACGGGCCGAGTGCGCCGAGTCGATGCGGTAGGTATCACCAAGCAACTCGCCGAGAACAACTTAGTTCTCCTACCACCATTGGGTTATTCACCGACGGGAGAGAGCTTCAACCTCTCGCTTGAAGATGTTGCCGTGCGCGTTGCAACGGACTGCCGGGCGGACAAATTGATTTGGCTTATGAGTCCGGATGTCATCCGCGACTCAGAGGGTGATCCCGTTCGCGAACTGGCGGTAAGCGAGATTCACTCGATTGAGGTCGAGAAACGAGAAGCCGTGCTGCTTCAAGCTTCAGCACGAGCGTGCGCAGGCGGCGTAGAGCGTTGTCACATCATTGGTTTTGAGAGTGAGGGTGGGCTACTACTTGAGCTTTTTACCCACGACGGCGCAGGTACGCTGGTATCTCGTAATCTGTATGAGCAATGCCGCCAAGCGAATATCGATGATGTCGGGGGTATTCTTGAGCTCCTGCAGCCACTGGAGGCCAATGGCGTTTTGGTCAAGCGATCACGAGAGCTGCTTGAGACAGAGATAGCGCAGTTTACGGTACTTGAGCGCGATGGCCGTGTAATTGCCTGCGCGGCGCTGTACACCTACCCAGAGTACGAATCAGCAGAAATCGCCTGCATCGTTTGTCACCCAGATTATCGCGGCGAAGACCGCGGTAGACGCCTACTCGATGTCCTTCAAAAAGACGCCGTCAATCGTGGCTTGAGCTCAGTTTTTGTGCTCACAACGCAAACGGCGCACTGGTTTATTGAACAGGGATTCTCTGAGCAAGAGCGCTCAAGCTTGCCGCAACCCAAACAATCACTATACAACCTTCAACGCAACTCGAAGGTATTTGTCAAACCCCTTCTTACGAAGTAAAGGAGTTATCCATGCCGAAGTATCGATCACACACCACCACCCAGGGCCGCAACATGGCGGGGGCCCGTGCATTGTGGCGTGCGACTGGCATGAAAGACGGCGACTTTGATAAGCCCATCATTGCCGTTGTTAACTCCTTTACGCAGTTCGTGCCGGGCCACGTTCATTTAAAAGATCTCGGCCAGCTCGTTGCACGCGAAATTGAGGCCGCCGGTGGCGTCGCCAAAGAGTTCAACACCATCGCCGTCGACGACGGTATCGCTATGGGTCACGACGGCATGCTTTATAGCCTGCCCTCACGGGATATCATCACGGATTCAGTCGAGTACATGGTGAATGCGCACTGTGCCGACGCCATGGTGTGCATATCAAACTGCGACAAGATCACACCGGGGATGTTGAATGCCGCGATGCGACTGAATATCCCCGTCGTTTTTGTCTCTGGGGGCCCGATGGAAGCGGGTAAGACTAAGCTGGCTGAGACCAAACTCGATCTGGTCGATGCGATGGTGATCGCCGCCGATAGCAGCGCCAGCGATGAAAAAGTAGCGGAGTATGAGCGCTCGGCCTGCCCAACGTGCGGATCGTGTTCGGGCATGTTCACGGCGAACTCAATGAACTGTTTAACCGAAGCCTTGGGCTTAAGCTTACCGGGTAACGGTTCGGTACTTGCTACTCACGCGGATCGTGAGCAGCTGTTCAAACGAGCCGGACACTTGATTGTCGACATCACAAAGCGCCACTACGAGGCCGAAGAGAAAGGCCTCTTGCCGCGCGAGATCGCGAATTTCAAAGCGTTCGAAAACGCCATGAGTTTGGATATCGCCATGGGCGGTTCAACCAATACCATTTTGCACTTACTGGCCGCGGCACAAGAAGCGGAACTGGATTTCAACATGAGTCATATCGACGCGCTGTCACGCCGCGTGCCTCAGCTCTGCAAAGTCGCACCGAATACCCCTCTGTACCACATGGAAGACGTTCATCGCGCCGGTGGCGTCTATGGTATTTTGGGTGAATTACAGCGCGCTGGGCTCCTGCACTCAGACTGCAAGACGGTACACAGCCACAGCATTGCCGAGGCACTCCGTCAGTGGGATGTCATTCAATCCGAATCCGAAGACGTGCGAACTTTTTACAAAGCAGGCCCTGCGGGGATACCGACTCAAACCGCTTTCAGCCAGAGCACGCGGTGGCCCTCATTGGATGTCGATCGAGCAGGTGGCTGTATCCGCAATATCGAAAATGCGTTTTCGCTTGAAGGTGGTCTCGCCGTACTGACCGGGAACATTGCACTAGACGGCTGTGTCGTGAAAACCTCGGGAGTCGATGAGAGCATCCTCTCATTTTCAGGCCCCGCCTTTGTATGCGAATCACAGGATGCCGCCGTGACGGCCATTCTTGATGACGAAGTCAAACCCGGTGATGTCGTCGTTATCCGCTACGAGGGCCCAAGAGGTGGACCAGGCATGCAAGAGATGCTCTACCCAACCTCGTACCTTAAATCAAAAGGCTTGGGTAAAGTGTGTGCGCTTCTAACCGATGGCCGCTTCTCGGGAGGCACATCGGGGCTATCGATAGGACACGTATCGCCTGAAGCCGCGTCCGGTGGCGCGATCGCGCTGATTGAGCAAGGCGATATCATAGACATTGATATCCCCAACCGATCAATCAATTTGCGAGTAAGCGAAGCCGAACTTGAAACACGTCGCAGCGCGATGGAAGCGAAAGGCGCGAGCGCATGGCAACCAGCGGCGCCCAGACCCAGACAGGTGAGTACAGCGCTCAAAGTGTACGCCAGCATGGTTACCAGTGCGGATAAAGGCGCCGTGCGCGATATATCCAAGATTAAGGGTTAGGTTCCGATACCAAGGTCGCTAAGTCATCGCGCAAGTTAGTGAGCTTACTCATCAACTTTGCGTGTTGCTTGTCGCTTCGCATATTTAAGACGTTCACTGCGGCTGTCATGAGAACACGGTTGTTATTCAGATATTCGGCCGACGGCGCGCGCTCGGAGCGGAGTAGAAAGTCCAACAACTTGCCCTCAAGGTGGGGCGGTTGCTCTGCCATCAGCGCATAAAATCCGTCAAACCAAGCCGCACGGCGTTCGAGCCAGACGGAGTCGTAGCGCTGTAACTCTTGAACGGCCAGATCAACTTGATCTTTCTGCTCGGAAGTTAAGCGGCCTAGGTAGTCTGCTAGATTGTCGTTTAAATTATCTCGTGCAGCTTTTCGGTAGGCCTCATCGGAGCGATCGGCGTACTTGCCAATCAACTCAAGCTGTTTTTTATCAAGGGCGGCTCGAATCTCTGCCAGCTGCTTGTCTGTTGCCGTTAAGGCCAAAGCCGCAACCCACGACATAGAATGAACTTGAAGCGATTTGCCAAAGTCCTCAACTTGTGACTGCCAACGGTAAACGTCTTCCAGTACCAGCGGTGTTCGTGCATTCAAATTATCAATGATTTCATCGAGCAAGGCTAAATAGGCCGGTAGCTCTTCTGTTTGATGCCATTCGAGCATTACATTCAGAGCTTGATCAAGTTGCCCTTGCTGAGCGCGGTCCAGTGTCACGTAATCATCCAAACTCCAGCTAATAAAAGTGGGGATTCGATGATAAAAAAAGGAGGTTCGACTGCAGGCCGAAAGAAAAACTAAGGCCACGAAGGCCAAAGTGAACAACCGTAGAAACCGCATCATAGCTACAACCACACTGGATGTTCTAAATCGACATTACCCCCAGATATGACAATCCCGACACACGAGTTCACAAAGAGATCTGGCTTACGCAAGATGGCCGCCAAACCCACGATACCAGAGGGCTCCACAAGCTCTTTTGCACGCGACATGTACAGTTTCATAGCATCGATGATCTGCGGGTCTGAAACTGTGATGATGTCGTCAACGTAGCGTTGGATTAAGGCAAAGTTAAGCTCACCTAGGGTTGTACGCAGACCATCAGCGATTGTATCAGGATGATGTTGCGTTACGCGCACCCCACTCTCAAGAGAACGCTTCGCGTCGTTGGCCCCCTCGGGTTCCGCACCAATAACTCGAATAGAAGGCTTGAGTGCCTTGGCCGCCACAGAGATGCCACCCAGTAAACCGCCACCCCCAACCGGTACCACCAAGGTATCCAGTTCAGGGTTTTGGCGCAGCATCTCGATGGCAACGGTGCCTTGGCCCGCGATGATATCGGGATGGTCGTAGGGTGGTACAAAGACCGCACCCGTTTGTTCGACGCAAGCGCGCAAAGTTTCCTCGCGCGCTGCCAGTGTGGGCTCGCATTCAATCACAGTGGCGCCATAAGCGATGGTCGCTTCACGCTTGGGCCTGGGCGCATTACTCGGCATTACAACAAACGCTCGGGTCCCAAACCGCGAAGCTGCCAAGGCCAAAGCAGCACCGTGATTTCCGGAGGAATGCGTTGCCACGCCACAAGCCAGTTGCTCTGGCGAGAGTCGAGTTAATGCGTGATGTGCGCCTCGCGCTTTGAATGCACCTCCTTTTTGCTTGTGCTCTGCTTTAAACCAGCACTCAGTGCCGCAGAGCACATTAAGAGACGCATGAGTCGTCAAGGGCGTTTCATGAACGTAGGCGCGAATCCGCGCCAGCGCTGCGTCAATATCCCGCAATTCCACTGACATGGTAGCGAAACCCCGTGCCTAAACGTTAAGCCGCCGCGTGAACGTTGACCGCACTGCGGCCAAGCGCTCGCAATATGCCATCTAAGGAAGCTTGAATGATGTCCTCGCTCTGCCCGACGCCACACACGCGTTCGCCATCTACATTGAGCTGAATGTAACAAACCGCTTCGGCTTCCGCACTTTGACTGAGCGCATGCTCACTGTATTCAACCACGACGATTTTGGATCCGGTGAGGGCCTCCAGTGCGTTCACAAAAGCCGCTACAACACCATTGCCGCTGCCCTCTACATGCACAACACCCTCAGCCGTTTTTAAGTCTACCGCCAAACTGTCAGCGCCATCCGTACGATTGACCTTATAATCTCCCAGCTCATATGCGCGCTTTTCAGGAAAGTAAGTGCCAACAAACAAATCTTTAATGGTGTTCGAGTTGACCTCTTTCTCAGACTCTTCCGCAAACCTTTGTACAACGGGACTAAAATCAATCTGCAGCCAACGGGGTAGCTGATAGCCATACTCTTGCTCCAAGACGTAAGCAATGCCGCCCTTGCCTGACTGGCTGTTGATACGGATGACCTCTTGATAGCTGCGGCCAATATCCGCGGGATCGATGGGCAGATAAGCAACCTCCCATGGAGAGGTGGTATCGCGTTTAGCCAAGCATTTTTTAATCGCGTCCTGATGACTGCCGGAAAACGCCGTGAAAACCAATTCACCCGCATAAGGATGCCGTGGGTGCACCGGTAAGTGGGTCGCACTTTTGTACACCTCAATAATTTCATCCATTTGCTCAAAATCGAGTTTAGGATCCACACCCTGACTGTACATGTTCATCGCCATAGTCAGGATGTCCATATTCCCAGTGCGCTCGCCGTTGCCAAAAAGCGTACCCTCAACGCGATCTGCGCCGGCAAGTAAGGCCAGCTCAGAAGCGGCTACCGCGCAACCTCGGTCGTTATGGGTATGAACGGAAATCAATATCGCATCGCGCCGTTCAACGTGCTGACAAAACCATTCTATCTGGTCAGCGTATACATTGGGCGTACTCATCTCTACGGTAGCGGGCAAGTTCACAATTACGGGTTTGTCGGCCGTAGGTTGCCATACCTCTGTGACGGCATTCACCACATCAACCGCGAAATCCAGTTCGGTGCCAGTGAAACTCTCCGGCGAATACTCGAACACCCACTCGGTATTAGGATGCTTGGCGGCCTCATCGGCAACCATTTTGGCGCCATCACGCGCAATTTTGATGATCCCGTCTCGATCTAAACCGAACACATAATCACGCTGAACGGTAGAGGTAGAATTGTACACGTGCACAACAGCGCGACGCGCACCTTCCAAGGCCTTGAATGTTTTTTCAATAAGTTCAGGCCGTGCCTGCGTCAAGACTTGGATTGTGACGTCCTCCGGAATGCGGTTTTCATCAATTAATTTGCGGCAAAAATCGTAATCAAGCGAAGATGCTGAGGGGAAGCCAATTTCGATTTCTTTAAATCCGACCTTAAGGAGCAAATTCCAAAGATCGAGCTTTTGCTGAGGCGTCATAGGCTCGATTAAGGCTTGGTTACCATCGCGCAAGTCGACACTGCACCAATACGGCGCTTTGGTGATCGTATTATCGGGCCAAGTCCGGCGCTCCATCTTTATAGGAGCGAAGGGCTTATATTTGGTAACGCTGAATTGTCCTGACATGGTGTATTCCTTATCTACTCTCGACAATCGAGAGTGAGTGATCTCAATATGCGCACACTATAGTCGATAGCGTTTAGAGAAATCCTTCAAAAACACCTTGCATTTAACGTTTAACTGACTAAATTACCTAATTACATTTTAATTGTTAGTGATATAAGTTAAATTTTACGGATTTATAGGTGGCTTCATGAAGTTAGATCGCATCGATCGGCATATCCTCGAGATACTGCAGGCCAACGCTCACACATCAAATCTGGAGCTTGCCGACAAAGTTGGGCTTTCGCCCACTCCCTGCGCCAGACGAGTAAAGCAACTTGAAGACACGGGCCTAATCAAACGATACGTTACACTTCTAGATAGAGATAAATTGGGCTTAAAGCTCACTGCGTATATTGGAATTACAATGGACCGCCACACGCCTGAGCGTTTTGAGCAGTTCGAGGCTGAGGTAAATACCTACCCCGAAGTGATTGAATGCAGCGTGGTAACTGGGCAAAGTGCCGACTATCTGATCAAAGCGGTGGTGCCAGACATGCAGTTTTACGAGCAATTCCTGCTAGGGCGTCTAACTCGGATTCCCGGCGTTTCAGGTGTACATTCCAGCTTTCAGTTGCGACAAGTTATCCAGAGAACCGAGCTGCCTTTGGGGAACCTGCCCTGACAGACGCCACAACCGCCGACAAGCGCCGCAGGCATCATATCCGAAGCCCTTTGCCCAGCTCAGCGCAACTATTTATGCGAGGGGCCGAGACCCGCGTGGTATAGTGCGCGACCTATGAATTCGACCTCAAACAAGAGCAGTGACGCACAGGCAATCTGGTTTTTACCATTGCTGGCTTTTTCAGTTGCCGTAGCACCCTTAAGCATCGACATGTACCTGCCAGCCATGACCATCATGGCGGAGGATCTGGATGCCTCCGTCGCTCAAATGCACCTCAGCCTAAGTGCTTACTTAATTGGGTACGCCGCGTTTCATCTTCTCTGCGGTCCACTGGCGGACAGTTACGGCCGAAAGAGTATCCTGCTCGGCGGTTTCACACTGTATTGCTTAGGTTCCGTGGGCTGTGCGCTCAGCCAGAATATCGAGAGTCTCATTGCGTTCAGAGTGGTGCAAGGGATTGGCGGCTGCGTTGGCCCGACGCTGGCTCGCACCATAGCACGCGATGTGTATGGCCCGGTGGGGGCGGCACGCGCCATATCGCTCATCGCGATGATGATGGCCGTAGCTCCGGCAATTGCGCCACTTGCGGGTGGTTTTTTATTGCTCGTGTGGGAATGGCCTTTTATTTTTTATACGCTTGCGGCTTACGGCGCACTGAACAGCCTGCTCATTTGGTTGCTGTTACACGAGACGCTGCCCCATAAACACGCGTTCAGACCAAAGGTAATTGCGGCGAACTATCGAGAGCTCGCAGTTCACCCCCAGTTTCTTGCGCTTGCCGCGGGAGCCTCTTTAAATTATGCGGCACTTATGATTTTTCTGCCCTCTTCACCCTTTGTTTTCATCACGTTACTGGGACTCAATCCTGAATATTTAGCGTTTATCTTTGTTGGTACGGTAAGTGGTTATATAGCGGGTAGCGCGCTGTCAGCCAGGCTCAGTCATCGACTCGCCTCAGAACGCATCGCCATTCTCGGTGCCACTTTGAGTCTGACCGGCAGTTTGGGGATGATAGCCGGCCACGCTCTGTTTCCGGCATCTGTGCTCGGTATCGCACTTCCCATGATTGTTTACTCTACCAGTCTTGGTTTGGTTCAACCGCATACTATGGCCCTCGCGCTAAAGCCATTTGGGCATATCGCGGGCACAGGTTCGTCACTGTTTGGCTTCATACAAATGACAATGTCGGCCGCGGCAAGTGCGGTCGTTGGGCTTTTTTTAACGGATAGCGCCTGGCCAATGCTTCTGGGAATGGGTGTAGCAACGTCATCCGGTTTGATCGTTTTGCTAACCACCGTGAAACGCACTCCGCAAATATGACAAAGGTGGTTGCCTTAACGTTGGCGATCGAGATCATTGTCGCGACAACGCTGTCTATTAATGACCCCATAAACTCATTTACCGCCTCATCTAGCGCTTCTAGACTCGGAGTCGGGTGTAATCTGGATCACCTACTGGGTCGTACCAACTAAGCCCCACTCTGTTGTACATAATATTAAGGAAGAAGCAATGGTATCTAAGCTAAGAGCACGTTTTACCCACTCAAAAGCAGCGACAACATTCGCGATCGCACCTTTATGCGCCGCGGTATCAATGGCCACCTTGGCTCAAGACAATAGCCAATTAGAAGAAGTTGTCATTACCGGTAGCTACATTAAATCAACCGGTGAAGATGAAGCGTCACCCGTTGAAGTGCTGTCGTCAGATTATATCGTCAATTCAGGTGCCGTCGACGTCGGCGAGCTTACCAGTAAGCTGTCTGTCAGCTCCGGTACAGAGAACAACCCAGATTCATTTACCTCCGGTGAAACGCAGGGTACAAGTAATATCAACTTGCGTGGGCTTGGACTCACCTCCACCTTGGTTCTAGTGAATGGCAAGCGCCAAACGATTGCCGCTGCCGTTGCGAACGACGGCAGTGTATTCGTTGATACCAGCACGATTCCCATGGCTGCATTAGAGCGCGTTGAAATCTTAAAAGAGGGCGCGACAGCAACCTACGGATCGGACGCAGTCGCCGGTGTGGCCAACTTCATTCTTCGCAAAGATGTCGAAGGCATTGAAATTTCAAGCGGTTACGAAGAAATAACCGATGGTGGCGCGGGCAAGTACGACATTAACTTTTTGGCGGGCTTCGGCAACGATACGACCCGCGTGACGATTGCGGGGACACGAATCGAACAAGACTCTCTTAGCTCGGCGGAACGGCCCTACACCACCGAAAACGCCATCAGCACCCTAGGCCGCAGCTTCTTATTGTTTGGCCCCGATACTGTAGCGGCCGGTCCATACGCAGGCACCTACGCCCCCTTTGAGACCGTGGGCGACGCTAACTGCGAAGCCAATGGCGGCTTGACAGGAACACCCTTTGTTCCAGCCGGTGCGTTTGGCCCCGGTACAGGCGGTGGCTCAAAGTGCGGTTTTCTTTACGGCCCGCGATTTAACATCGTAAACGAAGAAGAGAAATCACAGCTTTACACGAACTTGACTCACGAGTTTTCCGATACTTTGAGCATGATCGCCGAGTTGGGATGGACCAAACATGAGGTGCTCGACAATCCTCAATCACCCTCCTACCCCAACCTGACATTCCCAACCATCCTGCCTGGCCAAGCTGGGAGCCCATTTAATGTTCCTGTACGCTGGTACGGCCGCCCATTGGGTGCTGAAGCGCCCGCACCGTTTGCACCGCGTGACAGCGAAACGCTGCGTGCGAGCCTGCAACTTGACGGCGATATGAGCAATGGCTGGAGCTGGATGGGAGCGCTCACCTACTCCGAAAACGACCGTATTGCTGTACAGCCAGATACCATATCTTCGAGACTGAATGCGGCTCTTGCGGGCAATGGTGGCGTAAGCGGTAACGAAACATTCAATATTTTTGATCCCAGCGCTAACTCTCAATCACTGATCGACTGGATGAGCTATGACACGCGCACCAATCGAAAGACAGAAATGACCGTTGCCGATTTTGTCATCAGCGGAGAACTGTTCGAGATGGCGGCCGGTCCGGTGGGCTTTGCTGCGGGCGCGCAGTGGCGTGATGAAAGCTA
>Ga0181571_10004006_pt1 | contig 11044 bp, 8 predicted proteins | sample 101ome_17_FD_132440 | JGI IMG/M metagenome (GOLD analysis project Ga0181571, IMG submission 132440) | Coastal salt marsh microbial communities from the Groves Creek Marsh, Skidaway Island, Georgia - 101407AT metaG (megahit assembly) | ecosystem: Environmental > Aquatic > Marine > Intertidal zone...
CCTCACCCTGAAAAAACGCCTCCCCCAAGCGTTCGAGCGCTTGAGGCTCTATTCCCGGTCCCGTGTCGAGAACAGAGCAATAAATATCGACTTCATTCTCGTCGCGTAAATTCGCTCGAACGCGTAACGTGACCTTGCCCTTATGAGTAAACTTTCGAGCGTTACCCAGCAAATTGAGCAAAATTTGGGTAAATCGATGACTATCAAAGACCGCCCATAAATTACTTGGAACCCTGATGTCGCACTCAAAAGAGAGTTGCGAGTCTTGAAACAACGCTTCAGTTATCTCGGTTACGTCCTCCACCACACTCGCCACACATTGCGGGGTCGGTTGCAGCTCAACTTCCCGCTGGGACAGTCGCTGAAAATCGAGCAACTCATTAATCAACTGCATTAATGCGCGCGAACCACGTCGCGCTAAATTGACATTACGTTGTTGATCGGCAGGTAGTTCTGGATGACTAGCCATAAGATCAAGAGATGCGATAACACTGTGAAGAGGGGTACGCAACTCGTGACTGACTCCAGCCATAAAAGTATCCTTCGCTTCCAGCGCACGTTGTAGATCAAGGGTACGCTTATCGACCTCGGCTTCCAGCGAAGTCATGAGACGGTTATATTGGCTGCGTTGAAGCTTCAGTCGGGTGCGCAAGGTGCGCAGCGCGCGAAGTAACAAACCCACCTCGTCAATACGATCGCTTTTCTGCGGTCTCAGGCTGTAGTTCCCCGCCCCCAATTGGTCCGCCAACCGAGCTGACTCAATAACGGGCTTAACAACATCACTACGTAGTCGCACGTATATCAGAACCTGAATGATCACCAACGCGGCCAAGGCAAAATACAGCGGTAAATTGAGTAGTGCCATTTGCTCAGATAGCCGAGCCTTTTCGTAGAGAACCACTACTCTGCCTTGATCAAACTCCGTGAAAAATGGTGATGATGCGGTAAAGAAACGCTCCTGCTGAAGTGACAGTGACTGGCGCACATTAGCCTCAGTTGGAAACCCCGCGAGTAATTCCTCTGCCGCACCCGAGTGGATAAATACTGCCACCTGTAAGCCACGCTCATCATTGGCCACCAAGCGGTTGAGGTCGGACAAGGCTTGCAAGTCTTCTTGAGCAAACGCAAGTTGCGCACTCGTAGCATAGGCGGCAGCCAAGCTTTCCAATTCAGAGGCTATGCTGTCTTCGATAGCATTTTGCTGGCGATCCGGGACAACCCGAAGCAACAGTACGGCAGCAAATAGAGTACCCAACAGCATAGGTATTGCAACGCGCAGTATAACGGAGCGCCGAAACAGGTGGCGGACATTCATGGCAGCAGGGCCGAAGTTTTGAGCCCTTGAATATCAATGGTATCGGCGGCAACAATGCCAATCGCGCCCTCGTTCTCCAGTACAAACTTCATCACAGCGACGTCTGAATCTAAATATTTGGGTGCATTAACTCGACCACTAAATACCAGTTGAAACCAGCGACGCTGCATGGATCGACCTGAAGACGAAAAAACCTCTCGCGCTACCGTGTCGTGGAGTAGCGATTGGCGCGATGGCAAGACCACTATCGCGTCAGCTCCTCCATCCCAGTTTTTATTTTCACCACGGATCAGCGACAGCGCATAATCGCCATCGAAGTCGCCGCCACCGGGAACGTTGGCGACAAGCTTGAGCTCCTGTGCACAAGCACCATAGGAAGCCAGCGCCAAGAGCATCACAAAACCACAGCGAATCAACATGCTTTAAAACCCAAACGCCAGCTGGGCTTGTATTTCATTACTGTAGAAGTCCTGCCCGCCTGTCTTGTCGTCGTGGCGACGGATCTCAATTTTCAAGGTAGCATTTACACCAAATGCGTATTCCGCGCCTACGCCGTAAAATGACTCTCTACCCGATGCAAAGTGCATCTCTTTCTTTTCTACATTTACCATGTCAAAGACACCGTAAATAGTTAAATCTTCACTGTAGTGATAACCGAGGTACTGATATGCCGCTTCGTTGAAGGAGTCGGAATCGGTTCGATTGGCTGAAATTTCAGTCAGCCAAGTAAAGTTGTCAGCCCGCCAGTGGAATGAGTACGAAATAAGCTCGTAATCAATATCCATGTCGCCCGCCGTGCCCTTGGGCATCATCATCGTCACACCATGCCCTGCGTGACCACTATGATTTTCGTCTTCCGCATGATTCAGGATAGTGTCGCGATAGTAGCTAGCCATCATTTTAAAATCAGCCGACGGTGTCCAGCTTAACGTGCTGGTATAAGATCTGATGCCCTCTGCGAATAGATCATCGCCAGTGCTTTGCCCTGTGCCCAAAACAATGTCGTAGCCAATATTGCTACCAAACAAATGATTTCCACCAAAGCGCAGGCCCGTTTCGTGAATAGGGATAAAGCGTTTGAATGCAAGCGGGCGATTGATACTGGGAAAAAACAGCCGGCCGTGATGGAAATTGTCATTCCAATAGTTCACGGGCGTGTGCATTTTGCCCAGAATCAACCAATTGTCACGATTCAAATCGTAGCGCAGGCGTAATCGTTCCACTGACACCGGCCGCTCACGATATTTTGGCATCTCAAAGCTAATTTCTGATAAAAATGACAACCGGTCGGACAATCGCCCAGTCACAAATAACGCCGACTCGCCCCAGCGCACGTCGTCCACGTTTCTTTCATCAGCTGCCTTATAAGCCTCGAAATGCGTAAAGATGTTGGCATTAATCGTTGGCTCGGCCCATGCTGATAACGGTACAAGTAACGCTAGTGCATGTAGCCCGAGATTCCGTCCCCAAGCCAAAAGTAGTCTCCAGTTGACCTTCAGTATCATGACGATCGCTGTTATTGGATATGGTTAGGCGTAATGCTAGCGGTAAAGGACCGTAATAACCACCCAAAGTCAGTAGGTATGGGCGGGCAAGGGACAAGACCGTTATTCATCGAATGAGGAGATCCTCGCGAACGCACCAATCCAATGTTGCATCTAATGCCCGGCTAAGTTTATCGACCATTTCATCAACATGCTCAGGACCGATAATCAAAGGTGGGCACATAGCAATACGATTACCGCCCAGAGGCCTTACAATCAAACCATTCTGTTCGGCGGCAGCGGCACAGAATTGACTGACTTTCATACCGCCAAAGGGTTGCTTACTCGCTTTATCAGCCACCAGTTCAACGGCTCCTAGCAAGCCAATCCCTGATACCTCACCAACAAGCGGGTGATTACTAAAAATTGCGAGTGCAGACTGCATGTATTCACCTACCGCAGCGGCGTGGTCAAAGAGGCGATCGCGTTGATAAATATCAATCACTTTAGCGGCAACAGCACAGCCTAGTGGATGGCCGCTGTAAGTATATCCATGACCGAATACCCCCATGTCACTTGCCGCACCACTAATTGCTTGCGCGATATCGCCACTAACGATAGCCGCGGATACGGGTACATAAGCAGAGGATAATGCTTTGGCGCAGGCCATCATCTTCGGCCGCATATTGAGCTTAGTTGCGCCAAAATCAGTACCCAAACGGCCAAATCCACAGATCACCTCATCGTCCCAGAGATGGATTCCATACTTATCTAAGACCGATTGAATCGCTTCAAAATAACCAGCCGGCGGTACAATAACGCCGCCCGCTCCATTGACTGGCTCGGCAATCATCGCCGCGATGGTTTCAGGCCCCTCGGCGAGAATGAGGGACTCCAGCTCCTCAGCCCGTCTAGCAACGAATTCCACTTCTGTCTCGCCAGGGTTTGCGCAGCGATAAAAGTGCGGCGCTCCCGTACGCAACACGCCCAATGCATCAAACGGAAGTTGAAAATGGGTGTGGTTGGCCTCTAGGCCAGTGAGCGATGCTGAGGCTACCGTGACACCGTGATAACCCTTTTCGCGGGCGATAATTTTTGTTCTCTGCGGCTGCCCAGTGGCGGCCGCGTGATAGCGAATAAGCTTTACCAACGTATCGTTGGCATCCGACCCAGAGTTCCCCAAAAACACCTTAGCATTCTCTATGGGCACCATGTCCGCGAGTTTGTCAGCTAGCTCAATAGCCGCTGGGTGAGTTTTACCACCAAACATGTGGCTAAAACTCAATTCACGCATTTGCCGGGTAGCGATTTCGATTATCTCTTCATTACCGTAACCCAGTGCCGTGCACCAAAGCCCAGCCATACCCTCGAGATAACGCTTGCCCGATTGATCATAAATGTATGGCCCTTCACCACGGGCCACTACCATAGTTTCTGTGGCTGATGGATTAGTGGTTGGGTAGATCATTGCTGTCATCGCGCTTCTCCCAAGCGTTAGCGTTAGTCCAGAGAGGGTGAAAATATCCTGCAGACGCTCGCTAGCCAAGCACCCAATCAGGGTAGTCAACGTACGCTAGATAAGTGCTATCAATGTAATTGATAGCGACTAGCGAGCTTCATTTTTCTCTTTGCCACAACGTTCACAACGGTAGCGTGTGATTAATCCACCTTGGCGCACGGCAAAAGGATCTGATTTAACGACGCACCATTTGTGATGGCCATTACGACATAAAGTGCGACTGAGTGGTCGTTTCGGTTTGGCCGAACGAAACGTTATGATGTCCGCCATGCTCTAGCTTGACCTCGCTCGAGCTACCGCCGAATGCCACGCGGCAACCCGCTTTCTACGCTGGGGAGTAGCTAGCTCGACCGAAAACTCGCGATCGACACTCCACACTGCAGATACATCAACTGTTGATCGCCATAGACCAACACCGAGACCTGCCAAGAAACAAGCTCCGGCGACCGTGGTTTCAATCACCTTAGGACGAATCAACTTTCTACCCAAATAATTTGCTTGAAGCTGCATCAACAAGTTGTTGCTGGCTGCACCACCATCAACCCGAAGAGGCTTAAGTCGAGCGCCGAGATCACGCTCCATTGCGTTCAAGATATCGACATTCTGAAGCGCCATTGCATCGAGCGTTGCTCTGGCAATATGCGCTCGCCCCATACCACGCGTGAGGCCACACAACACACCCCGCGCATCGGGATCCCAATAGGGGGCCCCTAAACCTGTGAGAGCAGGCACAAACTCAACGCCTCCACTGTCAGTTACCAATGACGCCAGCGTCTCAATTTCGGGAGCTGTTTTTATAAGGCCCAACTCGTCTCGTAACCATTGCACCGCCGCGCCACAAACGAAGGCTCCCCCCTCAAGGGCATAACTAACAGGGCCGCCATCCCCTAATTGCCACCCTACTGTGGTCAACAGCCCCGATGCAGATTCGCGCTTTTTAGAACCGGTGTTCATCAGGATGAATGATCCCGTGCCAAATGTGCACTTAGCCTCCCCTTCTTTGAAGCAAGCCTGGCCAAAAAGTGCGGCTTGTTGGTCTCCAGCGACGCCAGCTATGGGAATGCCATCGGGCAAACCCGGTACACCCTTCGTCCGCCCCAGAATCGCGCTTGACGCGCGCACCTCGGGCAAAATAGTTCGGGGCACACCAAAAAGCTTCAAAAGCTCATCGTCCCACTGACGCGTTTCCAAATTCAGAAGTGATGTGCGTGAGGCATTAGATACATCGGTGACGTGCGCGGCGCCGTTTGTGAGCCGCCATATTAGATAACTATCAACAGTACCCCCAGCTAGGCGCCCTTGCTTGAATCGGCGATCCACACCTGGCGTGTTGGTCATTAACCATCTCAGTTTACTTGCAGAGAAGTACGGGTCCAGAACGAGCCCCGTTTTCGCCTTGATAGCGGATTCGTGACCAGCACGCTTCAATCTTTCACAAAACTCAGTGGTGCGCCGGCATTGCCAAACAATAGCATTGTTAAGCGGAGCACCTGAATCGCGATCCCACAACAACGCGGTCTCTCGCTGGTTGGTAATACCAATAGCCACAATCTGAGACGGCTTCGCCAGTCGTCTGCGAAAGAGCGATCTTATGCCCTTGATAACCGATGTCCAAATAGCCTCAGGGTCATGCTCAACCCATCCCGGCTGAGGGTAAATTTGACCAAATTCCGTATTTATGCTGCCCAGCACCTTGCCACGCTCATCCATGAGTGCGACCGTTGAGCCCGTCGTACCCTGATCTATCGCAAGAATTACATCTGTCACTGCCGTCTCCTTGTAGGTTCAGCCACAAAAAAGCGCCCCGTAGGGCGCTCTCCTAAGCTCAGGCAGCACCATACCCCTCAATCGCTTTGATCTCTAGATAATCGATGAATCCGTGAGCACCCCACTCCCGACCGTTACCCGACTGTTTGTAGCCACCGAAAGGTACGTCCGTGCCTCCAGAGGCACCATTGATGTGTACATTGCCTGCTCGTATTCGTGCAGCGACTTTGCGGGCACGATCAATATCACCACTTTGTACATAGCCGGCAAGGCCGTAAGGAGTATCGTTAGCAATACGGATCGCCTGTTCTTCGGTCTCGTAAGGAATCATGACCAACACCGGACCAAAAATCTCTTCGCGCGCAATCGTCATATCATTGTTAACGTTGGAGAAGACCGTAGGACGCACATAGTAGCCTCTGGTTATACCGTCGGGCAGACCCAAACCGCCACAAACCAATTTAGCACCCTCATCGACGCCTTGTTTAATTAGTCCTTGAATCTTGTCCCATTGCAACTTAGATACCACCGGTCCCATGGTGGTTGATTCATCTGCGGTATCACCAATCTTGACCATATTCGCGGTGACACGCTCAGCAATACGCTCGGCCTCGGCCAACCATTCACCGGGCACAAGCATCCGCGAGGGAGCATTACAAGATTGGCCCGTATTGTTATACATGTGGAGTATCCCTTGAGTTACTCCCGCTTCAAGGTCGGCATCGTCCAAAATGATATTTGGCGACTTTCCGCCAAGTTCCTGTGTTACCCGTTTGACGGTTGGCGCCGCATTTTGGGCAACCAATGAGCCAGCACGAGTGGACCCGGTAAAAGACATCATATCGACATCTGGGTGTACAGAAAGAGCCGTACCCACCGTCGGACCGTCACCATTAATCATATTAAACACGCCCGCCGGCACCCCGGCCTCATGCATGATTTCTGTGAAAATATAAGAAGATAACGGCGCTATTTCGCTTGGCTTTAAAACCATGGTGCAGCCTACAGCTAGGGCTGGCGCCACCTTGCAGCTCACCTGATTGAGCGGCCAATTCCAAGGCGTAATGAGGCCGCAAACGCCGATTGGTTCCTTCACAATACGATGCTCACCCAAATCTTCTGTAAAGCGGTAGGTTTTTAATACCTTCGCAGCCTCAACTATGTGCCCAAGCCCTGCGTAGGCCTGCGCTTTAGACGCCAGTTTAATCGGGGCACCCATTTCGAGACGAATAGCCTCCGCCACATCAGCAATGCGACGCTTATAAATAGCCGCCATTTGCTCTAACAGTGCTATCCGCTCTTCAACCGTTGTTTGGCTGAAAGTCTCAAATGCAGCTTTGGCTGCCGCGACCGCCTTAGCGACGTCGGTCTCGTTACCCAAGGAAATGATCGCACAGGCCTCTTCGGTAGCTGGATCAATGACCTCCAAGGAGCTCGGTGTGGAAGGGTCGACCCACTCCCCGTTAATGTAAAACTGTTTGTACTCTCGCATCACACTTAAACCTCTTTTGGCAACGAATGTATTAGATTTGATCCGATCTTATATTGCTGAGCTGTATCGTGTTGAGCTCACTATGACAGCGATATGTAAACACAGAATCAGCGCGGCAGCCCTATAGACACAGTGGCGATGGTAACTTTGTTCCCAACCGACCCACCAGTTGCTGAGCCTATCAGCCATACTACTGATCCGGCGAGCTTTGAGTCTATTCGCATAATTGGTCATACTGCCGGCTCGAAAGCTATAGAGAATTTAGCAATGAATCAAGCAACCGAATTTGATGAAATGACCCTGTTTCGTGACATGGCCAGACGGGCATTTGAGCAAGAAATTGCACCCTTCTTTGAAGATTGGGAAGCCCAACATCTTGTACCACGGGCGCTCTGGAATACCTTAGGCGACGCGGGATTACTGTGCCCTGATGTAGCCGAAGAGTATGGTGGAGCAGGCACATCAGCCCATGTGACCTTGGCGATGATAGAGGAACTAGCGTATTTAGGGTTCGGTGGTATCGCAACGGGATACGGCATTCACTCCAATATCGTAGCTCCCTACCTATCTCGTCACGGGACCTCCGAGCAAAAAAATCAATGGTTGCCCAAAATGGTGACGGGCGAATGCGTTGGCGCACTCGCAATGACCGAGCCCGGTGCCGGATCAGATGTTCAGGGCATTCGCACCCATGCAGTAAAAGATGGCAACGAGTGGGTCCTTAATGGATCTAAAATTTTCATCACCAACGGGATACATGCCGATCTGGTTATCGTTGCCGCTATTACCGACCCTGGTAAAGGCGCGAAGGGCACGTCACTTTTCTTGGTGGACGCTCATTCCCCCGGCTTCGAAAAATCAAAAAAGCTTGAAAAAATAGGGCAGCATACGTCTGATACGGCGCTGCTGTTTTTCACAGACGTTCGATTACCCGCTGAAGCTTTACTGGGCGAAGAAAATAAAGGCTTTGCTATATTGATGGATGAGCTCCCCCGTGAGCGATTAGGAATCGCTGCCCAAGCAGTAGCAGCGTCTGAGGGTGCGCTGGACATCACTGTGAGCTATGTCCAGGAGCGTCAAGCCTTCGGCCAAACAATTGGCCAGTTTCAAAACACTCGATTCAAGCTGGCAGAAGTAAAAACCGAAATCGCGCTCAACAGAGCTTTTTATCAGCAATGCGCAGATAAATACGCGCGTGGGGAGTTAACGACCGATGAGGCTGCCATGCTCAAGCTAGCCAGCTGCGAGATGCAGTGCCGGGTCGCTAACGACTGCCTACAGCTATTTGGCGGCTATGGTTACACCACCGAGTACCCCATCTCACGGTTCTACACTGACGCGCGTATTCAAACAATCTATGGTGGATCCTCTGAAATTATGCGTGAACTGGTTGCTCGATCTATTTTAGGTCGTGCCTGAATAGACATGGGTTATCACGAATCGCCTACGTATTCACTATAGAGCAAATAAGAGAGTGCTCAATGGCAAAATATATGACACCAGTGATTACTGGCCTTTGTGCCATGGCGGTTGGCATGTGCGCGTCGGCTTTTGCCGATGACCAAGCCGTGCAAACTATCATCGATGATCATTGGCGGTGGACTCTGGACACTTACCCTGAGTTAAGACGTGAATACGGCGACCGTTCTGGTAACACAATGTGGACCGATGTCAGCCCCCACGTCGAGGAACAACGCCAGCAAAGACGTATCAAGTTTGCAAGCAGACTCGAAGCCATAGAGCCAGTTGAACTGAGCGAGGACATGCGCTTGAATCGCACAATGCTCTTATCTGAACTCCGCCATGACATTTCGGCTTATGAGCACGGCATGCATCTAATGCCCATTAATATGCGAAGTGGTCCACAGCATCGTCATAGTGCTGCCGAGCGCCTAATTTTTGAGACTGAGCAAGATTATCGTGATTGGATTAACCGGCTGCGCGCACTTCCCGCTCAGCTTGAGCAATACCAAGCATTATTGCGCGAGGGCATAGCGAAACAGCGGGTACAGGCAGAGATCGTGATGCGCCGCGTGCCCGACCAAATAGATCGTGTAATCGAGGACGACGCAACTCTCAGCCCATTCTACAATGCTTTTAAACATTTCCCAGCGACCATTGGGGCTAACACACAAGCCAATCTGGTCAGTGAAGCGAAGCGTGTTATCGAAGACGTGATTAACCCAGCTTATAGGCAATTCGGTGAGTTTATGCGCACCACTTACCTACCTGCGGCGCGACGAGAACCGGGGCTAGGTAGTTTGCCAGGAGGCAAGGCGGCCTATAATCAGCGCGTTGCCGCCTACACCACTACCGACATTTCACCCGAAGAGATCCACCAAATTGGGCTTGATGAAGTGGCTAGAATACGTACCGAAATGAATGCCATCATTGCCGAGGTTGGTTTTAAAGGCGATATAGCGGCATTTAATGACTACCTGCGAACAGACCCTGCTTTTTATTACGAATCACCCGAAGCATTACTTGAGGGTTATCAAGCGATTTCGAAACGACTTGACCCTGAGCTCGTCAAACTGTTTGGCAAGTTACCACGAATGCCCTACGGTGTGCGGCCCATACCAGACACCATTGCACCCGATACGACAACCGCTTATTACATGCGCCCTGCAGCCGATGGTTCAAGGCCAGGTTGGTATTATGTGAATCTGCACAGGCCAGCGGTGAGACCGAAATTTGAAATGGAGGTTTTGAGTGTGCACGAAAGTGTACCCGGCCATCATCTGCAAATTGCACTTGCTCAAGAGTTAAGCAATTTGCCCGAGTTTAGACGCAATAGCGGCGTTACTGCTTTTATTGAAGGCTGGGGGCTTTACTCTGAGCGCTTGGGGTACGACATGGGTTTGTACCAGGACCCTTACTCTCGCTATGGGCAGCTTGTGTACGACATGTGGCGTGCGGTTCGATTGGTGGTGGATACCGGCATCCACTATTTCGGTTGGAGCCGCGAGCGCGCCATTGAGTATTTCAAAGCTAACGCCGCGAAAACCGAGGCTGACATTATCAATGAGATAGATCGTTACATTGGATGGCCCGGACAAGCATTAGCTTATAAGGTGGGGCAGCTTAAAATCCTAGCATTGCGCTCTGAGGCCGAGAATAGGTTGGGCGAAACCTTTGATATTCGCGCTTTTCATGATCACCTTTTAGGCGCGGGCGCCATTCCACTAGACGCACTGGAATCACGTATGCAGACTTGGATACAGAGTCAGATGCGACAGCAGTAAGCCTCTATGCCTTGTATAAAAAAGCCATCTTTCGATGGCTTCTCTTGCAATGAGCCTTAACCCTGCCCCGGATCACCGTCATCAGAGTCATTGGAATCATCAGAGTCATTGGAATCATCGGAGTCATCGGAATCATCAGAGTCGTTGGAATCATCAGAGTCACCGGAGTCATCTGAGTCATCGGAATCATCTGAGTCATCGGAATCATCAGAGTCATCGGAA
>Ga0181571_10004008_pt1 | contig 11040 bp, 8 predicted proteins | sample 101ome_17_FD_132440 | JGI IMG/M metagenome (GOLD analysis project Ga0181571, IMG submission 132440) | Coastal salt marsh microbial communities from the Groves Creek Marsh, Skidaway Island, Georgia - 101407AT metaG (megahit assembly) | ecosystem: Environmental > Aquatic > Marine > Intertidal zone...
AGCTCGTCCAGATTCTGCATCGTACCTGTCTCGGAAAGGGCATTGTTCGGGCTGTGTCCGCGTGCCGAAATCTGCCGCAAAATATAAGGGCCGCCGCCTTGAACTGCCAGACCAAAAACTGTTCCGGCGTGGTGTCAAAGCGACGGCCCGTTGGTTCGGCCTTGATGGGTCCGGTTACGCCGCCGCGCGTGACTGCTCGACCAGAGCAGCAAAAGCTGTCGGCTCGTTCACGGCGAGATCGGCAAGCATCTTGCGGTCGATCTCGATGCCGGCCTTGATCAGCCCACCCATCATCTGTGAATAGGTCATGCCGTGCATGCGGGCAGCGGCGTTGATCCGCTGGATCCACAGGGCGCGGAACTCACGCTTGCGGGTGCGACGGTCGCGATAGGCATATTGACGTGCCTTGTCGACGGCCTGGGTGGCGGTGCGGAAGGTATTCTTCCGGCGGCCGTAATAACCCTTCGCAGCCTTGATCACCTTGGCGTGACGCGCGTGGGTGGTGGTACCTCTTTTGACTCGTGCCATGATCCGTCCCCTTTACGCGTAAGGCAGGAATTTTTTGACGATGCGCGCATCCGCGTCGCACAGGATCATCGTCCCGCGCGCCTGGCGCTTCATCTTCTGGGGGCGGCGGCGCAGATTGTGGCTCAGGAACGCTGCCGAGCCACGGACCTTGCCGCTGGCGGTCAGGCGGAAGCGTTTCTTCGCTCCGCTCTTGGTCTTCATCTTGGGCATTTCAACCTCGTCAGTCTGAAGGTTGCCACTCCCCTCGCGCGGGGCCCGATCAATCGGTCGTGGCGGTCAGCCGGCCGGGCATGCCCTGATTTTCCAGGCCCGGACGCGACAGTGATAGGCGCGAAGCCGTGGTTATAGGGCTGCGCGAGGCAGGAATCAAGCGGTTTTGGCGAGAATGGCGGCGCAGGTCAGCGCGGGGCGATGACCATCACCATCTGGCGGCCTTCAGCTTCGGCATGGCCTCGACCTTGGCGACCTCCTCGGTCTCCTCGCGCACGCGCGCCAGGACCTTGGCACCCAGCTCCTGGTGGGCCATTTCACGGCCGCGGAAGCGCAGTGTGACCTTTACCTTGTCGCCGGCGGCGAGAAACTTGGATACGTTGCGCATCTTAACCTGGTAATCATGCTCGTCGATATTCGGACGGAACTTGATTTCCTTGACCTCGATGGTCTTCTGCTTCTTGCGCGCTTCGTTGGCCCGTTTCTGCGCCTCGTACTTGAACTTGCCATAGTCGAGAATCTTGCAGACAGGCGGATCGGCATTCGGCTGCACCTCGACAAGGTCGAGACCGAAATCTTCAGCTTTTGTAAGAGCTTCACGGGTATCGAGGACGCCCAGCTGGTTACCTTCCGGGTCGATACACCGTACTTTCGGCACCCTGATGGCGCCGTTTACGCGCGGGCCGTCGAGGACGGGCGGCACGTTACTATGGGGACGAGCTATCTAACTTCTCCTGTTTTTTCAGCGCCGACAACCGGCAGCCAGAACACATCCGACGGCGGCGTCCCGCGCACCGTCGTGGGCATTTTGTATCAAAAACTGCCCGATTTGCCTAGTCACTTAGCGATTCGCAGCTTTGCGGTGCCGGCCGCGGTCATTCCGCAGCCATCGCCGCGCGCCGCGCCAGATCCGGCGGCAGGCTCTCGCCGCGAAGCATGGCCAGCGCCTCCTGCATCGGGATCACCTGCTGCTCGTTGGAGCCGAGGCGGCGCAGCGCGACGGTGCCGGCCTCTTCCTCGCGGCCACCGACCGCCAGGATATAGGGCACCTTCATGACGCTGTGCTCGCGCACCTTGTAGCTGATCTTCTCGTTGCGAAGGTCGCTGCTGGCACGCATGCCGGCAGCCCGGAATGCTTCGGTAACCTGCTCGGCATAGCCGTTGGCGCTGTCGGTGATCGAGGCGACCACCACCTGCGTCGGGGCCAGCCATGGCGGCATGCGGCCGGAATATTGCTCGATGATGATGCCGATCCAGCGCTCCAGCGAGCCGAGGATGGCGCGGTGCAGCATCACCGGCCGGTGACGGTTGCCGTCCTCGGCCACATATTCGGCGTCGAGCCTGTCCGGCAGCACGAAATCAACCTGCAGTGTGCCGCACTGCCAGTCACGGCCGATGGCGTCACGCAGAACGAATTCCAGCTTCGGGCCGTAGAAGGCGCCCTCGCCCGGGTTCAGCACGGTTTCCATCTCGGCCGCCTCACAGGCATCGGTCAGCGCGGCTCCGGCGCGATCGCACACATCATCCTCGCCGGCACGCACCTCCGGCCGGTCGGAGAATTTCACGCGGATATCCTCGAAGCCGAAATCGGCGTAGATGGACTGCAGGAGCTCGCAGAAAATGACCGATTCAGAGGTGATCTGGTCCTCGGTGCAGAAGATATGCGCGTCATCCTGCGTAAAGGCGCGGACCCGCATGATGCCGTGGAGCGCGCCAGACGGCTCGTTCCGGTGGCAGGAGCCGAACTCGGCCATGCGCAGCGGAAGGTCGCGATAGGATTTGATTCCCTGGCGGAAGATCTGCACATGGCAGGGGCAGTTCATCGGCTTCAGCGCCAGCGTGCGATCGTCCTCGGCCTCGGCGGTGAACATGTTCTCGCGGAACTTGTCCCAGTGGCCGGAGGCTTCCCACAGTGCGCGGTCGACAAGCTGCGGCGTCTTCACCTCGTCATAACCGCCTTCTTCAAGGCGGCGGCGCATATAGCTCTCGATCTCGCGATAGATGGTCCATCCGCTCGGATGCCAGAAAACCGATCCCGTCGCCTCTTCCTGAAGGTGGAAGAAACCAAGCTGCTTGCCGAGCTTGCGGTGATCGCGCTTCTCCGCCTCCTCCAGCATATGGAGATAGGCGTTGAGTTCCTTTTCGGTGCGCCATGCGGTGCCGTAGATGCGCTGCAGCATCGGGCGGTTCGAATCCCCGCGCCAGTAGGCACCGGCAACGCTCATCAATTTGAAGGCATGCCCCATGCGGCCGGTCGAGGCAAGGTGCGGGCCGCGGCACAGGTCGATGAAATCGCCCTGCTGATAGAAGGTGACCGTCTCGCCGGCCGGGATCGCCTCGACAAGCTCGATCTTGAACGGCTCGTTGTTCTGTTTGTAGAAGGCGACCGCCTCGTCACGGGTCCAGACATTGCGGATGATCGGCTCGTCCCGGTCGACGATCTCGTGCATGCGCGCCTCGATGGCGGCAAGATCCTCGTCGCTGAAGGCCGTCTCGCGATGGAAATCGTAATAGAACCCGTTCTCGATCGACGGGCCGATGGTGACCTGCGTCTCGGGATACAGCTCGAGAACCGCCTCGGCCATGACATGCGCGGCATCATGCCGGATGGTGGCCAGAATGGTGTCGTCCTTTGCCGTCAGCAGCGCCAGCGAGGAATCGGCCTCGATCTCGCGTGTCATGTCCCATTCCTGGCCGTCGACAACAGCCAGCATTGCCGCCTTGGCGAGGCCCGGACCGATATCGGCCGCGATGGTCGCCGGCGAGACCGGGGCGTCATAGCTTCTGGTGGATCCGTCGGGAAGGGTTACGATCGGCATGGGCCTGTATCATCCTGGATATCGCGCGCGAAAATTGCTGTGGCGGAAATGCCTGATGCGCAACCTAGCTTCACGCTTCGGCAAACTCAAGACCGGAACAAATTCAGCCGGTGTGGCGGTCTTTCAGAAGACGTGCGTAAATCGCGATGGTCCGGTCGCACATCAGGCGCGTCGAGAAGCCTGACTCGATATGGCCGCGTGTCTCTTGTGCCATTGTCTGACGCTGGCTGCCGGTGAAATCAAGCGCCTTGCCAAGGCATTCGGCCAGGCTGCCGGCATCCACAGGCGTGGCAAGCCAGCCCGTCTTGCCATGGACAATCGATTCTGCCGCCCCGCCATGGTCGAAGGCCACCACAAGCCGGCCCATGGCCTGCGCCTCCAGCGACACGCGGCCGAATGGCTCGGGCGTCACAGACGGCATGGCGACGATATCCGCCGCCATCAGCGCCGCCGGCATGTCATCGACGCCATGCGCCAGCCGGAAGCGGCCCTCGAGCCCCAGCCTCATGCCGGTTTGTGTCAGCCTGTCCATGAAAGCCTGCTTGCCGTCCGCCGCGCCAAGCAGAACGCAGATGAACGGCCGGTCGGCGATCTTTGCCAGAGCCTCCAGCAGGGTTTCATGACCTTTCCATGCCGTCGGCCGTGCCGGCAGCATGATCACCGGCTGGTCTTCGGGAAGCGCAATGGAGTCGACAAAGCGGATGATCCGCGACTGCGCCACGGCGGCCGGATCGAACACCTCGGTATCCACACCGCGCTGGACAACGGTCAGCTTGCTGCCTTGCTCGCCGAACTGGCGCTCGATCTGTGTTTTCACATAGCGCGAGATCGCGATGATATGGTCGGCCGCCAGCATCTTGCCGTTGAAGATGCGCTTCAGCAGGCTTGTGTTCTGGAAGCGGCCATGCACCGTGCTGACCGATATGATGCCAAGCGACTTGGCGGCGGGAAGCGCGATCTGCGCCGGCACGCGCGAGCGCACATGCACGACATCGGCGCCCTCGTCCTTCAGGATGCGCTTGACGCGGCGGCGCAGGCCCGACCAGGCAAGCGGGTTCTTCACCCCGACGGGAAGTGTGTGGTGAACCGCGCCGATCCTGTCGAGATGCCGGACCAGCGGCCCGCCCGATGAAATGACCACGGCCTTGCCGCCGGCATCGATGATGGCGCGTGCCATTTCGATGGTGCCGCGCTCGACACCGCCGCGCACCAGCGCCGGCAGCACCTGTACGATGACGGGTCCCTGGCCGCTCTGGCTGTGCGACTTGACGAAGCCTGCTGTCCGCATGTTAGTGGTCATGAGGTATCTCCTGACGGCGTGATAGCACCGGCGCGCCGGAAATTCGAGAAGGTTTTCATGGCAAGAGGATGACAGATTTGGCGCAGGCAGACTATCTCGAGATTGGCGGCGGCGAGCAGCTGGCCTATCGCCGCCTTAAAGGCAGTGGAACCGGCGTCACATTTCTGTGCGGGCACGGCTCCGACATGGACGGCACCAAGGCGCTCGAGGTCGAGGCATGGGCGCGGGAAACAGGCCGTTCCTGCCTGCGGTTCGACTATCGCGGACACGGTCTTTCGAGCGGCGATTTCCTCGACGGCAACATCTCCAGCTGGACATCCGACTGCCTTGCGGCGCTCGACGCGCTGGCCGAGGGGCCGCAGATCCTCGTCGGGTCATCACTCGGCGGCTGGCTGATGCTGAATGTCGCGCTGGCGCGTCCGGAACTCATTGCCGGGCTGATCGGCATCGCGGCGGCGCCGGACTTCACCGAGGATCTTCTCTGGGCCGAATTCACCGACGAGCAACGCGCCCGGATCGAGACCGACGGTGTGATTGCGCTGCCGAACCCCTATTCGGATGAGCCGGTGAAATATCCATGGCACCTGATCACCGACGGGCGGGACAATTTGCGCCTTCGCGGCGGACTGGAGATCACCTGTCCGGTGCATCTCCTTCACGGCATGCAGGATGAAGAGGTGCCATGGCAGACGGCGACCAGCACCGCACAATGCCTCGCAAGCACCGATGTCGAGCTGTCCCTGGTCAAGGGTGCCGGCCACCGGTTTTCCGAGCCGGACCAGCTGGCTCTGCTTCGCGGTGCGCTGGACCGGATGGCGGCGCGGACAGGCTAGCTGTCCGGGCTAGAAATCCAGATCGGCGTAATGCGCCGCCGGGGTCAGGCCGGCCACCACATCGGCAAGCAGGTCGCGGAAAGACGGCCGCGACTTGATCTTCGCGTACCACTGCCTGGCCTCGGGATGACGGTCCCAGTCGATATCGCCGAAATAATCTGTCACCGACAGATGCGCTGCCGCCGACAAATCGGCAAGCGACATCGCCTTGCCGGCGAGCCAGTTGCCCTGCTCGGCAAGCCAGTCGATATAGTCGAGATGGTTATGCAGGTTCGCCATCGCCGCGCGCATCACTTCCGACGAGGGATTGCCGCGGATCGAGACACGCTTGATATAGCGCTCCTTCAAAAGCGGCGCGCCGACCTCGCGGACGAACTTGTCCTCGAACCAGCTGGTCAGACGGCGGATCTCGGCGCGCTCGGCAGGCGTGCCCCAGATCAGGCTTGTGGCCTGATCCTCGGTCTCCTCGAGAAATTCGGCAATCACCATGGTGCCCGCCAGCACAACCCCGTCCTCGGTAACAAGCACCGGAACATCGCCCGACGGATTCATGCTGAGGAATTCCTCATGCCGTTCCCAGGGGAGTTCCATTTTCGGGAAAAAGACGAGGTTGCGCTCGGCAAGCATCAGCCGCGCCGTGCGAGAGGCGCCATAAAGGGGATGATGATGCAGGAAGCGCATGTGGTCTGTCTTGCCGCCTCGTCGAAGAAGTGGGTCAAACCCTAGCCGGGAAGCGCCCTGACGGCAAGTGGCCCCGACGGCAGATCTGCCAGCGCGCCATCCTTCAATTCGAAGAATTGCAGACGCTCCGGCTCGATGAAACCCGGCCAGTCGAGGCCGTAGGACTCGGCCGGTACGAAGCCGAATTTCGGATAATAGTCCACCTCGCCCGAGACAAGCACAAGCTCCCAGGGCCCTGATTTCGCCCGCTCCAGCGCCGCCTTGATGAGATCACGTCCGAAACCGCGTCCGCGCTCGCTCGGCCGCACCGCAAGCGGCCCCAGCAGCAGGATGCGCCGGTCGCCAAGCATGACTTCCCAGAAACGCAATGAGCCGACAGTCTCGCCATCCGCGCGGATCACAAGGCACAGTTCGGGAACCGGCGGGCCGGGGCGAAGCTGCCATACCGAACGGCTGTGGCGCTTCGGCCCGAAGGCCTCGGCCATCAGCGTTTCAATGGCCGCAAGATCGGCGTCTGTCTGTACGGAAATCTCGGACATGAAACCGGATTAACCGAATTTGCCTTTGCAGACAACAAGCAACCGGCCGGGCAACAGGCCGGGTGCCGGAGAGGACGTCAGGCGGGTGTCCCGCCATCCGCTGCCGCACCTTCCTCGTCGGACAACGGCATCTCCAGCCGCGGCACGATTTCGGTCGGCACGACCTGCCAGAACTTGCCGATCTCGACATCCCACTCGTTCAGCAGCCGCGCGGCGAGGGCGGAATCGGTGGCCTCGGCATGCGCCTCGACCAGCCCCTTCAACTCGGCCTCCCAATGAGATGTTCCAATCCTGACGACCTGCAGGCTCTCCGGGTTCACCCGGTCCATGAACCGGCCGTCGGGATCATAGACAAAAGCCATGCCGCCGGTCATGCCGGCGCCAAAATTGTCACCGACCTCGCCAAGGATGACCACACGCCCGCCCGTCATATATTCACAAGCGTTGGTGCCGGCTCCCTCGACGACCGCTGTCGCGCCGGAGTTGCGGACACACAGACGCTCGCCAGCCTGGCCGGCCGCGAACAGCTTACCGGAGGTTGCGCCGTAAAGGACGGTATTGCCGATGATGGTGTTCTCATGCGCGACAAAGGCGGCCGCCGCCGACGGGCGCACGATGATCGCGCCGCCCGACAGTCCCTTGCCGACATAGTCGTTGGCATCGCCGATCACCTCGAGCCGCAGGCCCTGCGTGGCGAAGGCACCGAGCGACTGGCCGGCCGTACCGCGAAGACGCACCGAGATGTGGTTCTCGCGAAGGCCGGTCATGCCGAACTTGCGGACAATGTGCGAGGACAGGCGCGTGCCGATGGCGCGCTGCGTGTTCTCGACATTGTAGGACAGCTGCATTTTCGATCCGAACTGCAGCGCCGTATCGGCATCGCGGACCATCAGCGCGTCCAGCGTGTCCGGAACCGCCTCGCGGTCACGGTCGCGCGGGCTGCCGGCCTGGATGTCGCGCTCGGCCTGGACCAGGATCGGGTTCAGGTCGAGATCGTCGAGCGCGGCGTCACCACGGCTGACCTGTGTCAGCAGGTCGGTGCGGCCGATCACCTCTTCCAGCGAGGTGAAACCGAGAGTTGCGAGAATCTCGCGCACCTCTTCGGCAAGGTGGGTGAAGAGCTGCACCACCTTCTCCGGCGTGCCCTCGAACTTGGCTCGCAGGTCGTCGCGCTGCGTGCAGACACCGACCGGGCAGGTGTTGGAGTGGCACTGGCGCACCATGATGCATCCCATCGCGATCAGCGCCGAGGTGCCGATGCCGTATTCGTCGGCACCGAGCATCGCCGCCATGACGATGTCGCGGCCGGTCTTCAACCCGCCATCGGTACGCAGCACGACCTTGCTGCGCAGATCGTTCATGCACAGCACCTGATGCACTTCGGACAGGCCCATTTCACATGGCAGACCGGCATGCTTGATCGAGGATTGCGGGCTCGCGCCCGTGCCGCCGCCATGTCCGGACACCAGAATCGCGTCGGCCTTGGCCTTGGCCACACCGGCGGCAATGGTGCCGATACCGGTGGAAGCGACCAGCTTCACACAGACCTTGGCGTCGGGGTTGATCTGCTTCAGGTCGTAGATCAGCTGTGCCAGATCCTCGATGGAATAGATGTCATGGTGCGGCGGCGGCGAGATCAGCGTCACGCCGGGGGTCGAGTGGCGGAGCCGCGCGATCAGGCTGTCGACCTTGATGCCGGGAAGCTGGCCGCCCTCGCCGGGCTTTGCGCCCTGCGCCACCTTGATCTCGATTTCCTTGCAGTTGTTCAGATATTCCGCGGTCACGCCAAAACGGCCCGAGGCAATCTGCTTGATCGCGCTGGACGGGTTGTCGCCATTCTCGCGAAGCCGGAAGCGCGACGGATCTTCGCCGCCCTCGCCGGAATCGGACTTGGCGCCGATGCGGTTCATCGCGATCGACAGCGTCTCGTGCGCCTCGGGGCTGAGCGCGCCGAGCGAGATGCCCGGCGAGACAAGCCGCTTGCGGATGCGGGTGATGGATTCGACATCCTCGATCTTCACCGGCTCGGCAATCGTCTTGAAATCCATCAGGTCGCGAAGATTGATTGGTCCCTGGCTTCCGACAAGCGAGGAATATTTCTTCCAGCTCTCGAAAGATCCGGTGTCACAGGCATGCTGCATGGCGTGGATCAGCTGGCCGTCAAAGGCATGGCGCTCGCCCGAGCGGCGATAGCGGAAAAAGCCGCCAACCGGCAGGATGGCGTCGGCCGCCTCATAGGCCTTGCGGTGCATTTCGGTGATCCGCGATGCGATGCCGGTCAGGCCAAGGCCGGAAATCCGCGACGACATCGGCGGGAAATATTTCGCCACAAGAGAGCGTGACAGGCCAAGCGCCTCGAAATTGTAACCGCCGCGATAGGAGGCGATGACCGAGATTCCCATCTTCGACATGATCTTGAGAAGCCCGTCCTCGACGGCCTTGCGATAGTTCGCCACCGCTTCGAGAAGCGTCAGCTTCGGCAGCAGGCCGCGGTCATGGCGTTCGGCAATGGCTTCTTCCGCGACATAGGCATTGATCGTCGTCGCGCCGACACCGATCAGCACCGCGAAGTGATGCACATCGAGGCATTCGCCGGTGGCGACATTGACCGAGGCAAAGGTGCGGAGCTGCTGGCGCACCAGATGCGAATGCACGGCGCCGGTCGCAAGGATCATCGGAATCGGGCAGCGCGTGTCGGATACCGCGCGGTCCGACAGCATCACATGCTCGCAGCCCGAGCGGACGGCCTCTTCGGCCTCGTTGGCGATGCGGTCCAGCGCAGCGGTGAAATCATCCGGCCCGTCGACATCGAAAGTACAGTCGATGGTGACCGCCTTGTTGCCGAGGTAGGAGACAAGCGCGTCCCATTCCGGCACAGTCAGCACAGGCGATTTCAGAAGCAGGTGGTCACACTGTTCAGGCGCCTCGTCGAGAATATTGCCCAGATTGCCGAGCCGCGTGCGCAGCGTCATCACATGACGTTCGCGAAGGCTGTCGATCGGCGGGTTCGTCACCTGCGAGAAATTCTGGCGGAAGAAATGATGCAGGCCGCGATAGCGGTTGGACAGCACCGCGAGCGGCGTGTCGTCACCCATCGAGCCAACGGCCTCCTTGCCGCCTGCCGCCATCGGCTGCAGGATCAGCTCGAGGTCTTCCATGGTCCAGCCCGCCATCATCTGGCGGCGGCGCACGTCGAGCGCTGGCAGGCGCTCGGACGGCTTGGCGCCGTTCTTGGCAAGAAGCGTGTCCATCTGCTGCGACCGGCCGATCCATTTTGCCCAGTCACGCTTGCCGGCCAGCTCGGCCTTCAGCTCGTCATTCGAGAACATCGCGCCACGCTTGAGGTCGATTCCCATCATCTGGCCGGGGCCGATGCGGCCGCGTTCGATGATGCGCTCTTCCGGCACCACGACCATGCCGGTCTCGGACCCAGCGATTACAAGGCCGTCATCCGTCACGACATAGCGCATCGGGCGCAGGCCGTTCCGGTCGAGACCGGCAATCACCCAGTTGTTGGCATAGGCGGCAATGGCCGCCGGACCGTCCCACGGCTCCATCACGGCATTGCAATAGGCATAGAGCTTTGCCAGCTCGCCGTCCCCGTCGACATCGACGGCGGCCGGAATCATCATCGTCTTCACCATCGGCAGGGTGCGCCCGCCATGGCCCATCAGCTCGAACACCGCGTCGAGAGCGGCCGAATCCGAGCTGCCCTTGCCGATCACCGGCTTCAGATCCTCGATGGCATCGCCGAAGACGTCTGAATCCATCCGGTCCTCGTGGCAGGTCATCCAGTTCTGGTTGCCGCGAATGGTGTTGATCTCGCCATTATGCGCCAGCACCCTGAACGGCTGCGCCAGCTTCCAGGTCGGCATGGTGTTGGTCGAATAACGCTGGTGATAGACGGCAAAGGACGACACAAAGCGCTTGTCCAGTAAGTCCGGGAAAAAGGCCGTGACCTGCTCGGCAAGGAACATGCCCTTGTAGATGATCGAACGGCTGGACATCGAGCAGATGTAGAAATCGCTGATGAGCTCGGCGGTCACCGCCTTTTCGATGCGGCGGCGCACGATATAGAGCTGTCGCTCGGCCTCTTCCTCGTCGATGTCCGTCGGCATCGAGAACATGAT
>Ga0181571_10004025_pt1 | contig 11020 bp, 10 predicted proteins | sample 101ome_17_FD_132440 | JGI IMG/M metagenome (GOLD analysis project Ga0181571, IMG submission 132440) | Coastal salt marsh microbial communities from the Groves Creek Marsh, Skidaway Island, Georgia - 101407AT metaG (megahit assembly) | ecosystem: Environmental > Aquatic > Marine > Intertidal...
CCCGTGTGGCAGGCGATCGGTGAGACGGCCACGGTGAAGCTGCTCGACCTCGTCGAACCTCACCAGGACGCGTTCGTTCAGCGGATCGACGAAACGGCCGGCCCCCGCTGGATGCCTGCGGTCCGGCCGGGTGGCTCGGCGAGCGTCTGACGGTTCAGAAAATCCCAGCGGCGAGCGCCGCGATCTCTGGCCCGGCCTTGTCGACCGATCCGCTGTCAAACGGTGGCTGCGGGTCGTACTCGATGCCGAGCTGGATCGTCTTGGCCACATCGTCGCCCGCGATCTGAGCGGCCAAGGTCAGCGCCATGTCGATACCGGCAGACACGCCCGCTGCCGTCACGTACTTGCCGTCGATGACGACCCGTTCGTCGCGCACCGGTGTGGCTCCGAATCCCTCAAGGGCGTCGACGGCGGCCCAGTGCGAAGTCGCCCGTTTCCCGTTCAGGACGCCGGCTGATCCAAGGATCAGCGAACCCGTGCAGACCGAGGTGGTCCATGTGGAAGTGGCGTCGATCATGCGCACCCACTCCTGGATCTTCTCGTCGGCGGCGGCAGCGAACGTGCCGTCGACCCCGCCGGGCACGACGAGGATGTCGGCCGCGTCGACCTGATCGATCGTGTGGGTGGCGGTGAGCCCGAGGACACCGGTGTCGGCCATGAACGGCCCCGTGGTCATGCCGACGCTGATCGCCTCCGCCTCGGGAAGGCGGCTCAAAACGTCGTGCGGCCCGATGATGTCAAGGGTGGTGAGCCCTTCATAGAGAAAGAGCGCGATCCGCATGTTTTGCATCGTCTCACGTCACTGCCTCACACTGCGAGCCATGGAGATCGTCCACCTGCCCTCGTCCGCCTCCGGCGCTGAGATCGCGGAGGTGCTTCGCCGCGACGGTGCCGTCGTCGTCGACGAGATGGTCGACCCCGGCCTCCTCGACCGCTTCTTCGATGAGATGCAGCCTTTCGTCGACGCCACCCCCAACGGCAGCGACGGGTTCACCGGGTTCACCACCCGCCGCACCGGTGGCCTGCTCGCCCGTTCGACGACGGCGCAGGAGCTCGTGATGCACCCCTCGGTCATCGCCACGTGCGACGACTTTCTCGGGCACGTCACCAGCTACCAACTCCACCTCACCCAGATCATCGACATCGGCCCCGGCGGCGAAGCGCAGCCGATCCATCGGGACCAGTGGGCGTTCGATTTCTTCCCGTTCCCCACCGGCTACGACGTGCAGTGCAACACGATCTGGGCCGGTGACGACTTCACCGAAGAAAACGGTGCGACCCGCATCGTGATCGGGAGCAACCAACTCGAAGACGGGCTGCGGTTCACCCTCGAGGACTCGATCCCCGCCGAGATGACGAAGGGCTCGGTGCTCTTCTACAGCGGCAGCGTCTACCACGGCGGCGGCGCCAACGGCTCCGATGCGAATCGCCGAGCGATCAACATCACCTACAACGTGAGCTTCCTCCGTCAGGAAGAGAATCAGTACCTCTCGGTGCCACGCGAGCAGGCGGCCACGTTCCCGGAGCCACTCCAGCGCCTGATGGGCTACCAGATGGGGGCCTACGCACTCGGCTACATCGATGACCTGCGCGATCCGATCAGCGTGCTCACCGGAGAGGAAGCGACCGAGGTGTCGTTCGCCGGCGAATCCGAGGACGCCCGGGCGACGGTCGAAGCGCGCCAACAGGGATAGCTCCAGCACACGTCGACAGGCTCGCCACCGCAGCTCGGGCCGGTGGGCGGTGCCGCGTCAGATTTTGCGGTCGTGGCCTTCCCAGTACGGGTCACGCAACGACGCGAGGTACAGCTTTCCGTTCGGCTGGCGGGGGAGTGACTCGTGAACATCGATCGAACGCGGCACCTTGTGGCGTCCGAGGCGGGCACGGGCGAAGTCGATGAGCTCGGTGTCGGGGACGGTCTCGCCGGCGGCGAACTCCACCGCCGCCTTAACCTGTTCGCCCCACTCCTCGTCAGGAATCCCGAACACCGCGACGTCAATCACGGCCGGATGTTCGAGCAGGGCCTGCTCGACCTCGGCCGGATACACGTTGACCCCGCCTGTGATGATCATGTTCGTGGTCCGGTCGGCGAGAAAGATCCACCCCTCGTCGTCGACGTGGCCCATGTCGCCGAGTGTGAAGACCCCGGGTCGCAGATAGCTGGAGGCCGTCTTCTCCGGGGCGTTCCAGTACGCGAAGGGTTCGGGCTTGGCCGGTGTGTGGCAGAACAATCGTCCGACCTCACCAGGAGGGAGTGTCGCGCCGGTGTCGTCCACGGCGAAGACCTCGAAACCGGGCACCGGTCGCCCGACCGTGCCGGGACGCGCCAACCAGTCGGTGGAATCGACCCGGGTGAACACACCTGCTTCGGACGTCCCCCAGTACTCGACCAGGATCGGCCCAAGCCAGTCGATCATCTGCCGCTTCACCGCCGGCGCGATCGGTGCGGCCCCATGAAGGACGACGTCGAGCGACGAGAGATCGCGCAGCCGGGCGCTCTCGTTGAGACGCAGCATCCGGACCATCATCGTCGGCACGAGATGGGTGCGGCGGACCTGCTCCTGCTCGATCAACTCGAGGGTGCGGGCTGCATCGAACTTCCGCATGATCCGCAGGGTTGCCCCATTGCAGAGATCGAAGAACGCGAAGCCGCCGACTGCAGCGTGGTACGCCGGCCCGGTAACGAGGTGAACGCCCTCGCCCGTCATCGCGACCTCATGGCCGGCGTTGCGTTGCACGGCAAGCATCTCATCGAGCGCAGCGGGGATGGCCCGCTTCACCCCTTTGGGGTGCCCGGTCGTTCCCGATGTGTAGGAGAAACGCGATCCTGCCGGTGCGTCGAGCGCGAACGGGGTGGAGTCGCCACTGGCGATCATCGCCTCGTACTCGTCGCCAAAGCAGATCGTTGTGATGTCGTCGGGGGCGAGGGGAGCCAGATCGTCCTCGGCGAAGATCATCGCCAGATCGGCGTCGCGGGCGACGTAGGTCACTTCGCTCGGCGCAAGCAACCCGTTGATCGGCACAAGCCAGATGCCCGAGAGCATCGACGCGAGGTAAAGCTCGAAGAACTCGGCGCGGTTCTCGGTGAGCGTGCCGACGTGCCCACCGGCCGGTACACCTGCGGCGTGCATGGCCCGCCCCAATCGAGTCGCTCGCTCAAGAAGTTCGGCGAAGGTGAGCGTCGTCCCGAGGTCGTCGATGAGGGCGGGACGTTCCGGGTGAATGAGGGCGATGTCGACGGGCATCAGCCGCCCGTCGTCGACCAGTGCCAGGGCTCACTCGGGAGGTTGTAGAAGCCGAACTGCGGAGCGACCTCGGCGAGCGCGCGGAACACGTCGCTGTTGCGGGATCGCAGGACCCGACCGTTCAGGGTGAAGTCGATCGCGAGACCAACCTCATGCTGGCTCAGGCCAGGCCGGGCCGTCGGCGGGCGGCACCGACTCGCCGGCATCTTCCAGATCGCATAGTCCGATGTGCCGCAGTTGGCTCGTCGAAGGCGGATCTGGCTCTCGATGCTGCGGTAACCGCCGCCGCCGAGGTTGAACCCCCGAGCCGACATGGCGGCGAGGATGCCGCGGACCTGGTCCTCCACGAGGACGTTGACGGTGATCCCGCCGACGGTCGCCAGCTCGATGTCGGAGTCGGGTGGCACCGTGACGCCGCCGCGACCCGGCGGGATGCGGCTGGCGATTGCGTCAGCGATGCGTTGCTCCTCGACACGGATCTGTTCGGAGAGCTCCGATTCAAGCGCCTCCAACGCAGCGGCCTCGCCGAGACGACGCTCCTGACGCTCGACCGCCTCGAGGAGGAGTTGATCCTCGATGGCCAGAGCAGTCTCGAGTTCGGCGAGACGGACCCGCATCTCCTCGCGAGTGATCTCGGCCTCAAGGGCCGCCTGTTCGGCGAGACGGCGCTGGAAGTCGAGTGCGGCCCCGATCGCTCGCAGGTTGTCGAGCCCTTCGAGCCCGGTGCCGGTGCCAATCTCGGCCAGCGTCTCGGCCCGGGAGGCTTCCCACGGGTCGCCGCCGAGGACGTCGAGATCGTCGAAGCCCTGGAACGAGACATAGCTGTCGATTGCGGCGTTCCGCAGATTGATGCGGGCCTGTTCTTCTTGGCGCTCGAGATCGACGATCGCTTCGAGTGCGGCGACCTCGGCAGCGTCGGCATCGAGAACGGCTCGGTTGGCAGCCTCGACCGCCGCCTGCTGGGCGTCGACGTTGGCCTGTGCCGCCGCGAGCGCGTCCTCAAGATCGGCGACGTCGGCAGTTGCTGCGTCGACCTCGCTTGCGAGCTCGGCAGCCTGGGCCTGGACCTCACGGCGCTCTTCGCGAAGCTCGTCGGGGGTCGCTGCGTCAACGACGGTCGCAAGCATCGCCATGACGGCGACGGCCGCGAAGAAGGCCACTCGGCGGTGGCGGGCGAAGATCGGACCCGTACCCATTTCGTCACACGTTCGTAATCGAACCCGATTGACGATACTGCCGCGGAACCGCCGAGTCACCCCGAGGGGAACCAGGCACGTTATGCGAGCGATGCACCCTCGGGAAGTGTTCTCGGGGCGGCGTTCAGTGTCTCGATCGCAAAACCGGCAGCGGTTTTGCAGTGGGCCATGAACGATTCGATCTCGGCGCGCGGAATCACGTCGTCGATTTCGTCGAAAACCCCACCACAGCGCTCATCGACCGTGCCCAGGATCGCCACCGGGCCAGATTCCCGATTGCGCAGCACGAGCGCCGAGATGTCCTCGTGAAGCCGGTCCTGATAGGCAGCGAGCGCGTCGGGGGTCAACCCGTGCTCCAACATCGAGGCACCGAGCACGCGAGCATCGACGATCGCTTGGCTCGCACCGTTCGAGCCGACCGGATACATGACATGGGCAGCATCGCCAAGCAACGCCATCCGGCCATCGAGCTAGGTCGGGGCCGGGTCGCGATCGACCATCGGGTACTCCCAAACCTGCTCGGCGCGGCCGACCAGCGCCGGGATGTCGAGCCAGTCAAAGTCCCAGTCGGCGAACGCAGGCAGAAAGACCTCGGGGTCAACGGTCTGGTTCCAGCTCGCAGCGTCCCAGCCCTGGTCAGGGTCGAAGGTGAGCTCGGCGATGAAGTTCTGCCGCTGGAGCCCGGTGGCCGGATCGACAGGACCAATCGGATAGTGAACGAAGCGCTGCTCGAGGTTCCCCACGAGCGTGAACGACGCGCCGGTGCGGATCGGCTGCCCCAGCGCCGTGCCTCGCCACAACACCGCGCCTCCCCAGATGGGCGCGCCCTCGGTGGGGAAGCGCTGGCGACGGGCAGCTGAGTGGAGTCCGTCAGCGGCCACGAGAAGGGGACCTTCGACGGCGACGGTGCGGCCCGTCGCTCGATCCTCGAACGTGGCAGTGATCGAGTCGGCTGTCTGCTCGTAATGAAGCAACCGGTGAGCCTCGATCACGCTGTCCGAGCCGCAGCGTTCGCGGACGGTTGCGAGGAGGAGCATCTGCAACTCACCGCGGTGCACCGCGAATTGGGGCCATCGGTAACCGGCGTAACGCCCTCGGGGCTCGGCCCAGACGTCGTTGCCGTTGCGGCCGACCAACGCCCACTCTTCGGCCTCGACGCCGATGTCGGGGAGCCGGTCGGCGAGTCCGAGATCGGCGAGCTCTCGCACTGCGTTGGGCTGGAGGTTGATCCCGACACCCAAGGGCCGGATCGTCATCGCCGACTCGAAGACGCGGACCGGTACCCCGATCTCATGGAGCGTGAGGGCCATGGTCAGCCCACCGATGCCGCCACCCGCGACAATGACCGGCTCGTGCATCTCAGATGCGCTCGAAATAACGCGCCATCTCCCAGTCGCTCACGGCGGCCTCGTGAGCCCCAATTTCGGTACGGAGATGGTGGGTGTAGTGGTCGACGACAAGATCACCAAAGAACCGGCGGGCCGCTGCGGAGGCCTCGAATCGGTCGACTGCGTCGCGGAGATTCCCAGGGACCCGCTCGACGTCGGAGGCGTAGACGTCGCCGCGGAATTCTTCGGGTGGTTCGATCTGGTTGGCGATGCCGTCGAGGCCCGAGGCAAGGGCGGCGGCGTACGCGAGGTACGGATTGATGTCGGCGCCCGGGATCCGGTTCTCGATACGCAGGCCCGATCCAGTTCCGACGACACGGAACCCGGCGGTGCGGTTGTCGGTGGACCAGGCAAGCCTGGTCGGCGCCCACGATTGGTCCCGGTAGCGCTTGTAGGAATTGATGGTCGGAGCCACGAACGGCATCAGGTCGGCGGCATGGTGCATCCAGCCACCGAGGAACCAGCGAAACAGGTCGCTGCGCCCGTCGCCGTCAGCCCCCGCCTGGCCCGCAAACGCATTGATGCCGTCCTTCCAGAGCGACAGGTGAATGTGGCAGCTGTTGCCGGGCTGGGCGCTGTCGGGCTTGGCCATGAAGGTCACCGACACGCCGAGCGCGTCGGCGAGTTCCTTCATGCCCTGCTTCATCACGACGTGACGGTCGGCCATGTCGAGCACCTCGGCGTAGCGGATGTTGAGCTCGTGCTGGCCGATCGCCGCCTCACCCTTGGAGTTCTCCACCGGGATCTCGCTGTCGCGCATCGCGCGGCGGGCCGCGCCGACATAGTCCTCGACCCGACTGGCTTGCAGCAGGTGGTAGTCCTCGACGTACCAGCCGGCCGCTTCGAGATCGCGGTAGCTCTTGGCGTGGGCGTCGCGGTAGGAGTCGCGGAAGAGGAAGAACTCCAGTTCGCTCGCCGCCGCGGCCGAAAAGCCAGCCTTCGTCAAGGCATCGACCTGGCGCCGCAGGATTGAACGCGGCGCGACCGAAACTGGTTCATGAGTCCGATCGTCGATCACGTCGCACAGCACGAACGCCGTGCCGGAAGTCCAGCCAGCCGGACGGAGCGTGCCGAGATCGGGCACCAGATGAAAGTCGCCGTACCCCTTCTCCCAGTTCGCGTACGCGAACCCTTCGACGGGATCCATCTCCATATCGACCGTCAGGAGGTAGTCGCAGCCGTGGGTGCCGTCCTCGGCGCACGACTCAAGGAAAAAGTCGGCGTCAAAACGCTTGCCCATCGTGCGGCCGTAGTGATCGGTAAAGCCGACGACGACCGAGTCGACCTCGCCCGTCGACACGGCGACCCGCAGTTCTTCGAGTTCCATGAAGGCTCCTGTCAGTCCAGACGACCCTCGCACGCGGCGGCGAACACTGCAGCAGCGAAGTCGTGATCGACGGTGATCGGGTTTGTGCCAGCCGACGGGTCATGGACCGCAGCGGTAGCGATCGTGTCGACGGCATTGGGGTCGACGCCAAGCTCAACGAGGGTGTTCGGAACGTCGAGATCGGCCCGTAGCTGCACGATATGGGCGAGCACATCGTCGAAGGTGTGCCCGAGACCGGTGTAGGCGCCGAGACGCTCGATCGTCGACTCGATCGCAGAACGGTTCGCGATGAGCACGTAGGGCATCACGACGGCGTTGGTCATGCCGTGATGGGTGTCGAAGTGGGCGCCGATCGGATGAGCGAGGGCATGCATCGCTCCAAGTCCCTTTTGAAAGGCAACGGCGCCCATCGCCGCAGCGGTAAGCATCTGACTGCGGGCCTCGAGGTCGGTGGGGTTCGCCACCGCGCTCGGCAGGTGCGCAAACACCAGCCGGCAACCCTCCATGCCGATGCCATGCGACATCGGATGATGGCCCGGCGAGCAGATTGCCTCAAGCGAGTGCGAGAGCGCATCGAGGCCGGTGCCGACGGTGAGCACCCGCGGCAAGCCGATGGTGAGTTCGGGGTCGGCGATCACGGTCACCGGCAGCATCTTCGGGTGAAAGACGATCACCTTGCGGTGGGTGCTTTCGTCGATCACCACACCAGCTCGCCCGACCTCGCTGCCGGTGCCTGCTGTCGTCGGGATCGCAATCACGGGAGCGATCGAATCGGGATCGGCACGGGTCCACCAGTCGCCGATGTCCTCGAAGTCCCAGAGCGGGCGGGTCTGCCCGGCGTGAAAGGCGATGACCTTGCCGACATCGAGTGCCGAGCCGCCACCCACGGCGATGACGCCGTCGTGACCACCAGCTCGGAACGCTGCGACACCAGCATCGATGTCGCGCCCGACCGGGTTGGGGCGCAGGTCGCTGAACACCGCCGACCCAAGGCCGGCGTCGGCCACGGCTGCGCGGACGGCGGCAACGGGTGAGAGATCGACGAGACCAGGGTCGGTCACGATCAGCGGGTTGGTGATCCCGGCATCGAAGCAGGCCTCGCCTGTCTCGGAGACTCGGCCCGAACCGCTGCGGATCGCTGTTGGGTAGCTCCAGGTGGCGTGCATCATGGGTGCGATTTCGGCTCGTCGATCAGTCGTTCTTGGCGGTCAGGCCGCCGTCGACCGGAATGATGGCTCCGGTGATGTACGACGCAGCAGGGAGCGCCAGGCTCAACGTGATGTGGGCCACCTCTTCAGGATCGCCATAGCGCCGCAGTGCCGTGCGACGCCGGGCGAACGTGTCACGCATGTCGTCGGGAATGTCCTCGGTGATGCCGGTGAGGATCGGGCCGGGGCAGATCGCGTTGACGGTGATGCCGTGGACACCGAGGTTCACCGCCATCGACCGGGTGAGGCCGACGACGCCGTGCTTCGCTGCCGTGTACGGCATGGCGCCGCGTTGGGCGGTGATGCCTTCGGTCGATGCGATATTGATGATGCGCCCCTCGCCACTGGCCTTGAGATCGTCGAGGCAGGCCCGCACAAGGCGTTGGTGCGGGGTGAGCAGGACGTCGAGGGCCTTCATCCACTCGTCTTCGAAGTTCGGGTCCTCAAGCGAACCACCGACGGCGAGACCGGCGTTGTTCACCACCACGTCGATCGGGCCGAGCTCAGCCCGGATCTCCTCGACGGCGGCGATGATCGCGTCGGCGTCGGTGACGTCGAGCACGATGCCATGCGCCGTGCCCCCGGCAGTGCGGATCCGGTCGACAACGGCATCGACCCGGTCTCGGCTCAGGTCGGTGACGGCAACCTTGGCGCCCTCGTCGGCGAACAGGAACGCGGTGGCCCGGCCCATGCCGGACGCGGCTCCGGTGATGACAACGACCTTGTCGGCAACAGAGCGGCTGCCGGTCGTGATGCGGTTGGTCATGAAGCCTCCGAGGCGTCGGTGGTCAGTCGGAACTCAAGATGATGCCGGTAGGGCTCGCCCGGACGCACGACCGGGCTCGGCGCCCAAGGCAGGTTGGGGGCGTCGGCGACGTGCTGGGGTTCGAGGGCGAGTGCCGCGAACGCGTTGTGGGTGCGTCCGCCACCCTCGGTGCCGGGCAGGAACGCCCCCGTGTAGAACTGACAGGCCGGCTGATCCGACCACACCTCGACCCGCCGGCCGGTCGCCGGGTGATCGATTCGGGCATGACGCCGAAACCCGGCGCCGTCGACCACGAAGCAATGGTCGTAGCCGGCGGGAAGCGGGAATCCGATGCGGCCGCCGAGCACTGCGCCCGCCCGCAGATCGAAGGGCCCCTCGGCAGCGACGGGCTCGCCGTCGGGGATCAGGTCGGCGCCGACGGGCACAAGGGTGGAAGCATGCAGCATGACAACATGATCGTCGATCGTGGTCTCGGCCGGCCCGCCCAGGTTCCAGTAGGTGTGGTTGCTGAGTGAGCACACGGTCGGGGCATCGGTCGTGGCCCTCATGTCGACGTGCAGGGTCGTGTCGATGAGCTGATAGCGCACGGTTGCGGTGAGGGTGCCGGGGAAGCCCATATCGCCGTCGGGGCTCACGAGCGAAAAGGTGACATGGTCGTCGGTGTCGATAACCTCCCACCGTCGTCGACCGAAACCGTCGGCCCCGCCGTGCAACACGTTGTCGCCTTCGTTCGCAGCCAGTTTGTGCACCACGCCGTCGAGCTCGAACCGAGCGCCGCCGATGCGGTTGGCGAAGCGCCCGACCGTGATGCCGAGGTGTGGGTTTCGGGCATGGTCGGCGCGGGCCTCGTCATCGTCGAGGCGAAGGGTGATGTCGTCGATGGTGCCGTGGCGGTCGGGGGCCCGGATCACCTCGACTGCTGCGCCGAGATCGACCAGTTCGACCTCGACCCCGGACGCAGATCGGAGGGTGAAACGTCGCAGCGGCACGGTCGCACCCTACGCCGTGTCGCCATTCGCGTTCGGATGGAATCGGCGTGCTGCGCTCGCGGCGGGTACCGTCCGCGTCATGGATCTGGGACTCACACTTGGCTACTGGGGCCGCTCGATGCCGCAGGACATGGTCACCCTGGCCGTCGAGGCGGAGAAAGCCGGCTTCGATGCCGTCTGGACAGCGGAGTCGTGGGGCTCCGACGCGTTCTCGCCGCTCGTGCTCATCGCCGCCCACACCGAACGCATCCGGCTCGGCACCGGCGTGGTGCAGATCTCGGCCCGTACCCCGGCGGCGACGGCAATGCAGGCCGTCACCCTCGACCACATCTCCAATGGCCGCACGATCCTCGGTCTCGGCGTGTCGGGCCCGCAGGTCGTCGAGGGCTGGTACGGCATGCCGTCGCGCAAGCCACTCGCTCGAACCCGCGAATATGTCGAGATTCTTCGCCAAGCCTTCCGTCGCGAGGGCCCACTCGAGTTCCACGGCGACCACTACCAGTTGCCCTACACCGGCGAAGGAGCGGAGGGCCTCGGAAAGCCGCTCAAGATCATGACCCACCCGTTGCGGGAGATTCCGATCTGGATCGGTGCGGAAGGGCCCAAGAACGTCGCCCAGACCTGCCAGATCGCCGACGGTTGGATCCCGCTCTACTACTCGCCGTGGCGGGCCGAGGTGTATCACGAGCACATCGTGGATCGGCCGCTCGACTTCGAGATCGGCGTCAATGTGTCGTTCCAAGTCGGTGATGTCGAAGAGAGCCTCTGGGCGACTCGAGGATTCCTCGGCTTCTACATCGGCGGCATGGGGGCCAAGGGGCAGAACTACCACACCAAGCTGATGGCCCGGATGGGCTTCGAACAGGAAGCCCACGAGATCCAGGACCTCTTCTTCGAAGGC
>Ga0181571_10004028_pt1 | contig 11016 bp, 10 predicted proteins | sample 101ome_17_FD_132440 | JGI IMG/M metagenome (GOLD analysis project Ga0181571, IMG submission 132440) | Coastal salt marsh microbial communities from the Groves Creek Marsh, Skidaway Island, Georgia - 101407AT metaG (megahit assembly) | ecosystem: Environmental > Aquatic > Marine > Intertidal...
CACCTAAAAATACGTCAGCACTGCGCTGATAGAGCTGACAAGACAACTTGCCGTTAGCGACGTAAAATTGGAACAAGGCATGACAGGGTGGCAGGGCCATTTTATCAATCTCTCCCACATTCCATGCACTGATGATATGACGACGCGAGTGCGGATTGGTTTTAATCTGCTCAATGCAGTCTTTGAGTTGATCAATCACACGCCCGTCAGCCGTCGGCCATGCCCGCCATTGAGCACCATAAACAGGTCCTAAATTACCCTCATTATCCGCCCACTCATCCCAAATACTTACGCCAACCTCTTGCAAAGAATGAATATTCGTTTCACCACGAATAAACCATAGTAGTTCATGGATAATCGACTTGGTATGGCATTTTTTAGTGGTGACTAGTGGAAAACCTTCACTCAAATCAAAACGCATTTGATAGCCAAAACACGAACGTGTACCGGTGCCCGTTCTATCACTCTGCTCGACCCCATACTCTAATACATGTTGCAGTAACTCTAAATACTGTTTCATTATCGTGGCTCTCTCTCAAATACTCCCCGCTGGGCATAATAAAATAACAACACGCCAATGACGATCATAGGCAAACTCAGCAACTGTCCCATGGTAAGAGCATCTAATGCGACAAATCCTAAATGACCATCCGGTTCGCGTGCATATTCAATCAAAAATCTAAACACACCGTAAAAGATTAAAAATAGTGCCGACACGCACCCGGTTAAACGAGGTTTCGAGGAATACAGCCATAAAATCACAAACAATACTACGCCCTCAAGCACAGCTTGATAAAGCTGAGATGGATGACGTGCGAGCGAGTCTACCTGTGGAAATACCACGCCCCAAGGGTAGTCCGTCGGGCGCCCCCACAATTCACCATTGATGAAATTACCGATGCGTCCAAAACCTAATCCCAGCGGAACCAGTGGTGCGACAAAATCGGCTAATTTAAAAAATCCCCATCCTTGCTTATGTTGATACAAGCCCATAGCCACTATGACACCCAGCAAGCCGCCATGGAAACTCATTCCCCCTTTCCAAATTTCAAACAAATACACAGGGCGTATTAAAAAATAATCAAAGTTATAAAAAAATACCGAACCCATGCGACCACCGATGATCACCCCTAAAAATGCATAGAATAGAAAATCACCGACTTGTGCAACAGGCATCAACGCGTCTTTTTGAGCTGCCCTGCGACAGCCTAGCCACCAAAAAGCGCCAAAGCCCACTAAATACATCAAACCATACCAGCGCACGGCTACAGGGCCGACTTGAAATAGGATGGGATCAAATTGAGGATGAACAAACATAGGTAAAGTTTATCATGCAGCCTAAATAAGTCTGGCATTATTTTCACTTATAGGCCATTGGCGTTAGATACATAAATACTAAAAGACGATATTCTGTTTTAAACCTTGATCTTTATGGAACCTCATATGAACCATCTCAAGCACGAGACCAGCCCATATTTACTTCAACATGTCGACAATCCTGTCGATTGGTATCCATGGGGGGCAGAAGCCTTACAAAAAGCCAAAGATGAAAATAAACCGATTCTGTTATCAATCGGTTATTCTGCTTGTCACTGGTGTCACGTCATGGCACATGAGTCATTTGAAGATCAAGCCACAGCTGATGTCATGAATGATTTGTTTATCAACATCAAAGTCGATCGCGAAGAGCGCCCCGATATCGATAAAATTTACCAAACGGCACAACATCTGCTCACTCAACGCACCGGTGGCTGGCCTTTAACGATGTTCTTAACCCCTGATGATCAACTACCTTTCTTTGGTGGCACCTATTTCCCTGATCAGCCGCGCCATAATCTCCCTGCGTTTAAAGACCTGCTTCAGCACATCGCAAAAGCCTACCAAAACAAACACAATGAAATCGTCAAGCAAAACCATTCACTGCAACAGGTGATGAAAAATCTGTACCAATCTAATGAACACCCGATTGGGATTGACGGTCGCTTGATACATGCAGCAAAAGATCAGCTTTTACAGAGCTTTGATCGTCGCCATGGCGGTTTTGGTTCAGCACCTAAATTTCCTCATCCAACCAATATCGAATTACTACTACGCACCTGGCAGCTGCACGCACAAGCGATTGACGATAGCAGTGATGACCAGCATCAAGCACAACAACAAGAACTCAAAAAGCAAACACTCACGCCGGCCTTATACACCCTAGAACGCATGGCTGCCGGTGGTTTATTTGATCATGTCGGTGGAGGATTTTGCCGATATTCCGTGGATGATTACTGGATGATTCCACATTTTGAAAAAATGCTCTATGACAATGGTGCTTTGTTAAGCCTTTATTGTTATGCCTATCAAATTAGCCAAGATGAAGATTTCAAACAAACCGCCCACGATACAGCCGCATGGATTATGCGTGAAATGCAATCACCAGAAGGCGGTTATTACTCTTCGCTGGATGCTGACTCTGAGGGTGAAGAGGGCAAATTCTACGTATGGACTGAGGAGCAATGTCGCGAGTGTCTGAGCGATGATGAATATGCCGTACTCAATCAGCGCTTCGGTTTTTCACGTGGTCCTAACTTTGAAGACAAATTCCATTTGCATGAATTTGAATCTTTTACTGAAGTACAACGTCAATTGGGCTTCTCGGAATCACAATGTCGTGATTTATGGCAATCGGCCAAACAAAAGTTATTCACTATTCGCCAACAACGCATCACCCCCGGGCGCGATGAAAAAATCTTAACCAGTTGGAATGCGCTCATGATCAAGGGCATGCTGATCAGTAGTCGCGTGTTTCAAAAAGCAGAGCATTTTCAATCTGCACATCAAGCATTACATTTCATTCAACAAAAAATGTTTGCGCAAGGTCGTCTATACGCCACCTACAAAGACAACAAAGCACATCTCAATGCCTATTTAGATGACTATGCTTTTCTACTGGATGCCTGCTTAGAATATTTACAAGTGCAGTGGAGCAGCAATATTCTAAACTTTGCCATCAGCCTCGCTGATGTGCTGTTGGAGCAATTTGCTGATACTGAACATGGCGGTTTCTTTTTTACCGCCCACGATCATGAAGATCTCATACAGCGTCCTAAAGTAAGCGGTGATGAAGCCACACCATCCGGCAACGGTATAGCGGCACAAAGCCTGTTAAAACTCGGGCTGCTGTTAAGTCGCACTGATTATATCGAAGGCGCTGAAAATACTCTGGAATATGCCAGTCAAGCCATGACTAACTCGCCGTTAGCGCATGGCTCTTTATTGGCCTGTTTACAAGATATGGAACAGATGCCGAGTATAGTCATCATTCGCGGCAGCGCGGATCGTGTGCATGAGTGGCGTCAAGCTTGCCAGACCGATTACCACCCACAACGATGCCTATTTGCCATCACCGATGATTGCACCGACTTACCTGAGGCATTAGCCAGTAAGTTTGCTACCCAAGACCAAACTGCCGCTTATGTATGCCAAGGACTCAGTTGTCAGGCGCCTGCGTATTCCTTAGCCGACTTGCAGCAACAGCTAGAGATGCCCTAAGCAAATGCCGCCATGGCCGCTTCATAATCTGGCTCTTGTGCAATTTCCTCAACTAGCTGTGCATGCAAGATTTGGTCATCAGCCGCCAAACATAGCACTGCCCGTGCCGTCAGCCCCGCCAGTGGCCCATCTTGTATGAGCACGCCATAGTCCTCGGCGAAATTTTTATTGCGCATCATCGATAAAGACACGCATTGCTCACTATTCAGTGCGCTGCAAAAACGCGTCATCGCAAAGGGTAAATCGGCAGAAATTACCAATAGCACCATATCCTCATGCGCTGCGATCTGTTCAACAAACTTCTTCGTTGAATCTGCACACACAGGAGTATCCAAGCTGGGAACTATGGATAAGATTTTTCTCTTGCCGGCAAAATCTTCCAAACCTAGATCATCTAGGTCTTTTCCCACACATTTGAATGCGGGCGCCTGCTGCCCCACAGCGGGCAAATCGCCATTGGTATGTATCTGATTCCCTTGTAGAGTGATGGTAGCCATATGTTCTCCTTGACAGTCTTGTGGTTGGTGTATCGGTGTCTATAAATTACTCGAAAAAATCTTATACTCAAAAATTTCCAATTCAGACTTTAAAAACTTAGCTGAGATCCTCTAACTGAGATCCTCTAACTGAGGACCTCCAACTGAGATCCCTCAGCTGAAAAAATGTGGATAAAATAACCAGCTCATTCTGCAATTCCATATTGTCTAAGCAGTCATTATATCGACTCTATGCCATCCACTGACAAAACACGATGACACTACACCATCGCGGTATCGCAATGGTATAATCATGCTAACTTAGACTTTAACAATTTACCATGCCACATACCCTGAGAACCCTTCTACACCTGCTCACTTTACTATTGCTAACCAGCTTGCTGACAAGCTGTTCAGACAATTCTGAGTCCACAATTCAACTGCATGACCCTTGGCTGCGTGAGGCACCTCCCGGCGCTACTGCCATGGCGGGTTATTTAGTTATCAGCAACCATGGTGATGCTGATGTCAGTCTTAATAGTGCCCGCAGTGATGATTTTGATCGCATTGAATTTCATCAAAGTATAGAAGAAAACGGGGTCTATAAAATGCTACCTCATACTAATCTGAACATACCCGCCAATAGCGAACTCGCCTTGCAACCGGGCAGCTATCATTTAATGATGATTAATCCCAAGCGTACACTAACCGCCGGTGATGAGGTCACGATGATGCTTAAGTTCGGTAGCGACAACGAGATGACTGTTGTCATGCCTGTGAACAAAGCCATGCACAGCAGTGGCGCTGATCACTCGCATCACCATCATCACTAGCTTCCTGAGCTAAAGGCTCATCTATGCAAGATATCTCTGGCGCACTTGCAACCGCCTTGCAACTTATATTGCAATTAGAGCCTGATCTGGTTGAAATCGTAACACTGTCACTGCAAGTCAGTATCAGCGCTGTACTCATAGCCGCGCTGATTTCGATTCCTTTGGGCACCCTGCTGGGGACTTATAAGTTCCCCGGTCATGGCTTCATCTGCGGCATCTTAAATACCCTGATGGGTTTACCGCCAGTGGTGGTAGGACTAGCCTTATATTTACTATTATCGCGCTCAGGGCCTTGGGGCGATTTAAATCTGTTGTTCACGTCCACCGCCATGATTATTGCGCAATGCATTCTTGTCACACCGATCATTGCGTCACTGACTCTACAAACTATTCATGATTTATTCCAGTTACATAAAGAACAATTTAAAGCGCTAGGCGCACCGGTACATCAGACGCTAATTCCATTGGTATGGGATGCAAGAAACAGTCTGATGACAGCGGTGCTAGCAGGCTTTGGACGCGCTTCAGCGGAAGTCGGTGCGGTGTTGATTGTGGGCGGCAACATCAACCACATCACGCGGGTTATGACTACAACTATCGCACTAGAAACCAGTAAAGGTAATTTAGAATTGGCCATGGCACTGGGTATCATTTTGTTAATAATTTCGTTCTCTATCACTAGCGTGATGATTTTGATCCGCAACAGGACGCCCTAGGCCATGCCAGATACATCGACTTGTCAACAATATTTGCCCCTCACAGTCAGCCATGTCAGCTATCAAGTGCACACTGACATGCTGCTGGATGATGTCAATCTAGAATTCAATGACCTTAAACGTAGTATTATTTTAGGTCATAACGGCGCGGGCAAAAGCTTATTGCTGAAACTATTGCATGGTGTCATTCAACCCACCCAAGGCCAAATAAGCTGGTCTCAACAACCACCCAACACACAACAGTATTGGCGCAGTCTGTTATTACAAAAACCCAGTTTCTTCGCCCGTAGCGTGCGTTACAACATCGAGTTCGTACTCAACTTAGCTGGCATTACAAAAGCTCAACAAGCCCATCTATGTGATGAAGCGCTTAACGTATGCGGTCTGGTGCATATTGCCGATCGCAACACACGTTTGCTGTCTGGCGGAGAGGCCCAAAAACTGTCATTGGCAAGAGCATGGGTACTTAAACCTTCAATTCTATTGATGGATGAACCCACGGTGGCACTGGATCCACCCTCAGTCATCAGCTTTGAAAATATCATTCATGAATTCGTAGAAAATCACACAAAAATCATCATGACCACACATGATCTAGCGCAAGCCAAACGCATGGCCGATGAAGTTGTGTTCGTGCACAACGGCAAAGTTCTCGAACATAGTCCAGCCGAAAGCTTTTTCCAACAACCTCACACTGACACTGCCCAAAAATTTATCAGCGGCGAACTGTAAGCATTAATAGTTTTACTGTCTCTATATTATATTCGATACACCCCGCCAGCATGACATCGAAGCTGAACACTTTGCGGCATTCATTCAACGGCTGAAAAATACAGTTAAATCCAGTTGTTGTCAGGTTATATTTTCAACTACGGAATACCATTATAGTTCTCAGGAAAACGATACTGAATGGACACCATCTTTCCGAGGTTTAGAGCAAAACATGTTTCTTGGAATTATTGAATGAGAATTCACTCTACAGTTAAACATTAACTCATTAGGTACTTGCATATATAACAACATAGATCATTAGCAAAAACCCACTTCAATCACGCAGCCTATGAGGTATACACCAGCGAATCAAAGTGAGTTTTTTCCACGTTGTTTACAGAGCAGATATTATTAATCCGTGCGGCTGGTGACTTCTAGTAGATGAAAGCCGAACTGGGTTTTGACTGGGCCTTGCACTTCGTTGAGTGGCGCACTGAAGACCACTTCATCAAATTCTCTCACCATCATGCCCGGGCTGAATTCACCCAAATCACCCCCTGAAACGCCTGAAGGGCAGCTGGAGTGTTGTTGTGCGATGTCAGCAAAATCTGCACCCTCAGCAATTTGTTGCTTGAGTGTATTACATTGGTCTTCTGTATCAACCAAGATGTGTCGTGCCGAAGCTTTGGCCATGAAAATCCCCTTTAGTTGGTTGCGATGGTTTTTGTGATTAGTTGTGCGACTTACTCTTTAGCATCTTCGCCTGCATCTTCAGCGCTGTCTTCAGTAGCTTCTTCAGCGGCGGCTTCTACTGGCTCTTCTACTGGCTCTTCTACTGGCTTAGGCAGAGTGATTTCAACTAGGCCGGCATCTAATAAGATTTTTGCTTTGTCATCGCCGTTAACATATTTTTTGTCTGCGCCTTTAACCGCATAGCGGCCTGATTTTTTTTGATAAATCGTATATTCGCCCGCTGTTTGTACTTCTTTCATACCTGTTTCCTGTATTTGTTTTAAGTGAGTCTAGTTAAGTGGTATCTAGTGTGATTATATTATAGTGCGGAGAGTGTACCTGATTATGCGCGTTTTTATAGTCCTTGAAGACGGTTGTTCAGCGCTCTAAAGGGCTACCCCAAGCGCTTTTTGCATAAAAAATTGTTTGAGCATGGCTTGCCTGTCTGCCAAATTCACGCCCACGTGTCGCAAGCTACGCAGGATTTGCTCATCGCTTCTGAATAAGTGATCAATACCTTCCAACGCTTTTTGCATGACCGCATTATCGGCTTTGCGTGCCATTTCATACTGTCTTAGCACTCGGGCACTGCCCAGTGGCCGATCAGACTGTTGAATACATTCGGTCAAGCAGATGACATCGGCCAGACCGAGATTTAAGCCTAAGCCCGCCAGTGGATGAACAATATGTGCAGCATCACCTAATAAGGCCATGCGCTGACCAATGTAATGCTGAGCTTGTGCGCCACGCAAGGGAAAACTTTGACGCGCAGAAACTACACGTAGATCACCTAATCGGTGTTCAAAGGCGTTGGTCAGTTGTTGATTGAATGCATCATCCGTGAGGGTTTCAAATTGCTGACAGACGCTGTCAGGCACGCTCCACACGATAGAGCACTGTTCAGGGGTGATGGGCAGTAAGGCTAACGGCCCGTGAACGCCAAAACACTGCCAAGCCGTGTCTTGATGAGACTGATCAGATTCGATGATGGCGACCACACCACGCTGTTGATAATCAGTGAGAATAAAATCGCTGTGCATCATTTCACGCACGCGAGAATTTTGTCCATCGGCACCTAATATCAAAGGTGCCGTCAGTTTACTGCCATTGTCACATTCGACGAGTAGCGTTTGTTCGCTGATGACTGTGCAGGTTTGTAGGCTGTCCACATGGCGTGTGATCAGTGGCTGTTCATCTATGGCTTGGTTAAGTGCGGTGAGTAGTACATGATTCTCAACAATTACACCTAGCTGTGAATGACTAGTTTCATTCGCATTGAAATCAATCTGTGCGCCCCCTCCCTGCTCCCAAACGTGCATAGCATGGTAAGGATGCGCGCGCATGGCGAGCACTCGTGGCCACACATCAAGCTGTGTGAGAAATTCAATGGAAGCGAGATTTAACGCAGTGACACGCAAGTTAAGCGCATCTTGTGGCGACCACTGTGGCACCGGGTGTTGATCGATCAATGCGACCTTATGACCGGCCTGAGCGAGACTGCAAGCGGCAGCTGAACCCACATTGCCACCACCTACTACGATGCAATCATATTCATTCACACTTTGGATCATACACTTCTCATTAAATAAATAACTTGTCTACATACTGCGGCTACAAGTAACGCAGTCCGAAATTGCGACGCAAGACATTGCGTTGTGCCACAGGCAGGTTGGCGATCATACGCAAACCCATGCTACGTAGGGCTTTAATCGGCGTCGCTTGGGGCGCGAATAAACGCGTCAAGTTATCGGTGAGCTTGATGACATGATCACGATCTTTTTGTCGCGCACATCGATAATCGTTAAGCAAAGTATTCATGTCTGTTTGATTGGGATCGGCTGCATGCAAGTGATTGACCAGCGTTTGCACATCACGCAGGCCTAAATTAAATCCTTGTGCAGCGACAGGGTGAACAGATTGTGCCGCATTTCCAATCAATACTGCATCGGCTTCTGTGAGGGCTTGGCTGACAGTAAGAGACAATGGATAGGCACTGCGTTTACCCACCGCTAGAAAGCGCCCCAAACGATACCCAAAAGCTTTTTGTAGAGCACGCAAGAAATTGTCATCGTCCATGTCTAAATAGGATTGGCTAGCATCGGTAGGTTGCGTCCATATCAATGCACAACATTGCTCTTGCACCGGCAACACAGCCAACGGTCCGTGGGCAGTAAAGCGCTCGTAAGCAATATTATTGTGCGCTTTTTTTGGTCGTACAATGCTGATGATAGCGGTCTGTTGATAATCTTTATGATCGAAACCAATGTGCAATAAGTTTCTCACTTGTGAGCGTGCACCGTCTGCACCCACCAATAAGTTGGCCTGCACAGTTTGTTGTTGACCATCAAGGTCCACTATTAACTGATAACCACGCTCACGCTTGTTTAGGGCGGTTAATTTAGCCGGCGACCAAACCGTTAGGTTGTTCTGCTCGGTCACATGCTGACTCAATATCGACATCAGTTGATCATTCGGCATCATGTAACCAATGGGTGATAATTGATGTTCATTGGCATCGATTCTGGCACCCCCAAAATTCCCTTGTTCAGAGATGTCCAGACGCTCTATGGGTGTGACATGGGGTTGGATCGCTTGCCATAAACCCGCTTGGGTGAGCACTTTTTCAGAACTACGCGTTAACCCGGTAGTGCGCAGATCGAGCACATTGTTATGAATGGGGGCAGCATTGTTTTGCTCGAGTAAAAGAATTTTATAAGCGCTATCGGCTAATGCAGAAGCCAGCGACATGCCCACTAAGCCACCGCCTACGATCACGCAGTCAAAAGTTTGCTCCGCCATGATTATTTGCGACCACTGGCCATTAGCTGTTCGATATCTGCCATTTCTTTGACCATGCCACTGGTTATCACTTCGTGCCCAGTACGCGTGACCCTGACATCATCTTCAATTCTAATGCCAGTATTCCAATAACGCTTAGGCACACCGCGTGACTTATCAGCAATATAAATCCCCGGCTCGACCGTAAGTACCATGCCAGGCTCAAATAAACGCCATTGTTCCGCGACTTTATAGTCACCGACATCATGCACGTCTAAACCGAGCCAATGACCTGTTCTGTGCATGTAGAATTGGCGATAGGCACCGTCTTTGATGAGTTGGGCTGGACGCCCTTTTAAAATGCCCAGCTTAACCATGCCTTTGGTCAATACTTTTACCGCAGCCATATGCGGCTCATCCCAATGGTTACCGGGTTGCACCGCTGCAATGGCTGCGGTTTGCGCATCCAACACCAACTGATACAACTCCGCTTGCGCCTCACTGAATGTACCATTGACAGGAAAAGTGCGCGTGATATCACTGGCATAGCCTTGATATTCCGCACCGGCATCAATTAACAATAGATCGCCATCATTGAGGACTTGATTATTCTCTGTGTAATGCAAAATACAACCATTTTCACCGCCGCCTACAATCGACGGATAAGCCGTGCCACATCCAGCTTTTTTAAATTCGTAAAGTAATTCCGCTTCGACTTCGTGCTCATACATACCGGGCTGGCAGCGTTGCATCGCACGCTTGTGTCCAGCGATAGCCACTTTGGCAGCTTTTTTCATTTGCGTGATTTCATAACTGGACTTAAACAAACGCAAATCATGTAACAGATGTTCAAGTGCTACAAATTCATGAGGCGCATGGGCACCACCTCGGCCTTTACCGCGTATCTTGTTGACCCAAGAGATGACTTTGTCATCAAAGGTTTTGTTCACCCCCATGGTGTAGAACACCCGTGACCTTTGCTCCAGTATGCCAGGCAAGATCTCATCCATATCACTGATCGGAAAAGCATCGTCTGCATCATAGTCATCACGCGCACCCTGTTGACCTGCACGCCGACCATTCCAAGTTTCCATCTCCATGTCACGCTCACGACAAAACAAGATGTATTGCCCATGTGGGCGACCAGGAACGATCACCGCCACAGATTCTGGCTCATTAAATCCGGTTAGGTAGATAAAATCACTGTCCTGACGATAATCGTGTTCTACGTCG
>Ga0181571_10004029_pt1 | contig 11012 bp, 8 predicted proteins | sample 101ome_17_FD_132440 | JGI IMG/M metagenome (GOLD analysis project Ga0181571, IMG submission 132440) | Coastal salt marsh microbial communities from the Groves Creek Marsh, Skidaway Island, Georgia - 101407AT metaG (megahit assembly) | ecosystem: Environmental > Aquatic > Marine > Intertidal zone...
ACGAAGGGTGCGCCAATGAGAGCAAGTCGCGGCTGAATGGTGCGAATTGAGGCAATGTAAAACAACAGGCCTAGGAGTAAGGCTCCCAAACCCCACCATGAGGGAAGCACTCGGTAGTCGCGCACTTTAGTCCAAGCCATGGCGACCATGACCAGAAACGCAAAAGGAATGAAGCGCCCGTGAAAAAACCCGTTTTGAGCATTACATGCAAGCCAAGTCCATTTTGCTAAACTCTTTCCAGCCGTTGTTGGGTATGCTGGATAAATGAAATACATGCACAATAATAACACCAAAGAGCTCACGCCCATCATCAGCGTCTTGGTGGGAAGAACCTGTAGCTGACACATGGTCAGACCAGTGGGTGGATGATGATCACCCTGTTGTTCTTCAGATTTCATGATTGGATTAAGGACGATTCTCTATGACGAACAAGCTCAAATCTAGCTCTCAAATCAGGGGCTTTGAGGATACACAACATCATCTGATGACCACATAATCTGATCAGGGCCTGCTGATCGACACTGAATCTTAAAGGCGCTTTCCCGATGAAAAAAAAGAGCAATGCCATTGCGATCAGTCAACTCGCCATCTTGGTTGACCGCTGGATGATCAGGTGGAATCCAAGCAATTGCCTCACGATTCCCCCCTCGTAAAAATGTCGTAATCGCTTGATTATCGGGTAAAAAGTAGTGGTCAAAATCCTTCAAAAGCGACTGAGCATTTGTCAGGAGCGCCGATACGGTTTCGAGATCTTGTAAGATCGTTTTGCCACTTTGCCCGTAGCTCTCCACAAAGGCCGATTTCAGGATCACTCGCTGAGGGTTGGGCCCTTGGGGGCTTGAGGAGGCAGCGCTTTGAATAGATTGAGATGAATCGTCGTTAGAGGGAAACGATGATTTTCTAATTGAGAACCATCCCCAAAAACTCAAGGCGACAATCATCGCCAAAGCAAAAGGTCCTTTCTTCATCCAAGATTCATGAGACCCAGCGGAGGATCTTGGCTTTCCGGAGCATAAAACCGCCCAATATTCGGGAGAACCTGAGCAAGATTCGCCTTAGAGACTCCCATCCAGAGAGCGAGTTCGGCAAAATACTGGTCCACAGAAGTCGTCGGCACCAATCTCCCTCGACCACTGTCTAAAAGACTGCCCAACGCAAGCTCTGGATACTCACCAAAGACTTGGCCACCACGAACCGCACCACCCACAACAAACTGATTACCACCCCAAGCGTGATCGCTCCCACCACCATTCGGCGAGAGAGTGCGACCGAAATCAGAAGAAGAAAAGAGAGTCACTTGATCCTCCATGCCCATCCCTGCGATCGCGGCCTGAAACTCTCCAATGGCTTGGCTCAATTGAGCTAACATGGAGGGATGTGGATCGAGTGATGAATGGTGATCCCAGCCTCCGGCCAAAACGAAAAAGGTTTGTCTTTTCTTGTTCATCCCGCTCCTTGCCGAGATGCCTTCCACCACATCCTTGAGCTGCATGGAAATGGGATTGGTTTGCGTGAAGGTTGCGTTTACCGGCTCGGCAACTGAAAGCGCAGCTTTATATTCTTCCCCTGCTGCAATCGCTTCCTTTGTCCTGCTCACAAAAGTCTTTTCAAAGACATTGCGATACTGCGCGTCTAAAATACTCTCAATGGCACCTTGTCTTGCTCGGTAGCTGGGTTGGTTCCAATTTTTGAGTCCTGGAATACTCCCGGGAGATTTTGCGAAAACACTCGTGGTCCCGCTGCTCTGAAACACATTCATCCCAGCGAGTGAAATATTCATCGATACTCCACTAACCCCATTCAAGTCTGCAAAAAGGTCTGCTAAGCGCCCCCCCCAACCTGACTTGGGAGATCTCGTATCAGGAAGTCCTGACTGCCAATGGAGCTGCTGGTCAGAGTGGGAGAAAAGACCTAAAGGAAGCTTCGCGGTGCCTGCCTGAATCCCGGCAACAGTGGTGGCCTCCAAAAGAGTTCCAACATTCGCTATAAAGGCCGCCTTGCCGCTTTCATAAAGGCTCAAAAGCTCAGGCATGTTTTTATTCAGAGCGAGCTGACGGCCATCGGGTAAGGCTTGAGAAAAGGCAGTGAGTTCACTGGGGGGAAGAGCGAGACTTCCGCGAGCTGAGGCATACTGATCATAGGCTTCCGCCCCATAGGGAACTAACATGTTAAACGAATCATTCCCCCCTGCCAAAAAGACGCAGACCAACGCTTTATAATCTTCTTCGGGAAGATCTTCTGCAGCTGAAAGTGATCCCGTGAGGCGCAAATTAAAAATTGAAGAAAGTGCGGAAATCGAACCTACCGAGGCACAACTTGCTTCACCTATAAAGCGTCGACGTTTCATTTTCTCTTCAGTTTACTCTATCTTAAAACACTAAATTCAGGAGAAGTGACAATTGTCTGCACGGCGACTTTCACCTTTTCTGCCTCAACAGCTTCTCCCAAGATTCGTTCTTTCACAGCCTCTCTAGTGACCGCCGACATTTGACCGTAAGTCAACAAATTGTCGAGGTGGTCAATTAAGGTGTCTGGTGATTGAAGCATCTCTAATTCCTCGGTATAATCGACTCCCGTGACCCAATGTCCTGAGGAAGCCGTGGACTTCAAGCGGTCATGAGTTGTTAAGAGAGTGCTTGATGTGGCAATCTGAAACTCAGGGGCAACAAGCTCCGCATCTTGAATTGGACCTACTGGCGTGAAATCCGGAAGATAAAAATTAAATACTGTTGGCGAGGACATGACAAACTGTCCCAACTCGGTTTTTAGGGTAGGAACGAGAGCCCCATACTTCCCCGATTGATCCGAAGGAGCAAAGGCCCTCATGATATGAATCATTCGGAGTAAAGGCTCCCGAAGTTTTCCTCTCTGACCATCGTCTATACCAACCTCTCTGGCCTCCGGATCGAAGAGAATGGCTCGGACGACTCGATCAAGCGTTCCTCCACTTGTCTGCCATGCCGTAACGACTCTACGGATGTAGTCCGTGCTGGGATTTGAGGAGGTGAGTCTCTGAATTAAGAGCCGACACATGAACGGGGCGGTATTGTCGTGATTGGCAAGGGCATCGAGCGCTTGTTGGACATCCTCTTCGCCTGATTGCCCTTCGGGAATGGTGATTCCCCGAAAAAGAACCTTGGGGCCCGGCTCATGTTCTTCATCCCAAACTTTCATGGGATAAATATAATCATTCCCATTGGGGAGATCATAAAAACTGGTTGCCAAACTTCCGTTCGTTCGGCTGTGACTCATCCCCGTAAAGACTTTAGCAAGCTCGGTGATGACCGAATTATCATAGGTCGGAATATCATTGCCAAAAGCGTCCCTCTTTCGAGATCCATCGAGCTCTAATTCCCATAGACCAATCGAGAACAACTGCATGATCTCACGAGCAAAATTCTCGTCCGGAAACCGATTAATCGACAAATCAGACTTCCGGTTATTTAGATGCGATAAATAAAACCCCATCGTCGAACTATAGGTGACGTGGTTAAGTAAATCCCGATAAGTGCCAAAAGCATTTTTAATAAACGGGTCGTAATAAGCGGCCTGAACAAGAGCGTTATCACCAATCACTGTGCCTGGCTCGTTATTGACAACAAAGATCTGGCTCAGTGCATAAGCAATGCGGTGACGAAGTTGATCCGGCGTAATGAGTGCGGCCCTCCACCAGCCTTGCCTCCAATAGAGCGCGCTCACCGGCTGCTGCGTGCGAAACATGTGGGTTTGAGTGGTGGTCAGAGGTTTCTTGGTCTGGCTCTCAAACCAACCGGTCAGACCAAGATCTCTCACCTCTTGGATCAAAGCTTTGGTGGGGCCGAAGCTTGCCTGCACTAAAAATCGCGCAGCTTCGTCGGCCGTTGGGAGACGTTGGGCAATGACCTCCCCCGTCACGAGGGAGAGACCTTGAGGATCTTCGAGCAAGGTGAGAGCGCTTTCATAATCTAACACATTCGGTGATCCTGAACCCTTCGCATTTTGATCATCCCAACCGATCAGAGCTTCTTCCCAAGCGCTGAGGCCATCGTGATCTTCATCAAGATCACGCACTACCAAACGGTAGAGCGCATTTGCGTGATCAAAAGAAACTTGGTGATCTTGGGACTGCTCTCCAGATGAGGCATCGATGGTCAAAATGCTTTCCCATCGCTCCTGCAGGGAATGCCAAACTTGCAGAGAATACTGTTTACCAGGTTGAGAAATCCAATGGAAGGTAACGAGCTGCTGATCTTGATCGAATTTAGGCGCTTCTAGCCTGAGCACACTTGTAGGATTAAATGGATCAGTTCCACATATGGCTTCACTAGCGTTCGAAAGACCATCACCGTCGGAATCCCTCTCATCAACAATCACACCCGGGAAACGCCCTTCCCATAATTCCGAGGCTCCGTTGCCATCGAGATCGAGCACACCGTGTGCGATAATCGGAATACTTAATAAAAGTCCTAAAAAGGGTTTTAAAAAGTATTCTGTTAGAAAATGAATTCGTCTTAAACTCATTGGTTTTAAAACTTAGTTGGGTGTTACAACCAAATCGATATCAGGTCAATGAGCCGATTGCTCCGCAAAGACCTTCTTATAAATCTCGTGAGAGCGAAGGGCCACTGATTCCCAAGTGAGATCATTTAAAACGATTTTCTGACCCCGCTTCCCCATATCATCTAAAACCTCTCGCTTCTCCCAAGCTGAGCGAAGACCACGAGCGATGGCAAGGACATCAGGTTTCACGACAAAACCAGCATCAGCATCGCGCACGAACCCGGAGATGCCAGCTTCGCAAGAAACCAAGACAGGCCTGCGGGCCAACATTGCTTCAACAATGGTAAGCCCAAAGCCATCAAACCGTGAGCATAAGACCGATAGGTCCGCACGAGAATGCACCTCAACAGAGGTCTCGCTGAGCCGCCCCGTAAACTCAATTCGCTCCCCTAAGTTGAGTTCAGTTGCCAGTGCCTCAAGGAATTCTCGATCCTCCCAATCATTCCCACTCAAAATGAGTTTCACGTTCGCTTGATCACCAAGCTCTTGCACGAACTGGGCATACCCCCGAATTAAAAGATCAAGACCCTTATGATTACGGTCCATTCGTCCTAAGTATTGGATGACAAAATCATCTCCTTTCCCAGGGATCCTCCGCTCCAAATCTAGGTTTTGAATCGTCGAAGGATCGCAACCATTTGCCAGCGTAAACACAGGAGTGTTGCACCCAAGCTCCCGCAAAGGCGCTTCATGCTCATCTGCCAAAAGCTGAATGGCCTTCGCATTCTTAATCACCCATTTTTCGCAGAGGTGCCAATAGACAAATTTACGAACCGCATGATGCCGACGAAGACTCGCCACGTAGGGGTCATGAGGCATGAAAATATAAGCAATGCCACGCCGATGCAATGCTCGTGCTAAGGCAAAAACTTGAGGGCTATAAGTTCCATGTAAAACGACACCATTCAGTGTCAGGCGCCCCTCATCGAGAGCCGCTAAAAAATCACGGGGTAAGTCAAAGGGATGGCGCTGATGATGTGGGAACTTTAGAATGAGCGAGTCTTCGTCTTGCCCAGGGTTGCGAACCGGTTTACTACGAAAAGTAATAATTGGCACTTCGATGCCACTCTGATTTTGAAAGGCTTTACCCAACCCGCGGCAAAAACTCGTCAGGCCTTCTTGGCCGGGATAATAAGAAAGAATATGTGCCACCTTCATCATCGGCTTCTTTTGCTGAGTTCTTTTAAGATTTCTCGAAAGATTTCATCTGCAACCTCTTCGGGAGGCTTCCCACAATCAACGAGAGTTGCTCGATCTCCTGAGGTCTTTACGATCTGTCGATAGCTCTCTAACTGGCGTTCAAGCTCCTCCCGTGAAACTTCTTCTTTACGCGATAAAATGACATCAGGCGTTGAATGCAGGACGATGACCCGATCCGGCTTGGGAAGGAGCTTAAAAAGCCACTGCGCTATTTTTCGACTCGCGCCAAATCGATATCTCTTGGGATCAGCAAGAAGGTCTAAATAAAAACGATCTGAAAAAACGAGCTCTCTCTTGGCTCGCAGGTGGATCAGATAACGAACTGTTGCCCACCACCAAAATCCAATGATCTTACCTAATTGAAGATAGGATAAAAATGAGGACTTTGCTGCTTGAGCATGAGGATCAGTTACTGGGCCCTGAGCGCTTGAGGTGCCTAAACTTAATGCTGGAATCCAATGAACGACAAAAAACTTTAAGCGAGATTTACGAACCTTTTGCGTGAGTAAATGAATGACTGTTGACTTCCCGCTGCCATCTGGCCCCAAGAGCCCAATCCAGGGAAAGGGCAAGCGCCAATGAAACTTCATCTCGCACCACCAATGAGCGAGAACGCGGTTGATGGTTTTGATAGGCGCATTGACAAAACGGCGAAGCGCAAGCTTCGCTCTCATCTCGCCAACCCAGTGAGTCGCGACAGCAGCATCACCCCGCTCAGCGATTCGATAAAGCCTCTGCGCAAGATGAGCGCCAAAAGCCGCTTCGAGACATTGGCGGAAACGTTGTTCATCTTCTCGAGCCGCTAACTGGATAAAATCTCGGTAACGCCGATCAAATCGACGTCCCCATAGGAGACCAGTCATCCATGCAATGTAGGCATCATGGCCGAATGCAGGTCTTGGAATGCCATCCTCAGACTGTTGCACCTCACTCCAAAAAAGCTCGCTTTCTAAATACTCAAATCCATTCCACTCGAAGACAGGCAATAAGTCACATTGCCCCCAATCATAATAGTGCTGAATCACGTATTGCCTCGGAATCCGAAGCCACGCTTGCTGATAGAGTTTCTCACAAGCCTCAATTCCCCTCGTGCGGTCTCTGACGGCAATGTCCCAATCGCTGTACTTTCCCTGTTTTAAGCCTCCACATTTGAAGCGAAGAAATGCGACATTGCCTTTATTAGCCTCAACGAATTGAGCTAAGCCCTCTGCACTGCGTAAATTCATTTCGAACTTGCTAAATCCCTCTCTACGACTTCGGAAGTTGGATGAGGGGGACGGTCATTCGATAGATTCTTTTGAGCAGAAACTTCTGCAAGCCATAGATGCTAATTAACAACCCATCGACAAATAAAACCCAGGGCGGCCGAACAACCTGATGCCATCCATAAGCTCTTCGAATAGCGATCGACTCTGCATATTGTTTCTGGAGGATCAGCTCTTCTGAAACATTAGAACATTGTTGATGGCGAAAGCTCAAATTCATCCCATGAATTCGAAAATCGGCAAGAAGAGCATGCATGTAGGTAAATCTCTTACCCAGACTTGCCAGCCGATTGTAGTATTCACCATCCATCACATAGCGGAAACTTTTATCGAGGTGGATTCCTTCGCCAATGATTGTTGAATTGCGATAAAAGGCCGCGGTCGAACCAATGTAACAACCCGCATAACAAAGGATGGATTTTTGAAAGGGGAAAATCGTCATCGACCGAAGGTATTGACCCTCTTTATCGATGAAATCCCACCCCCCATAGATCACGTCAGTTTCATCCTTGCCTTTGGCAAAATCCAGAACTGCTTTCAGGGCTCCAGGTTTAAGGCGATCATCCGTATTCAACCACATGACCCACTTGCCTTTCGCTTTTGCAAAACCCTTATTAATCGCATCACTCATCCCCTCATCGGGCTCTTGCACGAATTTCGCGTGAGGAAAGTCAGCAACAACTTCAGCTGTTTGATCAGTCGAGCCCCCATCAAAAATCAGATGCTCAAAACTCACTCCTTTTTGGCAAGAGACACTCTCTAAGCACTCTCGGATAAAGTGCCCATAATTGTAACTTGCCGTTACGATTGTAAAATCTAGCTGATGCCCATCAGCGGGCTCATTGGCAATCTGATGGTTCATCGATTCGCTTTGCTTTCTGAGGGGCGCTTTCTCATGGGAATTTTCGCTCATCTGCAGCTTGGGTTGATTCCTTCTCTAGGAAGAAGGGCGCTTTTCTAAGCTCTCTTGATAAGCCTGATGCAATTCTTCTGCGACACGATCCCAGCTGAATTCTTTTGCTCTTTCAATGGCAGCAAGCTCAATAGAGGCCCATTGCTGACGCCGATCTTGGAGGGCTCCAATCGCATCAGCCAATGAAGCGATCATGGCCTCCCGTCGACCTGGAGTCACTTTTTGGCCACAGTCAGCGTCCACAATCATTCCCGGTCCTGCCCAATCCAGACAGATCACTTGGCGTCCAAGGGCCAACGATTCGAGCACCGACTGTCCGAAGGCTTCATTAACCGCTGGATGGATCAAAGCATCCGAGCTCCTCATTTCTTGGTAAACATCCTCTAGAGTAGGCAACTTACCAAGAAAGCGAACCCGCTTCTCTAGGTGACGTTTTTTCACAAGTTTTTTTAGTGACTGGCACTCAGGTCCCTCTTGAAGAATGGTCAATTCAACATCGAAACCCCGCTGAACTGCAAGGGCGACAGCATCGATCGAGAGATCGACCCCTTTCCAGTGAACAAGTCGGCTAGCACTCACGAGTCGAAGAGGCCCTTCAGGAGCGATGCCTTTTACTGGATGGCTGGCTACAAAAGCGGCGACTTCATCATTCCCGCAACCAGATTGAGGAACGAGTCGCACATCAGAAGCCCCCAATTCCACTAAGGATCGTACTGAGTCTGCCGTTGCTCCGAGTGCAACTGAACATCGCCTGTAAGTTTGACGAGTTGATTTAAGACCACAACCGAATCGGTAGAGAGCGGCACGTAATCGGTCTCGAATCCAGAGACGTGGCGCAAGATCACCGATCAGCTCAGGGGGGCTCATTTCTGCCCCCCCAACGGGTCCAACAACGAGGGGAATTCCAAAATTTGCCAATGATGTTGCTGGGAGAATACTCCCAAAGGTCAAGTGATGGACTAAATCAACTTGATTGCTCTTCAGATACTCCTCCGCTGCCGCAAACATTTTGCCCTGCCAGAGTAGATAAAAGGCCTTGAGACCCCATGCGCCACGTTTTAGGGAAGAAATCCAGTCAGGCGGATCAACATAAATCCAATGCACATTTTTGACTCGAGGGTCTTCGCTCGCTTCGATGGCAGCGCGATGCCTTTCCCTCGTAATGACCGTGAGATCATAACCATACACCCCTGCCATAAAGGCAATAAGATTCCAGCCCACACCAGGTTCAGCACCGCGGTTCGGCGCACAGGCGTAGGCAGAAATCAAGACCCTCTTTTGGGGTGAGGAAGTGATTGTCATTTTAAAATCCAATAAAGACTTGGAAGAACCAGCAAAACGAAGGTCTTAACTGGGCCGACAGGCTATTCAATTGGATTGAGTTTTCGCCAGCCTATTCTCAAGAACCTCAAGTTCTTGCGCCACATCAAGACCGAGCCGCGCTGAGCTGTAGGCCAAGCCAAAACCCACCCATAGTTCAAGCCGCTTCCAGCCACACTGGCTTAAATAGGTTTGAACATGCGGTTTGCGCGCCTGCTCCTCAAGGTAGTGAAGCAGACTCATTGCCGCGAATCCTCGAACAAGCCTCGCTTCGGCAATCAAGCCATGGATCAAATCCAAACCACCGATCCCATCCTCATTCATCCATTCCCAGTCGATCGCGACAACTCCACCTTCATCATTACGGAGGTTCCACGGAGCAAAATCACCATGTATCATTGCTTTTTGGATCCTCAGTTCGCCGAGTTCACTTTGCAGCCTCATCGGTAAACTTAGAAAAAGCGGCTCCACCCAACCGATCGCTTTGACTGGCGAGTGCTCATCGATGAGCCATTCGTTTAAGAGCTTTAACACCGCTGGATCGGTGAGGCACCAAGGTCCCTGCTGAGCAAAAAACCTCGTTTGATAAGCCACCCAACGATCACCTTGCTGGAAGTTGAGAATCTCGGGAACTCCTCGGTAACGGGAGCAGAGTGTTTTCAAATGTTGTCCTTCTTGAACAACGGGCTCGAGGGTCTTTCCGATAGCCAACTTTGTCACCGTGATTTCTCCATCATCGCCGGAACCCAAAATCACACATCGAAGCCCATGCGCAGGATTACACCCCAAAAATCCTAGCTTTTGATGATTCTTCAGCCACGGAATCTCTCCTTGCCCACTTCCCTGCGTCTTCTTGAAGGCAAACCTAAAGCGCAGCTTTACCATGAGCTGATAGATCCAAACGATGATTTTAGCTCTCGCTTTCATCGGGCGATAAAGTGCTAAGACCTTACCGGCCAAATCAGGGTGCTCTGGAAGACCAAAGGCAATTCTTCCCCCTAAAGTCAAAATCCGAATCGACCGATGACCGAGAACAACCCGCTGCAGTTCAGGCAGTGCTCTTTCTAGATCTTGATCCCAACGGTGAAATAACATGGTCGTTATAGGCCTGCTTTTGAAAGACCTTGTTCGATTCGACTAATGAATCTTGCGGGTGTGAAACGCCCTTGAAAAAACTCGATCGCTCGTTGCGACGCACTTGTTGAGTCCTTGGGCTCCTGCCGGGAAGCTTGGATTGCGTCTGCAAATTGTTCGGGAGATTGGACATCGCACAAAGTCACGACATCACAATCACCCACCATGGCAGGGATGCCAGCCCAACGAGTGCTCACAATCGGCAAGCCAGCTCCTAAAGCCTCCATCAAGACGATTGGGGAAGCCTCCGAACGGTAGTGACTCGGAAAGAAAAATAAATCTGACGAGAAAAAAGCCTGCCATTTCTCGTCACCCGTTAACTGACCACAAAAGTCAACCCAATCACTTAAGTGATGTTCAGCGACAAAGGTTTCACATTCATTCTGAAATTCATGGTCCGACCACTTTCCAACAATCGAAAATCGAATTTTATTTAGACCCCGATCTTTAAGAGTTTTGGCAGTCCGTAAGATCTCCATAATTCCTTTGCCTTCCATGAGACTTCCGACATAGAGGACGGTAAAACAGTCGCTGCGTCTGATGCCCTCAGGGGCTCGTTCAGGAACTTCTGCCGCGCAGGGACACCATAACGATGCACGTGCCTCAAAGACTTCCTTTGCTGTGATTGTTTCCTGAGCGAC
>Ga0181571_10004031_pt1 | contig 11011 bp, 10 predicted proteins | sample 101ome_17_FD_132440 | JGI IMG/M metagenome (GOLD analysis project Ga0181571, IMG submission 132440) | Coastal salt marsh microbial communities from the Groves Creek Marsh, Skidaway Island, Georgia - 101407AT metaG (megahit assembly) | ecosystem: Environmental > Aquatic > Marine > Intertidal...
GATAGGTGCGCACTTTTCATCAGTTCCACTGCATCAGCGTGAGGAATATAGCCTAGATGCACAACCCTAACAGTGGGAAGTGCCACTTTCACTTCACGCAGTATTTCTTCTGCTACAGACCCAGCAAAAGACCACTTAATAGTTGCTTTTGGATGTCTTGATACAAAAGTTTGTAGGGCTTTAAGCAGTTCAGAATAGGCCTGATTTTGGGTCAATAGACCCGTAAAGACCAAGTGAAATTCTTTGGGCTTATTCCCTTTTAGTCCTGCCATTAGTTCAGCATCAAAGCCATTGGGGAGCGCCATTAGGTTGATTTTCTTGGTCACTTTTTGTTGAAGACTTTGGTGAAAATCGCCTCCAATAGTGGTCAAAATCGTATCGGCATGGGATAAAACACTTTGTTCTAAGGCTTCATCTTTTCGCTTAGCTCGAGCAGAACGATAGAGTTGCTGATTGTAAAACAGCGCAGTCCACGGGTCTCGAAAATCGGCGATCCACTTCACCTTAAATCGCTTTTTAAGTGCTAGGCCAATTAAATGCGAGGAATGAGGTGGTCCGGTAGTCACCACATAGGAAATAGCTTCTTTGCTTAAAAGTTTTTGCGCTTTGGCCAAAGCAAAAGGAACCCAGCCTTTTCGTGCATCAGGAATAAAAAAATTACCTCGTATATAAGCTGCCAAACGCTGCCAAAAAGTTTGCTGTGGAACAGCTCCTTTTGGAAGTCCACCCTTAGAAAACCACCGTGCATAAAACTGTAGGGGTTCTCTCGTAGCAGTTCTGTATACACGAATGCCTTCGGTTAGACCATAGAGACTTTCATCATGTTCCGGATAGGATGCCTGTGTCTCATCTACGGTGAGCACCACTGGTTCCCAACCCAATTCTCGTAAATGTTTAGCAAAATAAAGCCAACGTTGCACCCCCGATCCTCCAGCAGGAGGCCAATAGTATGTACAAATTAAAACTTTAGGTTTTGATGGTGCCATAAAGTCTTATTTTTTCCAAAGCGGAACCGAAGAACAAGCTTCTCCATAAAACAAGCTTTTGGCAAGAGGTTGCAATTTTTGAATGACTTGCACCAACACGTTCTCGGGTATGGGCTTGTTGGCACAGCCCTTAATCATAACGGGTTTCCCTTCAAAAGGGCTCCAGTCAAAAGCAGCCATCCAGTCGGCATAGAGGACATTTTCCAACTGACTTAAATCTCCTTGGATAATTTTTTGCGCATAAGGGGTTAAATGAGTTGTAACTAAAAGTGTGGCCCAAGCCGGAATGATAGCGTCGGTACTAAAATGCAAGGCTACAAAATGGTCTTGATATTGACTCCAATCATGTGTCTTTAAATGGGCTCGAAACTCTTTTTCACGGAGTATAAAGCCTTCTTCTAACCATTGCGATAAGTCTATAAGTGTTCGGGTTCCTGAAGGATAATAGGCCTCCAAATCAAGCTGAACTAAAGCACTTTGAGCTACTCTGTTGACAATTGCATCGGCCATCTCAAAGCATTCCTAATTCCAATTTAGCTTCTTCACTCATCAAATCTTGGCTCCAAGGGGGGTCAAACGTAATTTCAACTTCGGCATCTTTCACCTCATCTAACGACTTTACTTTTTCTTCTACCTCCACAGGCAGCGTTTCGGCCACCGGACAATTGGGGGTAGTGAGTGTCATTAATATTTTGACTTCGTCCTCTTCGTTTACAAAGACATCATAAATTAACCCTAATTCGTAGATATCAACTGGAATTTCAGGGTCGTAAATGGTTTTAAGCACATTCACAATTTTATCTCCCAATTCGGCGGTATTTTTTGTATTTGCTTCCATTATGATTGAATTTGTGTTTGAAAAGCTAAGGCATACATTTTTATTTGTTTGATCATAGACACCAAACCATTGGCGCGAGTGGGCGAAAGGTGGTCTTTCAATCCAATTTGATCAATAAAGCTAGTATCGGCGGCCAAAATAGCTTGAGGGGCCTGGCCCGAAAAAACTTGAATTAAAATAGCTATAATACCTTTGGTAATGATGGCATCACTATCGGCTGTGAAAAAGAGTTTGTCTTCCTTTAAATCGGCGTGCACCCAAACCTTGCTTTGGCAACCCTTAATGATATGATCATCGGTTTTATATTTTGGATCAATTAGCGGTAAACTTTTCCCCAATTCGATCATGTGCTCATAGCGTTGCATCCAGTCTTCAAAAAAACTGAATTCTTCAACAATGTCTTGCTGCGCTTCTTGAATTGTTTTCATTGCTACAAGATATTCATTTATTGCAACATTTGAATGGCTTTCTTAACCCCCTCTACAAGTCGGTCAATTTCTTCAAAAGTATTGTAGAAGGCAAAGGAAGCCCGAATGGTGCCGGGAATTTTATAATAGTCCATGATGGGCTGCGCACAGTGGTGGCCAGTGCGCACAGCTATGCCCAACTGATCTAAAATGGTGCCTACATCATAGGGATGCAAACCTTGAATATTAAACGATATTACGGCTGTTTTACGGGGGGCTTCTCCATAAATTTGAACACCTTCTATAGCCTTTAGTTGAGTGGTGGCATAAGACAACAATTCATCTTCATAGGCAGCAATATTGTCATATCCAACGTTATTCATATAATCTAAAGCAGCACCAAAGGCAATGCCCCCGGCTATGTTGGGGGTGCCCGCTTCAAACTTATGGGGCAGCTCGGCATAGGTTGTTTTTTCAAAGGTCACTTCGGCTATCATTTCGCCACCCCCTTGATAGGGCGGTAGAGCATTGAGTAAATCCGATTTACCATAGAGCATGCCTACCCCTGTGGGGCCACAAAGTTTATGGGCAGAGGTCACATAGAAATCTACCTCTAAGGCTTGAACATCTGCTTTGATATGCTGAGAGGCCTGCGCCCCATCAATCAAAACTTTTGCTCCAATTGTGTGGGCTTGTTTAATAATCTCTTCAATGGGATTTATGGTGCCTAGCGCATTGGAAACATGATTGACAAAAACCAATTTTGTCTTTTCAGATAGTAGAGCCGCATAGGCTTCCATGTCTAAGGTTCCTTGTGGGGTCATGGGAATGACCTTTAAAACAGCTCCTGTTTTTTCACAAAGCATTTGCCAAGGCACAATGTTAGAATGATGTTCTAGGGCCGAAACCAACAACTCATCACCCTTTTCTAAAAGAGCTTCATAGCCAGAGGCCACTATATTGATGGCGTGAGTAGTGCCAGAAGTAAAAATGATCTCGTGGGGATGAGCTGCATTGAAATGATTTTGAATTTTTTTTCGGGCCAATTCATAAGCTTCAGTAGCTTCTTGACTCAGGGCGTGCACCCCCCGGTGTATGTTGGCATTATAATTTTCATAATAATGACTTATGGTAGCAATAACCTGCTTTGGGGTTTGAGAGGTTGCGGCATTGTCAAAATAGACCAAGGGTTGCCCATTGACTGTTCGTTCAAGAATAGGAAAATCTTTTCGAATGGTGGCAAGCTGTTCCATGACTATAAATCAAACCCTAAATTAACACCTAGCTTATTGGCAATAAGTTCGTTAATTCTTTTCTTTAAGGAGGGTAGTTGCACGCTTTGCAACACATTGTTGGCAAAGGCATAGGTCAATAAAGCTTTGGCTTCTTTTTTGGGAATACCTCTTGAACGCAAATAGAAAAGGGCTTCTTCATCTAGCTGTCCCACTGTACAACCGTGCGAACATTTTACATCATCAGCAAAAATTTCCAATTGGGGTTTGGTGTTTATAGTTGCCTTATCGTCAATTAAAATATTGTTGTTTTGTTGAAAGGCATTGGTCTTTTGCGCGATCTTATCGACTAAAATTTTTCCATTGAAGACCCCTTCAGAGCGCTCTGAAAAAATACCCTTATAATCCTGATGACTTTCGCAATTAGGGTGGGCATGATGCACTAAGGTAGAGTGATCTACATGTTGTTTCCCTTCCAAAATAGTGACCCCTTTGAGGGTAGACATTACGTGTTCTCCTCGGTGATAAAAGTTTAAATTATTCCGCACTAGTTTTCCGCCTAACGAAAAAGTATGTACACTGGCATGACTATTTTTTTCTTGGGCAATATAGGTGTTGTCAATGAGGGAAGCGGATGGCAAATCGTTTTGTAATTTATAATAGTCTAAAAAAGCATCTTGGTGTAAGAAAATTTCGGTCACATTATTAGTCACCACAGGATGCTCTTTGAGGCTTTGGTGTCGTTCAATAATTTGACATTGAGCATTTTGATCTAAAACAATCAAGTTGCGAGGTTGCAACCACAACGCTGTTTCGTTTCCAGAAGCAAAATGGATAATTTCAATTGGCTTTTCGGCTACTACACTTTTGGGAATGTAGACATAAGCTCCTTCTTTGGCATAGGAGGTGTTGAGGGCTGTTAAGCTTTCTTGTTGGGGGGTAATTTGGTTAAAATAGGTATCGATGAGTTTATGATATTTGGGCTTGGTTAAGGCCGCAGACATCAAACAAACGTCTAAACCATCATGGGTTGTGTCTGAAAGAAAAGGACTATAAACACCGTCGATAAAAACAATTTTATAAGTATCAGTATCGTACAGAAAATATTTTTTGACTTTGCTGAGTTTAATGCTTGTTTCCGCTTTTGGGAAAATGGCATAGTCTTGGGCAATCAAATTTTGCAGGGAAGTATATTTCCAAGCTTCCTCTTTTTTGGTTGGAAATCCCTTTTCTTCAAAAACCTTTAGGGCTTCCCCTCGTTTTTGCTGTACCGATTCAAAAATCTCAATGTTCTCGTCAAGGGTGAAATGAGACGAAAGCAATTTTTCTTTAAACTCCATCTTAGGCTAATTCTTTAATCCAGTCGTATCCTTTTTCTTCTAGTTCAAAAGCCAATTCTTTAGTTCCCGATTTGACAATTTTACCGTCAAAAAGCACGTGGACAAAATCGGGTACTATGTAGTCTAATAGGCGTTGGTAGTGCGTGATAACCAAAATGGCGTTGTCTTTGTTTCGGAGTTTGTTCACGCCATTGGCTACAATTTTAAGCGCGTCAATGTCCAGTCCTGAATCGGTTTCGTCTAAAATAGCCAAGGCCGGTTCTAACATGGCCATCTGAAAAATTTCATTGCGTTTTTTTTCACCCCCCGAAAAACCTTCGTTAAGAGAACGGGATAAAAATTTAGATTCTATATCGAGCAACTTGGCTTTTTCTCTGATTTTTTTGAGTAGTTCTCCAGCTGGATAGTCTTCTAAGCCTTTTGCCTTTCGGTTGGCATTGATAGCTGTTTTAATAAAGTTGGTGACCGATACTCCCGGGATTTCTACCGGATATTGAAACGATAAAAAGATGCCCGCATGAGCTCTTTCTTCGGCACTAAGTTCGGCTAGATCTTGGCCCTTGAGCAACATTTTCCCTTCTGTTATTTCATAATCCTCATTACCGGCTACCACAGAAGAAAGGGTGCTTTTGCCTGAGCCGTTGGGGCCCATAATGGCATGCACTTCTCCAGGTTTTATATCTAAATCAATTCCTTTTAAAATGGGTTTGCCCTCTACTTGGGCATGTAAATTTTCAATCGTTAGCATATTTTATTTTTTATCCTACAGAACCTTCTAAGGAAATTTCTAATAATTTTTGGGCTTCTACTGCAAATTCCATGGGCAGCTTATTGAGCACCTCTTTACTAAAACCATTCACAATGAGGGCAATGGCTTTTTCGGTGTCTATACCTCTTTGATTGCAATAAAAAATTTGGTCTTCTCCAATTTTACTGGTGGTGGCCTCATGTTCTATTTGGGCCGTGTTATTTTTGGCTTCTATATAGGGAAAAGTATGTGCTCCACAAGCATTGCCCATTAACAATGAGTCACATTGGGAAAAATTTCGAGCGTTTTTTGCTCTACTACTAATTTGCACGAGTCCACGGTAGCTGTTTTGTGATTTTCCGGCTGAAATACCTTTTGAAATAATAGTACTTCGGGTGTTTTTGCCCAGATGAATCATTTTGGTTCCCGTGTCAGCCTGCTGATGGTTATTGGTGACCGCTATGGAATAAAATTCACCAATGGAATAATCTCCTTTTAAAATGCAAGATGGATATTTCCAAGTAACGGCAGACCCTGTTTCTACTTGGGTCCATGAAATTTTGGAGCGTGTATGGCACAACCCTCTTTTGGTTACAAAATTAAACACCCCCCCTTTTCCTTGAGAATCTCCCGGATACCAATTTTGAACAGTAGAATATTTTATTTCTGCTTCATCCAAAGCAATGAGTTCTACTACGGCTGCATGCAGTTGATTTTCATCTCTAGAGGGAGCTGTGCACCCCTCTAAATAACTCACATAGCTCTTCTCATCAGCAATAACTAAAGTGCGTTCAAATTGTCCGGTACCGGCTTGGTTAATTCTAAAATAGGTCGATAATTCCATTGGACAACGCACGCCCTTGGGAATATAGCAAAAGGAACCATCGCTAAAAACGGCACTGTTCAGTCCCGCATAGTAGTTGTCTTTGGGAGGCACCACAGAACCTATATATTTTTTTACCAATTCAGGATGCTCCCGAATGGCTTCTGAAATGGAACAAAAAATGATTCCTTTTTCGGCAAGTGTTTCTTTAAAAGTAGTGGCTACAGAAACCGAGTCCATTACAATATCAACCGCCACCCCAGCCAATTTTTTTTGTTCTTCTAACGAAATTCCCAATTTATTGAACGTCTCCAACAACTCTGGGTCTACTTCATCAAGACTGTTATACTGATCCTTCTTTTTGGGAGCCGAATAATAGGAAATATCCTGTAAATTAGGTTTGGTGTAGTTTACATTGGCCCAATCGGGTTCTTCCATTTTTTGCCAGGCTTCAAAAGCCTCAAGGCGCCACTGGGTCATCCATTCGGGTTCTCCCTTTTTTAAGGAAATTTGACGCACTATATCGGCGTTTAATCCTTTGGGAAAGGTTTCAGATTCAATATCAGTATAGAAACCATATTCATATTCTTTGGTTTCTAGTTCTTTTTTTAATTCTTCTTCGGTATAGCTCATTTTTTTAATTCATTTTAGAGTGAGAAACTCTCACCACATCCACAGGTTCTTTGCGCGTTGGGGTTGTTAAAAACAAATCCTTTGCCATTGAGACCTCCCGAATATTCTAGTGTAGTGCCAATTAAATAGAGTAAACTTTTTTTGTCTACCACAATTTTAATTTGATTGTCTTCAAAAAGTTTGTCTTCGGCTTGTAAGGATTTGTCAAATTTGAGTTCGTAGGACAAGCCCGAGCAACCGCCGCTTTTAACCCCCACTCGAATATAATCTTCAATGGGATTAAACCCCTCTTCTTTCATGAGAAGAGAAACTTTTTCTTTAGCACTTTCGGCAACCTTTATCATTCTAATAAAGAATTAATCTAAATAGTCCACAAATATAAGGTATTTCTTATGATTCAAGCGATTTCACTATTGTTTTAAGCTATTCTTAAATTGGTAATTCTAATTCCAAACAGCAATAAAAATGTCGGTGTTCCCATAGGTGGGTTGAAAAGGGGGTGCTGTGCTAGTGGTACTCCCCACTACCACTACTGTGCCATCTGCTTTTTGGGTGAGTGCATAGGGCTGCTCATCACCTGGACCGTCCAATTTAAAGTTTTTTATTTCTTGATTAAAGGGAAAAAGTTGATAAAGACTAACGGCCGTATTTTGACCTGTTTCGCTTTCAGATTGCGTGTTGCTATTGTTGGTTTTGCCCAATATCAAAAGGCTTCCGTCAGTCAAAACCAATACATCTTGTCCTGCATCAAAATTGGGGCCACCTAGGTTTTGAACTCCTGCCTTGGTTCCCTCTTGATTCAATTCAACTAACACAATATCGGAATAACCAAGTGGCATTTGGATGTCGCCGTCTTGGCTAAGGGACTGCCCCACCACCATATAATTCCCGGGGGGATGCTCTATTGCAGCAACAGCGCTGTCGTAGGCACTACCTCCAAAGGAACGCTCCCAAAGCAGCTTGCCTCGGGGGTTAATTTTAACAATCCAAATGTCATAACTTCCTTTGGGTTGTGAAATATCGACATCTTGACTCTCGGATGTGCCCACTAACAAATAGTTGCCATCTGTGGTGAGTAGAGCATCATAGGAACGGTCATTATTGGTGCCGCCATAATAATTACGCCAAAGCAAATTGCCTTGTGCATCAATTTTTTGAGCCCAAAACTCTCCAACACCATGCCTATTTACAGCAGCTCCTTTGCCATCTTGACCAGAACCTCCAGAGGCCGTAACGTCTAAAAACCCATTAAAAAAGAAACCCCCATCTGGGGTTGCTATAATATTGTAGGCATGATCATGTCCGGCAAAACCAAAACTTTTTTCCCATAAGAGGGTCCCTTTAGCATCTATGCGAATAACCCAATGATCATGCATGCCCTCGTTGTTAGAGGCATCGCCATCACTACTGTTGCTATAGCCCACTAAAGCGTAACCCCCTTGCCTTAAAGGTACTAAATCATAGCCTCTGTCATCCCCTGAACCCCCATAGGTTTTGGCCCATTCTAACGCATTGGCAGCATCAAATTTTAGTACAAAAATATCACTATCCGAATTGGCCTTAAAGGAAAAATCACCATCGCTACTTTGGGTGTTTCCAATCACTGCAAAGCCTCCATCAGGGGTAGCCACAACGCCGTGGGCAATATCTTCATCAGCTCCTCCAAAAACTTGCACCTGCTGAAATGCCTTTTCGGGAGGTGCTATTTGCTGTAGGGCCTCATCAAAATCACTGCTACAAGAATATAGCATCAAAAAAAGTAATCCACAATAAAGAGGTTTCATTCTCCTTTCGCCTTAACTAAAAATAGACCAGAATTGATATCACTAATGAGAATATGCCCACTTTTAAAGTAGGGATAAACATTCCACGCGCCAAAAAAAGTGGTGTCATTGTTATCTGGATAGGTGTCAAAAAAGCCTATTTCACTAATATTTTTTTCTTCAATTTGACTAATATCAAGAGCCCGAATACCAAAGGTGTAATTGGCCATATAAAAAATATTTTCGCTTACATAGCCATTGTGGTCTATGGCATTACTAGGACCAAAATGATTCATATGGAGGGTGGGTTCATCTAAATTAGACACATCTATTATACGGGTATGGGTTTTAACCCCTTGGTTAATTTCATCTAGCTCATCGCCTAAAATTAAAAACTTTTGATCTTCAGTGAACCAAGCCTGATGGGTATAACCTCCATTGGAATAGGTAAAAGCACTAATCTTTTTAGGATTGCTTTTATCGGTTACGTCTAGTATTACTACTTGGTTATTTTCTCCACCCACACTATTACTGCCAATTAAAATCTCCCGTCCCACATAGTCTGTATCGGGACCTTTATACAGTACAATTTGAGCATCGTGGGTGTAGGTGTCGGCCTCATAACCTCCTATTTGCTGGGGGTCTTTGGGGTCATTAAGATCAATAAATATGGGGCCTCCTTTAAACAAATCGCTACCCACTACATAGGCAAAGCCACTGTCTTCATTAATGGCTATGTTATGGGCACTTCCAAAAGTTGTGAGTCGAGCATCTTCCGAAAAAATTTGGTTTGGAGTTGCCTCACGCAATCGTGTTAAATCAAAGACTTGCAGGCCGTGTTCTTTTGCTTCGCTCACAATATAGGCATGGTTTTGATAGACTTTAATGTCTCTCCAAATACTGGCTTGGGTAGCTGTAGGCAGTTTTCCTAATACCACGGGATCCTCCGGTTGACTGAGGTCCACAAACACAGTGCCATCCTCCACCCCAAATAGGGCATATTCTTTGTCTGTTTCTGGATCTGTCCATCCCCAACTATCATTCCCTTCTATTCCGCCCAATATATTGAGCGGCACATAAGAAATCAAATCAAAACCTGAACAAGGGTAAATGCCCGCCATTCCATTTTCACAAGGAATTTGCTTTAAAACTTGAGGGGTTTCATCGGTGGGCGAGTCGGGTTCTAGCACATCGGTGTTGGGCGAATCGTCCATGGGGTCTTCCACTTCCTTAGAGCAGGCAAAAAACATGAGCATAAGTGCGGAGTAGAATAAGGGGGAAAAACGAATCATCTTTTTTTTGCTAATGTACTAAATATTTTGCCGTAACTATTTTTGATTAATCCCCCTTAAAAAAACAAACTACAACCAAAATTAGTCCCTATTTTTGCAGCATGCTAGCAGATAAAGAACCCTCCAAAACGCCACTAGAAGAATTGGGCGAATTTGCCCTTATTGAGTACCTCACAAAAAATTTTAAATGCCATCAAAAAAGCACCATTTTGGGTATTGGTGATGATGCTGCCATTGTACAACACGCCAAGGATCAAACCGTTGTGAGCACAGATCTTTTAGTGGAAGGTGTTCATTTTGATTTAAGCTATATGCCCCTTAAACACCTAGGATATAAAGCGGTGGTTGTGAATCTTTCAGACCTCTATGCCATGAATGCCAAACCACAACAAATCACCGTTTCTATTGCCGTCTCCAACCGTTTTCCTGTGGAGGCACTCACAGCTTTATATGAGGGCATTGCACTTGCTTGCAAAAATTATGGCGTTGATTTAATTGGAGGAGACACTACTTCTAGCACAAAGGGCCTGCTGCTTTCTGTCACCGCTCTAGGCAGTGCCCCATCCCAAAAATTGGTGCGCCGCTCTGGAGCCAAACCCAATGACCTCTTGGTGGTTAGTGGCGACTTAGGAGGGGCCTATGCCGGACTCCAAATTTTAGAACGCGAAAAAGCGGTCTTTGAAGTTAATCCCAAGTTACAACCCGATTTGTCATCCTACACCTATAGCGTAGGTCGACAATTAAAACCTGAAGCCCGCAAAGATGTGATTGAACTGCTCGAGGAATTGAAAATTGTTCCCACTGCCATGATTGACATTAGCGACGGGCTTTCTTCCGAAATTTTACATCTTTCTAAAGCCAGTGGGGTTGGGTTTCACCTCTACGAAGAAAAAATTCCTATTGATCCGGAGGTGCTGAACATTTGTGAAGAATTTAAAATAAACTTTAA
>Ga0181571_10004037_pt1 | contig 11004 bp, 7 predicted proteins | sample 101ome_17_FD_132440 | JGI IMG/M metagenome (GOLD analysis project Ga0181571, IMG submission 132440) | Coastal salt marsh microbial communities from the Groves Creek Marsh, Skidaway Island, Georgia - 101407AT metaG (megahit assembly) | ecosystem: Environmental > Aquatic > Marine > Intertidal zone...
CGGGTTCGTCATGGGCGAAGGCGCGGGCGTGTTGGCGTTGGAGAGTCTCGAGAGCGCGATCGCGCGGGGCGTCGCGCCGTACGCGGAGGTTCGCGGGTACGGGTGCGCGTCCGACGCGCACCACATCACGCAGCCGCCGAGGGGCGGGGAAGGTGCGGCGCTCGCGATGCGTAACGCTCTGGCCGACGGCGGAATCGAACCCTGGAGCGTGGGATACGTCAACGCGCACGCGACGGGCACGAACGTCGGGGACGCCGCCGAGGCCCAAGCGTTGGCGCGCGTCTTCGGCGAGGCGTTCGCGGATGGGACGACGCGGGTGTCGTCGACGAAGGGCGCGACGGGGCACCTGCTGGGCGCTGCGGGCGCGGTCGAGGCGGCGTTCGCGGTGCTCGCGGTGGCGTCTGGGAACGTCCCGCCGACGCTCAACTTGGACGATCCGTGCGCGGAGTGCGTGCCTGACGGGGCGGATTTCGTGCCGCGGGTGGCGGCGCGGGGGGTGCGTCTGCGCGCGGCGATGACGAACAGCTTTGGGTTCGGGGGGACCAACGCGTCGCTCGTCTTCGCCGCGCCGCCCAGACTTGGTAGGTGATATTCGTAGTAGAGAGAAAATAATTGACAAGCCGGCTAGCTAACTCTTAGTCCGCGACGTTTCCTCCGCGGCGGCCGCACTCTGGCCAGCCGGAGCACGGGCGGGGTACCTCGCTCCACTCGCGTTCTTACGCGGCTCGATCGCGAACGCGCACGACCTTCGACGCGGCTCGATTACAAATAATGGTATGCGTACAAATACTGTTACGTCGCGGCGGCGACCGAAGGAACCCCTCCCCGACTAGGACATCATACATAAACGGCGCTCGCCGCCGCTCACGCCGCGGCGCGAATCGCCGGCCGCACGCCGCCGTCCGGCACGAGCGCCCGAACGAGCGTCTCCCCCAGCCCGAGACGGTTCTCTTTCGGGATTTTCGTTCGATCGAACGCCACCGTCGCGTATCCGCTCGCGAGCACGCTCACGCTGACGAAGCCGTCGCGCATCGCCCTCTTGTCGAACCCCTCGCGGTCGTCCTCTTTCGCGGGACCGGGCTTGTTTCGAAACCATCGCGTTCCGCTCTCCCACGCGTCGTCGCCCGCGACGAGCCCCTCGCCGGCGTCAGCTATCGGGAGCTCGTCGACGCCGTCGGCGAAGTCTCCGTCGTGTCTCCAGTCGCCGTCCGAGTCGGAATCCGGTCCGCGATTCAAAGTCCCGTCGGACCCGTCGTCGTCGTCGTCGTCGTTCGCGTCTCGAGTACCCGGGACGCGGACCCACTCCGCCTGCGTGCAGCTCAACCCCGGTTTGGTCAGCTTGACGCCCTCGATGCGTTCGCGAGGCAGGTTCGGGACGTTGACGTTGAGGACGCAGCCGCGAAGCGTCTCCGTCAAGCCGGGTGCGTCGTGGATGGACGTGACGAGTTCGGCGGTGAGCCTCGCGGCTTCCGAGTAGTCCGCGTTTCTGCTGTAGGAGTCGAGGGAGACGGCGACGCCCACGGCGCCGGTGCGCATGGCGCCCTCGCGTGCGCCCGCGACGGTGCCGGAGTACACGACGTGCAGGCCGAGGTTATCGCCGCGGTTGATCCCGGACACGATGTAGTCGAAGCGCTTGCTCCTGTAGAGCACGGAGAGGCCGAGCATGGTGCAGTCCGCGGGGGTGCCGCTCGAAGAGAAGGCGCGCGTCGCGCCGGGAACGACGCGCGGCGTGGCGGAGACGGCGTTGTGTATCGAGATGGAGTGCGACGTCCTGTCGATCGAGGGGGGGCGGGACGGTCAGGACGGCGCCACTTCGGAGCGCGAGGGCGTGGAAAGTCTCGGAAGGTATAAGGGAATAAATATCTCTGCTCTGCCCGGCGGCAGGGTGCGGGAGGCGACGGGGCCGCGGGGAGACTCACGCGCTCATCTCCTTGTCGGGAGCGACGACGTAGACGTCGAGCCTCCCGGTTCTGTCGAGCGCCTCGACGACCTTCGCGAGCCCGACGGCGGCGATGCCGTCGTCGTTAACCACGAGAACGTTGGCGCGCCTTCCCGCGCCCGCGTCGCGAATGGCGGACTCGTGCACCATCTTTCTTTCGCGTGTGTTTATTCCCCCGAGCCGCGTGCTCCGGGCGCGTCAGCCGAGAAGCGCCCGCGTTCCTTCGCGTCGTCGAGCGCGCTCGCTCGCTATCCGGCTCACTCCTCTAGCCCCGGCGTGCGCTCTGTCCGGGCGCTCTTGCGTGCGTAGGTTCTGTCCGCGGCTTGCGGGTGCGTTTCGGTATGACGCGAAACTCCGAAAGGAATCGCAGCTGGTTTGGATTGAAGGGACGCGAATTTAGCGCGCTGAACCGTTAAAGTCGAGTTAATTTGTTCCCAGTGAACGCTGAGTTGGCACATTTTAGATCTCAACCGCGATTTTCCCGCGAGGCGTCCTGTGTCCGGTCCTTTCCAACACGGAAAGGTCGCGATTTCTCAACCGCGGAGCTGCGGAGCGCGCTGTCGACAAGATGATTTGATTTAGTTGTAGGCACCGCCGTCGACTTAACATTAACCACCGGGCCGACTATCCCCTCCGCACCCTGTGAAACTCGATCTGGAGCCTGCGCATGAGCTGCTCCGGCGACGGCTCGCTCGCGCCCTTCGCCCCGGACGCGTACGCGGCGACGTCGGCGCCGATCTGCCGCAGAAGCCGCGACGGGAGCACCGCGCCGATGAATCGCGAAACCGCCAGCTGCGCGCCGCGTCCATCTGCGCATCCGGGCGCCGACGACCCGTCGAAGCGGAGCACGTACCCGCGCTTGCACCCCTCGCACAGCCTCTCGCCGAGCGAGTCCATGACGTAAACGACAACCTCGGTGTCGTCCTCCTCCCCGCCGCCCGTCATTCCGGGATGAATCGCGACTTTGCCAATCGATTCATCTCCCGAATCGTCGCCGCGACGCGCGACGGGCGGCGGACCCGCGCGCTTCCGTTCCCGCGCGAACCGAAGGACGAAGAAGTGGTCCAGCCACGACACCACGTACGTCGCCGGCGCCGCATTTGCGAGCTCGTCCACGATCGTCTTCAAAGGCGGCGCGGCGGCGACGAGCGCGTCCAGCGCGGGCGAATCCCCGGGCTTGACACCCGGCGGTGTGAGAAAGCCGACGAAGGACTCGCGGTGGTCCACCCGAAGCCGCCCGCTTCTTCCGTTACGACGATCGCGCGTGGACGCCTCGGAGGCGTCGATTCGCGTTCGGGACGGGAAACGGCTCAGGAAACGCCCCGTCGCGTCGGGGACGGGAAACGGCTCGTGACGCTCGAGCGCGGTGTCGAGGTCGAAGTGTCTGTCCGGGAAGCGCGCGAGCAGCGACGCGTCGTCGCACAGCGCCCGCCACGCCGCCGCGGCACCCGCGATGACCGCGTCGAACACGAGCTTGGGCGTCCGGCTCCCCGCGGAGACGACGCCGGCTTGGTCGGGGGAGGAATCGGGTGAAGACTCGGACGACGCCGATTTCGAACCCGCGACGTCGGCGTCCGCGATCGAAGACTCCTCCTCGGTGACCAACCTGGCGACCGGAAGCGAGCCCGGATGGTCCTCCAACCACTCCGCGAGCGCGACGCACGCGAGCGTGCACGCGCCCTGGCCGTTCGCGCTCATCTGGTCCAGCGACGCGAAGAAGGCGTCGGCGGGGATCTTCGCCGGTTCTTCCTCCGCCGAGTCGTCTGAGACCGTCGGCTGAGACCGGAGTTCGACGCGGAGCCACTCGCCGTGATCCGCCCTCGCCGCGCTCCGCGTCTCCCCGTCCCCTCCGTGCGTTTTCGATCCGCGTCGTTCCTCCGCGTCGTTCCCGATCCCGCTCGTCGTAACGGTCGTAACGGTCGACTCGTCCGCGACGTCGTCGAGCTCCGCCGCGAGGTTCCTGCTCCCGCCGCCCCGCCCGGCTTCGCCGCCGTATATCCCCGTGGTCCCTCCCGGCGTGACCAACACGCACGCCGCGTGCGCGGCGGACTCGCCGCGTCGCCGCGGCAGCGACTCCGCCGCCGCGCGCTTCGTCTCCTCCAGCACCGCTCGGAACATCCGCTCCTCCTCCGTCGCTCGGCGAATCAGCTCGCGCTTGGCGCGCCTCGACTCGTCGCGCTCCCTCTTTCGCGCGGCGACCTCCGCCGCCTTGGACGCCCGTCGCGCCTCCCTCGCCGCGCGTTCGGCCTGCACCTCCTCCGGGGTCTTCGACGAGACGAACGAGACGAACGGTCCGCCGAACACGCGAGAGCTCCACGACGACGCCCTCCGGTGCGTCTTCGGACGCGCGGCTCCGTTTTCCGCCTTTTCCTCCTTTTCCTCCTTTTCGTGGGCCTTTTCGTGGGCCTTTTCGGGCGAGGACGGAGGCGAACCCTCGGGCGCCGAACCCTCTCGCGGCGTCTTCCTCGCGGGTACTTGTACCCCCGCCTTTGCCGGCGTCGGAAGCAGCTCGTCGTCGATCATCACCGCGTCGTCGAGTGAATCGTCGTCCCCGAGCGTCACGCGCCTCCGCACCGGTGACGTCCACTTCACGCTCCACGACCACGACCTCGAGCGTCGCTTGTTGGGTGTCGCGGACGGCGTCGCGGACGAATCCGCCGCGGATGGATCCATCGCGGTTCGTTCATCGTCGTGACCGTCGTGACCGTCGTGACCATCGCGACCGTCGGGGGTCGGCTTTTTTAAATCCGATGATTCCGACCCCCGCGGCGGCGTCGACGGCGGCGACGCGCCTCTCTCGGCGTCGCTCTCGCACGTGTCCATCGCGCCGTCGCTGGTGAACCCGTCGGACGACGCCGCGCCCTCCTCGCTCGATCGCGGCGACGAACGCCCGATTCGTCGTCCCCGCGCTCCCCCGCGTCTTCTCCCCGTACCTTTTTCGCCGTCTCGCGGCGACGACGCCGGTCCCGAGAGGTAGGAGAAGAGCTTTCCGGCGACTGCCCTGTCGCGGCTGCCTTTCCCGCCCAGGCTCGCCGCAGCCTTCGACGCGAGACCCGGCGATCGCGCGACGGCGACGGACAGCGACAGGCGCGGCGGGGCGGGACGGGACGACGTCTCGGCGGCGGCGCTCGCGGTTGCGGATCCCGGTCGCATCTCCAGTTGAACCCGCGTTGATGCCCGCGCCTTGTTCGTCCCGCGAACGAAGTCCGCCAGGTTCAGCGTGCCCTCGCCGATGACCCGCTCGGTGGTGCCGTAGATGCTCCCCGGCCTGGACGCGCACACCGCCAGTCTCACCTCCCACGGCAGGTGCCGGCGAGCCGTCCCGCGCGTCGGCTCGTCGTCGTCGTCGTCGTTATTATCGTCATCCGCGATGGAGTCGAACGCGGGAACCTCGCCGCGGTCGCCGCCGGTCGCCGCGGGATGGAGGTAGCACGCGTCGTTTCTGAACGCGCTGACCCCGTCGCGCGAGTCCCATCGGACGCGCGCGTCGTTCCAGTCGTCGCCGCTTACCGGAACGCGCGCGGCGGCGCGCGTCCCTGAAAGCTCGGGTCCACCAATCGAACAACGCGCGGGCCTCGCGCGTCGCGTGCGGTCGACCTGCGCGGATCTGAAGTAGGACGCCCCCGATCCCTGCCACCGCACCACGACAAACACCGATTCGTCGTCGTCACCCAGGCGCAGGCCCTGCGGAGGCGGCATCGCGGGGAGGAGGGGAAAGACGGGTGTCGTCAGAGCCGGGGGTCCGTAGCGGCGGTCGGTAGGGAGGGTGGTCTTGAGAATGGGCCGTTTCGAGGGGGTGCCGCGGGGGCGCGGGTCGGTGGCGTGGGGTATCGCGGGGACGCTCACCTCGACGCCGTGAACGGTGAGCTCGGCGGAGTGCCTCTCCAGCGGCGCCGCGCCGCAGGGGCCGAGGAGACACTCCATCGGCGCCCTCCGCGCGTCCCAACTGGCGGGGGTCGGCAAACGAATCTGAAAAACAGGGTGACTCGGCAAAAAGTCACCTCCGAGTTGACGGCGGAGATTCAACGCGAGAAAAGCACAATTCCCCCAAGAAGGCATAATTCACGTAAGAAGGCATAATTCGCGCTCGAAATACACTTTCTAACTGTTTCGCCATACGAGCGAAAACCAATTATTTATGCGCTTTATATTTCCAACTTTGACGGGTTGCACAACGATTGGACTGGTAACAGCCCAAGCCTGAACTCCAAAAGCGTCTCATGAGCTGCCTACAGGTAATTTACCTTCAGGAAGTGCAAGCCTCCATAGCTCAGTGGTAGTAGCGCGTCCTTCGTAAGGATGAGGTCGTGAGTTCAATCCTCACTGGGGGCATCTTTCTTTTTTTATTTCTCAGCACACGGGCGGACGCGACGCGACGTCCGCGTCCTCCCTGCGAAGTTTCGCATCGATCCGTGAAGTGTGGAGGCGTCGGCGGTCTCGCACGCGTGGACCCCAACAGTCAAAATTTGCGTCAGCCAAAAAAAAAATCGCCCTTGAGTTTAACAACGGTACAACACAGTCCGAGCACGGCGCATAGCGCGGCGCGGTCGCCTTCGCTGAACGCGCGAGTGCACAGTGCGAGGACGGGGTGACGCGGACTAGCACTGCAGTGGTCTCCCACGGCTTCCGCGCTCGCGAACCCGCGTCCCCTCCGTACGCGATGACGCCCGCTCCGGCGCTTCTCGCCGCCTTGCTCGTCGCCGTCGCCGCGAACCAGAACACGTTCGCCTCCGCGTACACCCAGGAGGGCGGCGCGTATCGGTTCCCCACCGGCTCCAACGAGCTCCATCGCGCCAAGTACGGCGACTCGAGGGTTGACGTCGCCACCGAGGCGGACCTGCGCGCCGCCATGGAAGACCCGTACATATCCGAGATTTGGATCCGCTCCGACATCACGCTGACGAACTCGCGACCCTTGCCCGCGCTGCGCAACCTTCGCCGCCTGACGATGGTGGGGCGATGCAATTACGGCTGGGACGAGGACATCGCGCGAAGCGCGGGGGGGGCGCGGGACCCGACCGCGGCCAAGTGCGTCATCGACGCCGACGGCAAGTCGGGAATCTTCGAGGTGTACGGCCCGGCGCGGCTGGACCTGTGGGACGTCACGCTCGCGAACGGCGACGTCGCCGGTTTCGGCGGCGCGGTCGCGGTGGCGTACGGGCGTCTGGAGCTGAATCACTGCGAGCTGCGGGGGAACAACGCGACGCGAGGCGGGGCGGTGTCCAACTGGCACGGGGAGGTGAACTTTCGCGACACCGAGCTCGTCGACAACACCGCGGTTAGAGCCGGGGCGCACGTGTACCACTGGGGCGGATTGCTCAAGACGGCCAACTCGACGATCCAGGGGAAAAAGTTCCTGTGCAACAGGGCGCCGGCGTCGGAGACGTACTGGGACGACGACGCGGGGCCTGGCAAACCCTTCCCGTGAGCGAGCGACGTTGATCGAGAGTCAATGATCATTTTTAAAAAAGTTGTTTATCACAACGATTCGAGGTTCCGCCGCGGCTGACGCGACGCCTTCACCTCGTCCGATCCCAGCACGATCGCCGACAGACACGCCACGCCGAAGAAGATGTAGAGAAAGACGTTCTCCCGGAAAACCGCCCCGAGGCCCCGCAGGTTCTCGATCTCCTGACCGAATATGTCGCTCACGGACGTCTCCGCCGCGTACCCGTCAAACGCCTTGGCGCAAAACTGAATCACCGCGATGGAGCTCAGCATGATCAGGTTGACGTTGAACAGAAACGCGGACATGAGCGTGTTCCCCAGCCGCATCGGGTACACCGTCCACAGCAACAGCCTGAACCCAACCTTGACGTTGCCCTTGATGACGCACATAATCAGGTAGAAGCAGAACAGCGCAAACGACCCGGTGCCCAGCAGCCCGAAAGCCGCGTCCAAGTCCACGAAGAACCGGTTCAGAAACGGCGTCAGCGGCGGATCCGGGAACATGTACAGACCGATGTGCAGCATCCAGAGGATGGACACGATCCCGCACACGACGCCGCCGCCGAGGCTCGCGTAGTACCCCATCACCGTCACCGTCCAGCTGGCGTCCCTGTCCTCGCCCTGCGGATACATCTTCCGTAAGATGAGTTCGTCCTCCTCGAGCTGCACGAGCCGCTTGTTGATCTCCGCGAGCGCGCGCCTCGTCTTCCTCGTCTTTCCGGTGCCCCTCTCCTCTCGCTGCACTTCCCGAGCGTCCGCCATCACCGCCTTTGTTTGCTCGGCGATCTTCCCGGCGATGCGAATGTACTCGCTACGCGCGATCACCTTCCGCGGCCGTCCGAGGAAGGACTTCACGAGGTCGATGGGAATCGCGGAGACCCCGACGCCGCCGAAGCAGATGAAGAGCACCCACGACAGGATGCTGCCGACGGCGATGACGTACACCGGGAAGGTGGTTCGCACCGACCACGTCTCGACGGGCACGCCCCCATCCGCGTCGCACGCGTAGCCGTTGTTGACGCCGTTCGCCGCGAACGTCTCGGGGGCGACGCACTTGTGCGCGGCATCGAGCGCGGCGCCCCCCAAGGGCGCGATCCCCGACGTCAGCGTCGTCACGGGAAAGTCCACGTACCCCAGAAACCCGTAGCACAGCCCGAGGATGAGCGCGAGGACGGCGACGGTGCCGCCGATCCACCAACCGCTCGACACCGTCTTACCCCACGCGCTCATGTCGTGGTCCTGCTCGTAGTAAAACAGCGTGAAGGGGACGACGGCCACCATCATGACGAACATGGCCATGTAACACGCGTACCAGAGCGTCTCCATGGGGAGCGCGAAGTTGCACGCGGAGAGGACGATGGATTCGGCGCACGCCGATCGGTTCGCGACGTCCAGCGGGAGGAGCAGGATGGACATCTCTGAGAGGGTCAGGCCCAGGATCTGTGCCATGGGATGGGAGGGGGAGGGACGTCAGCGGGTAGCTACTTCGAGTTTAACGATCAGGTGGAACCGAACCCGGGTAGGAACGAACGGGGGGGGGGTGGGGCGACGATCGGCGGTGGGGCGAAGATCTCGCTCGCGCCTCCGAGGGTTCAGGGCGCGCACCACGACGAGCTTCGGGAACCACGCCTGGTTGCGGTCCTCCGGGTGCTGAAAGTGGACGAGGATGTAGACGTTGATCAGGACGAGCACCACGGAGGCGATGATCGCCACCAGGATGAGGAACCAGTTGTACCCGTCGGAAGGCATCTCGTCGCGGCCGGGCGAGCAGACGCCCGATGGAGGATCTCGCGCGGGTAGAGGTTCTCTTCAGCGTCGGTTCGACGCGGCGGCGGGCGCGGCCGCCGGCAAACTCCGGACGAGCGGGCGCCGATCCCGGCGGCGCGGCGTCGGAGTGGAGTTCGCCGCTTCGTTCGCGCGAACCCGGAACACGCCCCGCGCGCGGCTGAGGGAAACGGCGCGCGTCAACTTTGAAAAATCAGCAACGGGCAAGTGTCCCGTCAGCCCCTTTTCTCGGCTCACATGAGTGATTTCTCCCCATCGTCACTTCGCCCCATCGTCGTCATGACCTCGACGCGGATCCAGGAGGTCAGCCTGGCGCGGCTCCTTCGCGTCTACGAGTCCAAGGCCTCATCGTCCGCGGGCGGCGCGCCCGCGTCGCCGCCGACGACCCCGTCGCGCGGTCGACGCGGAGCGCCCTCGCCGTCAGAGGAGGATGCCCCCGCCCCAACGACCGGGATGAGATCTCGGTCGAGCGACGACGAGCGGCCGCGGGGCCCCGGGGGACCGCCGCGCCCGGGCGGCTTCGACGCCGTGAACGACGCCAAGGCGCATCAGCACGTGGAGGTCATGCGCGGGCTCGTCACCGAGATCCGCGCGCGGGACCCCGCGACGGCTGACGCGTACGCGGCCCGTGTCGATCGAGTCGCGTCGACCGTCGTCGCGCTCGGCGAACCGTCGACGACATCGTCGACGTCGTCGTCGTCGCGCCATCGCGCGGCGCCGTACGTGACCGCCGCCGCGGGCGCGGCGTCCTCGTCCTCGCGGGAGTGGCGACCGTACAAGCCGCCGCCCGCGCCCGTCCGCCGAAGGGGCCATCCCGGCTCGGCGTCGCCCAACCCCAAATCGTCATCCTCCGCCGCCGCCGACGCCGGCGCGTCGAGGCCGGCGCGTCGCGAGGGCGGGGTCAAAATCTCCGACGCCGGCGACGCGCACATCGCGCGGCAGAGAGCCGCGCAGGAGGAGCTCACCGACGAGATGCTGGAGCTGGCGGGCGGCATCAAGGCGAACTCGTTGGCGATGGAGGCGAGTCTGCGCGAGAGCCGGAGGGAGCTCGACGTCGCGGAGGGCGCGCTGGACCGCAACCTGGGCGGGGTCAGGAAGGAACGATCGCGGCAGAAGGCGATATACGAGACGAACAGGCGCGGGGGGTGTTGGACGTGGATCGTCTTGGCGCTCGTCGGGGTCGTGTTCACGTGGGTGGTGGCGTACATGAGGTTCACGCACGATCGGACCAAATTTCGCGTATAGCGTATAGCCGTTTTAGCGCACATACTCTGACTGTGTATCAGTTCCACGGAGGTGGTTCTTCTCGTATTTGCGTGTTTCGTGTTTTCCCCCTATGAGCGATGACCCGTGTAGACTGACGAATCTCGTACGGATACTCGATCGATATCGTCATCGACGAACCGACGGCAACGGCGCTCGGCACGTTCCCTCACTCGCGCGTCAAATCGGAGCGGCGCTGGTGGGCCGGTCGCCGTCCACGGTTCGCGTCATGGAACACGGCGCGCTCACCGCTCCCCGGCTCAGGGTCGGGGCCGGATGCGGCGTCGTCCGATCGCGGGTGCTCACCGGCGCGCGCGCTGGACAACGCGTCGCGTCCGGCGCTGCCGTGCCAACCCATGCGTCGACGAATCGGGCGTCGTGGGTGCCGCAGCAGCCGACGTCGCGGTTGCGACTCGGCGCGCGTCGGTCGGGCGCGATGGAGGGGCTGCGGCTCGCGTCGTGCGGCGCCTACGGATGCGGTGGACGAAGACTGCGCGGATTGACCGTCCGGTCGCACTCCGGGCCCCACGGTACGACCCCTTCCCCATCCACCCCCCGCTCCCATCCGC
>Ga0181571_10004038_pt1 | contig 11002 bp, 4 predicted proteins | sample 101ome_17_FD_132440 | JGI IMG/M metagenome (GOLD analysis project Ga0181571, IMG submission 132440) | Coastal salt marsh microbial communities from the Groves Creek Marsh, Skidaway Island, Georgia - 101407AT metaG (megahit assembly) | ecosystem: Environmental > Aquatic > Marine > Intertidal zone...
CGAGACGGGTGGAGGAGTTCCTCCCGGAGTCGGAGCGGCTCGCGATCGAGGGGAAAGCGAACGACCCATGACGAAAACGGACGAAAAAAAGGGACGACGAGTAGAGAGGGACGAATGGAATTCATCTGAGACGCATACGATAAAAAAAACGTAGCCGTCTCCTACTCATCGTGATGATACACGGCGACGCGCCCGTCTCGCCTCGCGCCGCGAAAGAATGTCTCCATCGGATCACACCGAGAGTATCATATGATATGTACATCGTACGTCGCGTGTGTGTTTGTGTTGGTACAGGCGTTCGGAGCCCCTGGCGCCTCCGAACCTCGCGCGGTTTTCGTCTGTTTTCGTCACCGCGTGGAGACGGGCGCCGCGCTCACCATCGTCGGTCGCATGGACGCCATCCCCCCGATGGCGCGCTTGAAGCTGTCCTGCGCCGCGCCCCCGAGGGCCGGGACCCGTCCCCCGAGGCTCGGAAGCTCGTCCCCGAAATCGTTTCCGAGCTCCCCCGCCGGCGCCGAGAGCAACGCGGACCAGTCCCCCGAGTTGAGCGCGACGAGCGCCGACGACTCCTCCCTCGGGGTGAACGCCGCCATCATCGCGCCCAACGCGAGCGAGGAGGCACCCCTGGTGAGCGACCCGCCGGAGGCGCCGCCGGTCTTCACCGCGAGCCCCGCGAGGATGCCGGCGCCTCCGTCGGGGCCGTCGGTCGGCTTGGACTTGTCGCCGCCCGCCTCCGTCTTCTTCGCCTCCGCCGCCGCCTCGCGCGCGATGAGATCGGCGATGTCCGGCGGGAGCGAAACCTGGCGGTTCAGGCTGAGGCTTCGGCGCATGCCCACGCCGCCCGCGTCGAGCGCGTCGGGGACCTTGGTCTTGAGTATGGGCGGGGCGTTGAGCGCGGTGATGGGCGCGGGAGCGGGCGTCCACGCGTCGTCCTCTCGCGGCGCGAACCGACCGCTGGCGTCCCGCGCGAGCGGGGTGAGGCTCGGCAGGCGCCTCGGTTTGCCCTCGTCGTCGGACCCGGAGGACCCGGAGGAGGTGCGCCTGCGCTTCTTGCCCCTGTCGCTCTTCTCCTCCTTGACGATGCCTCGGTTGTTGATGATGTTGTCGACGTTGTGGTTCGCGGCGGCGGCCTTGACGCCGTTGGGCCTGAGGGTCTTCCCCGCCTTGGCCGCGGCGGCTTTGGCAAAGTCCACCTCCTTCTCCGCCTTGTCCGCCCTGCGCGGGGTGAGCAGGTTGCCTTCGTCGTCGAGGTACCGGTGCCCGGTGAAGTGCGCCTGGAACCACCTCGCGCGGCACTGCTGCGCGGTGCGGTTCTTCATCGTCTTGGAGATGGCGCTCCAGTTCGCGCCGTGCTCGACGCGGAGCTCCGTCAGGCGGCGATCCTCCTTCGTGGACCACTGCTCGCGGCTGATCCCGGGGTCCAGGTGGCGCCGCCAGCGGCCCATGCACTGCTGGTCCGTGCGCCCGGGCATCGAGCGCGCGATGTCCGCCCAGCGCAGACCGTGCGTGTTCACGAGCTCCTGGAGCTGCGAGAAGAGCGAGGGAAGGGAGGAGAGGGAGGAACGGAGGCGCGGCGGAGGTGAGCGCGCCGGACGCGGAGGCCGGGGGTGGTAAAATGTGCCAGGTGGCGAGAAAAACGCCCCCGCCCGCGGCGCGTTTTTCTCGATCGGGTCAACGGGGTCGCGGGACCGCGCGTACCATGGCGTCCTCGGCGTCGGTCCACTTGTCCTTGCGGATGGTGGGGTTGACCTTGTGGCGCCAGCGCTGCGCGCACTGCTGGCCGGTGCGTCCGGGCATCTCCTCCGCGACGGAGGCCCAGCGGTTGCCGTACTTGGCCTGTCGATCGATTCGTCGAAAGGGAGCCGGGGGGTGAGCACGAAGGAAATCACGAGGAGAACCGCGGTGGGTGAAGGCGCGGTCGTCGCGGGGGCCGTACCTGAAGGCGAGAGAGCACGACGTCCTCGGCGTCCGTCCAGGGCGCGCCTTTGAGGTCGAGAGTGCCGTCCATGATGGAGGTTCGGTGTGGTGGTGGCGTGTTGCGCGCGTGTTGAGTGGCGCGTGTCCATCGCTGCCAAGTGTGTAAAACGCACCTTTTTGACGAAAATCCGCAACGTGGCGAAAAAAAATCTTGCTCATCACGATCCTCCCTTGCCGGGCATGGCGTCGAGACTGTTTGCCATACAAAATCCAGTCTCGTGATTGACCCGTGGAATGACCGTCTGTTTTTTCCCGGTCTGCGTGAGACAGATTTGCGCGACGGATCGCTCTGGCTTCAGACAGATAGAATCCGCCGACAGGCGCTTTCGCCACGTCTCCCACACGGGTGGCGCGCGGCGACGGTGTTGCCCTGATGTCTCCCCACGCGATGGCGGCGCGCGGGCCGGTGCCCGCGCGGTGCTCCGCGGCCCCGCGCTCGTCGCGCGGCGCGGTGTCGTCGCGTCGGCTCACGCGCGCGCGCGCGGTGTCTTCGCCCGCGCGCGATGCCGCCGACGGCACCGCGGACATCCCGGACGAGCAGGATGCCATCTCGGTCGTGACGTCGAAGGACGCCTCCGTGGGTTCGCTGACGCGCGCGATCTTGGCTCTGGAGGACGACGGCGCGGAGGCGATGTTCGAGTGCATCCTTGAGTGGGCCGTGGACGTGAAGCAGATGGAGCTGTACGAGGCGCAGGAGGAGGCGATCATGGAGCTCGTGGAGGGCAACTCCGTCTTGCTCACGACGCCGACCGGCAGCGGGAAGACCCTTGTCGCGACCGCCGCCATCGCCGCCGCGACCGCGCGGGGGGACGCCGCTTGGTACACCGCCCCGCTCAAGGCGCTCGTGACGGAGAAATTCTTCCAGCTCGTGAAGGAGTTCGGGGCGAAGAACGTCGGTCTGCTCACGGGCGACGCGAGCGTGAACCCCACGGCGCCCATCATCTGCTGCACGGCGGAGGTGCTGGCCAACGCCGCGCTGAGGCGCGGGAGGGAGCTCGACTGCGGCCTGGTCGTCGCGGACGAGTTCCACTTCTACGCCGACCGCGACCGCGGGTGGGCGTGGCAGGTGCCCATGGTCGAGCTCCCAAACGCGCAGTTCCTCCTCATGTCCGCCACGTTCGGGGATGCGGAAAAGTTTCGACTCAAACTCGAGAAGAACGCCGCGGGGCGAGACGCCGTCATCGTCGGCTCGGACGCGCAACGACCCGTGCCCCTGGAGTTCGAATACAGGACGAGCACGCTCCTGGAGTCCGTGACAGAGCTCCTGGAGACGCGAAAAACGCCGGTGTACATCGTCAACTTCACGCAGAAAGCGGCGAACGAACGCGCGCAGGATCTGTGCAGCACGCTGTCGTTGACGGCGGAGGAGAAAGCGGCGCTGAAGAAGGAGCTGGCGGGCTTCAAGTTCGACACGCCCGTGGGAAACGAGCTCAGGCGGTTCATCGGATTCGGCGTCGGCGTGCACCACGCCGGTTTGCTCCCGAAGTACCGGTTGTTAGTCGAGAAACTCGCGGGGAAAGGGTTGCTCAAAGCCATCTGCGGGACGGACACCCTCGGCGTCGGCGTCAACGTGCCCATCCGCGCGGTGCTCTTCACGCAGCTGTGTAAGTTCGACGGGTCGAGGGTTCGGACGCTGACGACGAGGGAGTTCCAGCAGATCGCGGGGCGCGCGGGGCGCCGCGGGTTCGACGATAAGGGGTTCGTGTGGTGCCAAGCTCCGCCGCACGTGATCGAGAATCTGAGGCTGGAGCAGAAGGCTCTCGAGCGGGCGAAGAACGGGGGCAAGGCGAAGAAGTTCAAAAAGGCGCAGCCCCCGGAGAAGGGCTTCGTGATGTGGAACGAGGACACGTTCCGCAAGAACGAGACGGGCGCGCCGGAGACGCTCGAGTCGAGCTTCGAGGTGACGCACGGGATGATCCTGGCCGTGTTATCGCGTCGGGGCGACGGGAAGCGGTTCCTCCGGGATTTGCTGGTGAAGAACCACGAGCCGCTCATCCGGAAGCGTCGCCACCAAAAGCGAGCGATCAGCATGTACCGCTCCCTGAGGGACGCGGGGATCATCATCGAGGACGCGAACGCTTCCGGCGCCGCGAACGGTCGCGCGGTCACGCTCGGGTTCGACCTGAGCGATTCGTTCAGCTTGACGCAGCCCCTCTCGCTGTTCGCGGTTGAGTTTTTGCCGACGCTGGCGCTGCGATACGGCGAGGACCACGACGCGCGGTCGAGGCTCAGGGACGAGGCGTACGCGCTGGACGTGTTATCGACGCTCGAGGCTGTGCTCGACACCCCCGCCGCGGTCACGAACGCGCAGCTGCAGCGCATGAAGCGACGCGCGATGGCGCGGATGAAGAACGACGGGGTTGAGTTTGACGACCGCGTCGCGACGCTGGACGAGCTCGAGGTCCCCAAGCCGCTGGAGGCGGAGCTCGAGGCGCACTACGAGCCGTTCAAGAAGAGGCACCCGTACGTCGGGAACGAGACGGTCAAGCCCAAGGCGATCGCGAGGGAGATGTACGAGCTCGGGTTCGACTTCAACAGGTACGTCACCCACCACGGCTTGAACCGAAGCGAGGGCGTCGTCTTGAGGTACCTCACCGACGCGTACAAGAGCCTCGTGCAAAACGTCCCGGAAAACCTCAAGTCCAAAGCCGTCGCCGACCTCGAGGCGTGGCTCGGGGAGACGATCAGGCAGGTGGACTCCAGCCTGATCGACGAGTGGGAGGCGCTCAAGGACCCGATCGCGGCCGCGAAGGCGGCGGAGGGCGGAGGCTCGGCGCTCGAATCGAAAGCCGCCGAGCCCGCGGGCGCGTTCACCGCGTCGCGCGCGTTTCGGGTGATGGCGCGCAACGCCGCGTTCAGGTGGGTGCAGCTCATCGCCGAGGCGGAGGAGGAGGACGTGAAGGAGCTCGCCGCGCACGCACCGCCGCGAGGGAGGGAAAAGCCCTGGACCGTGGATGAGCTGTACGCCTCGATCGACGCGTACTACGAAACGCACGAGAGCGTCGACGTGACCCACGACGCGCGCTCGCCCGATTTATTCCTCCTCGCGGATGGGGACGACGACGACGGCGAGGCAAGAGACGGCGACGGAGGAGAACCCGCGTCGTTTTGGCGCGTGGAACAGAAAATCTTGGACCCCGACGGCGATTTGGACTGGGTGGTGTTCGGGGAGGTGGACCTCGCGGCGTCGGAGGAGGCGGGGACCGCGGTGCTTCGCCTGGGGGGAATAAGGAGAGAGGGCGTCGTCGCGGCGGAGGCGAGCGAGCCCGTCGACGCGGCGGCGCGGGATATTCCGGACGAGGACGACATGTGGGCGGCGTACGAGGAGGAGGAGGCGTTCGAAGACGACGAGGAAGAGGAGGAGATGGAGGATGAGGACGGCGGGGTGGATGAGGAGGGGGAGGAGAAGAAGGCGTGATCGCGACGACGTCGGAGAGTATCCGTCGGCGCTCGTCCGATAAATAGACTATCATCAGATCACTTCCCCTTTTTCCTGGGCTTCGCTCTGTTGGTCGCCTCCGCGGTCGTCGGGTCCTCCGGCCAGTAGTGTTTCGGGTACCTCCCCCGCATCTCCTTCGCGACGTCGTGGTACGCCTCCGCCCAGAACGAGGCCAGGTCCGTGGTCACCTGCACCGGCCGCCCCGCAGGCGAGAGCAGGTGCACCTCCAGCGCGACTCTTTTCCCCCCCGATTTCGAGCCGACCGTCGGGCTCGACGACATCCCGAACAGTTCCTGCAGCCGCGCTCGCAAAACCGGCGTTCCTCCGGGGGCGTCGTACTCGATCGGCAGTTTCGACCCCGACGGGACCGTGACGTGCGTCGGGCACGCCTCGTCCACGACTTTCTGTTGTTCGTACGTCAGGAGGCTCCGAAGCATTCCGTCCCCGTCGAGCGCCCTGAGGGCCGATTTCGACGTCACCCCCGCGAGCGCCGGCGCGAGCCACTCCTCCAGCGTCGCGTTCAAACTCTCGAGCGACAGGTCGGGGAGGTCGTCCCGGTTCGCGTGCACCCTGAGCCACTCGCACCGCCTGCGCCACTGCTCCGTTCGCGCGGACCACCCGAGGGCGTCCTCGGCGCCCATCGCGCGGACGCCCTCGAGCATCGCGGGCGTCGTCGCGTCGGGGTCCTCGGGCGCAAACGGCGCCTCGCGAAGCGTCGCGCTCCCCACGCGCGTCTGCCGCCGGCACACCACCGCTTTGCTCGCGCTCGCCCACGCGATGACGTCCACGGTCTCGCACAGGTCCCGCGCGAGGCACCCCTCCGGCTCAAGCGCGGACGCGGGAACGGGCGCGGCGACGGAGATGCGGTCGTTGCGCGCGCCGGACGCGCCCGCGAAGGCGTCACCCGCGAGCTCGGCGACGGCGAGGACGGGCTCGCGCGAGAGCGGGTCGGAGGTCGGGACCGTCGCCGCGCCGTTATCCCCGCTCAGGACGTGCGCGCCGGACCTCCCGCGGCGGATCGCGACGCGGTCGGGGTACGCCGTCGCGAGCAGAGCGCCGACCTCGTCGACGCCCTCGCCCAAGAGAAAAGGAAACACGGGGCCCGCCGGGTCGCCCTCGCCGACGCCGGGGGCGAAGAACCGAGGCGCCCCGGCCGACGCGGAAGAGTCATCGGTCGAGCGGCTTCGCGCCGCGAGCCCGGCGAGCTCGCGCATGAGCTGGCGCGCCACCTTCCCCGCCTCGCGCGCCGCCGCGCGGTCCACCTCCGCGCCTTCGTAACCCCCGAACGGAGACGAAGCGCCGTCGAGCCCCGCGGTCCCGCCGCCGCCGCCGCTCCGGCTCGCGCGCGCGGCTTTGGCCGCGGCCAGCGCGCCCCCGCCCGCGGGTTTCCCCCCGCGCGGCGCCCCGCGCATGTTCTTGTTTCTCTTCTTCCCCCCCGAGGTGACCTTCGTGCCGATGGGCACGCGCACGGGCGCCGCGGAGGACCCCGGGGAGGGTTTGTTTTTCTTCTTCCTCGACGGGGACGGGTTCCCCTCGCCGGCGTTTTCGGTCTCGGCGACGCCGAAAACCGCCGACGAGGGAGGCGTCGACCCCTCGGCTCCCCCCCGAGGCGTCGCGTCCGATCCCCCGTCGTCGCGAATCCCCCTCGCGGCGTGCGCGTCCCACAACGCGCCGAGGCGCGCCCTGACGTCCACGGGCGCGTCCCTCCCGCGCAGGATATCCCGGTCTCCGAGGACGGCGGCGAGTTGACACGCCAGCCTGGCGCTCTCCGGCCCCCGCGCCGCCCCCCACAGCACCATCCTCGCCAGCCGCGGGTGCAGCGGCAGCCGGAGCATGAGCCGCCCCATCTCGGTGACTCGGTGCGGCTTCCCTCGCTCCAGGGCGCCGAGTCTGACGAGTAAATCGCGCGCCGCGTCGAGCCTCCCCGCGGGTGGCGGGTCGAGCCACGGCAGGTCCGACGCCGGGTCGAGGGCGCCCCACGCGGCGGTCTCGAGCGCGAGGGGCGCGAGGTCCGCCTCTCGGATCTCCGGCGCCGTGTCCGGCGACAGAGCGTCGTTCGCGGACTCGCTCCACATTCTGTAGCACGTCCCCGGGGCGACCCTTCCGGCGCGCCCACGCCTCTGGTCCGCGCTCGCCCGGCTCACGCGCGACACGCGGAGCCGAGTCATGCCCTTCCTCGCGTCGAACGTCGGCGATTTACGCAAACCCGAGTCCACGACGCACCGGACGCCGGGGATCGTCAGAGAGCTCTCCGCGATCGGCGTGCTGACGACGACGCGCCTTCTCCCCGGGGGCGCCGGCCTCAGCGCCGTCGCTTGGTCCTCCTGCGATAACGCGCCGTACAGGGGAACGGCGTCCACGCCCGGGGGGCACGCGCGGGATTCCCGTAACTTGGAGATGACTCGGTTAATCTCCGCGGCACCCGGGAGGAACGCCAGGACGTCGCCCTCGGGAGTCTCGCTCAGGGCGCGCACGATCGCGGCGACCGTCGCGGCCTCGAGCTCGCCGAAGCCCCGGCCGGGGGCGCCGAGGTAGTGCGTCGCGACGGGGAACGATCGGCCGAGGGATCGGACGAGAGGAGCGGAACCCGAGTTTTCGGAGGCGCCGGAATCGGAACGCGCGTCGCCTCGTTCGGGGTCGGGGCTCTCCTCCGGCCTCTCTTCGCCTCCGGAGGCGCCCAAAAGGTTCGCGACGCGCGCGCCGACGTCGCCCAGCGTCGCGGACATGACGACGATGCGGAGGTCCGGGCGGAGCGTGGCGCGCGCGTCGACGGCTAAGGCGAGGGAGAGGTCGGCGTCGAGGCTGCGCTCGTGGAACTCGTCGAAGACGAGCGCGGCGACGCCTTCGAGGCCGGGGTCGTCGCGAAGCCTCCGCGCGAGCACGCCCTCCGTCACCACCTCGACGCGCGTCTCCGGGCCGACGCGCTGGTCGAAGCGGACGCGGTAGCCCACGGTCTTGCCCACGGGTTCGCCCAGGATCGCGGCCATGCGCGTCGCCGCCGCGCGCGCGGCGAGACGGCGGGGTTCCAGGAGGACGATCGTCTCGCCGCTCGCGAGCCACGCGGGGTTGGACAGGAGCATGGCGAGGGGAAGGGCGGTGGTCTTTCCCGCGCCGGGCGGGGCCTCGAGGACGAGCGCGGGCGAGCGCTGAGGAAGAGAAGGGGGGGAGGGAGAATTGAGAGCGACGAACGGAGCGCACGCGTGAGACGGGCGGTTTCCGAGCGCCGGAGCTGCCCGGCGGCGTCCGTCCATCTCGGGGCGTAGGGTTCGGGCGGTCGAGCGCGTCGAAGATGGCGTCGGAACGCGCGCGCGTCGCGTCGGCCGCGCGCACCTCCAGCTCGTCCAGGCACGCGTGCAGAACCTCGCGGATGGGGAGCGCCTCCACGGCGGAGTCGAGACGCGGGTCGATGCGTCGGGTCCCGTCGGCGGCCGCTTCCCCCGCGCACCGCGTCACCGACTGGGCGCGTCGCCACGCGCGCCTCCCGCCAGCCGGCCCCGCGCGCAGAGCGCGCGCGGGCGCGCCGAGACGCGGCGACGCGGCGATCGAGACGCGCGACATCGGTTCGGCGCGGGCGACGCGCGCCTCCGAAACCCGAGCCGGGCGCGCGCGCGCGCCCGTCGACGCGAGAGCGACGAGCGTGAGGGAGCGCCGCGCCGTCTGGCGAGTGCGTGGACCGTCGTCATCACGAGTGGAGCGGCGTGAATATTACGTTTCGTACTTTCGAAAGTGTGAAGAAGTGCGCGGAGTCACGGCGGCGATGTTACTTGTACCTCACGCATCATACGGTATCATAGCATACACGTGAGAACGCACCGCGCGCGAATGCACGACAGGCCCCGGCGCCTCCTCCCGTACCCTCGTCACTTCGCCCCCCCCCTCGCGGCTTCTTCGAGGGTGGCGACGAACTCCTTCACCGCCACGAGTCGCATGCGCGGGTCCGCCTCCGCTGCGGCTCGCTCCTCGGCCGTGTTGTACCCCCAGTCCACGAGGAACAGCTCCCAGTCCTCCAGGCCCGGACACTTCGTCACCTTGACCAGCGTGCTGTACTTATCCTCCACGAAGATTTTGCGCGCGCCCTTATGGGCGTTCGCGGAGAGGTCGAGGAGGACGTCCGTCTTGGGCGCGCCGCTGACGGTTTGCGAAAACACGCGCTCGTCCGGGATGATCAGATTCCCTTTCTTCTCCATGATCGCCGAGGCGAACCGCGCCTGCTTCGTGGTGACGATGAAGACGTCGCTGTGGGCGGACGCCTCCGCCTCGATCACCGCCTCCGCGACGCCCGGGTATACGAGGTTCGGGGCGAGCCAGCCGTCGAGGTCGGCTTCCATCCACCGGTCGCGAATCGCGCCGTACCCGGCCACCATCTCCGAGCGATCCAGCTCCCAACGCGACATGAGCTTCGGCATCAGCGCGCCCCAGTCCGCGATGATCTCCTCGACGGAGAATCCCGGGAGGTTCTCGAGGATCGCGCGCGCGAGGAGGGTGTTCTCAAAGCCCGTCTCGACGACGGGGCGCGTGCGCTTGAGCCCCTCGAGGACGCGATCCATCTGCGACGCGTCCGCGAAGACGTCCGGCCAAACCTCCGCGGCGTGCTTCCACCCGCTGATGCTGCTCTCGGGCTCGCTGTCGCACACGACGCCGTCGAAGTCCAGCGCGAGCACCGTGGACGCGGTGGAGGGCGGAGCCGCGGAGTCGGAAGACGCGGCCGCGGTGACGACGCCCCGGCCGGGCGCGCGCATCGCGCGCGGGGAGGATCCGAGGAGAGAGATCCGAGGAGAGCGATCGTCTCGATCGCGACGTCGGCGCGGGTCGCCGAGCGCGGAGAACGCCGAGGCGCGCGCGGGAACGAGGCAGGACATCGAACGCGCCGCGGCGTGCGTGCGTGACCGACGGCGTCGTCGCGACGGCGCGAGCGGCGGAGTGACGAGGCTCGGTGAGTAGGGCGACGAAAGCGCGAAACGAACAACATCTACAAGTACCTGCGAAAGTTCTTCTATTCATATCCTACAGCTAGCTAGCGATGTGGTTCATCACTCCTCCACCTTCCACTCTTCCAACACCTCCAGCATGGCGTCCGAGCGTATGTACTGGATCGCCCCTAGGAAGTTGGCCAACGCGAACCCTAGCTCGCCCTCGTGTCCCCCACCGACGAGGGCGTGGAACCCGTCCACGTACTCCGCCAGGGACACCGCGTGCCGCGGCCGCGCCTTCGCCACCAAGAGCACCAAGAGCGACAGGAGGTCGTCCGTCCCCGGGATCGCGTCCGAGGCCCGAGGAGCGCTCGCCGCGCCTCCGTCCCCGACCCTCGCCCCGTTGTCCGACGACCCCGCGAGCATCCCCTTCGACCGCGCGTCTTCCAGCGCCGATGAAACCGCCCCCTCAGCCGGTCGTTCCCCGCGCGTCTCTTCCTCCTCCTCCCGAGAACGCGTCGCCTTCTTCCTCTTCGTCTCCTCCTCTCGCCGTCGCGCCTCGGCCCACTCGCGGATGCGCGCGCAGTTCTGCGCGAGGTGCCTGGTGACGTCACACACCGCGGTGGCCATGTGCCTCGGGCAGCTCAGGCCCGAGACGGACCTGAGCGTGCCCACG
>Ga0181571_10004040_pt1 | contig 10998 bp, 13 predicted proteins | sample 101ome_17_FD_132440 | JGI IMG/M metagenome (GOLD analysis project Ga0181571, IMG submission 132440) | Coastal salt marsh microbial communities from the Groves Creek Marsh, Skidaway Island, Georgia - 101407AT metaG (megahit assembly) | ecosystem: Environmental > Aquatic > Marine > Intertidal...
GCGACTAGCGCTTCACAGCAATCAATAGCCCATCTCCAACCAGAGATAGCGTCGAAACAAATTCTTCTTGCTCGCTCAGTCGAGAGTGAATCGCCCGCATTGCCACGGTGTCTTCATCCCTGAGGGTGGGGTTTGCCAGCCTGTCACGCCACATCGCGTGAGCGATAACGATTGCCCCACCGGGCTTTGCCAGGGAGATCGCCGAATCCAGCAGCTGTTCCATGTCCTGCGGCTCGAGATCTAGAAAGACGAGATCGTAGCCACCCTCCGCCATGTTTTTCAAAACTGCTGATGCTCGACCCGAAATTGCGCGTATGCGAGCCGGCGCAATCTCGGCGCTCTGAAAGCTCTTTTTTGCCACGTTCTGATACTCCGGTTCGGAGTCAATCGTCGTTAGCACCGAGTCCTCGGACGCGCTCAGCAGCCACAGGGCCGAAACTCCCGCTCCGGTGCCGACCTCAACAATGGATTTAGCTCTCGTCAAGGCGGCAACTGCGGCGAGCTGGCCACCGGTTGCCTCGGTCACTGACTCGACACCGAGCTCTTCGCCTGCAGCCCGAGCGCTGCGAATTGCCGGCGGCTCGGGAGTGAAATCCTCGGCGAATTTCCAGCTAGAAACTTTGTCAATCATCTTGGGCATAAGCATAGGTCTGTATCGGCAAAATACCGGCATTCTTGGGAGTAAACTCATCTCCATGTTTGGTCTTAGCGCAGAGAAGCTGTTGCTGCTTGCGCTACTCGCGGTATTGATCCTTGGCCCAGAGCGTTTGCCGTACTACGCAAAGCAATTGGGCGAGTGGGTAAAAAAGGGCAAGCGCATGATTGACAACGCCCAGGTTCAGATGAAAAGCGAGCTGGGCGAGGGCTTTGAGGACTTGGACTGGAAAAAACTCGACCCTCGCCAGTATGACCCCAGGCGCATTGTGCGCGAGGCACTGCTCGAGGAGCGCAAGAAGCCGACCATCGCGGATTCCTTGAACCGCTCCAGGCCACCACAGAAACAGCTTGAGCTCGGGGAGACGCCGCCCTTCGACAGCGAGTCGACCTAGAACTTACCCATCCAGCGCGCCAACTTGGTCATCAGTGGCGCCATCTTTCGGTAATCCTTTGCCCGGTTGGGAAGCTTGATGGGAAGCGAATTTGCCACACCGATAGTTCTGTTCTCGGTGTAGCGCAAGAGCCCCCCGGGTCCGCTTCGTCGCCCCATTCCCGATTGCTTCATTCCGCCCATCGGCGCAGCCATCGATGCCATCGATGCCCGGTAGCCCTCGTTGATGTTCACCGAGCCCGCCATCAGTCGATCTGCGATAGCTAGAGCCTCCCGCTTGTTGCCAACGAGCGCGGCGTTGAGCCCGAATTCGCTGGCATTAGCGAGCTCGATGGCTTCGTCCAAACCGTCATAGCCGACCAGCGCGATCACTGGTCCGAAGACCTCTTTATGCAAAATCTCGGCGGCGGCCGGGATGTCGGCGAGAACCGTGGGGGCGAAGAAGTTCGGCCCCAGTTCCGGCAGCGGCTTGCCTCCGGTAACCAGGCGGGCGCCTTCGTCGATTGCCCGATTCACCAGGCTGGAAACCCGCTCAAGCTGCGCGCTCGAACTCAGTGCCCCGAGATCGAATTCGAATTCGTTGGAGGCTCCGAGCGTCAGCGATTCAACCTTTGCCTTCAGGACCTCTTCAAATTCATTTATGGCGTGCCCGGGCACGTATAGCCGTTCAATGGAAACGCAGAGCTGACCGGAGTTTCCGAAGGCACTAGCTATAGCGATGTCGGCAGCCTCGGCCAGGTCGGCTCCGGGCATGACGATCATGGGGTTCTTGCCGCCAAGCTCAAGTGAATATCCGATTAGGCGCGAAGCCGCGCGCTGGGCCACGAGCTTTCCGGTAGGCGTGGAGCCGGTAAAGGCGACATAGTCGGCGTTGTCGGTCACGGCATTGCCCACCTCAGCGGGATCGCCATGCACCACGGTCCAGACCTCGGCAGGGAAACCGGCGCTAACGGCGATCTCCTTGGCGAGCTCTGTCGTCAACGCCGTTTGGTTGTCGGCCTTCTGGACAACGCAATTGCCCGCCAACAGGGCCGGGATGACGTCCATCATCGTCAGTGCCAGCGGGTAGTTCCAAGGAGTGATCACTCCCACCACCCCGATGGCCGACGGTTCGGTGTAGGCAGAAATAAGCATCGGCACGCCGCCGCGCACCTTGGTTCGACGCATCAGCTTTGGCGTCACCTTGGCGTAGTAGGAAATTGCTGCGAGCGCTCCCGTCACCTCTTCAAAGGCGTGGGCCCTGCTTTTTCCAGTCTCCCGCTGCAGCATGTCCATCAGTCGATCTAGCGAAGAGATCAGCTCGTCGACAAGCCGGTGCGCTAGCTTGGCACGCTGCTTCACGTCGATCGCATTCCAGGTGGGTTGGTAACCCCTGGCAGCTGCAAATGCTTGAGCCACGTCAATCGCCGAGTGCGATGCGATCTGATGCAGCTCTGCGCCAGTTAGTGGATCAAAAACTGTAATTGTGCTCATGAGTAACTAAATTACTCCGAGGTCCAACTTCTTCCCCGCCAGATCTCTTGGAGTGGAGCCAATTAGCCGTGCGATGCGGGCGAGTTCTATCGATGCGGGATCCTCTTCGTTGCTTTGCACCACCGGCAGGCCCGAATCGCTGGCAATTCGCATCTTCTCACTGATTGGTATTTGGCCGAGGACCGGTACCTCCGTGCCGCTGAGTCCGCTCAGTCGCGCTGCGACGGCCTCTGCGCCGCCGGAACCGAAGAGCTCATGGCGCTCACCGCCGATTTCCAAGTAGCTCATGTTCTCGATAACACCAAGCACAGCCTGCCCGGTGGTCAGGCCAATAGCGCCGGAGCGCTCCGCAACCGTGGCTGCGGTGGACTGCGGTGTGGTCACCACGATGCTCTTTGCGCCGGGTAGCAACTGCCCCAAGCTGATTGCAATATCTCCGGTGCCGGGAGGGAGGTCGACCAGCAGAAAATCTAGATCTCCCCAGTAGACGTCGGTAAGAAACTGTTCGACGGCGCGATGCAGCATCGGGCCGCGCCAGGCCACCGGCTTGTTGTCTTCCACGAAGAAGCCAATCGAAATCACCCTTACCTCGTGGGCAATCGGGGGCAGCATCATCTCGTCGACCTTGGTTGGCGGCTGAGTGATACCCAAGATTGCCGGAATGGAATAGCCAAAAATGTCGGCATCCAGTAAGCCAACTTTTTTGCCCTGCTTAGCCAGGGAAACAGCCAGGTTGGCGGTGATGGTCGACTTGCCGACGCCACCCTTTCCGCTGCCCACAAAGATCACCTGGGTCAGCGATCCGGGCTGCGAGAAGGGGTTGAAGCGCACCGGCTTGCCGCCGCGGAGGCGACTTTTCAGTTCTTCACGTTCCTCCGCGCTCATTGTGGTCATTTCCACCTGAACATCGCTGAAGCCTTTTGCCAGCGCCTCCCGCACATCACGCTCAATGGATTGGGCTGCGGGGCAGCCGACAATGGTCAGCTTTATTTGCACCGAAACCGAATCGCTGGATTCGACAACTTCGCCCACCATCCCAAGCTCGGTAATGGGCGCCCGAAGTTCGGGGTCAATCACCGAGCTGAGCAGCTGCTTGGTTTTTGCCGACATTTACTTCTTTTTGGGCTTTTGGTCTTGCCGCAGCTCTTCTAGCAGCTCGGCAAGAGCGCCCTTTATTTCTTCTCGGACCTGATCCTTGGTGGCCACCTCGTCAAGAGCCAGGCGCAAGGCGGCTACCTCGCGGGCGAGGTATTCGGTGTCGGCCAGGTTCTGTTCAGCACGCTGACGATCTTGCTCAAACTTCACCCGGTCACGATCGTCCTGCCTGTTTTGCGCCAGCAGGATAAGCGGAGCCGCATACGATGCCTGCAGCGAAAGAATTAGCGTCAGCAGCGTGAAGTTCAGCGCCCTGGGGTCAAACTGAGAGCCCTCCGGAGCGAGAGTGTTCCAGGTTAGCCACACCGCGACCACTACCGTCATTCCGATCAGGAAAGCTCCAGTGCCCATGCCGCGAGCAAAGCGCTCGGAAACCCGGCCCACGGTCTCCTGGGAAAGATAGGGCATGCGAAGCACCGAACGGCGGCCAAGGGGCCTTTCCAGCTTTGATTGGTTCCTAGCCATCAGCGTCCTCCGTTCTCCAGTCATCGGGCAGCAGGTGATCAAGCACGTCATCGACGGTGACGGCTCCAATCAGGTGGTTTTCGGCGTCCACCACCGGCAGCGCGACCAGGTCATACGAGGCCAGATCGCGGTGAATCTGCCCGATTGGGGTGTCTGCCGCGATTGGCTCAAGTTCCGCATCGAGCAGAGTTCCAAGGCGCTCGCCCGGCGGGTAGCGGAGCAGCTTCTGGAAATAGACCAGACCCAGATAGCGACCCGCGGGGGTTTCATACGGGGGCATCGTGACAAAGACCTGAGCGGCCAAAACCGACTCAACCTCGCGCCGACGAATCAGCGCAAGGGCCTCGGCAACGGTGGTGTCGGCAGCCGCGATGATGGGCTCGGGGGTCATCAGACCACCTGCTGTATACGGTTCATACTTCAACAGCGCTCGGATGTCTTCCGCCTCTTCGGAATCCATCAGGCCCAATAGGGCCTCGGTTCGCTCGTTGGGAAGATTTGCCATCAGGTCGGCGGCATCATCTGGTCCCATCAGGTCCAGCACCTCAGCGGCGCGCTCATCCTCAAGCTCGTTGATAATTTCCAGCTGCTCTTCTTCTGGAAGCTCCTCGAGCAGATCGGCCAGGCGCTCATCGTCCAGTTCCTCTGCCAGAGCAATCATGCGATCTTCTGGCAGATCCAGCACTGCGGTAGCTAGGTCCGCCGGGCGAAGATCGGCAACCGCGCTGAGCAATTGCTGCGCATCCTGATCTGCTGGGTGCTCCTGCTTCTCCGTCGCATCTTGCCAGAGCACGAACTCTGTGGGGCCCTTCGCGAAGGGCAGTGCGGAAGTCTTGGGCTTTCGAACAAACAGCTCGGTGAGAATCCAGTCGCCGCGCTTGTTGCGCTCAATGGCAAAGTCTTCTATGACGCCCTCGGCCTTGTTGGCGACCAGGCTCACTTTGCGACCAAGCATCTCGGCGATCGCCCTGACCTCTTGGCCGCGCTGGGAAAAGCGCCTTAGGTCAATCAGGCCGTTGGTGATTACTTGGCCAGGCGCGATTGCGGTGACCCGGGACATGGGTAGGAAAACACGGCGACGCCCCGAGATTTCAATGAGGAATCCGGTGGCCCTTGGAGCTTGGGTCTTGCGGTAGGCCATTAGGACATCGACCACCTTGCCGACGCGGTCTCCAAGTGGATCGAATACGCCGCAGCCCACGAGTCGGGTTACGAATACTCTGGTTGCGCTCACAGAGATACCCCGCTTTCTGGTGGTGTAATCCGTGACAAAATGCCTACATGACCGATGCCAAGAACAATGCTAGAAGGAAAATGTCTGGTCCGACGATTCCTAAGGGCTTCGTCGTTGCTGAATTTACCAACTATTTAGACGCCAGCGCAACGGTTGAGAAGCTGATTGAGGCTGAAATCAAGCCTCAGGAGATATCAATTGTCGGCCACGATCCGGTGCTGGTCGAGCGGGTTCGCTCTCGTCTCGGATACGGCAGGCTTGCTCTTTCCGGCATCATCACGGGCTTCTGGCTGGGTCTCATTTTTGCAATTCTGATTGGCGCCGGGGTCTCGGTCGGGCCCGATGGCGAAATCAGTTACAACCCGCAGCAGTTCTTAGCCGTGCTCGTTGTGAGTGCGGGAATTGGCATGCTCATCAACATCCTGAGATTCAGCTTCTCAAAATCGCGTCGCGGTTATTTGTCTTCCCAAATGCCTGTGGCGACTCGCTATGAGATTCTGGTGAGCCAGTCGGAAGCCGGCAAGGCGCAGCGTGCGCTCTCGGCCACGGACTAGCCAGCTCCTCCCAGCTGGCACTGCTCGTACCACAGCTCGATCTCGTCTGCGGTGCGAGGCAGGGCGCGTGAAAGGTTTTCGCAACCGGTATCGGTAATTAGCACGTCATCTTCGATGCGCACGCCGATGCCTCGATAGGCCTGAGGGACGCTTAGGTCGTTTTCGTGGAAATAGAGCCCGGGTTCAATCGTGAAGATCATGCCCGGCTCCAGAACTCCGTCCTGATAGTGCTCACGTCTCGCCTTGGCGCAATCGTGGACATCCATCCCCAAGTGGTGACTGGTTCCGTGGACCATGTAGCGGCGATGATGCTGATTTTCTTCCTTGAGCGCCTCTTCCGCGCTTATTGGCAACAGCCCCAGCTCCGATACTTTCTGCGCGATCACCGCGATGGCGGCGTTGTGGACATCGCGGAACCTCACACCCGGCTTTGCAACTGCAAAAGCGGCGTCTGCCGCCTCTAAGACCGCTTCGTAGACCCAGCGCTGCTCCGCGCTGAACTTCCCGGAGGCCGGTATGGTCCGAGTTATGTCGGCAGTGTAAAGAGAGTCCAACTCGCAGCCGGCATCAACGAGCACCAGGTGCTCTGGTCTAACCTCGCCGTCGTTGCGGGTCCAGTGCAGGATGCAGGCGTGCGGACCGCTGGCAGCGATGGTCTCGTAGCCGAGGTCGTATCCCTCCTGGCGAGCCCGAGAGAAAAAGGCGGTCTCCACAACGCGTTCGCCCCGCTGGGAGCGAACCGCCTTGGGAAGCGAGCGAGCAACATCAGCAAACCCGGAAACGGTAATCGCGACTGCCTGGCGCATCTGATCAATCTCGTACTCGTCTTTGACAAACCGCATCGAGGACAAATGTTCGGCCAGCTTTGGGTCTTGCTCGGTCAAGCGGTTTGGCCACTGCGCCATATCTGTCTCGAGGCTGGCCAGGTCGCGCGTCGCTATTCCCAGCTGGGTAGACACTTCCTCCAGGGATGGCCTCGGCCCTACCCAGAATTCACCGATGGCCGGGTTGGCGAAGAACTCGTCGGTGTCTTTGCCAGCAGTTGGTCGCAAGTATAGATAGGCCGCCGGCCCCTCTTGTGTGGCTTCTAGAACAAGGACCGATTCAGGAACGGTGGCAGAACCCCAGCCGGTTAGGTAGCTAAACGCAGTTGTTGGTCGGTATCGATACTCGGTGTCGTTGCTACGAGTCTGCATGGCCCCGGCGGATATCACCATTACGTGGCCGGAGAACTCCCGGGCGAGTCGACTGCGGCGCAGGGCGGCATACTCCGCCACATCCCAAGGCTTGGCTTTTTCCCCTTGCCTTTCACCCCAGCGCTCGCCGATAAATTTCATGAATGCTGCACTACCGGGTGTTCGAGAGCGGTTGGCCGGCTTATCTTTTCCCATAGGACTATTCTGCTCCTGTGATTGACCTTCATGCACACACGACGAAATCCGATGGCACCGAAACACCCACTGAGGTGGTTCGCAAGGCCAAGGAGGCTGGTCTAAGCGTCCTTGCGATAACCGATCACGACACGGTTTCCGGCTGGGGTGAGGCCTTGAGTGCGGCTCGCAGCCATCGACTTGGCCTGGTTCCGGGTATTGAGGTCTCCACAAGGGCAGAAGTGTCTGGAAGGCGAATCAGTGTCCACCTCCTCGCCTATCTTCCAAACCCCAATGATCCCGAGTTGATTGCAGAACTTGAGCGGACTCGCTCCTCGCGCGATGTTCGGGCCAGGGAGATGGTTCGCCTGCTGGCCGAGGACTACCCAATCTCTTGGGAGGATGTCGAGAGTCAGCTTGAGCCGGGTGCGACAATCGGCCGGCCGGCAATTGCGGATGCCTTGGTGGCCAAGGGAATTGTCCCAACTCGATCTGATGCGTTTACATCAATACTGGCGCGGCGCTCGCCTTATTACGTTTCCGACTACTCGGTCGACACTATTGAGGCAATCGCTCTGATCCGCGGCGCCGGGGGAGTGTCGGTAATCGCGCACCCGCTTATCGATTTTCCGGCCGGCAGATCACGCTCTGATCTGCCCGAGGAGCACTTCGAGCAATTGATTACCGCCGGGTTAGATGGAATCGAGATTGACCATCGATCTGTGCCGGATTTTGCTAAGTCGTGGCTGCGCGAGCTGGCGCTGAGGCACAACCTGATCGTGACGGGGTCATCTGACTACCACGGCCTTGGCGGCAAAGATAATCTCCTCGGCGAGAACACCACATCTCCCGAGATGCTGCAGCGAATTTTGGATCAGGCCGAAGGCTTCGAGCCGTTGTTGTAGACCCTTCGGCGGTTTCTGTTTCGCTTCTTCTGAGTCTCGGCTGGCTTTTGCCCTTCACCGCGGGCCTTTTGACCATCGCCTCGAGACTTGTTTCCACTCGCCTTCTTTGGTTCAGGTCGAGCTGCCTTGATGCGCCCCTTGGTGCCGGCGGGAATACCCAGGTCGGTGAAGAGGTGCTCGGAAGAGGAGTAGGTCTCCATAGGCTCTGGGACCCCAAGCTCTAGTTCGCGGTTGATGTGCGACCAGCGGGCCAAATCGTCCCAGTCCACGAAAGTAACCGCCACGCCAACCTTGCCAGCGCGTCCGGTTCGGCCGGTGCGGTGCAGATATGCCTTCTCGTCCTCGGGAACCGAGTAGTTGATCACATGGGTGACATCATCGACGTCAATTCCACGCGCGGCCACCTCGGTGGCAACCAGAATGTCGCGCTTTCCGGAGCGGAATGCGGCCATGGACTTCTCTCGGGCAACCTGCGCCATGTCGCCGTGGAGTGGGGCGGCATTGAATCCACGATCCACCAGCTCTTCGGCAAGCTTTGCGCTCATGCGCTTGGTCCGCACAAAGATGACGGTCTTGCCCCTGCCTTCGGCCTGCAGGATGCGGCCTACGACCTCGTCCTTATCCAGCGAGTGTGCTCGATAGATGAACTGCTTGATGTCCGCCTTGGTCTTGCCCTCGTCGGGATCGCTGATTCGAATGTGAATCGGTCGGTTCTGATACTTGCGGGCCAGCGAAAGAATCTGAGACGGCATGGTGGCCGAGAACATCATGGTCTGCCTGCTCGGGGGCAGGAACGCCATCATGCGCTCGATGTCGGGCAGGAACCCAAGATCTAGCATCTCGTCGGCCTCGTCCAGGACTAGGTAGTTAATGGCCGAGAAGTCAATCAGTCTTTGGCGCTGCAGGTCGATGAGTCGACCCGGGGTGCCCACCACGATGTCGGCACCCTTCTTCAGCTCTTCCACTTGAGACTCGTAGGACTTACCGCCATAGATCTCGACGATGCGGGTGGTGCGATTGCTTGAGGCGTTACGCAGGTCTTCGGCGACCTGAAGCGCAAGCTCGCGCGTGGGGACCACTACCAAGCCGCGTGGCAGGTGCTCTGGCTGATCGCCAATGTGCTGGATCATGGGAAGGCCGAAGCCCAGTGTTTTACCAGTTCCCGTCTTGGCCTGGCCAATGACATCTGTTCCAGATAGCGCAAGCGGAATGGCTTGTTGCTGAATCGGGAATGGACTTGTGATGGATTTGGAATCTAATGCTGCACAGATGTCCTCATCTATGCCCAGTTCTCTAAAATTCAATGAACTCTCCGGGGTATAAAGGCTTTTGCCGCGGCCAACGTTGTTGTCAGCGCTAAACTTGCTGCATGCTGGATTGGATTAGAAGGATCAGGAAGGTCTCTCAGACCTTGTCCCTGCCATCCCGTGATACCTCAGCGGGCCGCAGTCAATCCCAGCTTAATGCCTCTAAGGTCATTCCCGCTACCGAAGTCTTTCTTGCAAACCTGCTCCAGACCCATCTGGTGATTGCCGATTTACTCGCTGACGATGCTTCACCAGCACCCAAAAAAGAATGGGCAGAGCGAGAGTCCAAGCTAGCCCAGCACTACCGAGGGCGGGCAGAAGAGATTAGGGAATCGCTGATCAAGCTCGGTTCTTCCCAGATGGATTTGCAGCAGCAGGCCCGCGACCGCCTAGATGAGCTGGTGCTGCGCACTGAAGGTGCGAACTGGTATGAGGATCTCATTCGGATCCATCTTGTCTTCGGGTTGCTCGAGGATTTCTACCTCCGCATCGCAAAGGGCCTGTCGCCAGCCAGGCGCCTGAAGGTGGAGGCCATGCTCTCAGATAATTCCCTAATGGATTTTTGCAACGAGGCTTTGGCGGCGGCAATGGAAGAGAACCCTGGTTTGGCAGATGACTTGGCTCTGTTTGGCCGGGCAATAATCGCCGATTCCCTGCTCGAGGTTAGAGATGCTCTCGACTTCTCGAGGGTGATTGCTCAGCCTGCTGCGGATCCGACCGACAGCACTAGGGAGCAATTTGGAATTATTGAGCCGCTAACGACCGAATTGATCGCGGCCCACACGATGCGAATGGACGCCCTCGGCCTAACGGCCTAGGCGGATTGCCTCAAGCTCGGCCTCTTCGGCGCTGGTCCTTCGCTCATCAAGAATCTTGGTGCCGAAGTAGCTGGCTGCTGGCATGCCCAGCATCACCGCAAACCAAATCCAGGCCTCGTCGTAGTGGAAGCCCAGCCAGGTCAGCAGCAACCACAGCACCGATCCCGATACCAGAGCTAGGGCCGTTGGTACGAATTTGCCATAGTGCTCGGACCTGGGCAGCACAAAGGGTGCAACCAGGGAGAGGATGCCGGCGTAGGCGATGATTACCAGGAACTCCATTAGGCCAAGAACCCAACCCGGCGAGTTTCCTCGGCGCCGATTTCTATGTATGCGACCGAGCCCGCGGGAACCAGGTAGCTGCGGCCTTTACTATCGGTAAGCTCCAAGACACCCGCTGCCAGACCAGACTTCACCTGCTCTGCGATTTCCTTTGCCCCAAGCTCGGTCTCAAAACCAATGTCGCGGCCGTTGTCCCTGATTCCAATTCGGATTTCCATAGTGCTCCTATCGCGCAACTAGGTTACGACACAAAAATTGTCAGCATTGCCAAATAGATTGTTGCCATGGAGTTTTCTGGGCAGCTTTTCTCGGTGGCTGAGCGGCATGCGGTCGCCGAGCCAATCGCCCCTCCGCAACAGTCAACAATCTTTGTCGGTGCCCCGCTAA
>Ga0181571_10004047_pt1 | contig 10985 bp, 14 predicted proteins | sample 101ome_17_FD_132440 | JGI IMG/M metagenome (GOLD analysis project Ga0181571, IMG submission 132440) | Coastal salt marsh microbial communities from the Groves Creek Marsh, Skidaway Island, Georgia - 101407AT metaG (megahit assembly) | ecosystem: Environmental > Aquatic > Marine > Intertidal...
ACCGGCTTCCAAAAGTTATTCGGGATGTAATTCGCCAGCACCATGGCACCACCCTGGTGAAATACTTTTACTTTCAAGCAAAACAAAAATCAAAACAAGCGAACCTACCATACGGAGACTCGGACTTGCAGGAGCCCGATGAATCCACCTATCGGTACGATGGACCGCGCCCGCGTTTTAAAGAGAGTGCAATTATTTTCTTTGCAGACTCCGTGGAAGCGGCGGCTAGGTCCCTTCCTAAAGTCACCCATCACAGCGTGGAGGAACTTCTCGATTCGATCTTTCAGGATCGTCTCGAAGATGGTCAGTTGGACGAATGTCCGCTTACCCTAGAAGAAGTCGCCACCATTAAGAAAAGCTTTCTTAAGACCACATTAAATATGCTTCATTCAAGAATAGAATATCCGGATGAAGAGAAAGATTCACGAAGTCCTTTCCCACACAATGCCACCTGATACAGCAAAGTATTTGGGGCCAGAAATTGAGGTAGCGAACCATTACCACCAGCTTGAATTTGACCCGTCTCTATTGAGAAGTTTTTTTCAAGCAGTTTTTTCCCTGCATCAACATAACTTGTCCGGGGAGTTGTCGATTGTTTTCATGGGGAGAGATTCCCACAACCAGCTGCATGGTAAATATTTGCGGGATTTTAGGCCGACGGATGTGATCACCTTTCCTGCCGATCAGGAAAATGACCTGGCAGGCGAGATTTGTGTGTCTGTAGATCAGGCAATTGAAGAGTCAGAAAGTAGATGCATTTCTTTTTCTGAAGAGCTTGGCCTGTATTTAATCCATGGTTGGTTGCATATTGTAGGTTTTGATGATCTCGAAAATGTAGACCGGGAAATCATGCGATTGGAAGAACAACGAGTTATTGATCACATCAAAAAGCTTTCGCTTTGGCCTGATTTTCGGCTCGCCCCAAATCAGGTTGATTAATATCAGTTTTCTACTGTGACTGCACCAACAAGAAGCTTATCCAGGCGGTTCCGAAATGCCTTTCTTACGGGTCTTTTGGTTTTTCTTCCCTTGGGGACAACCATTTTTGTCATCGATTTTTTACTCGATTTATTTAAAGAACCAGCCCTGAAATTTGCTTACCAAATGGGCCTTCGTGAGGAGAATGCTTTTTTTGGCTTGGAAACTCTTTTAGCAGTGGCTGGTTTAGTCATCGGGGTCATTTTACTTACATCCCTTGGCTACTTTTCTAAATATTTGCTTGGGCGTTTCTTCATTAATCTTACCGAGAAGGTCTTAGATAAACTGCCATTTATCAATACTGTGTACCGATCTGTAAAACAGATTGTCGACACATTTGGTCGTGAAAACCGAGCTGTATTTAAAGAAGTCTGCCTCGTGGAATATCCTCGGAAAGGCTGTTACGCTCTGGGCTTTATAACTGCAGATTCTTCCGAACATGTGTCCAGTAAGATAGGACATGGATCAACCTATGTTTTTGTACCGACAACCCCCAACCCAACCAGTGGGTTTCTGCTTTTGGTTAAAGAAGAAGAAATTCATCGAATTGATGTGTCGGTTGGGGATGGAATGAAAATGTTGATATCCGGGGGAGCAGTGGTTCCTCCGGTTTCCTGAATCTTCAACTTGACCGACTCGGAAGAATTGGCGGGGGTTGTTCTGTCGAGAGAACCTGCAGGAGAGCGTTTTTTACGAATCCATATTTTTGACCAAACTTCTGGGCTGCGAGTGGCATTATTTCCGCGACCTCTTAAGAAAGCAGCAAAGGCACCACCGCCCGATCTCTTTGATGATATTCAATGCCTTTTGCATCAACAGCCTTCCGCCAACTCGATCCCCTTTGTCCGGGACTTTGAAAAAATTCATACTTTTCGTGAGTTAGCGACCCAACCCTCTCTTTTTCTAACAGCAGGGGAGATGGCCCGTTTTTATTTGACGAATGGTTCCCATCTGCTCGACCCAGCCCCCCAATTGAAATTATTGCGTACCTCTCTCGAGGCCTTGGGGCGGGCATCAGTACCTAAAGTTGTTCTGATAAAGCTCTATTTTTGCTTTGCCCGCAACGAGGGGTTGCCTGTTCGGGAATCCTGGTTGGCTGGGTTGCCTGAGGATAGGGGAGAAAGTGCGTTGCTTATTCTGAAACAGCATGTGGATCAGATACGGGTGGAACCTGAAAGGATTAACCAAATTTTGCTAAGCATACAGATGTGGATGAATGCGGAAACCGAGTTGCAGGTATAAGGAGTTCTCATCAGATATTTCTCAACCCTTGCCAAGGCTGCTTTATTTGAATTAAATAGGAGGTTTCAAGTATGGGAGTTTTTAAAAAGATTTCTGAAGTCCACACCCAGGGCAAGGGAACCTATGAGGTTACCAATTTAGTGGAGGAGGGGTTGGCCGAATCAGGGTTTTCGGATGGCCTTGTCAGTGTATTTGTGCAGCACACCAGTTGCAGTCTGGTGATTATGGAAAATGCTGATCCTTCCGCCCGCGTTGATCTGGAGAGGTTTATGGAAGAACTGGTTCCTGAAGATTATCCATATTTTATACATACTCACGAGGGCCCCGATGATATGCCATCCCATGTGAAAATGGCACTAACCCGCACGAGTGAACAGATTCCCTTTGCACGGGGAAGGTTGCAACTTGGTACCTGGCAGGGGCTCTTCTTGTGGGAGCACCGGGCGGCACCCCACAACCGCAGGCTTGTCTTCACTTTGATTGGAGAATGAAAGAGCGTATTCTTGTTGTTTTGGTTGTTTCCATTGGGTTGTTGTGCCAATGGGGATGTGCTCCTGTAGGAAGTGTTATCGAGGAGGGGGATGATCCGGCCTTTGAAAGAGGAAAATCCTACCTTAGGGTGGGGAGAGATGTGGAGGCATTGGATGAGTTTCTTTCGGTCACTAGGCGGGTGACCCAGGCACCCAAGTCTCACCTTGAGGCAGGGCGGCTTTTACTTTCCTTGTCCGACCGAAAAGACCCCGTCGCTGCTATCTACCATTTTCGGAGGTATTTGTTGCTCGAGCCTGATTCGCGGGAATCTCCCATGGTGGAGCAATTGATAGTCTCGGCAGAGCGTGAGATCATAAGAAAATTACCTGGTGAACCCTACAATAATTATTTGGAAAGTATTGAGCTAAAAGATGAAAACGACCGATTGCGTCGAGAAGTTTCAGACCTGAAAGCACGCTTGGGCTCTCCGCTCCTCCCCGCTGTAGGTCTTCCTGAAGACGAGACACCCCAAACCAAATCCTCCCAGCCTGTCCAGGCGGCTCGACCAGCCAATGCGAAACCCGCCATTCCTGCATCCTATGTTGTTCGGGCAGGCGACAGTTTGTACGCAATCAGTAAAAAGGTCTACGGGAATGCTTCCTACATTGATTCCATTTACTTGGCCAACCGGGACACCTTGAAAAGCAAAAACAGCCTAAAGGTTGGACAAACCCTTCGTTTGCCTCCGTCTCGCTGAGGCGATGCACCGCTTCGGTTGAGCATATGCAATGGCGTATTTTGACAACAATTCCACCACTCGTCCAAGCCCTGAGGTTGTTGACGCAGTAGCCAATGCATTGCAAGAGCATTGGGGGAACCCATCTGCTCCTCACCGCTCCGGCACTCGAGTCCGAGTACTGGTTGAAAAAGCGAGGGAAGAAATTGCCCAATCTTTGGGAGTCCTGCCCAAACAGCTGACTTTCAATTCCGGCTCAACCGAATCGAATAATACTGTCCTTTCATGGGCCGCTGCGAACTTGGAGCGGAACTCTTCCAAGATATTGATCTCCAGTATCGAGCATCCAAGTGTATTGGAAGCAGCCAAGTATTATTTTCCTAATAAGGTTGAGCAGATACCCGTCGACCACAATGGCTTGGTTAAATTTGCTGAAGTTGAGAAGTTAATCAATCAATCCCAACCCGTTTTGGTTAGCCTACTTGCCGCTCACAATGAAACCGGAGTAATTCAGCCATGGGAGCAGGTCGCTCGTCTATGCAAGCAGAAAGGAATTTGGTTCCATTGTGATGCAACTCAATGGATAGGAAAAATGGACCACAAGGGATTGAGCCAATGTTCGAGCTTTTGTTTTTCTGCCCATAAATTTGGAGGTCCCAAAGGGGTGGGTGCTTTGGTTGCCTCGGTTCCCATGAGTTTGATCAAAGGAGGCGGGCAGGAAAAGGAGACAAGGGGAGGAACGGAAAATTTTCCTGGAATTGAAGGCATGCGGTCTGCCTGGGTAAAGCATTGCCCCTTCCATCCGTCATCGGCAGATCATCAAAAGTGGAAAATGAAGTTTGAGGACTGCTTGCTGGAGAAGTTGCCTGGATCCATGGTTATTGGTGAAGATGCACCACGGTTGTGGAACACATCCCTTTTATGCCTTCCCGATTTCGATAACTTAAGCTGGGTGAGTAGGCTTGATAAACTTGGACACAAGGTATCCACAGGGTCTGCCTGTTCCACTGCCCGAGAGCAGCCTTCCTCTTTGGCTGGAGCAATCGACTTGGATGAACGACAAAGCCTGAGACTTGTGAGGGTGAGTTCATTCGTTGATCACACAAAACAAGATTGGCTGGACTTGGCAGATGCTTTTCAATGTGCCTTTCACGAGCTCCGGTCCGAGATTGAGTCAACCGGTATAATCTCCTTCTGAATTACTATCCAAAATCGTGCGACTCGTAGGGATTAACCTCGAAAACTTTCGTAACTTAGGTTCGGTACGTTTACAGTTTTCCACCGACCGGATTTTTTTCATAGGCAAAAATGGGCAGGGTAAATCGAACCTGCTCGAAGCAATAGGAATGTGTTCAAACTTACGCTCGTTTCGTGGAGCCACAAGTGAATCGATGGTGAGAGAGGATTGTACGGAGGCATCTCTTTTTGCCCAATTTTTGGATGACCATGGCAATGAGAGAGATGTGCTGGTGAGTTTTGGAAAGAAAGGTGCGAAATCGGTAAGCTTGGATGGAGAACCTGCCAAGAGGTTGAACGACCTATTGGGACAGTTTCCCCTGGTCTGTCTTTCTTCAAGAGATTTTCGTTTGGTGCGCGAAAGCCCGTCTGACCGGCGCAAGTGGATGGACTTGGTTTTATCTTCCACCTCTTCCGAATATTTGTCTGCCTTGCAAAAGTACTACCGTTCAATGAAGGAAAGAAATGCATTGCTCAAAAAACAGGCAGCAGATGCTGAGGTGCTCGCATTTGAGCAACCACTTGCTGCTTCCGCAGAGACACTTTTTCAGATTCGGAAAACACTTTTTCCCGTGTTAGTGGATGCTTTCGAACATTCTTATGCCCGTCTAAGTAACCATTTGGAAACTGCCAGCCTTCGATATTTGCCAGACTCTCAAGCCTCGGATCAAGCAGCCTGGCAGGACTTGTTTGCCCGCGAACGGTCGAGGGATCGCCAAGTCGGGGCAACCCGGAAAGGCCCGCATCGGGATGATTTTGCCCTTTTATTAAATGGCAAGGATGCCAGTCAGTTCGGCTCGGAAGGCCAGCAAAAAGGACTTGTTCTCGCACTGAGGATGGCGGAGTTTTCTTTTCTCAAACAAAAACTGGGCCGGGTTCCTATTCTATTGGCCGATGATTTTTTGGGGGAGCTGGATTCTTCCCGCCGGGCAAATTTTCGTAAACTGCTTCCGCCAAATGCTCAAACCTTTGCTACCGGTACTGAGTTTCCCTCCCAGGAAGATGCCGATATTTGGGAAGCTTTTGAGGTGGATTCTGGAAGATTCTGTCCGTTTGAACCATCGACTAACTTATGAACGAACTTACTTTGATGCATTGGTCCGTTCTGGTTTTGGGGGCGGCAATCATGGGTTTAAGCAAAGGGGGGATTCCCGGGGCAGGCAACCTGACGGTTGCTCTGTATGTGTTAGTTCTTGAGGATGCCTTAGGGCCTGCAGGAGTCGCTTTATCCGTAGGCTTACTCCTGCCGGTTCTTATTTCTGCCGATCTTGTTTCCACCATAGTTTACCGGAAATTTGTGGAGTGGACGCATGTGCGCCGGTTGCTTCCCTATTTTATGGTGGGGGTGGTTGCAGGTTGGTTGACTTTTGATTACTTTCAGGCGGAGGGTAGGGCATATAGCTTAAAGGTTCTCATTGGTGTCATTCTTTTGGGAATGACCCTGCTTCGCTTTGTTTTTCTACAATTGTCGCGAACCCAACAACCTGAAACGTTGGTTGTTCCCCGGTTTTTAGCCCCACTGCTTGGATTAGGTGGGGGGATGGCCACGATGTTAGCCAATGCTGCTGGCCCGATTGCCCAGTTTTACTTACTCGCAATGAGGCTACCCAAGTATGCATTTATCGGGACATCTGCTTGGTTGTTTTTGATCGTCAATGTTTCAAAGGTTCCACTGATGTACGAACTTGATATTTTAAATTTCGAAATCTTTTCGGTCAGTGCCTGGTTATTTCTTCCTGCGATGCTGGGAGCCTTGGTTGCCCCAAAATTGGTGGGCTATATCAGGCAGGATTGGTTCGAGAGAATGATTTGGTTCTTTATCGTAGTGGCAGGACTGCGCATGGTATTTTAGAGGGAGTGAACAAATCATCACGAAAACTTTGGGCTCAACATCTGGCCGGGCAACCAACGAAGAGTAAGTTGGGGGTCGATCCTAAAATGCTTCTTAAAAAAGAGCCATTTAAGGGGAAAATACTGGGAGTCGACCCAAGCCTTCGTGGCACAGGTCTTGCGATTCTTGAATGCGATGGCAGAAACTATAAACTACTTCATTCCGAAACATTGAAGCTCGGTAACAAGGTGTCTTCGATTGCATGTCTTGGTAAAATTCATGAACTGGTGGCTCATTTGATCGACTTGTGGCAGCCGCGTCACCTTTCCTGTGAAGAAACTATTTATGTCCAAAACTTCAAAACCGCTCAAATTATGGGTGCTGCCCGAGGGGCGGCATTGTCAGCAGCGGCAATCCGAGACCTTCCTGTTTTTGAATATGCACCATTGAGGGTGAAACAAGCAGTGGTAGGCTTTGGTCGGGCAAGCAAAGAACAAATGTCGAATACTTTGGCCCAAATGCTGGGACTCCCTCAGGCTCTTCCATTCGACCAGGCGGATGCTCTTGGGCTTGCTCTTTGTCATGCTTTGACCTGGGCACCCTCGTGAGCTTCTCCTTACGCCATCAACCGTAGCTGTTCGAATTGATTTGAGCCAATGAGTCTAGAATGGCATAAGGGTGATTCTAGCTTTCATCCCTAACCATCAACTTTCGCCTTTCGGGCAAGACCCGGTTAAATCTTCGTAACGAATCATGGCAGATACACAGGATAGCTCCGAGGTCATTCATCGTATTGATCTGGAGACCACAGGTGATAGTTCTGTCCGATTTGACGAGCTTGTACGCCTGCTTGAGCATGGGTCTGAAGAAGAACTAAATGCCCATTTGGAAGGGTTTCACCACTCCGACCTGGCGGATGCTTTTGGGTTGCTTGACCGCCCCCTTCGCAAACGTCTGATCGAATCTGTTAAGGAAGGACTCGATCCAGATTTACTTTTTGAACTGGAGGATCACCTCCGCAAGGAGCTTACCGACAGCCTGACTCCTGAGGAAGTTGCTGAGGCGATCACGGAGATGGACTCCGATGAAGCGGTCCAGGTATTAGAGGACATGGAGGAGGAAGAGCGTGCTGAAGTGCTCAGTTCAGTACCCAAAGAAGAGAGAGAGGATATTGAGGTAGGTCTTGCTTTTCCGGAAGATAGTGCGGGTCGAAGAATGCAAACGGATGTGGTTGCAGTCGGCACCAATTGGACCGTTGGGCAGACTATTGACTTTTTACGGGAGGAGAGTGATCTGCCGGAAGAATTTTTAGATTTATTTGTGGTCGATGAAAATGGACATCCCGTGGGAATCATTTCACTTTCTCAAATTTTGCGCTCTCCCCGTAATACATTGATGCGCGAAATTGCGGATGATACTCAGGTTCTCATACCCGCAGAGACCTTGCAGGAAGAAGTGGCACTTCTTTTTGAAAAATATGATCTAACCACTGCTGGAGTCACTGATTCGGGAGGGAAACTGTTGGGGATGATCACCGTCGACGATGTGATGGAAGTAGCCCGGGAAGAATTTGAAGAAGATATTTTACTCCTGGGAGGGGTGGGGGAGGAAACGATCGACGACGGGGTTCTTCAATCATCTGCTAAACGCTTTGCCTGGTTATTTGTAAACTTAATTACCGCGGCATTAGCTTCCCTTGTAATCAGTATGTTTGATGCAACGATCGAGCAAATGGTCGCACTTGCCGTGCTTATGCCCATTGTTGCTTCGATGGGGGGGAATGCGGGCACCCAGACTTTGACAATCACGGTGCGTGCATTAGCGACTAAGGAATTAACATCCTATAATACGATGCGTGCAATTCGAAAAGAATTGCTGGTTGGTGCACTCAACGGTCTGCTCTTTGCCTTTGTTGCCGGCTCGGCCACGGTGTTTATTTTTGGAGATCATGGAGAATCCTCTTATTTGCTTGGTGGAATTATTGCTGGAGCCATGGTCATTAATCTGGTGGTAGCAGGTATGTCAGGGGTTATTCTACCCATTTTGCTTGATCGTGTGGGAATCGATCCAGCAGTGGCATCTGGAGTTTTTGTTACCACTGTGACAGATGTGGTTGGTTTTTTTGCTTTTCTGGGATTGGCTTCCCTGATTTTACTTTGAAGAAAGCTTAGCTTTGTAAAGAAGACCAAATTACTTCTTTGGTTCAAACCCTTCTGGCCAGTTCCACGAAGATCCATTCCAGAAAAGACCATAATCTTTTTTTAACCCATCGATACTTTTTTGATGATAAAAGAAGTAATCATCAGAAAAATTCTTTCTTGTTCCAGTAAAAGTATCCAAAAAAGTCCAAACCGACTTGTTTTCATCCCAATGCATTTGATTAGGATGTTTTTCCAGTGAAGAAATTGCGATCAAGGGGATTTTGATCATTCCGTCCTTGCTTTTCTTGATGGCGAGGAGGTTTAAGTCTATCGCCTTGTCAATTTTGTCTGCATTGAAACGCAAAAGATAATCCAGAGAATACACCCCTATCCCCAGACCTGTGCAAAGTAACAAGGTAATTAAAATGATTAACCGGCGCAGGGTACGGTCGCTCGAATCGCGCATATTACGGAGCTCTTCCATCGCCCGGTGAATTTTGGACACATCTTCCCCGTTGATCCGAAGGGAAGAAATTTCATTCTTGAATTCGGTTTTCCAGGTTTCCGATGGTGTTTCCACCTCAACCAAATTCGAAGACAATGGAGTGCCCTGCTCCAGTTCCTCCTCCGGTTCTTCGTCAATTACCTCACCGTCCTTCATTGGTTCTCCTCCAGAGGTTTTTTCTTGGAGTATGCAAACCTGGCAATTTCCATATCCACAGAGGGTGTTCCCTCTTTCTCATCGGTTACCTGGTGAATGTACTCTGCCAACGAATTTGCAATCAAGGTGGACATGCTGACATCCAGTACATTGGCAAGGTGCTGCATCCGTTTGTAAACCGACTTGGTCACCCGCCCGTTGATTGCTACATAAATATCTTTCCCCTCCGCCATATTATTAGTTTTCTCCTAGTTGTTGAACGGGGAAACCCTTGGGTGCATGCCACTTCGACTGTTTCCAGTTGAGGCTCGATTGGGTCAACTCTTCGAATGCTTTTTTGGGCATGATGATATTGTCATAGAAATTCCTTTTTGCCCCATTTGGTTTTTGCACAAACCAAGCTTGTAGCTTGCGGTCAAAAAGGAGGGGATGCCAGGTTTCACTTAACTGTACGAAAGCATCAGTATGGATGAAGGTTTTATTGGTCATATCAAACTGCTCAACGCCCTGAGCGATCATTTCATCCAGTTTGTCGACCTTGAACCTCATTAGGTAGCTAAGTCCAAATCCGAGAAAACAAAGTCCGATTATGGTAAGACTGATAATGGCAATGGAAAGTCCTTTGATCGTCCGGTCGTTTTTCTCTTTGATCGACTTCATTTCATCCATTAGGTCACGAATTTCGGCAATTTTTTCGCCGTTTAAACGAACAGAGGAAATTTCATCATGAAATTCAGCTTTCCACGATTCCGGGGAAAATTCGACCTCCAGTGAGTTCGACTCGTTGGGGGCAGAGGGTTGCTCACTCATGATTCCCAGATTTTCTAGTCCTTGGACTGCTTTTTCTTTTCGTAAGCAAATCTAGCGATTTCCAACTCAACCGTTTGGTATCCCTTCTCGGAGGTGACCTGATGTAAGTATTCCTTTATGGAACTGGCGATAAAGGAGGAAAGGCTAACATCCAAAGATTTGGACACATCTTGCATTTGATTGTAGACCGACTTTGTCACTCTCGCATTGATAGCGACATAATCTTCATTTTGCGAGGAAATCATGAATTTAAAAGATTAATTTACTTAAAAATAATCAAAATGCTTGTCAAAGAATAAAAACTAAAGAAAATTAAAGACTTTCCTTAATTAAATGTTTTACTTGTGAGCAAAATTTCAAAAAGCGAGAGTTATACAGTCGGATGGTCAGGGAATGACAGTCGCCGGCATGTTTGCTTGAAGACTCCACGAACTCCCCAACCGTTTGATGTGGTTCCAATGATTGGCGGAATAATCGATTTTTTCCCGAGATGTGAAAAAACTTAAAGCATATTTGACTAATTAGTGTATGTAGTTTAAATACAATTATAAACCCGTAATATACTAACTTATGATTAATAGCATCTTCTCCCTTCTTCTGATCCTTTCGGTCTCTTCAACTGGATTTTGGTTTCTCACACAAATTTAACACTTACCGAGCGAGACCCTCCTTCATGCACTACGAAACTCTCACACAAAAACTAAATTCTTCCGCTGATTCGCAACTTTTGCATCTTCACACATTGAATGAAAATAGAAGAACCTTTTATATTCTTTCCACAAGTGAAGAAATATCTTGGCAAAACTTCCTGTCCCATGGATTGGTAGACTCCCATGTACGAAGGTTTATAGAGGTTTCCAAAGATGAATGGGGTGGTTC
>Ga0181571_10004048_pt1 | contig 10984 bp, 11 predicted proteins | sample 101ome_17_FD_132440 | JGI IMG/M metagenome (GOLD analysis project Ga0181571, IMG submission 132440) | Coastal salt marsh microbial communities from the Groves Creek Marsh, Skidaway Island, Georgia - 101407AT metaG (megahit assembly) | ecosystem: Environmental > Aquatic > Marine > Intertidal...
AACTAGGTGTTGATGATGCCAGCTTCGAGCAGATAGCCAGACGGGCTGAAGCAGATCATCTGAGCGCAACCAACCCACGTCCGGCATCTGCTGCAGATTATCTGGGCCTGTTACAGGCAGCCTTTCGGGGCAAACCCTAGAAAATAGCAGAAAAAGCAAGCCGGATAGCCAGCGCTGTCAGGATGATTAGCAATAATCTGTTAAATTGCTCGGCACTGGCAAATTTGGCTAGAAACGACCCTACAGGCATTCCGCAAAGCAATGGTAAAATGGCAAAACAGCTAAAATAGAATAGCTCTGAGGTCATTACCCCCAGCTGTATTAAGCTTGGCAATTGCACCAGACCCATCGAAAAAAAGAAAAAAGAAATCGTCGCAATAAAGGCGTTACGTTCCAGCTTCATCAAACTGAGATAGGAGATAGATACAGGCGCAGAAATACCTGTTGCTCCCTGCAACATGCCAGCAATAATTCCCACTGGCACAGCACTGGCAAAACCTGCAGATAAAGATAATTGCAATTGCGGCTTTGCCATTCGCCAACCCACAAACACCAGCATTAAGCCAGAGATGGTCATCATCAGCCAGTTCTGGCTCACAGATACAAGCACGAATGAGCCCATGCCAGCCCCCAATGCACCCGCCAGCCCGAACTTCCATAATAATGGCCAGCTTGCTATATGCCTTCTGGTCTGGAAAAACTGCACGATATTGGTGACAATATTTGGGATCACAAAGCTGGCAACCGCAAATTGCGCATCAAACAGCATTGCCATGACAGGCACAGACACAAAGGGCGCACCAACCCCTGTTGCCCCTTTTAAAAGCCCGCCAATAAAAAATGCAAGGCTGATATAGAATATCGCTTCGGGTTCCATATCTAGACAGGCTTTCCTGCAAGCCTGCTTAAAATTGCATCTGCATCTTTATCAGCACCAATCCATGCAACAAACTGATCAGGACGCACAATAAAAAAATCCGCTTCATAGGCTGAAATTGCATCCTCGCCAAGCAGGCCGATGATGGTCAGCGGAATATTTTTTGCCTGTGCGGCCTGCTTAAACGCATGTACAATCTGGGACTGGCTGTTATCTGTAAACAAGGTGAAGCCATCTTGGGCAAGATGCTGATAGCTCATCTGCCCATCTGTCAGCAATTGTGGCGGCATATGATGTCCAATTCTAAGCTTCATCATATGGTTGCCACGCGCCGAAGGGGCGGCATTATCCATCGGTGCCAGAACAGATGAACCTTCATAATGTGGCTCATAGGCAAACACTTCTGATGCTCCCTGATTTCGTCCATTCCAAGCATGGCGAAATGCAGCTTCATCTTTTTCAGGATAATATGAGGCAAGAAAATCCTTATCTTCACGGATAAAATTCTCAATAAAATCAGAGGCTGTAGAAGCAAAAACAGGACGTCTTTCTTCATCATAGGATGCAAGCAACCCCTCGCCTGCCCAGCCTTCAATATGGCCTGCCAGCTTCCAGCCAAGATTACGCGCATCTTCAAAGCCGATATTAATGCCATAGCCGCCATAGGGCGGGTGGCTATGGGCGGCATCGCCTGCGATCAATACCCTGCCATTACGATAACAATCAGCATGGGCAAAGCGCAAATTCCAAAAGCCCACATAGCTTAGGCTCAGGTCAAAATCTGAACCAACTGCCTGATATAAAAGCCTGTGAAAATCATAATTATCTTTTGTTGTGCCCTCAGGAACAGGTGCGTGGAAAAACCATCTGCTTCCGAAATCCACCCTGCCAAGAAATTGCCAGTACCCCTCTAATTCTGGGGTAAGCGCATTATAAAATGACCGTTCGGGCAATTTCGATAAAAGCTGATGAAGCGCTTCTGAATCAAAGACCAGCAACACCATTTTGCGGTCATGGTCAGATTGCGTCTGGGTAATGCCTGCCGCTTCCCTGATAACAGAATGACTGCCGTCACACCCTACCAGCCATCTGCCCTGAAGCGTTATTTGCCGGTCTGTCTGTTTATCGCTGGCGCTGACACAAACATGGTCATCATGCTGGGTAAGGCCGTCTGCACTATATCCATAAAATAGCGTTACAGCCTCTAGGCTGGCAGCGCGCTTGCGCAATACAGCTTCAGTTTCATATTGCGGCAGACGTTCGACATCTGTGTTGTAAAATGGGCGTACCTGCTCGCGTGGCAGCCATTCATAATAATACTCCCCTAGCAAGGTACGATAGCAATTATAGCCGCCATTTGCGAGGTGACGTGGCGTGATGCGGGCGGCACGCAATTCATCTTCACAGTGCCAGACCTGAAAATGTTCAACTGTTCTCTGGGTCAGATTCTGGCCTTTTGGAACAGGCTGGGGGGTGTGATATTGTTCAATCACAGCAACCGTTATTCCGCGTTGCCCAAGATCGATGGCAAGTCCCATACCAACAGGGCCGCCCCCCACAATGATTACTTCATAGCTGTTTTCAACCATCACCAGTCCTACCAATCTTTATGTCACCAGCGTCATGTGACCTAGCCAGCTTAGACCAACTTTCACAGGGCGGCAATTTCTCAAAGAAGACCAGCTTACGGCGTAATGAAATTTGATAGCTGTTTGATTTATGCTGGCCAGTGATAGCTAAAGTTTTCTATGATAATAGCGATGGGATTATCCTAATCGAACACAGATTGGAAAAGATATGGAACAAATCGGATTTATTGGTCTTGGAAGAATGGGACTGCCAATGGCAACAAATTTGTTAAAGCAAGGCTATCAGCTTGCCTGTTTTGACGTCATAGAAGAACAGCTAAATCTGGCTGTAGAAAATGGAGGGCAAAGATGTAGCTCTGTGGCTGAAGTGGTAGAAAAATCAGACGTGATTATTACCATGCTGCCCAATTCTGAAATCGTCAAAGAGGTGATAGCCGGAGATAGCGATTCTATTCTGGCATCAGCAAAAGCTGGTCAGCTTGTGATGGATATGAGCACCGTCAGCCCTGAAACAACCGATTATGTTGCCGCATCTTGTAGCGATAGGGGTGTTGAATTTGTAGATGCGCCTGTTGGCAGGCTTGCCTCTCATGCTGATAATGGCGAATCGCTGTTCATGGTGGGGGCAAATGATGCTGGATATGCGCGTGTTCTGCCATTGCTGGAAATTATGGGAAGCGACATTTTTCATTGTGGCGGCTATGGCGCAGGCACACGCACCAAGCTGGTAAATAATTTTCTAGCTATCTCTTATTGCCAGATGAATGCAGAAGCGCTGGCACTGGCTGAACGGTTCGGGCTTGGTCTGGATAGCACGCTTGATGTGCTATTTGGCACAACGGCGGTAAATGGCCAGATGAAAATTGCCTGGCCTGCAAAAGTGCTCAATGGTGATACAGCACCCGGCTTTACCATTGATCTCGCCCATAAAGACCTTAGTCTGGTAGTAAATGCGGCAAATACCCAACGTGTTTCCATGCCGATGGCAGCCGCCGCAAGAGAGGCCTTCAGCCTTGCCAGAGCACGCGGCTTTGGTGGCAAAGATTTCTCGGCAATGCTTGATGCACACACAGAACTAAATGGTCTTGATGCCCCAAGATTACAGCCAGATTCAAAATATAAGCCCGGCTAGCAGTAACTTTATGCCTGCCGATGGGACATAACGCCGGACGCAAGCAGCACGCCGACGGCTACCAGACCTACCCCGATGATTTTAGTGACTGTCATTTCTTCACCTAAAAACATCACCCCGCCAATTAATGCAAGCACAGGGGTAAGCGCGCCAAAGGCGGCAGTCTGCGGCGCGCCTATCTTGCTCACCGCAAAGCTAAATAAAAACATGGCTGCAATAGCGATCACAAAGCTTTGCAAAAATATCATCATAGCAATATCCTGCCAGCTGGCTAAAGCAAAGGTGACATTGCCAGTGGCTACCATCACAGGACCTATCAGAATAGCGCCCCAAAATAGCCCGATAACAAGCCCATGTGCCGGGCTTATGCCGCTTTTCTTGTAAATCACCGAATAGATTGACCATAATCCCGAACCAGAAAGGAAAAACAGATATCCTTTCCAAGCCATATCATGCGCACCAAACAGGCTTTGCCAAAGCCCGATCATCAACGCACCAGTTAAGATCAGCACCAGCCCTATTTGCCTCTTTTTATCTGGCCTCTCTCCCGTGATTAAAAAGGCCGCAAGTGCTGTCCAGAATGGCAACATGCCCGGCGCAAGCGCACCTGCATCAGATGCAGGCGCATAAAATAGCCCCTGTGATATAAGATAGGGAAATACCGCACTAGCACCAAACATAATGGAAAAACTGCCAAACCAGCCCTGACCATGCGGCCATATTCCCAGCTTTATCATCAAAGGTGTCATCACTAGCGCAGCCGGCAGCAGGCGCAGGATCAGCACTTCTTCAACGCTAAATACTCCGCTAACCGCAAATCTAGTTCCAATCAGAAATGAGGCCCAGATTGACACGGTAATCAGAGCTGTTGTGACGCCTAGCATTCTTGCTTGCGATGAAGGAATCATCTGTCTGAATTCCGATTTTGTGCGCATCCAGACAGCCCAGACAGCAAAGATATTTTGAAATACATTCCGGTTACACACCTAGATATTGTGATATTAGCTGGGGGTCAGATAATAGCTGGTCTGATACCCCGTGCCAGACCACCCGCCCCTTATCAAGAACATAATGATGGTCAGCCAGCCGCGCAACTGCCTTTACATTTTTATCAATGATCAAAATTGACTGCCCTTCAGCTTTTAGTCGAGCAATACAATTCCATATCTGTTCGCGGATAAGCGGTGCTAGCCCCTCAGTAGCTTCATCCAGAATAAGCAATTTCGGATTGGTCATCAATGCCCGCCCGATAGCCAGCATTTGCTGCTCGCCACAAGAAAGATGACTGCCAGCATGATGACGACGATCTGCAAGTCTTGGAAATAATGCCAATACCCCTTCATAATCCCAATGGGTGCGCTGTTCAGGATGAGGTGGCTGGTAGAATGTAGTTAGATTTTCTGCCACACTCAGCTGTGAGAATATCTGTCGCCCCTCAGGCACAAGCCCGATACCAGCGCGTGCTATCTCAAAAGGTGTTTTATCTGGCTGATGCTCGCCAAAACGGATGATACGACCCGAAGCAAGCGGTAATTGACCCATAATGGTCCGAACGGTAGTAGATTTGCCCATTCCGTTCCGCCCCATTAGCGAAACCACACTGCCTGTCTCAATCGATAGCGATACCCCGAACAGTACCTGCCCTGCGCCATAGCCTGCTTCAACATCTTCAAGTTGCAACATCATCAGCTATCCTCGCCTAGATATGCTGTTTTCACCTCTTGATTCTGGCTAATTTCATCTGGTGTGCCAACTGCAATGATGCGCCCCTCTACCAGAACCGAGATTCGGTCGGCAAGCCTGAACACAGCATCCATATCATGTTCGATGAGCAAAATCGCCATCTTGGAGCGAAGCTGGTCGATAATCTGTGTCATTTGCTGGCTTTCTTCCATGCCGGCCCCTGCCATAGGCTCGTCTAGCAAAAGCAATGAAGGCGAGACCGCCAGCGCTAACGCAAGCTCGAGCATACGCCGTTCACCATGTGCAAGTGCGCGTGTTTGCTGATGCGCACGTGCCAGCAAGCCTACTCTGTTCAGAATTATTTCTGCACCTTCACGCAAGCTTGCATCTTCAAAGGCTGGCTGAATGAAATTAAAGCTATTACGCTGTCGTGCCTGTTCGGCAATGATGGCATTTTCAAATACAGTAAAATCCATCAGCACATTGCTGATCTGGAATGAACGGCCAATCCCTTTTCTCACCCGCGCCGGTACAGATAATGACGTAATCTGCTCGCCATTCAAGATCACCGAACCTGAATCAGGTACTAGCGCGCCATAAATTTGCTGGATAAGCGTTGTCTTGCCAGCTCCGTTTGGCCCTATCAGCGCATGGATCTCACCAGACATAACACTGAGCGATACGTCTGTGCTAGCCGCAAGTGTGCCAAATGATTTGCTAATCCCATCTAGTTCAAGCACTGGCACTGTCATGGTCTTTCGCCCGAATTAAAAGAGCGGTTAACCCTCGCCATTGCACGCTGTGCCAGCCCCACCAGACCGCCGCGCCCGAACAATACTACCAGCACCAGTAATGGCCCAAATATAATCATCCAATTTTCAGCATAAGCTGGCCAGATCACCTCAAGTAGTAGCGGCAAAAATTCTTCTAGCAGTAAAAATGCAATCGCACCTAGTACCGGACCAACCAATGTGCCAAGCCCCCCTAGAATGATAATAATCATCAGCTCTCCAGAACGTGTCCAGTGCATAATGTCAGGCGATACATATTCCTGCCAGTTGGCAAATAGCGTGCCTGCCACACCGCAGATCATCGCTGAAATTAGATAGCTGGCAAGCTTGTAATGAAGCGGCACAAGCCCCATCGCTTCAATGCGTGTCTCGTTGCTTTTTATTGCCTGCAAGGTCACTCCGAAACGTGAACGGACAATCACCATCATCATCAGCCCGACACATACAAACACGACCCAAATCAGAAAATAAAGACGCAATGGCTCATACAGATCGATAAAACCAAACTCTGCCCTGTCAATACTCATCCCGTCATCACCGCCAAATCCCTCAAGCGAGACAAATAGAAAAAATAGCATCTGGGCAAATCCAAGTGTGATCATGATAAAATAGATGCCGCTTGTCCGAAGTGCCAGAATGCCTATCACAAGCCCGATAGCCGAGCATGCGCTCAGGCTGAACAGAATATGAAGCCAGCCATTCATCAGCCCATAATGCTGGCTGATCCCCACACAATACGCGCCAATCCCGATAAAGGCCGCATGGCCAAATGATACCATGCCGCCATAACCTAGCACCAGATTAAGCCCGATGGCAGCGATTGAAAGAAGCATGATCCGCATCGCCAGATCATTCCAGAAAGGCAAATCTGCAAGATGGGTAAAAAGCGGAAACAGGCCAAAGCCTGCAATCAACACCCACAAAATTTTATGTGCGCGGATACCAGATAGCACGATCATCAAAAATGTTGAAATCGCTGTGTTCATCCTCTGCCCTTTGCCGGAAACAGCCCTGTAGGCCTGAAAATCAAAATCACTGCCATCAGAATATAGACCAGCATAGATGCGAGTGCTGGCCCTGCACCATCTGCGGTAGCCTGATCAAAAAACAGCCTGAGCAGGGATGGCAGAAACACCCGACCCACCGTATCAACCAGCCCTACAATAATGGCCGCGATAAAGGCACCACGAACAGACCCAATACCGCCAATAATAATCACCACCAGCGATAAAATTAACAAAGGCTCGCCCATGCCTGACTGAACCGCTGTCAAAGGCCCGATCATCATGCCTGCAACGCCTGCAAGACATGCACCTGCCGCAAAAATCAGCCTGAAAAGCATCTTGATATTAACCCCAAGCGCAGCCGCCATCTCAGGGTTTTCTGCACCAGCGCGCAGCATTGCACCTGTGCGGGTGCGTGATACAAATAGCCCGATAGCCAGCGCACAGCACAACCCGACAACAATCACCCATAGCCTGAAGGCTGGATATGGCACATCTGGCAGAATTTCAACAAATCCAGATAATGAAGGCGGCAGGTCGGAAAATAGCGCAGCCGGGCCAAAACCTATTCTGATAGCTTCATTAAAAAACAGGATAAGCCCAAAGGTTGCCAATACCTGTTCCATATGATCTCGCCGATATAGATGGCGAATAATCAGAATTTCCAGAAGATAGCCTGACGCAAAGGTTACCGGCACTGCCAGCAAAATACCCAAGAAAAACTGGCCTGTTGCGTTGGTAATGGCCGCCGCCGCATAAGCCCCTATCATGACCTGTGCGCCATGTGCCAGAAACACAAAATTCATAACCCCTAAAATAAGGGTTAGCCCTGCGGCAACCAGAAACAGGGTTACGCCAGCCTGAAGGCCATTAAAAATCTGTTCCAGAATTAAGGTAAATGTCATCCATCCAGACCATTAACAATCGTAAAAGCCAGCTTTATTTACCTTATAAACTGGCACATGCACGCGATGAAACAGGACATGAAAACTGCCTAGAATGAGCAATATTGAGCATATGAATCCGCATGATTTTCAAATACGGTTTCAACGATTCTGGCGGTTACGACCCCATCATCATCTTTGACAGTTTCACGAAGATAAATATTTTGAATGGGGAAATGATTGCTGTTCATCTGCAAATTCCCGCGCGTTGTCGGAATATTACCAGCCGCCAATATCTCGCCCATTTTATCAGCATCCTTACTGCCTGCCTTGCCGATCGCATAGTCAATCGCCAGCATCGTATCATAAGCCTGCGCTGCATAATAAGAAGGATAGCCACCATATTTTGCCTTAAAGTCAGCTACAAATTTATTATTGATGGGATTATCAATATCCGCAGACCATGTCTGTGTGCCTAAAATACCTAGCCCTGCATCTTGAAGGGCTGGCAGGGTTACCGCATCGACCGTAAAGACAGAATATAGCTTGCTCACCGAATCCATACCTGCCTGTTTCCACTGCTTGACAAAATTGATGCCCATGCCGCCGGGCTGGAAAATCATGGTAGTTTCAGGCTGGGCGGCACGAAGGGCTGATAATTCGGCTTGAAAATCTGTCTGGCCTAGCTTGGTATAAATCTCGGCAACAACCTCGCCTGTATAATAGCGTTTAAAGCCGGTCAGCATATCTTTGCCTGCCTGATAATTTGGTGCCATCAGATAAACAGATTTCACGCCTGCATCCTGCATATGCTTGCCCATCGCCTCTGGCGTCTGGTCATTCTGCCAGGAAAGCGAAAAGAAATTCTGATGACAATTTTCACCGGCGATCGGTGATGGGCCAGCATTCGAGCTGATCAACAGCTTGCCAGAACGGGTAACCGGCTTATGAATGGCCATTAGCAAATTTGACCAGATTACACCTGCAACAATATCTACCCTGTCGCTTTTTAATAATCTGTTCGCGAGCTGTTTGGCCACATCTGGCTTGCGCTGGTCATCTACGAAAATGACTTCTGCATCCATCCCGCCCAGCTTATTTTCCATATGATCCATTGCCAGCTCAACACCCTGTTTCATCTGCGTGCCAGTAATACCGGCCCCGCCAGAAAGTGTTGTCATATATCCGATTTTAACAGTTTCACCAAATACCGGTGTCGCTGTGATGGCCGCCATTAATGCGCCGATGAAAGCTGATTTCTTCATTTCAGTCTCCTTATGTAGCTATCTTGAAGATAGCGTAAATACTAAGCGAAATTTGTAACACCCCTCATAACATGTCGCCAACAAAATCTGGCATATGCAGCTATGATTTTTTTCAAATTGAGTTGGTTTTTAGCTGAAAAACCATTATCACTATGACGCTCGAATGATGCCAATATAGCATCACCTATCACGACTTTTGCATCTGCCCAGACCTGTTCTTTAGGCCACACCCATTTATAACATGATAGAGTATGAAAGCCATGCCAGATATCCAGCAGATAATAAGCGATATTCAGAAAATGGCCGTAACCTTCTGTCTTGCGCTATCAACCGGACTGATATTTTATAGCCTGTCCATGCCTGCGCCCTATCTGATGGGCAGCCTGTTCGGGGTGTGGGCTGTTGGCGGGGCATTCGCGCCATTGCGTGCTTATCTGGGGGTCGCTAGATGGTTTCACGTGCCTGTGATTATCGGGCTATCCGTGCTGATCGGCGCTACCTTTGATACCCATCTGGTAAGCCAGATACAGCAATGGTGGAAAAGCCTGATTGTGATGATGCTTACTACGCTGATAGTGTGCTGGCTTGGATATACGGTGCTTACCCGCTATCGCGGCTATGACAGGCGGCTGGCCTTTTTCTGCTGTTTGCCGGGCGGTCAGGCAGAAGCGTTGGCACTGGCAAGACAGCTTCTGGGTAAAGATTATGTGGTGGCGCTGTTCCATCTGGTGCGGGTGACGATTGTGTTTGTTTCAACGCCTCTGCTTTTGGCAACCTTTCAGGGAAGCGATGCGGTGGCACAGTCAAATCTGACATTGACTGCGATGCCAAGCGTATTTGCGCTGTCATTCCATGATATCTTGCTATTTGTAGCCATTGCAGGCGCAGGTCTGGCGATAGCATTAATGTTGCGGCTGCCTCTGCCCTATCTGCTAGGCCCTATGAGCCTGTCGATGATTGTGCATCTGATGGGCTGGGCTCATCTGCCACGTATTCATGAATTTGTGATACTGGCACAGCTGGCAATTGGCGGCGCTATTGGGGCAAGGCTGGCACAGGTTGCCTTTTCAGAAGTGCTGTCCTATCTCAGAGATGCCATATTCAATGCCGTGATGATCATGGGGATTTATATGCTGGCAACATGGCTGATGGCCGTGCTTGGCGAGCATGTCCTGCTGGAAATCTGGCTGGCCTTTGTGCCCGGAGGCCTGTATGAGGTGACGTTGCTGTCGCTGATTTTCGGCTTTGATGTGGCCTTTGTGGCCTTTCACCATACGGTCAGGATTATCCCGCTATTTTTCGCGCTGTCATGGTTTGGCAAACACCTGCCAGACGAGGCGGTGAGGTAGGGGGGATAATACCGCTATTGGTATACTGCGATACGGTGCCCAATTTTGATAATGGTGATACGCTGCGCCTGATCATCGATCTGATAAAGGATGCGATAATTGCCAGTCCGCACACGCCATGTCTGCGTGCCTACCAGCTTTGAGGCTCCGGCAGGGCGCGGGTCTGTTGCCAGACTATCAATCTTTGAAATTATGCGTTCAATATCCGGTGAAGGAATAGGCCTGAAATCTTTGGTTACAGAAGTTTTGAGCTCAACCCTATAGGCCACGTTCTGCCTTTAATGAGCGCACAAAATCAGTATAGCTAACTGTTGGCTCTTCCGCCCTCTTTGCAATATCTGAAATATCTTCTTTATCTTCACTGGCAAGCAGGGCAATGGCTTCATTTACAATTTCAGAAATAGAACGAT
>Ga0181571_10004053_pt1 | contig 10976 bp, 9 predicted proteins | sample 101ome_17_FD_132440 | JGI IMG/M metagenome (GOLD analysis project Ga0181571, IMG submission 132440) | Coastal salt marsh microbial communities from the Groves Creek Marsh, Skidaway Island, Georgia - 101407AT metaG (megahit assembly) | ecosystem: Environmental > Aquatic > Marine > Intertidal zone...
AGCTTCATGAGCTTGACGATGATGACGATTTGGCAGAGCCGGAAGAGGGTTAACAGGTTCCTGTTTCGGTGACACATCCTCAGGATGATCTCGATGACGCGGTTGGTGCGCTGATGCGACAGGCCTGCGCATATTTTGTCATGCCCCGTTACGGCCAGCTGTCACGGGATGATATTGAGACGAAATCCAGCCCAAGCGATCTTGTAACCATTGCTGACCGCGAGGTTGAAGCCTACCTCACGCCTCGGCTTCGTGATTTGATTGATGGTGAGGTGATTGGCGAAGAGGCCTGTGCGAATGACCCGGATATTCGCGGCCGTGCCACAGCACCGATTGCGTGGACTGTTGATCCTGTCGATGGAACCGGAAATTTCGTCAAGGGTGTTGATCGTTTCTGCAGCATGGTGGCGCTTTTGGAAAGAGGCAGTCCGGTTCGTAGCTGGATTTATGTTCCGCTTCAGGACCGGCTCTATGCGGCAGCGGCAGGCAGGGGCGCCTTTGTGATCGACAGTGATGGTTACCGGCGCCAGCTGAACCTGACACCACGGAACTGGCATCCAGACGAAATGACAGGGGGTGCCAACATTCAGGGAACTATACAGCCGCGCCGCGACATTCTGCGTGCTCGGCTTCGTGCTTTGCCTGGCCGCTTGTTTGTCGGCAGTACGGGCATCATGGGTGTGGAAATTGCCAGCGGCAGGCTGCAATTCCTGCTGTATTCCTCCTGCACACCCTGGGATCATGCGCCGGTTGACCTGTTGTGCCGTGAGGCTGGTGCGCATGCTGCCATGATCGATGATGACGCGGTTTTCAACGCAAAATATCAGCGGGGCTTCATGGTTGCGCCGGATCGGCAATCGTGGGAATTGCTTCGGGATCGGGTCTGGTTCTGAACCGGCCCTATGGAACCTGCTTTGCGTCCTGCCAGTGCGCCTCCATCTCCTCAAGAGATGTTTCGCCCATGCTTTTTCCATTTTTTTCAACCATCTGCTCAATATACCTGAATCTTTTTTCGAACTTGGCATTGCAGGCCATCAGCGCTGTTTCAGGACTGATTCCTGCCTGCCGCGCCAGATTGACAGCGACAAACAGGACATCGCCAACCTCGTCCTCTAGCTTGGCCAAATCCACCTCTGGGCGTGCAAGCTCGTCACGAAGTTCATTTGTCTCCTCATGGAGCTTGTCGATCACCGGCGCAATGTCTGGCCAATCGAATCCAACCCGTGCAGCACGCTTCTGAAGCTTCAATGCTCTGAGCATTGGCGGCAGCCCGGCGGCAACATCATCAAGCACGCCTGCGTGTCCACGGCGTGCCCGTTCGGCAGCTTTGATATCTTCCCAGCGGCGGCTCTGCTGAGCCGCTTCTGGGCGTGTCTCATCACCAAAAACATGCGGGTGACGATCAATCATCTTTTCGCAGATACCACGCGCCACATCGGCAAGCGTGAACAGCCCAGCCTCTTCGGCGATGCGGGAATGAAAGACCACCTGCAACAGCAGATCACCAAGTTCATCACGAATGTCATCAACATCATTGCGTTGAATGGCGTCTGCGACTTCATAGGCCTCTTCGATCGTGTAAGGCGCAATGGTTGAAAAATCCTGTTCCACATCCCAGGGGCATCCTGTCTTGGGATCACGAAGCCGCCGCATGATATCAATGATCCGGTCGAGTTGATGGAGCATTTCAGGTGAGGAAACTGGTGGCTGATTGGCTGCCATTGGTGCAAAACCCTGCTTGTGAAGATGCGATATTCTGGCCTGTTTGGCGAGGTCCGGCAATCATCCTCGCGCATATCGCGTCATCCCCTTGCGCGAAATGTTTTTTCTCAGCATTATCATCGCCGTCATCCCATGAAAGGATCCCGACATGATCGAAGCATCTGGACAGACACCGGTGAAACGCTCCGGGGTTCTGGCACGTTTGCGGTCCTGGTTCCTGACCGGACTGCTTGTGACAGCGCCGGTTCTCCTGACGGTCTACATCACCTGGGCTGCCATCGAACTGATCGATGGCCAGGTGGCTAGCATCCTGCCCGGATTCAACCAGCTTGTCTTTGCCAATGTGCCGGGAGCCGGGTTGATTATCGGGTTGCTGCTGATCACCGTGATTGGGGCGATTGCAGCCGGGTTCCTTGGCCGGTGGATCATCCGTCTTGGTGAATCAATCCTCAATCGCATGCCCATCGTGCGGTCGATCTATGGGGCCAGCAAACAGATCCTTGAAACTGTCATTTCGACCCAGTCCGATGCGTTTCGCGACGCTGTGCTTGTGGAATATCCACGGCGGGGATTGTGGGTTATCGGGTTTGTGACTGGCAGTACCAGGGGTGAGGTTGCCGCGAATATCGACATCGAAATGGTGAATGTCTTCATTCCGACGACACCAAATCCGACATCCGGGTTTCTGCTGTTCTGTCCGCGTGACGAGATCATCTATCTCGAAATGTCGGTTGAGGATGCTGTGAAACTGGTGGTGTCGGGTGGCATCGTCCATCCGTCAGATGCCGCTGGCGGCAAGCGCAGCGATAAAAACGATGATGCTGCGACGAACAGCAAGGCCAAGAAACGCGCTGCTAAATCGGGGAAGACACCTTCAAAGACAAAGCCGAAAACCGCGTCAACTCGTTCGACCACAGGCCGGACCCAGGCCAAGAAAGCAGCTACGCGTCGCCCTGCCAAGCAGGACTAATATTGGCTAGCCTGATGCAAGAAACCTGACAGCGCTGTCGCGTTCAAACAGACTTAGCAGAAGATCGCATTGGGCCTGATTAACCGGGCGGTTGTCTGGTCCGACCATGTCACGCGCCACAGTGCGCGCCAATGTCAGTAAATCCTGATGCGCTGCCAGATCGGCAAGGGTGAATTCCGGGACGCCGGATTGACGCTGACCAAGAAATTCGCCAGGGCCACGAAGTTCAAGGTCACGCTCGGCAATCACGAAGCCATCATTGGTCTGCCGCATGACGTCCAGCCGTGCCGTCGCCGTCTCCGACAGGGGGGGCTGATATAGCAACAGACAGGATGATGCTGTATCGCTTCTGCCGACGCGCCCGCGAAGCTGGTGAAGCTGGGCCAGCCCGAATCTTTCGGCATGTTCGATGATGATCACGCTGGCTTCCGGTACATCAACCCCAACCTCGACAACAGTTGTTGCCACAAGCAATTGCGCTTCACCGCTTCGGAAACGCTGCATGGCGTGATCACGTTCGCCAGCCTTCATTTTTCCATGGGCAAGGGCGATACTGATTTTGGGCAGGGTGTTCACAAGTGCCGCAAAACGGTCCTCAGCAGCAGCTACATCGATTTTCTCGGACTCTTCGACCAGCGGGCAGATCCAGTAGGCGCGACGTCCTGAAGCCAGAGCCGCCCGAAGGCGCGCCACCACGTCTGCAAGCCTGTCCAGAGGGAGCGCGCGTGTATCGATTGGTAGTCTGCCGGCAGGTTTCTCATCCAACCGCGACTGGTTGAGGTCACCATAGGCGGTCATCGCCAGTGATCTGGGTATCGGCGTCGCCGTCATCACGATGACATCGACTCCCTGGCCCTTCTGTCCAAGCAGAATACGCTGGCGCACGCCAAAGCGGTGCTGTTCATCCACAACGGCAATCCCAAGATCATGATAGCTGACATTCTCGGAAATCAACGCATGCGTGCCGATGACGATCTGCGCTGTGCCATCGGCAAGATCGTTGATCACGCTTTTGCGATCGCCGCCTCGTCCCTGGCCAAGCAGCAAGCGCGCCTCAATGCCTAGCGGTGCCAGAAATTTGTTGATCGTGCTGTGGTGCTGGCGTGCCAGAACTTCGGTTGGGGCAAGAAGCGCTGCCTGCGCGCCTGACTCCACTGCATGAAGCATCGCGAACAGCGCCACCAGTGTTTTGCCTGACCCCACATCCCCCTGCAGCATCCGCAGCATTCTCGGCTCAGATATCTGGTCGGCGCGGATTTCGTCGATGGCACGTTGCTGGGCGCCGGTTAGCGAAAAGGGTAGGCTGTCCAACAGTGCCTTGGTCAATATACCTGTGCCGGCAAAGCAACGCCCCGGCATGGCCTCGGCGGCGGCATGGCGAACAAGCGCAAGGGCCAGTTGGTTGGCGAGAAGTTCATCGAAGGCAAGGCGGCTGCGTGCCTTCGCCTGTGGCAATAGATCATCGCCTGTCTGTGGGTGGTGAACATCGCGCATGGCCGACGCAAAATCTGGCCAGTTCCGTTCCGCCATCAGGGTGTCCGGTATCCATTCCGGTAACTTTGGAACCCGGGTCAGTGCCCCTTCGATGGCACGCCGCAACGGTTTTGGTGTCAAACCCGCGGTCAAAGGGTAGACAGGTTCGATCAGCGGCATCTCGGCCTTGTTGTCTGGGTCGACGATATGGTCCGGGTGGGCCATTTGAACGCGACCCTGCCGAATGTCCACACGGCCACTGACAATACGCCTTTCGCCTGCTGGCAGCGCGCGCGCCACATAATCATCGCGGGCATGAAAGAAGATGATATCCAGACTGCCTGTTTCATTTTCGGCCATCACCCGCCACGGTCTGCGCGTTCCAGGCGGCGGGCGGTCATGTTTGACAACCAGAATTTCAAAAGTTGCAATGCTTCCGTCGACAACGTCGCCAAGGGCTGGCCGTGAGCGCCGGTCAATCAGTCCGACCGGAAGATGCCGAAGCAGGTCAATGACATGCGCGCCAATGCGCTTTTCCAGAATTCCAGCCAATTTTGGGCCTACCCCGGGAAGAACCGTGGTGGCGGCAAACATGGAAAATATTTCCGTTGGTCGTTTCGGATGCATGGCTTGTCATTCAGACGCTGGATAGAGCCAGATTACAGGAAAGCGGTCTTATGACAAAACCTCATCACCGTCAGATGGCTGTCTGGCCTGACAAATTGGCAGGAATGAAACCGCCTTGATCCGGGAAAAACCATTGCTTTGTTGACGAACCGCGCCATATTGCCCGGACAGGCCGGGTACGGTCCGAAATAACAGATGTCTGGAACTTGTTTGCAATGACCGAATCCCGCTCCACCAGAATTCGTCGATTGGTCTACCAGTCCAGCTATACGGGCATGAAGGAAACCGATCTTCTTCTCGGGCGCTTTGCGGCTGATCATTTGGCCGGCCTTTCCGATGAGCAGCTTGATCATTACGAGGATCTTCTCGAAGCTGGGGATGGGCAGATTTATCTCTGGGTCAGCGGCGCAGAGACGGTGCCAGCGCGGTATGATACGGCGGTGCTTGGGCTGATTAAAGAATTCAGGAACATTTCATAATTGTCAGATATTATTAATAAAATAGAAACAAAAGGAACGGTTTGGGGCGTGCCTGACGGGGTTAGCATGCTGGCCATGAAAGGCTGGCTTGCCGAGGGGCGGAGGCTTATCTATGTGGCCCGCGACGATGCCCGGATGTTCGCCATGCGTGATGCCATGGCGCGGTTTGGCAAGGCTGGTGGTCTGTATGTCTTTCCGGCGTGGGATTGCCTTCCTTATGACCGGCTGTCACCGCAGAACGCCCTTGTTGGGCAGCGGGTCGAAACATTGGCGCGCCTTGCCGAGGGTGATCACGCCGATCACGGTGGATTGCTTCTCGTGACTACCGTGAATGCGCTGCTGCAACGTGTCCCGACAGCTGAATATTTTGCAGATCGATCGATGATCCTGCGGCCCGGTGATACTGCCGGACCGGCACGGCTTGCTGAATTCCTGTCCGGGCAGGGCTATCTTCGTACCGAAACGGTTCGTGAAACTGGTGAATTCGCGCTTCGTGGCGGAATTCTGGATATTTTTCCGCCTGGTCGAGAGGCCCCGGTGCGGCTTGATTTCTTTGGTGATGAGCTGGAGACAATCCGCGTCTTCGACGCCGCCACACAGCGCGGCGCGACCCCGATAGAACAGCTTGTGCTGCGCCCCGCAGCCGAATTCCAGCTTGATGAAGACGCGGTGGAACGGTTCCGTACAGGATATCGTGCTGCCTTCGGGGCTTTGGCAAGCCGCGATGCGCTGTATGAATCCATATCTGCGGGTCGGATGCATCCAGGCGCTGAACATTGGCTGCCGCTGTTCCATGAATCGCTGGCGCGGGTGACCGATTATTGCCCGCAATGGCAACTTGTTCTCGATCATGAGGCTGATGCGGCCATTGCCGCTCGACTGACACAGATCGGTGATTTCTTTACAGCACGCCAGGATACAGCTGAAGAGGATGGCAGCATGGCCTATCGGCCACTACCTCAGGACAGGCTGTATCTTGATGCTGATGAGCTGGATGCGGTGCTGACATCGGCGGCGCGTTTGATGCCTTATGCCGCGCCGCCAGACGCGCGCGGTGACAGTGTCAATGATGCTGGTGGGCGGGCTGGGATTGTTCTGACCAATTCCCAGACAAGCCAGTCCGTGATGGCAGAAATCGCATCATTCATTGCCGCAGAACGCAAGGCAGAAGGGCGCAGGATAGTCATTGCGGGTGCTGGTGACGGCGCGATGGCGCGGCTTGGCGAGCTGGCGCGCGAACATCTTGGCGTCGAGATTCTCAGTCCTGACAGCGTTGATGACTTGGTGGCTGGCGCCGTTCATCTCATTGAATGGCCACTTGAGTCCGGATTTCAAACAGATCAGCTGGTTGTCATCACCGAAACCGACATCTTTGGGCAGCGCCTGTCGCGACCGCGGGCGCGTCGGGGACGTGGTGAGGACTTCCTGCGTGAGGTCAGTGCGCTTGAAGAGGGGGATCTTGTCGTTCATGCCGAGCATGGCATCGGTCGTTATGAGGGGCTGGTGATCATCGATTCCTCAGGCGGCCCACATGACTGTCTGCAGCTCGTCTATGCTGGTGGAGACAAGCTGTATCTGCCGGTTGAAAATATTGAGATCCTGTCGCGATATGGCAGCGCCGGCACTGATGCGCAGCTCGACCGGCTTGGCGGTGCTGCCTGGCAGGCGCGTGTAGCGCGGATCAAGGGGCGGGTTCGGATCATGGCCGAACAGCTTATCAATATCGCAGCGCAACGCCAGACAGCGCACGCCGAGCCGCTGCAGCCAGAGGCGGGAAGCTATACGGAATTCTGTGCCAGGTTCGGCTTTGTAGAGACTGATGATCAGCTTGGTGCGATCGAAGATGTCGTAGGCGATCTGGCGTCAGGGCGAGCAACAGACAGGTTGATCTGTGGGGATGTAGGCTTTGGCAAGACCGAAGTGGCCCTTCGTGCGGCGTTCATTGCTGCGATGTCAGGCTATCAGGTGGCCCTTGTGGCCCCGACGACGCTTCTGGCGCGCCAGCATGGTCGGCTTTTTGCCGACCGGTTTGCCGGGTTTCCGATAAAAATTGGGGTGTTGTCGCGGATGACATCGACAGTTGAGGCAAAGCAGATCCGGGCCGGTATCGCGTCTGGCGATGTGCAGATTGCCATTGGCACGCATTCGCTGCTGGCAAAAGCCATCAATTTTAACAATCTGGGCCTGCTGATAGTCGATGAAGAGCAACATTTTGGTGTCGGTCAGAAAGAACGACTGAAAGAGCTTCGCGGTGACATCCATGTTCTGACATTATCCGCAACACCGATCCCACGCACGCTGCAGATGGCCCTTTCGGGCGTCCGCGAGATGTCTCTGATCGCTACACCGCCGGTTGACAGGCTGGCAGTGCGGACATTTGTCGGTCCCTGGGACGGGGTTGTGCTTCGCGAGGCAATCAAGCGTGAGATGTTTCGGGGTGGGCAGGTGTTTTGCGTCTGTCCGCGCATTGAGGATCTACAGCGCGTTTATGACCGGCTGACGGTTCTTGTGCCCGATGCACGTATCCTGTCAGCGCATGGACGCATGCCTGCAGCCGAACTCGATGATGTGATGACTCGATTTGCAGACGGTGATGCTGATATTCTCCTGTCGACCAATATCGTCGAGTCCGGGATCGATATCCCGACAGCCAACACCATGATCATCCACCGCGCAGATATGTTCGGTCTGTCACAACTTTATCAGCTTCGCGGGCGGGTCGGCCGCGGACGCCAGCGTGCTTATGCCTATCTGACATCGGACCCGAATCGTCTTCTGACACCACATGCCCGGCGCCGGCTCGAGGTCATGCAGACGCTTGATACGCTTGGCGCCGGATTTACCCTTGCGTCCTATGACATGGATATTCGTGGCGCTGGCAATCTTCTTGGCGACGAGCAATCAGGCCATGTGCGCGAGGTCGGAGTCGAATTGTATCAGGAAATGCTGCGTCAGGCTGTCGAGACAGCACGCGCAGGTGGCGATGCCGACAGTGCGGAGCCGGACTGGACTCCACAGCTGAATCTGGGGCTTGAGGTGCGGATCCCCGAAGACTATGTCACTGACCTGACCGTGAGATTGTCGCTCTATCGACGGATTGCCAATCTTGATATTGCATCCGAAGCCGATGGTCTGATCGCCGAGCTTGTTGACCGGTTCGGGCCGGTGCCGGATTCGGTACGCAATCTGCTGGCAGTCATCGAGCTGAAGCAGCTGTGCCGCCGCGTTGGTGTGGAGCGTATCGACGTTGGCCCGAAAGGCCTGTCACTGGCTTTCCGCAACAATGAATTTTCCAGGCCCGAACAGCTTGTTGCCTGGATCGCCAGTAAGGCTGGCGAAGTTCAGCTTCGTGCCGATCACAAACTTGTCATGCAACGAACAATGCCAGCGGCAGATGGACGGCCGGCCATCTGCAAGCAGATCGTGCAGGAACTGATCGCGCTTGGCGGATAGGTCTATGCCGCCGCTGCCGCGTCGATGGCCGGGACCAGATGCTCGGGAAGGTGGGCGCCGGCAATCGCATATTTGCCGCCAAAGATGAAAAAGGGCACGCCATCAAGTCGCATCCGGTTGCCGGTTGCAAGATGGGTGTCGAGCTGGCGCGCCACTGTGTCATCCGCGGCCATGTCAATCAGGTCCGCACGGCCGAATGCGACGGCGATGCTTTCCAGCTCCTGCGGATCGCTGATGTCGCGTCCCTCAATGAAATAGGCGCTGTAAATTGCCTCTGACAGGTCGGCGCTGTCGGGTCCGGCGGCAATCAGCATGCGGTGTGCGGGTCGGCTGTCAGGCGTCCGTGAAATCGCGTCAAACCGGAAGTTGATGCCACTATCGAGCCCGGCAGCCGCAACACGTCCATAGACAGCCGCTGCAGAATTGCCGAATTTGGCACTTAGATAGGCGTCGCGTTCCATTCCTTCGGGCGGCATTGTCGGGTTCAGCAGGAAGGTGCGCCAGATGTAAGCCGGTCTGATGTCTGGGCGTGTCTCGAAAGCCATATCAAGGCGACGTTTGCCAATATAGCACCAAGGGCAGATAACATCAGCGAATACCTCAACAGTAATGGTTCTGACATCTGTCTGGGCTGAATGGTCCTGCATCTATCTGTTCCCTGTTGCTTTGATCACGCGCATTTGCTTGCCTGCACGACGCGTAATCGATCATATCTAAGCACATACAGCCGTCGCCGTGACGGTGCAAGGATTTGGATGGTGCTGGAATGACACAAGGAGGCAAGATGGAGGATATCGATATTGTCGGGCTGGAGGCGGAGCGTGACGCTCTGTTCGCGGCGGCGCAGACCATCCTGATGGCGGCGCCAGGTGCGGATGGGATACCTGAAATGGGGATAAGCCCGGTGGTCTGGTATGCTGGCGAGATGTTCATTTATCCAAGCCGCCTTTCAGCGCATGTCCGGGCTCTGCTCAAAGCAAAGAGGGCAACGTTTCTTGTGATTGAGGATGAAGACAGAGCGCAGAATATTTGGGCTAGAAAGCGTATAAAGTTCAATTCTGAACTTTCTGAAATAGATAGAAAAAATGATATTTTTGATGTTGTTTGTGATGCGTTTGCATCACGCCATGGACCAACCATGGGACTGATCCGTGACTTTACTGATTTCCATCTTTTGCGGCTTCGTCCAACAGATGGTGTGATGGTTCTTGGCTTTGCCAAGGCGTACCAGCTTGTCGGTCCTGATTTGGCGGTCAAGGCGCATCTTCGGCAGAGCTAGACGGCTGTTTTGGCGCGGTCTCGCGGATGGTGGTGAGGAAATACATCATCAGCGTTGCAAGCACCAGTGCCGCGCCCGCCATCATCGGCATGCTTGGTCGCTCGCCAGTGCCAAGCCACACCCAGAAGGGGGCCAAAACCATTTCCAGCAGCATGAACAGGCTGACAATGGTCGGGCTGGTATGACGCGGCGCCAGGGTCAGCAGACCCCATGAAAGTGGCATCACCACCAACCCCATAAGACAGATCACAACTGCATTGCCGGTGATGATCGCGCCTGCGGGAGCCATGGCAAATCCAACCACCCCAGACAGCATGGCCCCGATACCGGCGGCGGGAAGCACTGGCACATCGGGATGACGGCGCGTGATCACGAAGACGACGGCGATACCAAGCGCCGCAAGACAGCCAAGAAATCCGCCAAGCCAGACATTGCCCTCAGGAGCCTGCAGAGCACCGTCACCATTCATGATCACGGTCAGCACGCCGATCATGCTAAGCGCGATGGCCACCCAGGTACGACGCGTCGTACGTTCCGCAAGAATGAAATAGCCAAGCGCGGCAGCCATCAACGGCGCAGTGGCAAGTGCCGTGACCACGACGGTGATTGATGTTTCCATTGCCGCGAAATTGAATGCCATGGCGTTGACAAGATTTGCCAGAACGATCATCAGCGCTGGTATAGAGGCAAGTCCGCGAAATTGAGTCAGGACACGGCGTCCCTCGAACAACATCCAAAGCCCGCATAACCCGCCTCCGATCAGCACGCCCCGCCAGAAGGTCAATCCCCATTCTTCCAGTCCAGACAGCCGGATCAACAGGGTATCTGGCGTGATCAGCATCGCTCCGGCTAGCGCCATGATGAGTCCCGCCGTAGGGTTTGGCGTCCCGGAAATCAGGCTGTTTTGTGACATGCTGGCGCCGGTCTTTCGTCAGCTAAAGAAGGTCATAAGCGCCGCGCGTGTTTCATCGGG
>Ga0181571_10004055_pt1 | contig 10975 bp, 9 predicted proteins | sample 101ome_17_FD_132440 | JGI IMG/M metagenome (GOLD analysis project Ga0181571, IMG submission 132440) | Coastal salt marsh microbial communities from the Groves Creek Marsh, Skidaway Island, Georgia - 101407AT metaG (megahit assembly) | ecosystem: Environmental > Aquatic > Marine > Intertidal zone...
GAAGACGATGTAACTGTCACCACTCAAACCATCGGCGGATGGGGTTGGGGATGGGGATGGGGCTTCAATCCATGGCTCATGGGCCCTGCAATGAATAACCAAAACATCAATACCACCAATCGTGGTGAACTCATCGTTGATCTATTAGATGCAAACGGAGAGAAACTTATTTGGCAAGGAAAAGGACGAGGCCTGATCACCGATGTGCGGAACCCCCAAAAACGCCAAGGCATAATTGACACCTATGTAAGCGCCATCTTGGCGAAGTTTCCGACGCAAGGAAGTCTAAGACCTGAAAAATAAATACTAAAGAAGCGAGTTGGCGGCGGCTAAGGCGGCGCTGATTCCTTCAGGTAATTTACCCCCAGCGGTAGCAAAAAAGGCTTGACCTCCACCACCACCTTGGATGTGTTTGCCGAGCTCACGCACCATGGCTGAAGCGTCGTAATTGCGTTCAGCAGCCAGGTCTTTATCAATATAAATAGACAACAGCGCTTTGCCTCCGGCTGTCGAGCCAAGGACCAAGAAGAGGTTCTTTGTTTGTGTTCCTAACTCGAAGGAGAGCGTTTTCATTTGGGTGGCGTCGAGAGCCGTTTCAACTGCCGCAAACTGCACACCGTTGATCTCTTGTAAGCTCTTCGCCAATTCGCCTCTGAATTGGGCCAATTTCTCTGCTTTTAACGCCTCGAGTTCTGCACGCAGCGCCTCATTTTCAGTGACTAAATCAGTAACTCCCTTGACCACATCTTGAGCCTTTGGTAAAGCCTGTGCAATCGTTCCAAGTTGTGCCTCAGTCGTTTTAAAATAGGTTCGTACTGCTTCACCAGTAATGGCCTCAATGCGTCGAATACCTGAAGCAACAGCCCCTTCACTCTTGATCTTAAAGTGCCAAATCTCTACCGTATTGTTCACGTGTGTACCACCACACAATTCAATCGAATCACCGAAGCGAATGGTACGAACATTGTCGCCGTATTTCTCGCCAAATAGTGCCATCGCGCCTTCTGCTATGGCCTCAGCCATTGGCACCGTGCGACGCTCTTGAAGTGGGAGCGCGGCTTCGATGCGCTGGTTGACCAGCGCCTCTACTTGCGCGAGTTCTTCGGGTGTTACTTTCGCAAAGTGTGAGAAATCAAAGCGCAAGGCATCGGGTCGAACCGATGAACCGCGCTGCTCTACATGCGCACCTAGCACTTCTCTAAGGGCCTGGTGTAAAAGGTGTGTTGCGGTGTGATTTGAGGTCGTTTCTCTGCGCTTTTCAGCATTGACTTTAGCAGTGAATGTTGCCTTCAAGTCTTTAGGAAGCTGAGTGCTTGTGTGAACGATTTCGTTGTTCTCGCGTTTGGTAGTGCTGATCGCAATGCGCTGTGCCTCACCGTTTGCGGTATATTCAAGTAGGCCGCTATCTCCTATTTGTCCTCCACCCTCTGGATAAAAAGGCGTTTTCGATAGAACCATCTGATAGGCGGTTTTGTCTTTTTGCGTGATCTCACGGTATTTAAGTAACTGGACGCCTTCGCACGAAAGCTGATCGTATCCAACAAAACCTTCATTGGCGGCATCACTGACACTAATCCAGTCGCTTTTGTCTGTGGCCGCATCTGCCTTTGAGCGTTGCTTTTGGGCAGCTAAGGCCGCCTCAAAACCTTTTTGATCGTAGGTGTACCCGCGTTCGCTTAAGATGAGTGCGGTCAAGTCTATCGGGAATCCGAAGGTGTCGTACAATTCGAACGCCTTGTCGCCTGAGATGGTTTTTTCTTTGGTTTCTGTGATCACCTTATCGAGAAGCTTTAAGCCCTGTTCAAGGGTCGCCAAAAACGACTGCTCTTCTTCGCGAATCACTTGAGTGATGAGTTGTTGCTGTGCCTTGAGTTCTGGAAAGGCCTCTCCCATTTGAGTGACTAGGGTCTCGACCAACTGGTGCACAAAAGGCTCAGATTGCTTTAAGAAGGTAAATCCGTAGCGAATCGCACGTCGTAAGATGCGTCGAATGACGTATCCAGCCCCGTTGTTGCTTGGCAGCTGTCCGTCTGCGATGGCAAATGCTACTGCGCGCACGTGATCAACCACCACACGAATCGCGATATCGGTTTCTTCACTCTTCCCGTAAGCGACGCCACTTATAGCCGAGAGCTTCGCGATTAATCCTGAGAAGACATCGGTGTCGTAATTCGAAGTCTTGCCTTGAAGTGCCATGCAAAGACGCTCAAAGCCCATACCGGTATCGACATGTTTTTCAGGAAGCGGTTCTAGCGATCCATCAGCCTTGCGGTTGTATTGCATGAATACCAGATTCCAGACCTCAACTACCTGAGGGTGATCCTTGTTCACCAACTCGGCTCCAGGGGTCGCTTGACGCTCTGCCTCTGTCCGCAGATCAATATGTATTTCTGAACATGGGCCACATGGACCTTGATCGCCCATTTCCCAGAAATTATCCTTTTTATTACCCCTTAGAATCCGGTCTTTGGCAATAAGTGCCGACCAAAAGGCATAGGCCTCTTTGTCGAGGTCAAGTCCGTCATCTGAGCTACCCTCAAAAACAGTGACATACAAGCGGTCTTTGTCAAGTTGGTATACCTCAGTGAGCAGTTCCCACGCCCACGCGATGGCCTCTTTTTTGAAATAATCTCCGAAACTCCAGTTTCCGAGCATTTCGAACAAGGTATGGTGATAGGTGTCTTTTCCGACTTCTTCTAAATCGTTGTGTTTACCGCTGACACGCAAACATTTTTGGGTATCGACCACGCGTCGGGTCTGAGGCGTCGAATTGCCTAGAAAGAACTCTTTAAACTGATTCATTCCCGCATTGGTAAACAAAAGGGTAGGATCGTTTTTCATCACCAGCGGAGCCGAGGCAACAATCTGATGCTGTTTTGATTCGAAGAATTCTAAGAAGGTGGCCCGTATGCGGTTCGCGTTCATGGCAATAACGTATCTTTGAGAAGATTTTGGCCCAAAAATAGTGCAATTTGGAAGACAAGCAGCGCAAGCAAAAGTATTACTACGATCCTGAGACGCTCTCGTACCGAAAGGTGGCTAAAAAGCCGTTCAAAAAACTCGTCCAATTCTTTTTGTTTTTTGTGGCCTCGGCCACGGCGGGCATGTTCTTTTTCTTCTTCTTGAATCAGGCTGGAGTGGTACGTAATACCAATGAAATTGTATTGCAGCGCGAGCTCGACAATTACAAGCGCGACTACCGCGACTTCCAAAACCGATTAGACCGCACCGTTGAGGCTCTTGAAAATTTGCGTCAACGTGATAACGAAGTATACCGTCTGTATTTTGAGATGGATCCGATTGCCGAAGAGCAGTATTACGCCGGGTTCGGAGGGGTCAACCGCTATAAGAAGTACGAAGGTTTCAGCAACTCAGAACTCGTAAAAGAGGTCGCCAAAAACCTCGATGTCATTGAAAAAGCACTAGTGAACCAGTCGCGCTCGCTCGACGATATTTCAGAGATGCTTCCGAAACGCAAAGAATACCTTGAGGCCATTCCAACCATACAGCCGGTGATGAATGAAAACTTGAGACGCATGGCTTCAGGCTATGGATGGCGCAGTGATCCGTTTACCAAGGTGCGCAAGTACCACTATGGAATGGACTATTCGGCCCCTGTAGGGACTCCTATTTTTGCGACCGGAAACGGAATCGTGACACGTGCCGATCAACGTGCATCCGGGCTCGGAAAGCACATCCGCATCGATCACGGATTCGGTTATGTGACCCTATATGGGCATCTATCAAAATACAATGTACGCAGAGGTCAGAAGGTCAAGCGAGGAGATATCATCGGATATGTCGGAAACACAGGGCGTTCACTCGGATCGCACCTGCACTATGAGGTGTTTAAAAACGGTAAACACGTGAACCCTATTGATTTTTATGCGGGTACCCTCTCTGCCGAAGATTACGAAATCTTGCAGCAGCGTGCCGAACTGTACAACCAATCGCTGGATTAATGCAACTCAACCTGCCTGAAAAACGCTACTATAAGATTGGTGAGGTGGCCGAAGCCTTTGGCGTCAACACCTCGCTCATCCGGTTTTGGGAAAAAGAGTTTTCTAGCATCAAACCCAAGAAAAACGCCAAGGGAGACCGTCGCTTCACGCCAGAAGACGTGCAGCAATTCAAGCGTATCTACGAACTGGTAAAAGAGCGCGGATTTACCCTAGAAGGAGCTAAGACTGAATTGTCAAAATCACGAAATTTGTATCATTCTAACGAGGCAATCGTCTCTAGATTAGAGCGTATTAAATCAAAACTCATCGATCTTAAAAACAACCTTAATCGCAATACTCAATGAAAAAAATCTATATCGTACTGGCTATCGTTTTTATCGGCTTACTCTCCATTGTAGGATGGTTCGTAGGGACTAATAACCGTTTTGTAGAAATGAGAGGAAATGCGACCAAGCAATGGGCAAATGTCGAAAGCTCGTACCAACGTCGTTCAGACCTGATCGGCAACTTGGTCAATACGGTTAAAGGAGCCGCAGACTTCGAACGAAATACCTTGACCGAGGTGGTTGAGGCACGAGCAAAAGCCACCAGCACCACCATCGATGCCTCTCAGCTCGACCCAACCCAATTACAAGCGTTTCAAGCCGCTCAAGGGCAGCTTTCATCAGCGCTTTCGCGCCTCTTAGTAACCGTTGAACGTTACCCAGAGCTCAAGGCCAACCAAAACTTTCTAGAACTGCAATCGCAACTAGAGGGCACTGAAAATCGCATCAATGTAGAGCGCAACCGTTACAACAACATTGCAGGAGATTACAACATCGCCATCAAGAAGATTCCGGCGAGCATTGTGGCAAACATGGGAGGTTTTACTGAAGTAGCTTTATTTCAAGCAGAATCCGGAGCAGAAGCAGCCCCAGAGGTAAACTTTAATTTCTAAATGGCTGCAAAACCGTTTTTTACCAAAGAGCAAGAATCCGCCATTATCGGAGCCATTAAGGCATCCGAAAAGAACACCTCAGGAGAGATCAGGGTTCACATTGAACCAAGCACTAAAGGAAAAGATGCTTTAGAGCGTGCCGTAGAGGTGTTTCAAGAACTCGAAATGCATCAGACCGAAGCCCGAAATGGGGTGCTATTCTATCTGGCCTATGACGATCACCGCTTCAGCATTTTCGGCGATCAAGGCATCAACGATAAGGTAGAAGCGAACTTCTGGGACAGCACTAGAGACCTCATCCAAACTGCCTTTCGCAAAGGCGACTTTGGCAAAGGACTCGTGGACGGAATCACCGAAGCTGGACGCGTTTTAAAAACCCATTTTCCGTATCAAGAAGACGATCAGAACGAACTCGATGACAGCATTTCAAAAGGCTAAACACACCTTCATAGCGGTATGCGCTTTGTGCAGTATCACTTTTTCATGGGCACAATTCGACATCCCAGCAGTACCCTCAAAGCAAACCTCGGTTTACGATTACGCCCAAGTACTCGATCGTCAGCAACGCAGTGCCCTTGAGCAAAAATTGGTACGCTATGCTGATTCGACCTCAACACAAATCGTCTTTATCAGCATTGAATCTACCGAAGGCGAAGACATTCAGTTTTTGGGCGCCAACTGGCTCTCTAAATGGGGTATTGGGCAAGCAGGCAAAGACAACGGTATCCTCATTTTGCTAGCACGAGACGATCGACGTATCGGCATCAACACCGGTTACGGGGTTGAAGACCGATTGACCGACGCCCTATCGAAACGCATCATCGAAAACCTCATCTTACCCAGCTTTAAACAAGGGGATTATTACGGTGGGCTCTCCATCGGGGCAGATGCCATCTTTCAAGTACTTCAAGGGGCCTATACTGAAGACCGAAATCTCAGTCGCAGCTCGAAATCAGATCGCGTGGGCGGACTGCTCTTTGTGATCATTGTAATTGTACTCATCATCGCCATTATATCTAGGCGTGGCGGAGGTGGACCTGGCGGAGGAATACATCGCGGACCAGACCTTCTCGATGTGCTCATCTTAAGCTCGATGGGGCGTAGAAGCGGTGGCTTCGGCGGTGGCTCTTTCGGAGGCGGAGGCGGCTTCGGTGGAGGCGGCTTTGGCGGTAGTTTCGGAGGAGGCTTCGGCGGAGGCGGTGGTGCCTCAGGAGGTTGGTAAGTTACTTCTTACGCATAAATACCGTGATCGGTACCCCTTCAAAATCAAACTGATTGCGCAGCTGATTTTCTAAAAAGCGCTTGTACGGATCCTTCACATATTGCGGCAGGTTACAGAAAAAAGCAAACTGCGGATAATGACCCGGAAGCTGTGTACAGAATTTAATCTTCACATACTTTCCTTTAATCGAAGGCGGAGGGCGATTTTCAATAATCGGCAGCATCACATCGTTCAATTTGTGCGTTGGAACCCGTTTAGAGCGGTTCTCATAGACCTGAACGGCCGTTTCAATGGCCTTAAAGATGCGCTGTTTTTCGAGTACAGAAATAAAGATGATAGGCACATCGGTGAAAGGTTCCATGGCCTCTTTGATCTTCTTGGTGTAATCGCGCACACTATTGGTCTCTTTGTCTACCAGATCCCATTTATTGACCAAAATCACAATCCCTTTGTTGTTGCGATGCGCAAGCCAAAAGATATTTTGTACTTGTCCGTCGAACCCTCGTGTAGCATCAAAAATGACCATGCAAACATCAGAATGTTCGATGGCTCTTACCGAGCGCATTACTGAATAAAATTCCAGGTCTTCATGCACCTTCGCCTTACGACGAATCCCGGCCGTGTCAACTAGATTGAATTCAAATCCGTAGCGGTTGTACACCGTATCATTAGTGTCACGGGTAGTCCCTGCAATATCTGTCACAATGTGACGGTCTTCTCCTAAAAGGGCGTTGATAAAGGACGATTTTCCGGCATTCGGACGACCCACCACTGAAAATCGTGGTAGTTCTTTATCCTCTTCTTGTACTTCTTCGGGGAGTACTTCAACTACCGCATCGAGTAAGTCTCCTGTACCCCCTCCGTTGATGCTTGAAACGGTGAAGTAATCTCCTAAGCCTAGCGCATAAAACTCTACGGCCTCGGCCTCACGCATGGCATTATCCACCTTGTTGATGGTCAGAAATACAGGCTTGTTCTGGCGACGCAAGAGCTTGGCTACATCTTCATCCATCGAGGTGACTCCCGATTCGACGTCTACCATGAACACAATCACATCAGCCTCGTCGATCGCTAGTTCTACTTGCCTGTCAATCTCTTTTTCAAAGACGTCTTCTGATCCAATGACGTATCCGCCCGTATCAATGACGGTGAATTCACGACCGTTCCAATCGGCCTTGCCGTAATGGCGATCACGTGTCACCCCACTCACCGCATCTACGATAGCCTCGCGACGTTGAATGAGTCGATTAAAAAAAGTTGATTTACCTACGTTAGGTCGTCCTACTATGGCGACAATTGCTCCCATGATTGCTTAAAAGTGATGGCAAAGGTAGCCGAATTTTGACAACAGCTTGTGTGAGCGCAGGTGATCTGATGAATAAATGTTAGCCTTGGTAACCGAATCTTCGCAGCAAATTGTCGTCACTCCGCCAATTCTTACTGACCTTGACATGCATTTCCAGGTGGATCCTCTTCGCAAAGAATTGCTCTAGGTCTTTACGCGCCTCTGTCCCTACTCGTTTTAAGCCTTTGCCCTGATGCCCGATTAGAATCCCCTTTTGGGTATCGCGTTCTACCAGAATAATAGCACCGATATGAATAATTTTATCGCTTTCTTTGAACGATTCGACCTGAATCTCGACCGCATACGGGATTTCTTTGTCGTAGTTGAGCAATATCTTTTCACGAATCACCTCGCTCACCACAAAGCGCTCGGTCTTATCGGTAAGCTGGTCTTTCGGAAAGTAGGCAGGACCCAGCGGAAGCAATTCTTTCAAACGCTGCATCACTTGAGACACCCCAAACCCTTCTAGGGCAGAAATAGGAAAAATTTCGGCCCGCGGGAGCTGTTCAGACCAATGGGTTACAGCCGCATTTAGACTCTCTTGATCTCCCGTATCGATTTTATTGATCAGCAGCAGCAAGGGGGCCGCCGCTTGTTGGAGTTTTTTAAAGAACTGCGGATCCTTCAGGGTCTTCTCTCCCATCTCGACCATGTAGACCAAGATATCGGCATCGTCAAAAGCCGAACGCACGAAATCCATCATAGACTCTTGCAACTTATAGGCCGGATCGATAATGCCTGGGGTATCCGAGAAGACCATCTGATAGTCTTCTTCGTTGACAAAACCCAAAATACGATGACGCGTGGTCTGGGCCTTAGAAGTAATGATCGAAAGGCGCTCGCCTACTAAGGCATTCATTAGGGTAGACTTGCCCACATTAGGGCTGCCGATGATATTGATAAATCCAGACCGATGTGCACTCATAATTGATTCGAATGGTAGCGTGCAAAATAGTCTTTGGCCGCGCGGTTTACCCGCGGCGCCAATAAAAGAACCGCGATCATATTAGGGATGAGCATCAGCGAGTAGGCCAAATCCATCAAGTTGACCACCAGGTCAACCGAGGCAATAGCTGCTACGATAATGGTGAGGATATAGAAGTAATTAAAGCCTTTCGCGATGCGTGCATTGGTTAGAAACGAAAGGCTTTTCACACCATAATACGAATAGGTCAATATGGTAGATAAGGCGAAAGAGGTCACCGCGATCATCAACAACACATCACCCCATCCGAATAGCGATTTTTTAAAGGCAATGAGGGTCATTAAAATTCCATTGGTTTCTGCCTCAAGGTGTGCTCCGCTGATTAGAATTACCAATGCCGTAAGGGTACATACTACAATGGTATCGATGAAGGGGCCCAGCATAGCTACGAGCCCTTCTTGAACGGGTTCATCGGTCTTTGATTGGCCGTGGTACATGGGTGCCGATCCCAAACCGGCCTCATTCGAGAACATGGCGCGACGTGCGCCCAAAATGATGACGCCCCAAAGTCCACCCGAAATCGCCGTTTCAAAATTAAAGGCCTCCGATAAAATGAGTCCAAACGACGGAAGTATCGCATCGGCATTCATGACCAGCACAACGGCGACGGCGATGAAATAAAATCCGACCATAGGTCCCACAATTTTTGTGGCGACTTGGGCGATTTTTTGAACGCCACCAAAAATAACGGTAGCCGTAATGGCTGCTAAGACCACTCCTATCAAAGCCTTCCACGGAAGCGCCCCACCTAAATCAATGAGATTTTCATTCGGATTGACCACCACCATAAAGGTCTGGGTGAATTGGTTGGCCTGAAAAATCGCGAGGTATCCGATCATCCCCATAAGGGCATAGAATACGGCAAGAGGTGAGCCTAAACGTCCGAGGCCACGGGTCATGTAGTACATGGGGCCTCCTTGCACCACTCCGTTTGAATCTTCGCCTCTAAACATAACCGCTAAAGAACAGCTGTAGTATTTGATGGCCATTCCTAAAACCGCCACCACCCAAATCCAAAAGATCACACCTGGGCCTCCGAGATAAACGGCGATGGCTACTCCTGAAATATTACCCAAGCCTACGGTTGAAGCAATGGCAGCAGACAGGGCCTGAAGATGCGAAACCTCTCCTGTGGCTCCTTCCTTATCGTACTTTCCTCGGGTGATATCTATGGCATGCTTGAAATACCGATAGGGTTTCAGTCTCGAATACAGCGCCAGAAATAATCCACCCCCAAGAAGCAATACAAGCATCGCAGTCTCGGTGTAGGGCAATAAGCCGGCTATCCATTGGTTCCATTGGTTCATAAGGGCGAAGATAGCAAAGTGAAGGGCTTTCACTTGCACAAAGACCTACGATTCGCTAAAATGGAGAGACGCTTTTGTTCTTGGAGATGAGCTTCCAAGTCACTACCTTCTAAACGTTTAAGGCCTCTAATGAAACCACAATTCTTTCGAAAATCGCGCTACAGTCTTTTAGCCCGCCTCTCGTTAATAGGGGCTTTGGTGCTTTTAGGATGTTACCAAAAAGGACCCCAAATAAGCACCACAGCGATTGCGTCGGTTTCAGAAGAAGCCCTTCCGGCCATCATTGATTTCACCTTCGATGTCAAGCCTATATTGTCTGACCGCTGTTTTAAATGCCACGGGCCCGATCAAAATGCGATCGAAGCAGGTTTGAGTTTACATACCGCAGAAGGAGCGTATAAGGCATTAGGGGAGCAGGCGGACCATTTTGCTGTTGTTCCGTTTGAGCCAAATCAGAGCAGCATGGTTGAACGCATCTTCAGTGAAGATCCTGCCATTCAAATGCCTCCACCTGAGTCGGATCTGAGTCTTGATTCGAGAGAAAAAGAAATCCTAAAACGCTGGATCGAACAAGGGGCGATCTATCAAGAACATTGGGCCTTTGAGCCTCCAAAGCCACAGGAAATCCCCGAAGGAATCAAAGACTGGGGAAGCAATGCTATCGATGCCTTTGTCGGTCAAAAGTTGATAGAAAAAGGAATGCTTCCGTCCCCTAAGGCCGATAAGGCCACCCTAATTCGAAGGGTTACTCTAGATCTGACCGGACTCCCTCCAACCCCTGAAGAAATACTTGCTTTTGTAGAGGACGATTCTCCGGAAGCCTATCAGCAAGTGGTCTCACGTCTATTAAATTCAACCGATCACGCCGAGCATATGGCTGCCGAGTGGATGAGCATCTCACGCTATGCTGACACTCACGGTTATCAAGATGATTTTGAACGCATCATGTGGCCGTGGCGCGACTGGGTGATTCACGCCTTTAATGAGAATATGCCCTACGATGAATTTGTGATTAACCAGTTGGCTGGTGACCTCCTACCTGATGCGACTAAAGAACAGATTTTAGCAACCGGCTTTAACCGCAATCATAAAATCACCTACGAGGGCGGAGTGATCCCTGAAGAATACCGTGTAGAATACGTTGAAGACCGCACCAACACTTTTGGTACCGCATTTTTAGGACTCACCATGGAGTGCGCCCGTTGCCACGACCATAA
>Ga0181571_10004056_pt1 | contig 10973 bp, 5 predicted proteins | sample 101ome_17_FD_132440 | JGI IMG/M metagenome (GOLD analysis project Ga0181571, IMG submission 132440) | Coastal salt marsh microbial communities from the Groves Creek Marsh, Skidaway Island, Georgia - 101407AT metaG (megahit assembly) | ecosystem: Environmental > Aquatic > Marine > Intertidal zone...
CCCTCGAGCTGCGAATCCGGCGACACCTGTCGTCCGTGCTCGTCTCTCGACGCCTTGACCGCGACGCGGTCGCGTCGCGTCGCGTCGTCGTCGTCGTTCGCGCTCGTCGCGCGGGGACAGTCTGGAACACCTTCTTGACGAGACATGACTCGTCAAACACCCCACTCCCAGATCAAGACGGTGTCCCACCGATTCGGGGCGAGGATCCTCGCCTCGCCTCGCGCGCGCACGCGTCGCGACTCGACGCGCGATCGACTCGACGACGACGACTAAATTCCTTCACCGACCGCGCGCGCGAGACGCGTCTCCGCGCGTTCGCCGCGACGTCCGCGCCGCGTCGACGCGCACGAGCACCGCGCGCGAGGATGTTCTCCGCAGACCGTTCTTCGCGCGCTCGAGCGCACGCGGGCGCGGGGCGCGACGCGCGATCGATCGCGCGGTGCGTCGCCGCGCGCGAACGGTGGGTGAATACGCGAGACGCCTCGCGAGCGCTCGCGCGGGTGCGCGCGAACCACGACGGTCGCGCGAGCGCGTCTGCGGGCGCGTCCGACGCGACGTCACCCACGGGACGACGCGTTCGCGAAAGTGCACTTTTACGCGGAGCACTTTTTCACGTGCGGGTATTCTCGTATGAGTAATTATGCCTTTTAATAGAGGGTTTAGGGACGTTTTTTTGTTTTATCAAACGTAATCGCCGCGATGCGCATCGGTATCGGATAACGCGGCGAAAGGCGAGGGTCGAGGACGCCGAGGGGTTCGTCCGCGTGATGTGTGCTATGAATAATGGTGTTGTTTTTCAATAGTTTGGATGAAGTATCGTCTACTGCACGCCGCGCAAACCGAGCTTTTCGATGAGTTTGGGGACGACGGTGTCGTCCTCCTTGTCGACGTCGCCGCGGAGATCGGCGAGGGCGACGCCGGACGCGCGGAGGAGCTCGGGCATCTTCGCCGAGTCGTCGTCGCCGGCGAGACGTTGGACTTGGGCGAGCGTGTGCGCGAAAAGCGTGAGGGCGTAGCCTTCGGCTAAGGTGTATCCGGGCTCTTCTCCATCTGGGGTGGCTTTGCGAAGGGCGGAGGCGACGTCGGCGAGCGCGCACGAACCGTCGAGGACGGGACCGGCGATGCACGCGGCGATGTGCTCACCAGCCTTGGGAAGATCGCACATGACGTCTTCGATGTTGTTGAAGAGCGGTTCGAAACCTTCGATCAATTGCGCGCCGGACATGGGACCGTCAGAGGCGGCGAGAGCGCGTACGAGACCGTACGCGGCGTCCCAATCCATGTCGCGTCGCTCAAAGCTCGTCGTCAAGAAGTACTCAATGAAACCGACGATACGCGCGCCACTCCACTTGGCGATCTCCTTAATGGCTTCACTCGCGTCCTTGTCGTCATAGAAGTACTCCGTGATCTTTTTGCGCTCGGCGATGAACGCCTCATCGTCGCCGGCGGACTCCTTTTCTTCAATCGCTGTCTTCGGAGCGGGAACAGCCGACGAGGGCGCCGGTACCGTTCTGTTGGGAGCAGGAACGGTTCTGTTCGGTGCAGGAATTGTGGATCGAGCATCGAAGTCTCTTCCACTTCTCACATCACCGCGACGGTCGCCTCCGAATCCACTTCGAGAATCAGAGCGTTGGAAACTGCCTCGATCGTCTCCGCCGCGTGCGCCGCGGCTCGGCGGACGCTCAAAATCACCACCACCTCTTCGACTATCAGAGCGGGACAGATTGCCGAACGACGTAGATCGTTCCGGTCGAATACCAGCGCGGCGCGTTTGCTCCATCGCTTGTCGCTGCGCGTCGCGGTGAACTTCCTCAATCTTCTTCGGTCCCTCCTGCTTGCGACGCTCGCGCCAGCCCTTGGAGCGCGTATCGATGACGTCTTGCAACATGAATCGATGACGAGATGACAATTCGGCCGATTTGCTCAGATGTGCTATGCGGTTGAAGTAAGCATCCATGTACGCCTTCGCCTTCGGTGTATCAAGCTGAACACCAACAGTCATCATGAGCTTGCACAAGGCTTCGACATCCTCTTCCGTCGGCTCTCTCTTGCCGTCGCCCAAAAGCTTCATGATGCACGTGTGCATGACACCCTCGGCGAGCATGGACTTTTTGAACAATTCACCGATGAATCGAATGTTACCGAGCATACGTCTGCGCGCTTGAAGGATCCTTTCTTCTCTCTTGAGCTGCTTGCGTCGCTCTTCAAGGGCAAGTTCTTCCTCCGTCTTCGGCTTCGGCGGCTCGTCGATTTCGCCCTCTTCGAGCTCCTTCTTCTCTTCAGTCTTTTCTTCGCCTTCCGTTTCTTCTTCCTTCTTCTCATCCTCTTCATCTTCACCCGCTTCGGCCTTCGCGATGGCCTTGTCGCCAGACTCGAACTCTTGCTGGCACTTCTTCAAAAGGACGCGCTTAAATGTAATAGCCTGCTGTCCTTGCTCGGCAGTTGGATCTAAGAATTCTACACCCTCGCTTTCGAAGCGATCAGAAAGTACGCGGCACAATTGGGCGTATAAGGAAGAAAACGTCGGCTCTTGCAGAGCCTTTTCGAACAACTGGCCGATGAGGCCAACCAAGGTTTCAACCTCGGTGATGCCGACATCGATGATCTTTTCAAGAAGCTTCTCAAAGTTGTCAGGCGTGAGCTTGTTGAGAATGGCCTTGAACGCGCGTTGCCGCTTCTGTTCCTCGTCATCGACCACACCGATGACGTACTTCTTATCAGTCTTGTGCAACTTGGGCAACTCGCCCGGAGGAATGCGGTATTGAGACTGGTTGTATCCCCCGCCACCGCGGCGGTCACCTCGTCTGCCGTCCGCGGGAAGTTGACGATGCGCCCACTTATCGTCTCCCTTCTTGTCGTAACCACCACCGCCGCGGTTACCGCCGCGACGTCCACCACTACGTCCTCCACCAAAGGACTGCACACCCGGTGGGCAAATGAAACCGGGAACCGGCCAGTAGTCCGTGTCATCCGGCACGACCCAGTTCAAGGGCTTCGTCTGAGCGAGCGGAGAGTCGCGCATCGCCTTCATTTCATCAAGGGTGTACTTACCATCCGCCGGCTTCGCGGCCAGAGTGAATTCCGTGATCGCGGGCGGCGCAGAGCGCGTTCGCGTCACGGTTTCCGAAGCCGCGTCCGATCCAGCGTCCGAGGTCACATCAGAAGCAATGCTGGACGCAGACTCTGACTTCTTCAAGTCGACCTTTGCGACGGCTTCGGCCAGTTGTTCGACAGCTCTGTGCTTCGGCGGTTCCTGCGGTTCGTCTGGCTTGGGCGGCTGCGGCTTGGGTGCCTCGGGCGCCTTTCGCAAAATATCGGCAGCAGTCGGGGCAGCAGGCTTGACCGGAGCGGGTACGGGCGCCTTCGTTTCCTCGGGCTTGGTGACCTTCGGCGCCGGTGGCTCCGAAGATTTCGGTTCCGGGGCCTTCGGTGCGACCGGCGCAGGCGTCGGCTTCGGCGGGGCGGCGGGCTTCGCCGCCATCGCCGCAAAGTTGACCGGCGCAGGCTTCGCAGGCACTGGGGCCGGCGTCGGCGCCGGAGCCGCAGGCGCCGGAGCCGCAGGCGCCGGTGCAGCGGCAGCCGGTGCAGGGGCGGCAGCAGGCGCGGCGGCCGGCGGAGCTGCTGGAGTCGCCGGCGGAGCCGCCGCTGGAGTTGCTGCCGGAGCCGCCGCTGGAGTTGCTGCCGGAGCCGCCGCTGGAGTCGCCGGAGCGCCAACCTTGACCTCTTGCTTGGTCTTCGGATTGACAATCTTGATCGCTTTGCTCGCAGCCTTCACCGGCGGCGTCGATGGCGACGACGGTGGCTTCATTCCCGGCGGCTTGGCGTACGCGGGCATACCCATCGGTGGCACACCCATCATCATCCCTGGATGAAACGGAGCGCTTCCCGGCATGAACATCTGACCCGGCGGCATGCCCATACCCGGCATGCCCGGCTTGCCGCCCGGCGGCATCATGCCCATCATGGGCGTTCCCATCGGCCGTCCACCTGGCGGCATACCCGGCATGCCCGGCTGTCCACCCGGACCCTTGGCCATGTTCATCGTCCCGAACATGAATTGCTGCGGCGGCACACCCACGCCGGCGCTCGCAATCACCTTCTTCTCCTCTCCATCCTTACCGCCCGCGTTCGCGCGCGGATGCGGCACACCTTGTCCTTTCTGCGGCGGAGGCGTCGACATGACGCACTTCTTCTCTCTTTTCTCTCTTTACGCGAAGCTTCTTCGCGTACGATCGCTGTCCCAGTAGAAAACGCGTCTCACTCGTCAGTCAACCAGTCCCTCGCGTCCACGTCGTCCGACCCGATCCAACCCCGCGCGCGACTTGACACGCCTCACGCGTCTACGCTCGCGCGCACGCGTCCGCACGCGCGTTCGCGTCCTCGTCCGTCCTCGGGCCGCTCGCCGCTCGCCGCCGCGATCTTCCCTCCGAACGTTTCCCCACCCATCGCGCACGTCACCGTCGCCGAACACCGCGCACCGCCGCGCCTTCGACGCGCGCACACAGTTCTCGTCGCCCTCGCGTCGCCCTCGCGTATCGCGTCGTCGCGCGCACCCGTCGTCGTCGCGATCGTTCCGTCTCGGACGACCCGCCGCCGTTCGAGTCCGTCTCGCGTTTTCGGACCGCCTCTGTCGACCTCGCGGTGTCTCCTCGACGGAGAGGGCGCGGGGAAGTCGGACGAGCGGGTTCGGGGTCGCCCTCGCGATCGCCGCACGCGCCGTCGTTCTGAGGACGCGCGCGCGCGCGGTCGCGCGACGGTCGTCGCGAGGAGACCCTAAGCTGGAACCGTTTGTCCGAAACTTCGTCTCTCTGGTCGTCTCGTAGTGTGTAGCATGTCAAAGCCATACAGTTTGAACTTTTGATTTTGCCTCACGTTTCCATAGATTGTGTTGTCAAGAACCCGAACGCGTTTTGAATGTCCGAACATGTACCTCCGTGATAAACGTGGACGAGGCGCGCGCGACGACGACGATGACGACGACGACGACGACGACGACGACGGACGGCACACGCGCTCGCTCGCTCGCGACTGCGACGACGATCGCGATGACGGTCGCCGCACGCGCGCTGATGCCGACGCGACGCGCGATGGCGACGAGAGGCGACGCCAGAGGCGCCGCCGAACGACGTTCGGGCGAGGGACGTCGACTCGCGCGGGCGACGCCGAGAACGGCGCGAACGACGCGAGGACGACTCTCTCGCGCGCGCGGCGCCGAACACCAGTTGGATGAGCTCTACGTCGGCGGCCAGGCGGTTCGACACGCGCGAGAGCTCGAGCTCACGATCGGTGAGTCGACGATTCGTTTGGAGACGGGGCACATCGGTTTGCAGGCGAACGGCGCGGTGTTTGCGTACGAGGGAGAGACGATGCTGTATACGACGGCGTGCGCGTCGAGAGATTGCACGGGGGATGGGTCGTTCGTGCCGTTGACGGTGAACTACGCGGAGCGGTTTTCGGCGGCTGGGAAGACGTCAGGCGGGTACAAGAAGCGCGACGGCGGGCTCCGAGAGAACGAGACGCTCAAGGCGAGATTGGTCGATCGACCGATTCGTCCGATGATGCACAAAGGTTGGGGATACGAGACTCAAGTTTTGCAATGGTTGATGAGCTTTGACGCGGAGCGATCGACGGATGCGTTGGCCATCACCGCGGCTTCGGCGGCGTTGGCGGTGAGCGACATTCCTCTGAAGAAGCCCGTCGTGGGGGTTCGAGTCGGTTTAATGCCCGGTTCTGACGAACCTATCGTGAACCCGACGTCGGCGCAAATGAAAGAATCTCGCTTAGACTTGGTGCTCGCCGGTACCGACGAGGCTGTGCTTATGATTGAAGGTTTCTGTGACTTTTTGACGACGGATGAAATGTTGCGAGCCATCGAGAAGGGTCACGAAGCGGTGTCCAAGGCGTGCAAGGAAATTGAGGCGTGGGCCGCGAGCATCGCTCCGGAAAAGATGATGAACAAACTCATCGTTCAGCCGGAGGGTGTCGAAGAGGCGGTCGAAGCTCTCGTTGGGGAGGATTTGGAAAAGGCCATCATCATTCCCATCAAACAAGAGCGAGGCGCGATGATCGGCGCCGCTCGCGAGCGCGCCGTCGAGGCGCTCAAGGATCAATTCGAGGTACGTCCACCGATTACGTTCATGTGATGTGCTCTTCTTTTTCTCGAACAAGTATCGCGCTCTACCGAATAGTCACCACCGTTTCTCTCGAGAACTTGTTGGTCGTGGCTCAACTGCGAGCGCGTATATAAACGTGAATGCTTCGAACGGGCGGCCAGCCCACCTTGGTGTCGCAGCCGAGTACTTCTGGACGCGCCCTTTGCACGCATTCTAAATCTTGTTTCTTTTTTCGCAAATCGCACGCGGTGACTGACCTGGTTTGTTTTGTACACGCCGTAGGCTGCCGCCGTCATCAACGCGTGCGGCAAGATTGAATCGCGCGCTCTTCGTGACAACATCAGAAACAAGGGTCGCCGTCAAGACGGTCGAACGACGACGATGGTTCGCCCGATCGCATGCGAAGCGGGCATTCTTCCGAGAACGCACGGCAGTTCCCTCTTTACTCGCGGCGAAACGCAAGCCATCGGCGTCGCCACTCTCGGCGGGGCTCAAGACGCCCAGAGACAAGACGACGTCGAAGCGGGCGACGATAAGCGATTCATGTTGCACTATTTCTTCCCGCCCTCATCTGTTGGCGAGACCGGACGAGTCGGCGGCGCGTCTCGACGCGAGATCGGTCACGGTAACTTGGCCGAGCGCGCGTTGGCGCCCGTCATGCCGGGCGAGGAAGACTTTCCGTTCGTGTGCCGACTCGAGAGCACCATCACGGAGAGTAACGGTTCGTCCTCAATGGCGACCGTGTGCGCGGGCACGCTCGCTCTGCTCGACGCTGGTGTTCCCATTAAAAGGTACGTGTTTCTATTCCACCGCGCGCGAGTTAGCGCGCTTCTTTTTTCTTGCAAAGCCAGGTCCTTAAGAACGCTCTCCGTCGCGTCGCTCTCGCGGCGTATGGAGAGAGATCGAGTCATAACTTGGCGACATTTAAACGCGATTCGACGCGTCTTGCGTCGATCCTTCGCCGCCGCGCCAGCGCTCGAAAAGCGAGTTGGGCTGATTCGTCATACTCACCCAAACTGCGATCGAAAGCCGCGTGGATATTCACTGGATTTGTTTTCCTTGTCGTCTCGTCTCTTCGTGTTCGCTTCTGACCGCGTCTCCGTTTTCGTCCATTCGCAGAAAAGTTGCCGGCGTCGCCATGGGTCTCATCTTGGGTTCCGAAGCGGCCGGTGGCGGCGAGAAGCTCGAGCCCATCGTTCTCACCGACATCTTGGGCTCGGAAGACGCGCTCGGCGACATGGACTTCAAGGTCGCCGGCGACGCCGAGGGCATCACGGCGTTCCAAATGGACATCAAGGTCGAGGGCATCACCATCGACGTCATGAAGACGGCGCTCGAAGAGGCGCAAAAGGGCATCGTCCACGTCTTGGGCGAGATGGACAAGTGTAATCCCCCGCCCGCGGGCCAAGCGAGCAAGTACGCGCCGAGGATTCTCTCCATTCCCGTGCCGGAAAAGTTTTTCGGCAAAGTCATCGGAAAAGGTGGCGAAACCATTCGTTCCATCATGGAGAAGACGGGCGCCGAGAACATCGACGTGAACAAGGAGAAAGAGATGGTGTTCGTGAGCGGAGGCGGCGATGCGGATCTCGAAGCTGCCATCGCCATGATCGAGGGCATGATCGTCGAGCCGGAGATTGGTCGCATCTATCGCAACTGCGAAGTCAAAAAGATTGTCGAGTTTGGATGCTTCGTGGAATATTTACCCGGTCTCGAGGGATTGGTGCACATCAGTGAGCTCGACGTCTCGCGCGTCCCGAATGTCGCCGACGTCACGTCTGAAGGCGCCTTGCTCGACGTGAAAGTGATCGAGATCAACAGCAGAGGACAAACGCGTCTCAGTCGAAAGGAGGTGCTCCTCGAGGACAATCCCGAAGCCGCGACGGCCGCGGCCGCGGCGGTCGCCGGCGGCGCCGCCGACAGTGAGGAACGATCGGAACGACGCGGCGGCGGTCGAGGCGGCGGTCGAGGCGGTGGTCGAGGCGGTGGTCGAGGCGGACGTCCGAAGCGCGACAGCGGAGGATTCTAAATTAATTTGCACAATTTATCGATTTACGCGGAGTATTGCTAGTGTAGTACGTAGAGCTAGACTTTTCAACGGCGAGGACCTATTGCGATTGCGAAAGACGAGTCGATTCGCGCGTTCCCTTTCGAAAAACCTTCGCCGGCTTAGCTGGCTTTGCCGGAGACTTCTTCGCCGGCACGGATTTAGCTTTTGATGAAGTTCTTTTCGAAGAAAGCGCTTGCCGCATAACCGACGCCTTTTTTGTAGGAGACTTGCTTCGCACCTTCGCCGCGCGTTTCGCGGGCGCTTTCTTCGGCTTCGGACCTCTCTTGGGAGAGGTCGCTTTGAGCTCCTCCTCTTGATCGTATTCGTCCTCGTCGCCATTCACCATCTCTTCATCGACGTCTTCCTCGTGCTCGTGCTCGTGCTCGTGCTCGTCCTCATCCTCGTCCTCGTCCTCGTCTTCCTCGTCTTCCTCTTCGTCCTCCGGTTCGGGTTCGGACTCCGAGATGGGCTCGGAATAACTCTCCGAATCAGACGCCTCCCCGCGAGACCGCTTCTTCCCCGACAAGGTCTTCTCTTGACTTTTCGGCGAGACTTTCTTCGCAGGCGACGTCGGCTCCGTCCTCGTCGTCCTCGTCGTCTTCGTCGCCGGCGTCTTTACGGAAATCTCCGCCATGTCGATGTGCCTAAACCGAGGTTTACTCTCCTTTTCAACGTGCTCACTTTTCACCTCCGCGTCGTTCGTCGCGTTCTTCGAATCGGTGTCCCCCTCCGCGTCCGCGTCCGCCCTCTTCTTGGCCATTTGCATGCCAATCTTCGTCTTGTTGTTTCGATCCAACGTCCCCAACGCCGCGGCGAGACGCGACCCCGCGCCGGCGGCGGCTCTCGCCGCCCCGCCGCGCTCGGCGATGGATAACGCCGCCTCTTTCGCCCCAGCCTCCATGAGCGGCGTCAATAAATCCGCCGCGTTCGGTGGATAAAAGAGATGAATCGCTTTTTTACGCGCGTGATCCGCGCGAAGCGCGTCCGCCGGCCCGCGCGCTGCGGCGGCGTGGTCGCCCTCGGCGGCGTGGTCGTCCCTCGCCGACATCGTCGCCGACGCGTCCTCGTCCGTCTTCGTCGCCGACGGCGGTGGACGCAGCGCACCGTGCGCCGCCGTGTCTTGGATGTGTTTTCTCGCCTTGTGCGCAAACTTTTCGTAATCCATGTGCCAACGCAATCGAAGCGTCTCCATCATATTTTGCGCCGCGCCGAGGACGCCTCCGGTGCCTCGGGCCTCGTGTTGCTCGATGGTTGTCCCGTACTCGACGTCGTTGCCGTACGGCATGAACGGCGTCACGGCGAGAATATGCGGACGCGCCCCGGGTTCCCACACCGCCGTTCTGTCGTCCACGATGACGGCGAGTTCGGTGGGGAAGTGCGCGCCGCACGTCCGCGCGAGGGATTTTAACTCGTTCGGCGCGACGGATTTCACCCTGTGTTCGAGCTGCGCGGGATCGAAAACGGTGCCGTGTTGATCCAATATTCGACACATCTCTCGAGCGTACTCGATGTTGGCCATCGTGCACACGAACACCTCGGCGCGCTTGGACTGTCGATCCTGTCCGGACAGATACTTGCGCAACTCTTCCCATCCCGGTCGCACGTGCACCAACATCGCCGTGCCGGGATCGGCGGGATTGATCACCGTGAACACGATCATCCCACCCTTGATGTGCGGACTCGGCATGCGAATGACATTTTTAAGTCTCTGCGTGCCGTTTGGGAGGGATTCAATCTCTGGAATCGTCACCGATCGTCGATTATTCAGTGTCACCGCGCCCTCGACGCAATACTGCGCCAACATGGCCCGATCCGTCTGTAACCTCCTGAGCGCCACCTCGCACGCCATTCGCTCCTTCTTCACCTCCTCCACCATCACCGCGGACGCCCGCGGATTGTTGTGATCGAATTTCATCAGACTCACCATGCGCCCGCGCGTCTTCTCGATGCGTCTATCCAGCGCGTGCAACGTCGTCGCCTGCACGAGCGTCTCGTCTAAATCGAGCACCACGACCAACCTGTTGTGTTTCAACAGCGGCATCGCGTACGCGGGCGCCATCTCTTTCGTCTCGAACGCGATGAAACGCGTGACGTCCATCGTCGTCGCCACCTTTACCGCCGCCGTCGACGGTCCCTCGCCTTCGTCTTCGCTCGCGCCTCTCGGCACCGCCACCAAGTGCAACTCGCGCGTCCCGTCCTCCCCCTTCATCTGCACCACCGCCGTCTTATTCTCCTCCAACATCTCCCCGTGTAACGATTGGATCGATTCACGCTCTTCATCGTCGCACGCATCGCTCGGCGCGCACCGAAACGACGGCGCCCCTCCCGAGTCCCGCGAGAGAAAGTGCAACGCCGCGAGCGGATCGCACATCCCCTTCGATTCCCAAAACCCCACGATCGTGAGCTCACCGCCGCGCGCGTCGAGGCGGGCGAGTAACGCCTCGTTCGCCGCTCTCGACGCGCTCGCGCGCGCGTCAACGCGCGGGACGGCGTCGGCGGTGGAATCGAGCGCGTCGGCATCATCGGCGACGATGCGCTCGAGGGCGACGCACGCGAGGCGAAGGTTCGTCTGACGCTCGCGCTTGACGACCGAGGCGCGAAGCACGACGGACATCGATGGCGTCGCGCGCGCGTCGAACGCGTCGCGTCGCGCGGGTCGGACGTCGGCGCGAAGTGACGATTGATGATTTTCACGGTCGTTGGTTGGGAACGCGCGCGCGACCGCGACACAGCGCGACGCGCGCGAGGACGCGCGAGGACGCGCCAGGACGATGGCGACGATGACGATGGCGACGCGCGTCGCGGGCGCGCGC
>Ga0181571_10004061_pt1 | contig 10970 bp, 7 predicted proteins | sample 101ome_17_FD_132440 | JGI IMG/M metagenome (GOLD analysis project Ga0181571, IMG submission 132440) | Coastal salt marsh microbial communities from the Groves Creek Marsh, Skidaway Island, Georgia - 101407AT metaG (megahit assembly) | ecosystem: Environmental > Aquatic > Marine > Intertidal zone...
AAGCCCGCCGCCGCCAAGGCCAAGCCCGCCCCGGCCAAGGACGAGTTTGACTTTTCGGGCTCGGAGGATGACTCGGAGCCCGCGCCCGTCGCCAAGAAGGCTGCGCCCGCCAAAAAGGCTGCGCCGCCCGCCAAGAAGGCTGCCGCAAACAGCGACGATGAGTTCGGCTCGGACGCCGAGAGCGACGTCGAGGCTGTCGCCGACGTGGCTCCCAGGGCGGCTTCCTCCCGCAGGGGCGGCGCCGCGAGGAAGGTTTACAAGGAGGAATCCTCCGACGAGGAATCAGACGAAGACGACTTCGAGGACGACGGCGACGACTCTGACTTTGAGTGAGCGTCGCGCGTCCTGGGAATGGGGAACTGACGACGCGAACGAATTCGCACGTGACGTCGTGCACACTGTACATACGGGGAAACGGGGTCGTAACGACAAAGTGTAATGTCACCATCAAAAAATTCATCGGAGCCTATCGCGTGGACCCCGGGGGAGGCGGAGGGAAGGGGAACCCCGGCGGCGGAAACGGAAACGGCGATCCCGGCGCGCCCGGGAACGGAAACGATCCCCCCCCCGTCGTCGTCTCCTTGATCAGCCTCGCGATCGGGTTGGACCGCTCGAGCTCGTCCACCGCCCTCGCCGCAGCCTTTGCCGCCGCCACGTGATCCTCATCCGGCGCCGTCTGCCGTATCACGCTCGCCTTTCCCCCGCGCGACATGTCGAACCTGCCCGTCTTCCTCCTCGCCCACTCCGCCGCCGCGTCCGCCGCGCATAACCCCGACACGAGCGCCTTCTCCTGGCTCAGTCCTCGAGCGCCGTGAGAGTCGGGACCTTGCCAAACGTAATCCCCCGCGACGAAAAAATTATCCAACCCGCCGACTCTCGTCTTGGGTAACAACGACGCCGTCCCGGGCGCGAACTTGGTCACGCCCCCCTTGAACCGCAGCACCGACGAGTCCACGACCCTCACGTCCCTCGGCACGACACCCGGGACGCACCCCTCGAGCACGTCCCGGAGAGCGACTCGGACCAACTCCGCGTCCGTTAACCCGAGCACGGCGCCCGCGTTGTACATGTCAACCTCGACGACCGCGCGAACGTCGTCCGTCGGGTCCGCCGCGACGTCCGCGTACTCGTCGTGGAGCGCGCACAGGTCGAAGAAGGTCCCGGCGACGTCCTTGGCGTCCTCGTCGCCGCCGAGCGCGAACCCGGCAAAGACGTTGCTCGTATTCGGAAGACTCGTCGGCTTGTCCAGGAACAGTCTCACGGCGATGACGTCCGTGGAGGGCACGTCCTTGATCCCGGCGAGGTCCGGACAACGCGACAGCTCGGGCGAGTTTGCTACGATGCCCCGCGCGGCACCGACGCCGGTGGCCATGACCACGACGTCGGCGTCGTAAATCTCCGACGTCCCGTTGGCCGCCGTCGCGGTGACCCTGTGAACAAAACACGATGTCAGACTCATTGCCCGTACCATACGAAAATAAAAAATAAACGCACCTCGCTCGGGCGCCCGGTTCCCCAAGCTCCACCGTCTGCACCCGCCTGCCCCCGCACAGGACGTCCGAACCCCCCACTCGCGATATCTCGCGCGCCCACGGCAGGAAGATCTCCTCCGCGATGGTCCCTTTGCACCAGCGGACGTCGAAATCGTCCTGATGCGCCAGGACGTAGCCGTACAGCACGTCGAGCGCGGCGGCGGCGCTCAGTTCCTCGGGCGGGGCGAACATCAGCGCGCACAGGATCGGCGCGAGGAACTGCGCGTACAGCGCCTCGCTCGCGCCCAACCGCCCGACGCTCGGATCCCCCAGGAACACGTCTCGCGCGGACCGTCCGTCGTACTCCAGGTACGACTCTTTCGTGGCGTTGTACCTCAGGAGATCGACGGCGAGGGGCAGGGCGCTGATCCTGTCCTCGACGGAGAGGTGCGTGAAGTACGGCGAGGTGTACAGCAGCGTGCCGAACGGCGTGGGCAGTCGCGGCAGGTCTCCGAGCACGGGCGCCTCCACCTCCTTCCCTTTCGGGGAGTAGAACGCGGACGAGGTGTAAGGCGTGAAGGGGGAGATCCCGAGCTCGTCCGCGAGGGCGTCGATGTTGCCGTAGTGCCGCCAGAAGCCCTTGCATCCAGCCTCCACCGCGCGGCCGTTCGCCGTCCTCCAGCCGGCGGACAGCCCGCCGGGGTCCGGGGAGGAGTCCAGGAGCGTGACGTCGAAGCCGTGCTTGAGGAGCTGCCAAGCCGCGCCGAACCCGGCCCACCCGCCTCCGATGACGCAGGCTTTTGGATACGGTCTCGACGACGAGGAAGCCGTCGAGCGCTTCCCCTGGGAGGCGCGGACCCAGGGTTTGGAGGGTCTGGAGGGTCCGGTTCCCCGCGGCGCTCTGACGGGAGATCCCCGTAGGTGCACCCGCGCGGCCGATGGGAGCGCGAGTGGCGTCTGCATCGTCCCAACCGCGCCTCACGAAGTGGGCCGCGAGACGTCACCCGACTCCAAGATTTTGGCGCCGAGTTTTTTCCACTCTGGCTGGGAGACGGATTTTGGTCAACGCTCGCCGTGCGTTTCTCGGTCAGATCCGCGCCGCGCCTCGGAGCGACATGGGCGGTTCGAAGCTGCCCGATGCGACGGCACCCGGCGCCACCGCGCGTCGCCGCAAGTCCAAGCCGCGCTCACGGCCCGCCAGCGCCGCGCGCGTCCCCCTGACGTCCGCGAAGCAGCTCATCTTCGGTCGCAAGATCGGCGAAGGCACCCAAGGCGAGGTCCGCCTGGCGCGGCACGCCACCACCGGCAAGAGATACGTCGTCAAGATCCTGGACCTCGACGATCCCGACGATCCGGACGACCCGTCGACAATATCGTCCAGAGCCGCCGCGAACGACGCGAAGCGGCAGGTGTCGTCCCTGACTGACGAGGAGGCTCGGACGGTCGAGACGGAGGCTGATTGCCTTCGCATGCTCTCGCACCCGAACGTGGTGCGATGTCACGGCACGTTCCGGCTGAACCCGACCGACGACGACCAAACATCGCGCCGACGCTCTCGCCTGTGCATCGTCATGTCGCACTGCGAGGGCGGCGACCTCGCGACCCTCCTCGCCAGGACCAAAGGCCAGCCCCTACCGGAGGATGCCGTCATGCGTTGGCTCGTCCAACTCCTGCTCGCGCTCGACCACGTGCACTCCAAGAACGTCCTCCACAGGGACCTGAAGCCCGCCAACGTCTTCCTCAGCAAGAACCTGCGATGCGTCAAGATCGGCGACTTCGGCATCGCCAAGGCGCTGGAGCGCGAGGACGACCTGGCGGTCACCAGGGTGGGCACCCCACTCTACATGTCCCCCGAGCTTGTCGCCGGTTTACCGTACACGTACGCCTCCGACGTTTGGGCGCTCGGGTGCGTCGCGTACGAACTCGCCAGCGGCGGCAAACGCGCGTTCGACGCGGACTCTCTCCCGCAGTTGATGTGCAAGGTGATGACGTGCGACTACCCGCCCGTCCCGTCGCACTTTTCGAGGCAATTCGAACGCGTCGTCGGGTCGATGCTGGACCCGGACCCTCACGAGAGGCCGACGGCGGCGGCGCTGCTTCGCCACCCGTTCGTGCGCACCCACGCCGAGGCGTGGCTCGCGGAGTCGCGCGGCCCGAGCCCGAGCGGCGGGGGAAGCCCGAGGGAGGCGTGCAACGCGCGGGGGGGTGAAGGAGGGGGGGGTGCGTGCGCCGCCGATGGGGACGCGCGGGGACGGGAAGGGAGGTCTCCGAGCACGGGAAATTCACCTAGGGAGTTCACCGGAAAGGCTCCGCTGGACCGGGCGCTCGTCGAGGACGCCGGCGCGAGAGCCGCCCGGTCCATCGCCGACGTCGTCCGGAAAGTTCGCCGCTCGGAAGCCTCCTCGAAGACGACGAGCGGCGACGCGGTGACGCGCCGCACGAACCCGAACCCGAACCAGGTGACGCGCCGCCCGCCTTCGAGGGTGAACATCGAGCGCGATCGCCTCCGCGCCGTCGAGGCCCGATACGCCGCGCGCCAACGCCACGCGCGGGAGAGCCGCGCCGCCGTGAGAGAAAACGACCCGGCACGAGCGGAGCGCAGGCGCCGAGCCGAGGAGGCGGCGGCGGCGAGGTTGGCGGAGCAGGACGCGCGGCGTATCGCCGCCGCGGAGGAGGCGCTTCTGCGTCGCAGGGGTTTGGTTTACGCGGATGCTCTCGAGAGCGGCGGGGTTAGCGGCGGGACGGACGAGGGTGGGGACGGGGTGGACGGGGACGGGGTGTGTTCGAGGGCGAGGATCGCCGCCGCCGCGTTCGCGCCGAGGCCGCTGTTGGACCGGACGGATCCATCCGAGGCGGCGGCGGGGACTCGGCCGGGGCGATGCGGGAGGCGGGAGGAGGAGGAGCGTCGGGGCGAGGAGGCGGGCGACGGGGAGGAGGATGAACGCGCGGAGGCGCCGTCGGCGGAGGCGACGGCCGAGCTCATGGAGGCTCTGATGGCGGAGGCGCGAGACGACTACGAACAGTCCGAGGCGGAATCGGTGGAGGAGGTTCGGGAGGAGGTTCGGGAGGAGGTTCGGGAGGAGGTTTGGGAGGAGGTTCGGGAGGAGGAAAGAGCGACTGGGCCGCCGGAGAGCGTCTCGGCGCTGGAGCGGGAACTCGAGCTCTGCTTCGCGGACGCGAACGAGAGGCTCAGGGTCCTTCACAGGCTCTGGGAGGCGTCCGGCGGGCGGCGCCGCGGCGTCGGCACCGCGCCCGGCGGCGCCTCTCGACCTCCTCCGGCGCCTCTCGATCGTCCTCCGGAATCGCCGCGACGATCGTCGCCGCCCGCGCCGCCGCGTCGAGTCACCTCCTCGGCGTCGTTCGCGGACTGGCCCGGCCCGCCCGGATTGGACGACGAGCCGCCCGGGCGGCGGCTCGCGGAGCCTCGGGGGGGGAGGGACGCGGAGCTCGAGAGGCACGTGCGCGCCAAACTGCGCTCGTTCATTCGCGCCTCCGTCGAGCTGGAGCGATCCGTCGTCGACGCGATTGACGGTTCCGCGATTGACGCGGCCGTGAACCCCGCGCGAACGTCGGTGTCCTTCTCGGGTTGGGCGACGGGGTGGCCGGGAGTGGCGGATGCGGGGGAGGGTACGTCGGGTTCGTTCGATAGCGACCCGGATTGGCGCGTGGAGAGCCGGGAAGGGGACGACCGGTCCGATTGAGAAAACGCGTCGAGAAACGCCTCTGCGAAAAAACGCGGCCGTTTCTTCTCGAGAAATGAGCTCGGTCATCAGCCGCCGCCGCCGCCACGCGTCCAATTGGGCACTTTGTCTCGTTCTCTTCCGCGCTTCGACACTCTCGGTGACGCGCCTCCGCGGGTATCAGCGCCACTCGGAGTGCGGTCATGGCGACCTTATACGTCCCCGATAGCAAGCGTCGCAAGAAGGGCGGCGAGGAGTCGGCGCTCAACGCCCCGTCCGGCCCCGAGAACCGCGTCAACATCATCGCGCAGCTCGAAGATGCCGAGGGCAACCCCGCGGGCCCGCAGCTGGACCTGCCCCACGACGCGGACCCCAAGCAGCTCGAGGAGGTGCTCAACGCGCTCCTGCAGAACGAGGACAAGGTCCCGTTCGCGTTCTACGCGGCGGACGCGGAGATCACCGGCACCCTGGCCGAGCATCTGCGGAAGCGCGACGCGAGCGTTGAGAGCATCCTGAAGATCGTCTACCAGCCCCAGGCGCTCTTCCGAGTTCGCCCCGTCACGCGCTGCTCCTCCGCCATTCCCGGCCACGCCGAGGCGGTCCTCTCCGTCGCCTTCTCCCCCGACGGCAAACACCTGGCGTCCGGAAGCGGCGACACCACCGTGCGCGTGTGGAACCACGAGACGGAGACCCCGCGGCACACGTGCGCTGGTCACTCCAACTGGGTCCTCTGCATCGCGTGGTCCCCCGACGGTAAGCACGTCGCGAGCGGCGGCATGGACAAGGACGTGCGGCTGTGGGACCCAGAGACTGGGCAGGGCGTGGGCGGGCCCATGCGGGGCCACAAGAAGCACGTCACGGCGTTGGCTTGGGAGCCGGCGCACGTGAGATACCCGCCCGTTCGCGTCGCGTCGGCTTCGGGCGACGGAACCATTCGAGTGTGGAACGTGATACACAAAAACTGCGAGCTGGCGCTCACGGCGCACACCAACTCGGTCACCGCGGTGAAGTGGGGGGGCGAAGGGCTCATCTACAGCGCCTCGAGGGACACGACGGTGATGGTGTGGAACGCGGACACGGGCGCGGTGGTGCGTCAGCTGAGGGGCCACGGGCACTGGGTGAACACCCTGGCGCTCTCGTCCGAGTACGCCGTTCGAACCGGGCCGTACGATCACAAGGCGGAGAAGCCCAAGGACGACGAGACGGCCAAGGCCAAGGCGCTGGAGCGGTACAAGGCGGCGACTGGGGGCAAGGGCGAGCGGATCATCAGCGGATCGGACGACTTCACCATGTTCATGTGGACTCCGGGGACGTCGAAGCAGCCGCTGCAGCGAATGACGGGGCACGTTCAGCTCATAAACCACGTCCTGTTCTCCCCGGACGGGCGGTGGGTGGCGTCCGCGAGTTTCGACAAGGCTGTGAAGCTCTGGGACGGACACAACGGCACGTTCGTCGCCACGATGCGGGGACACGTCGGACCGGTGTATCAGATTGCGTGGTCCGCGGATTCGAGGATGGTGGTCAGCGGCAGCAAGGACTCCACCCTGAAGGTGTGGTCCGTTCGAACCAAGAAGCTGGAGTTGGACCTGCCGGGCCACGCGGACGAGGTGTTCGCGGTGGACTGGTCGCCCATGGGGACAAAGGCGGCGAGCGGGGGAAAGGACAAGATGCTTCGGCTCTGGCGTCACTAACTCTTAGCTAAGATTGACAAAGTTGGAATTTGAGCGCCCTCTTAAAAAAATCGTCAAAGAATCGCGTCGCCGCCCCTCTCGCCGTCAACCGATGCTCGCGCCCAGGTACGCCTCCCCGCCCGTCTCGTGCGCCACCGTCGTCCTCCACATCTCCCTATCGTACCGCTCGTCGAACGGCGTCGCGGTGTGTATCGTTCGCAGGTTATCCCACACGACCAGATCCCCCTCCGTCCACGAATGTCGATACGTAAACTCCGAACCCGTGGCAAACGGCAGCAGCTCGTCGTACATCAGCGCGCGAACCGACACGTCCTCGTCCCCGAACAGGTCGTACCTGTCCAGGTCCTCCGTGGACACGTCGTCTTTTTCGTCCATCACCGCGCACACCGCGCTGCTGAACCCGTACAGGGATTCAGTCCCGGTTGCCTCGTCGACGCGAATGATTCGCTGCGCCACCGGCGGGTGCGCCGCCCTCTGCGCCGGGGTGAGCAGCGGGTACGTGGGCGTCCGTCTGTTCACCTTGGCGTTGTGGTGGGCGTAGGAGCACACCGCGCGTAACTTGCGCAGCTCCTCGCGACGGTTCGTATCCAAGGCGTTACACGCGGCGGTCATGTCCGCGAACGCGGTGTCGCCCCCCGCGCCTTTCGGCGGCGACTTGACGCAGTAGAGCAAACTCGCGAACGGGGGCGGATCCCGGAACGCCTGGTCCGTGTGCCACACGGGCGATCTCAGCTCCGGATCGTACCGCAGCGTGGGTGCGCCGGTGGTGTCGTCGGTGGGCAAGGGCGGGGCGCGGCTGAACATGGCGCGCAGCGCCCCGCGTTCGTCCCTGACGTTGCCGATCACCTGAACCTCCGGAACGTTCGGGATGAGGTACTCGGGCGCGACGCCGGGGTTCTTCTCCACGACGTCCCCCACCGCGTACGACAGCTCGACGAGGGTGTCGGGGGAGATGCCCGCGAGGTTTGGGACGATGACGAGCCCGGATCCGCGCTCGAGCGCCTCGCGGAGGACCGCCCTGCGCTCGGCGTGCGGTAACGAGAGGAGCGCCGGGCCGTCCACGACGCGGCCGAAGTCCGAGTCGGGCACCGGGGCGACGAGGGACGCGGCGGCGGCGGTGGACCGGACCGATATCGGCGATGCGCGGGTCGTGACGCGGCGGTGACGCGCGCGCGTGGGCGGTGGGAGAGGGGCGACCGCCGCCGCGGAAGGGGCGACCGCCGCCATCGCGCCCCGTGACCCTCCGTCGCGCGCGACGCGTTTTTGATCCCTTCCGCGCAGCCTCCCTCGTCCAAGAGACTCGCGTCGGAACGTAATCTCCGCCGACGACGCAGTCGATGATACGCGTTTTAATAGACTACAAAGTCACGCAAAGCCCGGGGGCGTCGACATCCCCGCCTCGTTCGTCCGCCCGTCCGCCCCTTCAATCCGAGACCCCTTCCCCTCTCCTCCCTCCGCGTCGCCGCGCCGTCCTTCCTTAGTACGCCGTCACTCCTTATCAGTAGCACTAGTGCTACTCTCAAACCCATCCGCGAAGTCCTGCACGACTTGTTTCATGCCGTCGATCCGCGGGATGAGTCTGGGTACCTCCATCGCGTACTTACCGTACACGTCCGCGCCGTGCATCTCCGAGAGGTAGTCCTCCTCCTTGGCCGCCTTGGCGTTGAGCAACGCGGCGAGCGCCATGGTGAACAGCGTGCGGGTCGGATCGCCCGTGAGCAGCGCGACGCCGAAGCATCCGAAGATGAGCCCCGAGTACATGGGGTGCCTGACGACGGCGTAGGCTCCGCCGGTCTTGAGCTTGTTGTCCGCCCTCGGCTTTGGAAACGGCGTGAGGGAGTTGCCGAGGTTCTTGGAGCCCTGCACGAGGAGCACCGCCGCCAGGGCCATGGTGGCCAGTCCGAAGAGGGGATCGCCAAACTTGGCGTCGTCGCCCAAGTCCATCTGGAACGGGGGAAAGGCGACGAGGAGGACGAGGACCATCTGGCCGACGAAGAACGCCTCGTCGCGCTGGCCGAGCTGCGAGGTGTCGGTGATCTCCTTCATGACCGCGTCGACGTCGAGCGTCTCGTCGAGAGTCTCGTCGCCGTCGCCGCCCGCCGCGGCGAGCGGCGGGAGGAGCTCTCGGCGGTTGTTAACGATCATCGTGTTCGGGGCGCGAGGGGCGCCCGACGGCCCGCCGACGAATGAGACGGGGTTCGCGACCAGGTTTGGTGGTCGGATCGGGCGAGCACGCGGCGTGGGGCGTGTCCGGGGTCGCATCCCCGCGGGGGGCCGCGCGGTCGCGAGGGCTGAGACGATCGTGCACGCCATGGATGCGCGTGAGGGTCGCGGGTTAAAGTGATGGACGGACTCTCGCTTGGATAGAGGTCACACGTGACGTGGCCACACTTTATAGATGCACGCTACGGGGCCCCACGCCATGGCTGCGGCTCGCCCCTCGCCCGTCGTCCTTTCATCGACCGCGAGCATCCGCGCGCCTCGCACCGCCGCCGCGAGAGTCGCCGTGTCAAACGCCGCATCCGCCGCACCGGTCGGCTCGGTCCTCGGGACGATGACATTCGGCTGGAGGTATTCTTCCGAGGAGTGCGATGACGCCAAGTGCCTCGAGCTGATGGAGACTTTCCTGGACGCCGGCCACGTGGAGCTGGACACCGCGCTGGCGTATAGCGGCGGCGAGACGGAAAAGATCATGGGCCGCATCTTCGAGGCCGACCCATCGCTGATGGAGCGGTGCACGGTCGCTACCAAGGCTAACCCGTGGCCCGGTGGAAACATGACCTCGTCGGCTGGCGAAGGAGGCTTGGCCCCGTCCGAGCTCAGGGCACAGGTGGAGGCATCCAGGGCTTCGCTCTCCCCTTACGGACCCATCGACCTGCTCTACCTCCACGCCCCGGACGCAGCCACCGAGATCGACGAGACCCTCGCCGAGCTCAAGGCGATGCACGACGAGGGCGCGTTCGTCAACCTCGGCCTGAGCAACTTTCCCGCGTGGGAGGTTGTCTACATTCACGGAAAGTGCGCGGAGATCGGGCTGCCCCCACCCACGACGTACCAGGGGATGTACAACTGCCTGACTCGCGCCGTCGAGCCCGAGCTGATTCCGGCGCTGCGCAAGCTGAACATGCGGTTCCTCGCGTACAATCCCCTGGCCGGCGGTTTGCTGACGGGGAAGCATCGGGGGAAGATGACGATGGCAGCCGACAACGCGAGCGGACAACGGGGCCGCTTCACGGAGAATGAGATGTACCGGGATCGGTTCTGGAACGAGAGATACTTCGCCGCGGTGGACACCGTGTGTAAAGCGTGCGAGACCCAGGGCGTGGCTCCCGCGGAGGCTGCGCTGCGCTGGTTGTACAGTCACAGCCGCCTGGACGGCGCGAATGGCGACGGCGTCATCCTCGGAGCGAGCTCGGCGGCGCATCTGGAGGCCAACTTGGCCGCCGCGGAAAAGGCGGCGAACGGCGAGGCGCTTCCGGAGTCGGTGCTGGAAGCGATCGAGGCGGCGTTCGAGGTGTGCGCGCCGGTGGCGCCGCCGTACTCGCGCGGTCACTCGTTCATCGCCGTCGGGCGATGATCCGGTCGAACATTACGGAACGATTCGACGAAACCGTCAGACGGGGGGGGCGACGCCGCGACGCGTGTTTCGTAGTCTAGCATTTGGCGGCTGAGTCATCCGGGTGTACGCGGTCGGTGCACGATTCTCAACCCTCCGGCGACCTCCCCGACTGATAACTAAACGCCGCGTTACGATACTTTTAGCTAAGTCTTGCTACTAAACGGGACGTCGGACTTCATCCGCCTTCGCGTTCTCGCCGCAGCCTCTCCATCCGTTCGCGCAGGGACTCCAGCCCCGAGGCGTCACCCCGCGCCGCCTCGTTCGCCGCCCTCGCGCGCTCCATCCGCGCGTCCGGCCGCGGCGGCGACATCGCGGGGCCCGAGCTCGGACCGCCTAGCCCCCGACCCCCGACCCCGGCCCGACCCCGCCCGGCTCCCTTCCTACTGGGCGTGATGGAGTACGGGTCTCGAAGCGGGTTCCACTCGAAATCGGCGGGCGGCTCGTCGAAATCGCCGGGTCGATCGTCGTCCGCCTCGAACGGCGGCGCGGACGGCAAAGGGGGCTCCTC
>Ga0181571_10004062_pt1 | contig 10969 bp, 7 predicted proteins | sample 101ome_17_FD_132440 | JGI IMG/M metagenome (GOLD analysis project Ga0181571, IMG submission 132440) | Coastal salt marsh microbial communities from the Groves Creek Marsh, Skidaway Island, Georgia - 101407AT metaG (megahit assembly) | ecosystem: Environmental > Aquatic > Marine > Intertidal zone...
AACAGACACCCGCAGTCGGACCGTGACGACCTCATTGACGTGATCGCACGTTGACCAGCCTTACCACGCGATGTCGGCGATGCTCGCCCGCCGCTCATCGGCGCTCGCGCGCGCGGTGTTCGCCTACCCCGCGATAGCGCCCACCCCCTCGGCGTCGCGCCGGGTGATGACCACCGCGCCGATCGATCTCGCGCGCCGACGGTTCGAGGTTGGCGTCGGATCCACGCTTCGCGTCTGCGCGCCCGACGGATGGCCTCCGCGCTGGCCCGTCGACGTCGACGTCGTCGTCGGCGAGGAGTACGAGGCGATCACCGTGGAGGGCTCGTGGAAGCCCGCCGAGTCCTGGGAGGGCGCGAGGCCCGCGCCGCCCGCGCTCGACGCTCACGCAACCTCCGACGGCGGCGTCATCGTTACCCTAACCCCGACCGAGGCGGACGCGAGCGGCCTGAGCGACGCGCAGGCGGACATGCAACCCCGCGGCCGCGGCAGCCTGCGATGCCTCGTCCCGCCCCGCTTCTGCGGCGTCGACCTCACCACAGGCGGCGGCCACTGCCACGTCGCGCAGGTTGTCGAGTCCGCCGTCGCCGTGGAATCCTCCGGCGGCGACGTCGCGTTTGGGTCGATACGAGGCGCCAACCTTCGGGTCAACACCGCGGGCGGCGACTTGCGCGCCGATACCATCACCGCCGATGCCGTCATCGGCACTGACGGCGGCAGCGTCCGCGTCGGTAAGCTCGTGGGCAGGACGCTCGAGGTGAACACGATGGGGGGCGATTTCGTCGTCGGCGCCTTATTCGGCGGCGTCCTCCGCGTCGACACCGCCGGCGGCGCCGTGCGCGTGGACAAGCAGACGCAGGTGAGCGACACGGCCGTCGTGCGCAGCGCCGGCGGGGACGTCACCGTCGGGGGGTTGGCGGGCGGAGACGGCGAGGAGGGAGCCATCGCGGTGGACACGGCGGGCGGGCGACTCGTCGCGGAGCTGAGGGAGTCCCTGCGGTGCCCGTTCGACGCGTACACCGGCGGCGGCGACGCGACCGTGACCGTGCCGGAGGGGTTCGCGATACCCGTGAACGTCCACGGCGTCCACGACGGGAAGCGCGTGAGCGGTGCGGTCGAGGTTGGGAGGGTTCGACAGGTTGGGAGGGTTGGACTCGAGGGTTCGTCGGGCGAGGGTTCGTTTGTCGGCGCGGCGCGCGTCGTCGGCGGGACGGGTGACGAAGCCGCGAGGAAGGTTGCCGCCGCGGCGCAGTCCGCGACGGTGACCATCAACACGCTCGCCAACGCGGGGTACTCCGACGCCGAGCTCGATGAGCTCTTCGAGGGGGAGGATGCCGATGACGCGAGCGAGTCAAAGGATGAGCGCGCGGGCGAGGTGACGTTCCTGGTCGAGAGCTGGTTCGACTCGGTGATGAAGAATCAGGAAGCGAAGAAGATCGAGACGCCGATGGTCGCGACCGCCGCGCTCTTCCGCGCCGCGAGCCGCGGTCGTGCCTTCAGCACCGCGCGAGCGTTCGGCACATCCGCGCGGGCCGAGATGAGCGCCGTGTCGGCGGCGGCTGTAAAGGAGCTTCGCGACAAGTCTGGCGCCGGCATGATGCTCTGCAAGAAGGCGCTCACAGAGTGCGACGGCGACATGGAGGAGGCGGTTAAGTGGCTTCGCAAGAAGGGCATGGCGGCGGCGGACAAGAAGGCGGGTCGCGTCGCCGCGGAGGGTGCCATCCACTCCTACATCCACGGGGGGTCCCGCCTCGGCGTTCTCGTCGAGGTCAACTGCGAGACCGACTTTGTGGCGCGCGGTGACAAGTTCAAGGAGCTCGTCGCCGACATCGCCATGCAGGTCGCCGCCTCCCCCGGTGTCGAGTACGTCTCGCCCGAGGACGCAGACCCAGCCATGGTCGCCGCCGAGAAAGAGCTCATGATGAAGATGGAGGACGTTGTCTCCAAGCCCGAGAACATCAGAGAGAAGATCATCCAGGGCCGCCTCAGCAAGGTTGTGAACGAGAAGGCGCTCCTCAAGCAGCCCTTCATCAAGGATCCGTCCAAGACGGTCGAACAACTCATCAAGGAGGTCACCGCGGAGATTGGAGAGAAGATCTCCGTCCGCCGTTTCGTCAAGTACAACCTCGGTGAAGGCATCGAGAAAAAGGTGGAAGATTTTGCTGCCGAAGTTGAAGCCACTAGGACGGCAACCTGAGACTTCGCACTTGTCGCTGTCTGCCGAATGAGCTATATAGTGCCTAATCACGCTAATCGCGATATAGTGCCTAATCACGCGTACCGGCGATGATCGCCGCCGCCTCCGCGCCCCGGCCGAGCCGCTTCATCTCGTCCATGAAGAGCTTCGCGATTTTCGCGTGCGCGCCCTTTGAACCATTGCGCTTCACCCCTCTCAGCGCCTCGTGCAACGGCGTCGATCCGTCCCCTCCCACGGCGGGCGCGTCCGGCGCAGCACCCTTCAGCACGAGCAGCCTGCACATCCTCTCCTGACCCGTGCGCGCGGCGATGTGCAGCGGGGTGTCGCCGTCAAATCCCCCGATTTTCTCCACGCTCGCCCCCTGCGCCAACAGGAACCGCGTCAGCGCCCCTTTACGAGCGGCGACAGCCTCGTGCAGCGGCGGCATCGAGTCCGCCGCGTCGGGCTCGTCCACGTCGTACTTACCGGCGTTGATCTTCATCGCGAGCGAGGCCATGTGCGCGTGCGCGGCTCTCGCGAGCTCGAGGTCGCCGGCTATCTCACCCCGCGGATCCTTCCCGCCGCTCGCGCACGCATCCGCGGGAGTCGACCCCAGGGCGTCCAGCACGCTGGGATTGGCCCCGTGCTCCACGAGCACCTGCGCCGCGGCTCGTTCCCCCGCGAGGCACGCGTAGTGCAGCGCGGTCCTACCATTGTCCAAGGGGTTTGCGGTGTCCGTATCCGCTCCCGCCCATATGGCGCTCTCGATCGTGTCGACGTCCCCGGCGGTGGCTCCGCGGTACAGCCGCTTGACCTCCTCGAGCTCCAATCGCTGTCGAACTCGCCTGTCGAACTCGGCTCGCAGTTCTTTCCTGTGATGCTCCTCGTACAGGGCCATGTCCTGGTCGAAATACGGATTGGACTCGCGCAACGCCGCGATGACCTTCGCCTCGTCGTCCTCCCCCTCCTTTTCCCCGTCGCGTCTGTCCCCGGCCCCGTCCTGCGCACCCGGCTCCACCTCGCCCTTGAGGAATTTCTCCGGGATGAGCGCGTGGTAGCTTCTCAGGTGATCCTTGGCGCCGCGGACCAGCTCCGTGTGCGTCGCGCGGCTCACCTTGATCCTGCCGCCGGGCGACTGCTTGCACTTTCGAGGGTACGTCGCCCCGTTGAGATTCAACGCCGCGGTGGCGTTCGAGGCGGAGTTAAACTCGACCCACGCCTGCACCGGGGGCTTAAAGTGCACAGCCTGCACCGGGCCGACCCGCTCCTCGAACCACTGCGCCACTTCCGCGGGAAATACTGCGTCCCTGTAGTCGTCGCCCCTCCACCCCGGCGAGAGGAGCCACTTGATCCCGATGACGACCACGGTGCGCCTCGCCTGCTGCTTCTCCTCCTCGGACGCCACGTAGCCGAGCTTGTTGCGTACGCCCCCGACGATGGCGCCATCCTGGCCAAACAGGCTTGGCCCATTGTACCCATCCTCAGTGTGGAACCCTGACATGGCGCCCCACTCGAGTCCGGTCCTGCTCTCACCGAAACTGCCGGCGATTTTCGACGAGCCGAAGTTTTCTCTTCGAGATGCGATTGATCTGAGTCAGCAGCACTCACAAACAGAGGCGCGCAGCCTTCGCGGCCGAGTCGACACCCGCCGCAGTCGAGAGTATTTTATCCTAGTACGGTCGCCATGAGCGGTACGCCACGCGTCCCGTCCGTTCCTCGCGACCTCGACGCACCGCACCCCCGCGACCGCGCGCGTCGATGAAACCCTGAAAAAGCTCACCTCCTCCCCTCCCTTCCTCGCAACAGACGGCACCCCCTCTGTCGCGCAAGAGGCTAAAGACCTTGAGAAGCGCATCCACACGATCAGCGGTCGCGTCGCACAGCTCGACATGAACCTCCGCAGCACGTGCGATGACCTGACCTCCCTCAACGACTCCCTCAAGCGACTCACGAAGACCGTGGAGAGCTTGCCCCAGGGATCCGAGGAGCGCGTCGCCGCGGAGCGCTCGCTGTACCAGGCGCAGCTGGTGATGAAGGGCGCGGGACCCGCCGGCGCGCTGGACGGCTACCTAAAGCCCCCCCGCAACGGCAAGTTCCTCTCCCTGCTCATGGGTAACGCCGTGGACGTCACCTCGCAGAGGCAGGAGAACAGGCTTCGGATAAAAGAGGAGTACTACTCCTTCAGGGACAGGTCCACCTTCACCTACGTCGCGTGGCCCACCGCGCTGCTCTACCTGAACCGCGAACGGCAAAAAGGGTTGGAGGCGGGCGCTGCCAACACGTGGTTCTCGCTCGTCACCGTGTTCCCGGTGCTGGTGCAGTTCTACTGGTGCTGGATGCTGTACTTTTACGCGGCGCTCGCGCTTCGCGAGAATGTGCTGCGGTGCAACGGAAGCAGGATCCGCCGGTGGTGGATCAACCACCACTACTACAGCATGGGCATGTGCCTCGTGGTCTTGACGATGGACGTGCAGTCCAACGCGTGCCTCAACTACATGTCGCGGTTCCTCGTGTTCACCGCGCTCCAAGGGGTCGTGATGCTCACGCAGAATAGGTACCAGCGCTTCCGGATGTACACCAGGGTGGCGATGGGCAAGGCTTCGCCCATGGACGTCGCCGGCGGCGAGATGGGCGGCAACGCGGGTCAGCTGAAGCTCCTCTACCCGCTGCTCTTCGGCCTGCAGATCATGCAGGTGTACTTCGGGGCGTCCGTGCTGGTGTCCGTGGCGAGGGAGCACGACCTGCTGGACGGCCTCGGGGAGGTTTACTTCGGCGAGTGGCTCAAGCGCCTGGGTCACACCGCAGAGGCTGGCGTCGTGGGCGGGCAGTTTTTCCGCGAGTGGCAGGCGCCCGCCGCGGGTGCGCTGTTCGTCGTGATGGGCGTGGGTAACTTCAGGGCCACGATCCAGACCTACTTCACCAAGCGCAAGTTCGCCAAGGAGTCCTCGAGGTCAAAGGCTAAGAAGGCGTGAGTGCTGCAGTGTGGGTCGCCCCCTCCTCGGATCTCGACCAATAGAAACCTGATGCACCTGATTTAAATCGTCGATACCAGGTTTGCGTCGTCACCCCGAACCAACCGGAGCCTTCCACGCCCTTCTGCCCCACACTGACCTCGCGCACGCGCGTGTGTCGAGGATCACGATGTCTGCCATGGCATCGACCGTCGCGGGCGGTCGCGTCGTCGCGTCCGCCGTCCGCCGCGACGGCAACGCGGTGCGATCTCGACGCCCGCCCGGCCTCGGCGGGTTTCGTCCCTCTCGCCCTCTTCGCCCCAAGGTGGCGACCCGCGTATCCGCGGACAGCGCCAAGAAGATCTCGCAGAACGAGTTCACCGAGCGCGCGTGGGAGGCGATCGTACTGGCGCCGGAGATCGCCTCCAACTCGCAGCAGCAGATCGTCGAGACCGAGCACCTGTGCAAGGCCATGTTCGAGCAGAAGGACTCCTTCGCGCTCCGCATCCTGACCCAGGCTGGCGTCGACCCCTCCGCGGCGGTCGGCTTCATCGATCGTTTCATCTCCAGGCAGCCGAAGGTGAGCGGCGGCGCGCAGCAGGTGCTCGGCCGCCACCTCGAGGCCCTCGTCGAGGAGGCCCGCGTCCGCAGGTCCGCCATGAGCGACGACTTTGTCGCCGTCGAGCACCTCGTCTTGGCCATCTGCAAGGACGAGCGCGTCGGCAACGCGCTCATGGCCGAGCTCGGCCTCAACGAGGACGCCCTCAAGAACGCGGTGACCAAACTCAGGGGTGGCACCAACGTCACCGACCAGGGCGCCGAGGGCAAGTACGAATCCCTCAAGAGGTACGCGAGGGATCTCACCGCGGAGGCGCGGGCGGGTAAGCTCGACCCCGTCATCGGTCGAGACGACGAGATCCGAAGGACCATCCAGATCCTCTCCAGAAGGAGCAAGAACAACCCCGTGCTCATCGGTGAACCCGGCGTGGGTAAAACCGCCATCTCTGAGGGACTGGCGCAGAGGATCGTGCAGGGCGACGTGCCTCTGTCGCTCCAGGGCGTGCAGGTGATGTCGCTGGACATGGGCCTCCTCATCGCGGGCGCAAAGTTCCGCGGAGAGTTTGAGGACAGGCTCAAGGCCGTGATGAAAGAGGTGACAGATTCCGACGGCGGTATCATCCTCTTCATCGACGAGATCCACACCGTGGTCGGCGCGGGCGGCAGCGGCGGCAGCGGCGGAGGCATGGACGCCGGTAACCTCCTCAAGCCGATGCTCGGCCGCGGCGAGCTCCGATGCATCGGCGCGACCACCCTCGACGAGTATCGGCAATACATCGAGAAGGACCCGGCGCTCGAGCGTCGTTTCCAGAAGGTACTCATCGATCAGCCCTCCGTCGAGGACGCCATCTCCATCCTCCGTGGTTTGAGGGAGAGGTACGAGATTCACCACGGCGTCAGCATCAGCGACAACGCGCTGGTCGAGGCGGCCGTGCTCTCGGACCGGTACATCGCCGACAGGTTCCTGCCCGATAAGGCGATCGACCTCGTGGACGAGGCTGCCGCCAAGCTCAAGATGGAGATCACGTCCAAGCCCACCGTCCTGGACGAGATCGACCGCGAGATTCTCAAGCTTCAGATGGAGCAGCTCTCGCTCCGCAGACCCGCTGGATCCAGGCCGTCGGAGCAGGCCAACGTTTCCGCGCGTCTCCAGCGCGTGGAATCCGAGCTCGCGTCGCTCATGGTCCGCCAGGACACACTCACGTCCCAGTGGGAGCAGGAGAAGGCCAAGTTGGCTGCGATCCAGCAGCTTAAGGAGGAGATCGACGCCGTGCAGACGGAGGTGTCACAGGCTGAGCGCGACTACGACCTCAACAAAGCCGCCGAGCTCAAGTATGGCTCTTTAATGAACCTCCAGCGTGAGCTGCTCGAGGCTGAGGCGGCGATGGACGCCGCCGCGGCGCAGGGCGGCGACTTGCTCCGCGACGAGGTCACCGAGTCCGACATCGCCGACATCATCTCCAAGTGGACTGGCATCCCCGTCTCAAAGCTTCAGGAGGGCGAGCGCGAGAAGCTCCTCAACCTGCCCATCGAGCTCCACAAGCGCGTTGTGGGGCAGGACATCGCGGTGCAGGCGGTCACGGAGGCTATTCAGCGCTCGCGCGCGGGATTATCTGATCCGAACCGCCCGATCGCGTCGTTCATGTTCCTCGGACCCACCGGCGTCGGCAAGACTGAGCTCGCAAAGACTCTCGCCACGTTCCTTTTCAACACCGAGGAGGCCATGGTTCGCATCGACATGAGCGAGTACATGGAAAAGCACGCGGTGTCCAGGCTCATCGGCGCCCCCCCCGGTTACGTGGGCTTTGAGGAGGGCGGCCAGCTCACCGAGGCTGTCCGACGCAGGCCCTACAGTGTCGTCCTCTTCGACGAGATGGAGAAGGCTCACGGCGACGTGTTCAACGTGCTGCTTCAGATCCTCGACGACGGACGCGTGACCGATAGCCAGGGCCGGGTGGTGAACTTCAAGAACGCCATTCTGATCATGACGTCCAACATCGGCTCGCAGTTTGTGCTCGAGAACATGAACGACAACAGCGAGGGCGGTAAGGCTTACAGGAGGGAGAGGGTGATGGAGGCTGTCCGCGGGCACTTCCGACCGGAGTTTGTCAACCGCGTCGACGAGTACATCGTGTTCGACCCCCTCGACTTCAACCAGGTGAGGAAGATCGTCGAGCAGCAGGTGGAACGCGTGCGCGCCAGGCTCATGGACCGCAAGATCGGCCTGCGCGTGGACGAGTCGGCGATCCAGATGCTATGCGAGGCTGGCTACGATCCCAGCTTTGGCGCGAGGCCGGTGAAGCGTGCGGTGCAGCACCTGCTGGAGACATCCTTAGCTCAGGCTATTCTCCGCGGCGACGTCGCCGAGAACGAGCAGGCGGTCGTGTGGGCGCACGGGGAGGGTGAGGGGAGGCAGCTCCTCGTCGCGAAGGAGGAAGGTCAGAGGCAGGAGGAGCCTGCACAGCAGGAGCTCAACGGCGCAGACCCTTACGCGCAGATGTCCTGGGACCAAACCCCCCAGTGAAGAAACAACCATTTATCAACACACCATTGAATTGCAACGAGACGCCACTAAAATCGATCACTTGCTATCTTCGTTGAGGATCACGAACTCGCGCGTGCTTTGCCCAAACACCAAGGTGTCCTTCTCCAGCAGCTGATAGTATTTCCTCGGGTCGATACGCTCCCCGTTGAGGTGCGTGCCGTTTGTGGAGTCAAGGTCCAGTATATACGGGGTAACGACCTGCACCATATCGCCGGTATCGTCGTCCATCACATCCCTCGCGCGGAACTGGATCACCGCGTGCTGCTTGCTGCAGCTGGGATGGTCCGTGGGAATGTCCACAACCTTGCGCTCCCGCCCGAGGAGGTAGTACGACTGCTGATGGATCTTTAGCGGGTCGCCCTGCAACTCCCCGTTTTTGAACACGTACAGGCGCCACCGCACCGTCGGTTTCTTCGCCTCCGGCGGTTCTGTGTACACCAGCGTGATGCCGTTCACGGTGTTTGTCTCCGCGGCGAGCGCGCCGGAGAGGCCAAAGTCCGGCTCAATCGGCGGCGGTTTCGGCTCGTCGTCCTCGTCTCGTTGCGCGAGCTCCAGACCGTACGCGGCCGAGTCGATGGGTTCATCCTCGGAGTCCCTCTTCCTCTTGAACCCACCTCCGCCGCCGTCACCGTCTTCGATCTGTCGCCTCACTGCCGCCGCCCCCGCGCGCACGGCCGCGACGGTTCCCTTGATCGTGCACAGCCCGGAACCCTTCTCGATGTCGATCCTGCATCCGGTTTCCTCCTGCAGCCGGCGGATGGTCTCGCCCCCTTTGCCGATGACCCTTCCCTCCGACCCGGCGCACGGGATCGTCTCCTCGGCTTCGAATGGCCCGCTCGGGGGCCTGAACCCGCCGCCGCCCCCGCCGTTACCGCCGCCGCCCCCGCCCCGCTCGCCCGCCTCGGCGATGATTTTCTTTACGGCTGCGGACCCGAGGATGACCTGCTCGGTACTACCGGACACCACGCACTCCCCCGATGCTCGATCTATGGATATCCTGGCGCCAGTCTCCTCCTGAATCCGACGGATGGTCTCACCGCCCCGGCCGATGATGCGCCCCTCGTACCCGACGCACGGGATGGCCTCCTCGGCTTCCGCCTTCACTCTCGCGGGACCGCCGGGCGGCGGACGACGCGAATCCCGATCTCCGCGCGGCGGCGATCGTCGGCGTCGGCGCGGCGGCGATCGCGACCGGGATCGGGACCTCGAGTACGAGCGCGACCGGCGGCGGTAGCCGCGGGGCGATCTAGACCGAGAGCGAGACCAGGACCTTCCCCGCCCCCGCGACCTCGACCTCGAACGATCTCTCGAATCCCTTCGCCGCCTTCGATCGGGCGAGTAGCTCCTGCGCCTGGGCGAGCGCGACAGAGAGCGGGATCGATATCGGCCGCGAGGAGGCGACATCCCCTCTTCTTCTTTCACCTGAGCGTCGTCCCCCATGGTGGGCGATCCGATGCTCACGGCCGCGGGCTCCGCACAGAGAGTTCTGAAGGGGAAACTGTTTGAAGGGTCACCGAAACGGCACCGAATTTTCGGCGAGGGCCACTTCGTGAAGCGGGGCGCGGGGTGACCGATACTTTTATCCCTTGGTTCGATGGCATTCGTGCGCGCTGCAACTGTCCACGTGCACGTGCAACATGTCCTCAGCATTACGAGGAGACGCAAAAGCCGAGGGTCGGTGGGATATCCCCTCTGGCGAGCCCGAAGTCGGGATGTCAACGCGGTGAAGATGAGGGGAGGGGCGGTGACTGCCGTGCGTGCGACTGAGGACCCCGCGTCTTTCAATCAGGTTGTGCTTCAGGCAGGGCCTCTGTTACTGCCGCTTGTGCTCTCCACATCAGCGGCGGTCTATCGGAGCTCCAGGGAGGGAGGGCTCGCGAGGCTTCCGTTGGGTATGTGGCTGGGAATATGTCTCGTTTGGCTGTGTTGGCTGGGGTCCCAGAACGGCATCTTCTGACATGCGAAGTCATAGCAAGGTTGTATAAAAGAATTGTACCGCAGCATCGCGTCAATTGATAGCGCGCTCGACGGAAGAGACGGACATCGCCGCGCTCGCGGTGAACTCGTGGGGTGGCACAGCGAGCGGCGCTGCGCCAAATCTGGCGTTGAGGCATCTCTAAAATACACAACGGGGCACCTAGTAGCTAGTAGCGCTACGTCCCCTTACTGCAGCATGTCCTGGATCATCTGCTCGAACTCGTCGTCGTCCATCCGCTTGACGCTAAGCGAGAAGAATTTGAGGAACTCGTCCTCGTCAACCTTGCTGTCTCCGCTCTCGTCCATGTCCATGAATATGTCCTTGAGTTCGTCCTGCGTGACTGCGTTTCCCCCGTGCTTCCTGGTGAACGCCCTAAGCTCCCTGAGGTCCACCGTGCTGTCCTGATTCTTATCCCAAGCCTTGAAGATCTTCATCAACCGCGCCCGCCTCATCATGCTCAGGCCGTGTTTGTCCTGCTGGCACAGCGACGAGCCCACCGCGAGGTAGTCAATCATGAACTGCACCGGAGAGACGGGCTTCGCCACGACGATCTCCTGGACCATGTCCGCCATGAGCGCGCGGATGTTGTGCTTCGCGAGATACTCCGCATCGCTCTCCTTGATCTCTGCACTCGCGGCGACGTGGTGTGAATTGTGCGGGGCGATGGTGTCGTGCTGGACCGGCATGGCGAACGTGCTCCGTATCCGTGTGCCCCCGTTTATGGAATTTAGCCGTGGGGCGAAGCACCATTTTTTTCGGTGCTG
>Ga0181571_10004067_pt1 | contig 10963 bp, 14 predicted proteins | sample 101ome_17_FD_132440 | JGI IMG/M metagenome (GOLD analysis project Ga0181571, IMG submission 132440) | Coastal salt marsh microbial communities from the Groves Creek Marsh, Skidaway Island, Georgia - 101407AT metaG (megahit assembly) | ecosystem: Environmental > Aquatic > Marine > Intertidal...
CTACCCGCAGCAATGCATCAACAAAAAACCGATACCCCTGCGCCGTGGGAATGCGCCCGGCGGAGGTGTGTGGCGACGTTAGAAAGCCCTGCCCCTCGAGCTCAGACATCACGTTACGGATCGTCGCGGGGCTGACTGTCAAGCCGCTCTCCGCATGCAACGCCTTAGAGCCCACCGGCTGCCCATCCCGAATATGCATCTCGATTAGGGTTTTCAGCAGGTCGCTGGCGCGGTTAGACAGTAAATCCTGGGGCATGGCATTCCAGTGAAAAATCGGTGCCTTTGTTTTAACACAGCTGACCAGAGTGACAAAGTGGCGATGATGATCTTCCGAAGAAGGGGTGCAATGAGCTATAACATAGCTATCTCACAGGACTTCATCATGCTGCAGCATCTCTCCATTCGCGACTACGCCATTGTCGACCACCTCGAAGTGGATTTCGGGGCGGGTATGACCGTAATTACGGGGGAAACCGGTGCCGGCAAGTCCATCATGCTAGATGCACTGGGATTGTGTCTGGGTGACCGAGCCGACTCGCGCACCGTTAGGCCCGGCGCCAATCGCGCCGAAATTTCTGCCAGCTTCAATTTGGACGCCCAACCCGAGGCGCTGGCCTGGCTGGTTGAACGCGAACTGGACCGCGCCGAAGGTGATTGTTTATTGCGCCGCACTGTAACGGCTGAGGGTCGTTCTCGCGCCTTCATTAATGGCGTGCCCGCCACCTTGGTGGATTGTGCCGAGCTGGGGGCACTACTGGTGGACATTCACAGTCAGCACGCCCACCAGTCGCTACTGCGTAAAAGCGCCCAGGCAGATCTATTAGACGCCTATGCGGGCAGTACCGCGCTGGCGCGGGATGTCGCCAATAGCGCCCATCACGTTCAAGCCCTGCTGGCGGAGCGCGATCAATTGAGTGGTCAGTCGGCGGAATTGACCGCCCGGCGGGATTTACTTCGGTATCAAACCGGTGAACTCGAGCATCTAGGTTTAACCGAAGGCGAGATCGAGAGGCTAGAAACCGACCAAAAAATGCTCACCAATGCCGAGTTCTTGCTGCAAAGCGCCGGTCATTCGGCTGAGGACTGTGAGCGCCTTGCTGAACAGGTCAGTCGACTGGCCCAATTGTTTCAGGATCCACGTCACGATGAACGCCGCACCCAAAATATTCGCGAGCTGCTGAGTAGCGCCGAGATCCAGTTAGCCGAGGCTCACTCTGACCTTCAACGTTACAGCGAGAGCGTTGAGCTGGACCCCGCGCGGCTCACCGAGGTCAATCATCGCCTCGAGGCCATTCACGATCTGGCACGCAAACACCGGGTACCCCCCGCAGCATTGACTGATCATTTGCAGGCCATGCTCGAGGAGCTCGGCGCCCTAGAGGGCAACGACGACCGACTGGTAGCGATCGAGCAGGATCTGAAAAATGCCCAATCTGCCTATCAAAAACTGGCCAGCGAACTGAGTGCCGCGCGACGCAAAGCCGGCAAAAGCCTGCGTAAAGCGGTGCATGAGGTGCTGGGCCAGTTGGCCATGGGAAATTGTGAGCTACAGATTGAACTGACTGCGACCGCTGAAAATGTTTGTAGTCCCCGGGGCTTGGAAACTGTCGAGTTCTTGGTTAGCACCAACCCCGGGAGCGCACCGGGACCGCTCAACAAGATTGCATCGGGCGGCGAACTTTCGCGCTTGAGTCTGGCATTACAGGTAGCAGCGGCGGACAATGCCACAGTACCCACTATGGTCTTTGATGAGGTCGACGTGGGTGTGGGTGGTGCCGTGGCCGAGGTGGTGGGTGATTTATTGCGAAAACTGAGCCAGCAAGTGCAAGTCATGTGTGTCACCCACCTACCCCAAGTAGCCGCCAAGGGGCATCAGCATTTCCAGGTGAGTAAGGCCGGCACAAAAACCACGGCAGTGGCACTGGCGGTGATGGATACTGAGTCGCGGGTAGACGAACTCGCTCGCATGCTAGGCGGGGTTAAGATCACAGATTCAACCGTCGCCCACGCTCGGGAGCTACTGGAGATGGCGTCATAGGCTGAAAATGGCCTCTTAAATAGCGCTAACGCTTCTTCCTGACATACAGAACCAGCGAGTGATCAATAATCTCAAGGCCCAGCTCTTCAGCGAGCTCACGCTGCCTGCGCTCAATAACCTCATCCAGAAATTCGGTTACTTCGCCACTGTCCACATCGACCATGTGATCATGATGCTCATCGCTGGCCAATTCGAATACCGAGTGGCCTGACTCAAAATTATGTCGCTCCACCAGTTGAGCGGTCTCAAATTGCGTCAAGACACGGTAGACCGTGGCCAAACCCACGTCCTCGCCCGCATCACGCAAGCGCTGGTATACATCCTCGGCGCTGAGATGGTCTCCGTTAGCGGCTGCACTCTCTAGCATCTGCAAAATTTTGATGCGTGGCAGGGTGACTTTTAGACCCGCTTTGCGTAACTCGACGTTTTCGCTTGGCATGGGATTTCTCGTTCGCAGGGTTTACGCGGTATGATGCCAGTCTTGGTTAACCTGTGGAACCCAAACCTCATGACTGTTCGCATTTTTTGCCGCGCCCTAAACCGCGCCGCTGCCCTGTCAGTGCTGGCTACACTGCCCTTCATCACTGCCTGCGGCAGCAATATCGGGTTCCCCGGTGTTTATCGCATTAATGTTGAGCAAGGCAATGTGGTCACCGAGGAGATGGTGGACCAGCTTGAGGTGGGCATGACCCGGCGTCAGGTGCGCTTTGTTATGGGGACCCCATTGATTGAAGACACGTTTAACGCCGATCAATGGGACTACCGCTACTATTTGCGCAACGGCGATGACACTATCAAGGAAAGTCGCTTAACCGTGCGCTTTGAGGGCGACGAGTTGATCGCCATTGAAGGTACCGACCTCCCCCTGTGGGCAGGTAGCTCCGGCAGTGATGGCGCGCGCAAAAAGCCGAGTAGCGCGAGCAATGCTGATGAATACACAGCGGACGAGGACGCTGCGGACAGCGAGTAAAGCGCTCAGTCCTCACCCTCAGCACGTCGCTGCTTAGCCTCTTCGGCTCGGCGCTTTCTCACCTCTTTGGGGTCCACCAAAAGCGGTCGGTAGATCTCAACTCGATCGCCCTCGGCTAAAACGTGTTCGTGGGTGACCGCTTTACCAAAAATACCTAATTTTAGGCTGTCGTCGAATTCGAGCTCGTCGAATCGCTCCGCGATCTTCGACAACCCAACCGATGCGTAGGCGGTAGTACCCTCAGGCACTTCAAGAGCCACAATCGCTTGCTTTTCCGGCAGCGCATAAGCCACCTCAATGCTGATCATTGTGTTCACGATGAAGCCCCCAATACCGCACCCGCTCTGCGCACCACGGCGTCAACCAAATCGGATGCCACCTGATCAAATAATTTTCCCGCGGCCGCGCTAGCCAGACCACTACTCATACTGAACTCCAATGACAGCGACACTTTGCAGGCTTTCTCCGCCAGCGCCATGAATTGCCAACGCCCACTGAAAGACTCAAACGGCCCTTCCACCAAGTTCAGTTCTATCATCTCAAAGGGCTGCATACGATTTCGCGTTACAAAGCTCTGGCTTATGCCCGAGCGTGACAGCCCTAATCGAGCGGTCACCTCCTGCTCGCTCGCAGCGAGGATGGTTGCCTCCCGGCAACCGTTAAGAAACTCGGGATAACGCTCAATATCTGCCACTAGCTCAAAGAGCTGACGGGCGGAGTGCGGCAATAAAGCAGAACGGTCTATACGAGTCATAGGGCTAGTTTACGTTAGACCGCCCTAAAGGGCATAAGCCAAAAAACCAACATCAGACTTAATAACACCAGCGGCGCCCAATAACGGAGCAACCCCCACCACAGCAAAAACAGCACCTTGGGTTCAGTGTAAAGGGTGCCCCTGATAATAGGCCTAGGCAGAACCCAGCCCACAAACAGTGCCAAGCCCAGCATGGCAACGGGCAGTAACCCCATACTCACTAAGGGATTGATTAGCGAGCGCTCCCACAGCCCGGTCGCGGCCGTGAATTTGATCAGCGCTAGCGCCAGCGCAACCGCCGTGCCAGCCCACCAACGCGAGAACCCTAGCTCACGTTGGCATAACAATACCGCGGGCTCTAATAAGGCCAATAGCGCCGAGCAACCGCCCAAGGTTAGGAAAGCAAAAAACGCCGCACCGTAAATATCACCCAACGGTAGATTGCCGAAGGCGTAAGGTAAGGTCACAAATACCAACGACAGTCCCTGATCGGGTAACACGCGCGCGCCCCCCAACACCGACACCACGACCAACACGGTGAACAACGCGAACGCCATATCGATAATGGCGGCAGCCAGCACCGAGCGCAGTAGCGGCTGATCCCTGGGCGCGCGCGTGCCAAAGCACAAGCCAACCCCAACGCCGGCTGCCAGCGTCACTAAACCGCTGCTAATAGCAGCCAGCACCAGCTCGGGAGTGATGCCATTAAATGAACCACGTAGCACTACCGACTGCGCCCGCTCAGGCAGCCCATGATCGAGAGCAAAGTCGACCACGCTCAAGCCCAAAATAAACATCGCGGGTAGCGCCAACCAGCCAATGACCACCATGGTGACCCGTGCCCCGAGCGAGGCCAAAACCAGCACAACAGCCAATACCGGCAGCATGGTTTGCCAGTAGCGCTCTGATACCTCAACACGGGCTAGAAAATCGCCGGCGATGTCGGCGGGACTGGCGCTCGCCAATGCACCCGCTTGTAACGTTAAGCCCCGATCTACCGTCCACACTACGGTATCCAACAATGCCTCGGCCAAGAACAAGCCACAACCAACCTGCAAAAGCGCCATAAGCCACCAAGGCTTGTCACTCCCGGATTGGCTGGCCACCCACTGCATTGCCCCCCAGGGTGATCCCCGACCGTGACTGCCAACGGCCACTTCAGCCACCAAAACAGGCACCACCACCGACAATACGGTAGCCATGTAAATAGCGAGAAAAGGCAGACCACCGTACTCACCCACCAAGTAAGGCAACCTGAAAACATTACCCACGCCCACGGCAGCGGCGGCCAGTGCCAGCACAAGTGTGGTCTTCCCCAACCAGGGCTTGGGAATGTTGTCATCGAGCACGGCGTCGATCCGCAAGAAATAGAAATACAGTTTACCGCCGCTCGAGGCCGAAGACAGCCTCGCCCCACCAAGCAATCAAAACCGGCGACCGCACAAAAGAATCCGCATTCGCCACAAGTAATGCACAAGCCGTTTGGGGATTGTGTCCGTATAATGCGCGCCATGGCTAAAGCAAAGAAAAAGAAAAAACCCGGTGACAATACCATCGCGCAAAATAAGCGCGCGCGATTTGATTACCACCTGCTGGACAGTTTTGAAGCAGGCGTAGCGTTATCGGGATGGGAGGTAAAATCTTTGCGAGCGGGTAAAGTCCAGCTCACAGATTCCTATATCTTGATGAAAGACGGCGAGGCCTATCTGTTTGGTGCCCAAGTCACGCCCTTAGCCACCGTATCGACCCACTACGTGACGGATCCAACACGTACGCGAAAGCTACTTTTACATAAGCGCGAATTGGCGCAGATTAATGCGGCGATTAGCCAGAAAGGCCAAACCTGCGTCTGCACAGCACTGTATTGGAAAGGCCATTTGGTCAAAGCCAACATCGCCCTCGCAGCCGGTAAAAAACAGCACGACAAACGCGACACCGAAAAAGAGCGTGACTGGCAGCGCCAGAAAGCGCGCATTGTGCGAGACAACGTCAAACAGTAATCGGGGGTTAGCCGAACAGCGCCTTGGCGGTAATGGCGACACCCACCGAAAGTGAAATACCAAAAGCGACGGGGCGATAGGCTGCCCCACCCACGCGCTGAAATAACCACGCCCCCAGACGGTCACCTATGAGCATGACTGGCATGGCAACCACCAACAGTTGAAACGGCAGAGAGGTCACAACACCGGCTGAGTGAAACATGATCAAGGCAATGGCGTTGGAAAAGAAGAAAAACGCCATTAAGAACGCACGACTGCGCTCGGCATCAGCAATACACATCATGACGTAGGCCACCACCGGCGGACCCGGGATGGCAAATGCGCCATTCATTAGTCCCGAAAACACCCCAGTACCACCCGCCAACCACCTACCGCCGCGCTCATCCCGGGGCTGCAATCGCGCCAAGGCCAAACACGCCACGATGACGGTAATACCAATCCAAAGTTGAAACTCCACCAGTGAGGCGCCCGCCAAGAAACGCACACCCACGGCACTGCCCAACACTGAGCCAAATGCCATGGGTAATAGCTCGCCCACCGAAAACTTGCCCCACCACGCCTTGTAGGTCATGGCGCTGACCACCAGAGTCAGCACTGCCGCCAACACCACCGAGTCCCCGGGTACCAAAAACAAGGAGAAAACCGGGACGGCCAGCAAAGCAAAGCCGAATCCAGTGAACGCCCGCATAAACGAGGCAAATAACACAGCCAATGCGCACAGCAGTAACTGCGCGGCACTTAGGCCGTCAAATAATGCCGACAAAGAATCAGGGATCATTAACTGCAATCAACTTTCAAGCGATCCCCTTAGGGTTGCGGCGCCGGTCGTTGCATACCCGGTGGTGGAGGCCGATGGTCTGGTCGCCCGCCACCTGGCGGACGCGGTCCACCTTGAGGGCGTCGCCCATCCTGCGGCCCTGGGCGCAGTAACATGGCGCCAAACCGCTCTCGCTCTTCCGCGGGCAATTCAGCCAAAGACTCAACGGCCAAGCTATGGACCGCCGTCTGATAATCCAGGGACACGGCGCGCAGCGCAGCCAATGCATCGGATAGTGCCACCGAATCGAACGGCTCTGCTCGAATGGCCTCACGGACCGCATCGGAGGCTTCTCGAATCTGCCGCCTGAGCGCACGCGTGGCCTCAGCGTTTTGCTTAAGGATAGGTCGCAGCCGCTCGCGACTGCCATCATCAAGCTCTTTGCTCGCCCAGGCCAAAGGCGGGTGTCCACCCGGCTCGCCCTTAATCCAACGGCCCAGCACAGCACCTGCAACCAATAAATTTACCGCCAGCGACATAGCCAACGCGGTTGTAATCCAACGCTGTTTAGCCATCAATCGACTCCTCATAACCCGGCGCAAACAAATATTGCTCGGAACTCTGCCAGTCTTCGCTAACGCCGATATCACTCACACCCAAGGCCACACCTAAAGCCAACGGTGCACAAGCTGCCACCGCCGGTCGCCACCATTGTCCAGAGATACCGGTAATTAACCCCTCAAGCCACCCTGATCCCGAAGCGACATCTGAAACGGGTACCGAGGGTGCTGTCTGTTGGGCGGGCAACGAATCTAACTGAGCCAGAACATCATCTACCGACAGCGATACCGCCACCGAATGGGTCGACAAGCGCTGATCAAGGGATTCCTCGGCCGCGGCCATAGCCTGTAGCTCGGGCGATTGGGCTATCGTGCGCTGCATCGCTTCGCGCTCTGATTCGGGCCAGCGCTCTGGATCGGCACCGTAAGCGTGCAGCACTGTCGCCGCACGCTCTTGGCTGAGAGCATCAGTAGTCATCGGCTTGCTCCAATAGTTGTTTTAACGATGCCCGTGCACGAACCAATAATGACTCCACGGCCCTGACACCCAAACCCATCACCTCAGCCACCTCGGCGTTGGTCAGGCCTTGATAATAGGTCAACACCAGTGCCTGACGCTGACGTTCTGGCAATTGGGCCAGGGCACGTTGCACGTCATCGGCGCTGTCATCGATATGATCTGCTAACGGCGATACATCGTCGTCTTCAAGGCGTGTTAACCGACCTTCTCGGCGAAGCTTATCAATACAAAGGTGGTGCGCCATCTGATGTAACCAGGTGGTCAGGCGCGCTCTTTCAGGCTGGAATTCACGCGCACGCAACCACAGCCTCAGCATGACCTCTTGGACCACATCCTGGGCTGTCGCCGCATTGCCAGCAATGCGCATAGCGTAGGCCTCGATGGGCCTTAGATGCTGGCTCACCAAACGGGCATAGGCTGCTCGATCGCCTTGGGCGACACGAGCAACCTCGTTGGCTTCATCATCGATCACCCGACAACTCAGTTACCCTGTCGACGGTCCCGGCGCTGCTCGCGTGCCTCGGTAAACTCATCAGCACTAAGATAGCCGTCACCGTTGGCATCGAGTTTGGCAAAGATCGCCGCCTTCACTTCATCGGGCGTGACAACGTCATCGTCGTTGGCATCTACCGATTCAAAGCGCTGCCACTGCTCATCGACGTGGCCCTGCACCTCATCGCGACTAACGCCACCGTCGCCATCGGTATCGAGCTCTTCCCAGCGATCTCGGCGAGCGCCCCGCTCGGGCATCTGGAATTCCGCCAGACTGACCAAACCGTCCCCATCTTCATCAAGGTATTTCACCACGCGCTCGGGAGTGGGCTTAAAGCCCATGTGTTGACCCTTCTCGGGGGGCTGTGCCGCGGCAACGCTTGCGCCCGATACCATCAGCGCCGCAATCATCCATTGTGTTTTCATGTTTTCACTCCCTGCCCAATTATCTGGGCGCAGTTAATGCATTGTTTTTACATAAGTTTCAGTTGGTCTTTGGACTAACTGTACACCTTGTACGGTCTATCTCGGCGAATCCCGTCGCTGCTTTTAAAAAAATTTTTCGGGCTGATTTAATCCGTGACCGACGCCGCTATACGCAGGAACTCAGCCACGTCCTCCTCGGTGGTGGCAAAGCTGGTCACCATACGCACCATGCCGGGCTGCTCGGGCCAGGGATAAAAAGTGGCACCGGCCTGCTCGAGCTGTGTCGCTATGGCTGTGGGTAACACCGGAAATAGCTCATTGGCCTCGACCGCCCAAGGTAGGTCCACGCCGGGGATTGCGGCTAGCCCCGAGGCTAACGCTGCGGCCATGGCGTTAGCATGCCGGGCGTTATCCAGCCAAAGATCGTCTTGTAGATAGCCCAGCCATTGGGCAGCGAGAAATCGGTGCTTAGACCACAAATGACCAAAACGCTTACGTCTGTAGGCAAAGGCCTCGGCAGCCTCGTCATTGAAGAACACCACGGCCTCTGCGGCCATTGCGCCATTTTTAGTGGCACCAAAACTCAGCGCATCGACACCCGCGCGCCAAGTGAGATCCGCCGGATGAGCATCTGCGCCCACCACGGCGTTAGCAAACCGCGCGCCATCCATGTGTAAACCCAATCCATGCTCGCGGGCAATGGCGCCGTATTCGGCGACCTCATCGGGGGTGTACACCGCGCCCCACTCGGTGACATTAGATAGGCTAATCGCCGAGGGTTTGACGTTGTGAACGCCGTGTATTTGCGAGGCGACAATGTGCTCACGAATGGCCGTGGGATCAGGCTTGCCAGCATCGCCGGGAATACCCAACTGGCGAGCACCCCCCGAAATCGCTTCAGGGGCGGTATTTTCATCGTTAATAATGTGCGCCGCGTGGTGACAGTAAATACCGCCCCAGGGCGGACACAGGGCACTCAAAGCCAATGCGTTGGCTGCCGACCCGGTAGCCACCAAAAACACCTGACAGGGTCGCTCAAATATGTCCGATAACCGCTCAGTCACCGCCTGGGTCCAGTCGTCCTCGCCATAGGCGGGCGCGGTTCCTGAGGCAGCATCAGTCATTGCCGCAAGTATCTGTGGGTGAACTCCCGATTGGTTATCCGAACCAAACTGCATTTTATAATCCTCCACTATTAATCACCCACCACCATCGGCCGCTCCACAACCCCGCGATGCTGAGCCAATATATGACAACAAAGTATTGATGAGTGGTGTGCTGACAAGCCTCGAGACGTTGGGAGTTACACGTATCTCTCCGGCAAAATCCGCCCTAAGCCATGTTGCAGGGTTATGCAGTAGGCTCGGAGACCACTACCGACACGGCATCCCCGACACGAATCAATCCGCCTTCAATAATACGTGCGCACAAGCCGCCATAGCCCAACATGGCGGCCACACCACCCGGGCCAAGCGCCTGTTCCATACGCGCGCAAGGATGACAAAGCTGGGTCGCCTCTAGTAATGCATTACCCACTCGAAAACGTTGGCGCCTGAGTGCATTGAGATTGAGCCCCTCCACCACAATATTGCGGCGTAATATCGCAGGCTCAATATCCCTAAGACCCGTGTGCTGCTCAATCTGACCAATAAACTCACGAGAGATGAGCGTCACCTGCCGACCCGAACCGGGGGTCTTTTTCATGCGGTGATCACCCTCAAGCCCCAACTCGGCAACGGCCTCGACACTCTCAACACTTATTAACGGCTCTCGACGCAGCGGGCGCAGCCCAATCCACTTCACGGTTCCCGGGGCAATATCGCGAGCATATCGGTCTAGCGGGTTGGTGCGTTTGGTCATTGCGACACCTCGGCTCGCAACTGATCACTCACAGCCAGCAGCGCTGCCAACAATTCGTCGCCATAGGCACTTGCCGTCGCGGTCTCAGCATTGCTGTGCACGGCTATGACCAGGTTCGCTTTGGGGTCGACAAAAATGGTTTGCTCAAAGATACCCAACGCCGCGAATCGACCATCACCCAATAACCACCACATATAGCCGTAGTCGGCGCGGTCTTTAAACGGTTGGGTACTGTCACGCATCCAGCCCTCAGGGAGTACTCTCGTGCCATCAGGCAATACACCATCGGCCATCGCAAACAACCCTAGGCGAGCATAATCGCGGGTGGTCGCACTGATACAACAGCCTCCCGTCTCTCTGCCGTCGGGCCTATCCAACAACCAGTGGGCATCATCAGCCATACCGAAGGGCTGCCATATTTTCTGGCGCAAGTACGGCACCGCGCTATTGGCGATAGCTGCTCGAAGCACTTCCCCAGTCAGGTTGGCCTCACCCGTGTTGTAATTAAATTTTTCGCCTGCGGGCGCTACCCGAGGCAAGGTATCTAGGTGAGCCGTCAACGCCCGACCATTCACCGCTCCGGCAA
>Ga0181571_10004076_pt1 | contig 10954 bp, 11 predicted proteins | sample 101ome_17_FD_132440 | JGI IMG/M metagenome (GOLD analysis project Ga0181571, IMG submission 132440) | Coastal salt marsh microbial communities from the Groves Creek Marsh, Skidaway Island, Georgia - 101407AT metaG (megahit assembly) | ecosystem: Environmental > Aquatic > Marine > Intertidal...
GCTATCGGCGTTACAAAACTTGGGTTATGCACCCGGAGAAGCGGCGGGCGCTGTAGCGGAGGCTTTGTCGAATGACCGCGATTTGGATACTGCCGCTCTGATCCGCATCGCCTTGCGCCTCCTCGCACCAAAGGGATAATGCGCGGCTATGAGTGACCCCGATCAAACCCTGCGCCCAGAGCGCCAGCCTGAAGACACAGATCGCGCGCTGCGCCCTCAGAGCTTGGATGAATTCGTCGGGCAGGCAGATGCCAGGGCGAACTTGCGGGTGTTTATCGAAAGCGCACGCCGTCGCGGAGAGGCGATGGATCATACACTTTTTCACGGTCCGCCGGGGCTAGGGAAAACGACGCTTGCGCAGATCATTGCCCGTGAGCTTGGCGTCAATTTCCGTATGACCTCTGGGCCGGTTCTTGCCAAGGCAGGTGACCTGGCCGCGATCTTGACCAATCTCGAGGCGCGAGATGTGCTCTTCATTGACGAAATTCACCGCCTCAACCCTGCCGTCGAAGAGGTGCTTTACCCAGCACTCGAAGACTTCGAGTTGGACTTGGTAATTGGCGAGGGGCCGGCGGCGCGAACGGTCAGAATAGAACTTCAGCCTTTTACGCTCGTTGGTGCGACCACGCGACTCGGGCTGTTGACGACACCGTTACGGGACCGTTTCGGCATTCCGACGCGTCTGCAATTTTATACCGTTCATGAACTGCATCAGATCGTAACCCGCGGTGCGCGGCTTGTCGGATGTCCGGCGGACGATGACGGCGCAATGGAGATTGCTCGACGCGCAAGAGGAACGCCCCGCATCGCGGGGCGTTTGCTGCGGCGCGTCGTAGATTTCGCGATTGTCGAAGGTGATGGCCGCGTCACACGGGAAATCGCCGATCGAGCGCTGAACCGCTTGGGTGTCGATCATCTGGGTTTGGATGGTGCGGATCGGCGCTACCTGAGCTTGATTGCGGAAAGCTATGGCGGTGGTCCTGTCGGGATCGAAACTCTGTCGGCGGCTTTGTCGGAAAGCCGGGATGCGCTGGAAGAGGTGATTGAGCCTTACCTGCTCCAACAGGGTTTGATCCAACGGACGCCCCGTGGGCGGATGCTGGCGCGGCAGGCTTGGCAGCATCTGGGGCTGACAGCGCCCCGAACTGACGATAGGGACTTGTTCGGATAATTGATTCAGAACGGTGGGGCGATCGGGCTCGCCGTTCGCTTGCGCAGAGCAGGGGAGAATGCATGACGCCGGAGGACGTCCAGAGCTATTTTCGGAAATCGGATGGGCAATATCTGTTTGCGCGGTGGGGGCGCCCAATCGTTCCGGTGGTTTTCGGAGTTGAGGAAAAGACTCTCGAAATCATCAAAGGAGCTGTAGAGGCGGTCGTCACACTGGCGAACCATAAAATGGCCGAGACTGATCCGGAGCTGGGTGCGAATTTGATGATCTTTTTCCTTCGGGATTGGAAGGAACTATTGGACGTTCCCAATCTTGAGGAAATGGTGCCGGGCTTGGATGCATTGGTTGCGCGGCTTGATGACATGCGTGCCAACCACTACCGCACCTTTCGATTTGACGATCAGGCGGCAATTCGGGCGTGTTTTGCATTTGTCCGCATGGATGCGGAGTTGTCGGAGTTGCCTGCCGAAACAATCGCTTTGAACGAAGCCGTCCAGATGATCGTTCTTTGGTCTGACTGCGCTTTTAAGGAGCGTTCGCCGCTTGCCACAGTAACAGGGTCAGCAGTGCTTCGACCGGATCTGGCTGATCTAATTCGCGCAGCTTATGATCCGATGATGCCTTGTGCAGCACATGACGACGCCCACGCCTACCGGCTGTCAGCAAGAACGGAGTTGTCAAGATGACTCACCATTTTGGATGTCGTGTATACTATGAGGATACCGACATGGCGGGTATCGTCTACTACGCGAACTATCTCCGTTTTATCGAGCGCGCGCGGACAGAATGGGCAAGGCACCACGGAATTGACCAAAAAAGGTTGAGGGCCGAAGTCGGAATCGTGTTTGCGGTACGGCGTGTCGAAGCGGATTTCATCGCGCCAGCCGTTTTTGACGATATGCTCGATGTCGCAACTACGGTGCAAAAGGCGACAGGCGCGCGCATAGTCCTCAATCAGGAAGTAACCCGTGGCAGCGAAATGTTGTTCTCTGCACAGGTGACGCTCGTAGCGCTTGCCGCGAACGGGGCTCCGAGCCGCATTCCGGCGGTTCTCCGCTCAAAATTAGCCTAGGATTTCGCATTGAAACGCCGATGTGATGTGCGTTTCATTGGATTTCTGGATAAAGCTGGAGTATCCCCTTTTTAAGAGGCGGGAATACGCCAAAACAAAGAGCAGTAAAATGGACGTCGCAACCGACTATACGATGTGGGCCTTGTTTGCCCGCGCTACGATCATTGTCAAACTCGTGATGATTATGTTGCTCGTTGCATCGGTATGGTGCTGGGCGGTGATCGTAGACAAGTTTTTGCAATTCCGAAAAGCCCGCGCTGAAGCTGCAATTTTTGATCGGGCGTTTTGGTCTGGTGAGCCGCTCGACGAGCTTTTTGACGAAGTCGGTCCGTCTCCTTCAGGCCCATCACAAAGAATTTTTGCCTCAGGCATGCTGGAGTGGCGCCGCAGCCATCGGCAAGACGGCGCGCTGATCGCGGGTGCTCAAGCGCGGATTGACCGATCGATGGATGTGGCTATCGCGAAGGAGGCAGCGAGTTTACAAAAAGGTTTGCCGATCTTGGCAACAGTTGGCTCTACCGCGCCCTTCGTTGGCCTTTTCGGCACGGTCTGGGGCATCATGAATGCGTTCATCGAGATCGCCGAGGCGCAGAGCACGAACCTTGCAGTCGTTGCCCCAGGTATTGCCGAAGCGCTGCTGGCTACTGGTCTTGGATTGCTTGCCGCGATCCCTGCTGTCATCTTCTACAACAAGCTTTCCGCCGACAGCGACAGGATCATTGCAGGCTACGAGGCATTTGCCGACGAATTCCATACCATTCTCTCCCGTCAGCTGGACAGCTGATATGGGTGCCGGCGTCCTGAAGAAAGATGGTGGCGGAGGCAGCAGGCGCAGGCGTCATAGTCGTGCCCAGCCGATGGCTGAAATCAACGTAACACCCTTTGTGGATGTGATGTTGGTGTTGCTAATCATTTTCATGGTTGCGGCACCTTTGATGACGGTCGGCATACCTGTGGAGTTGCCGAAAACCGAAGCGACCGCGTTGCCCACTGATGAGGAAGAACCTCTTACCGTGACCATCGCGGATGACGGTTCTGTGTCGATCCAGAATACCCCAACGCCTGAGGAAGAACTGGTTGGGAAGTTGCGCGCCATAGCCGCCGAACGTTCGAGTGATCGCATCTATTTGCGTGCGGACGGAAAGAATGCTTGGGATCGCGTCGCACAAATCATGGGCGCATTGAACGCAGGCGGCTTCGGAAATATCGGCCTTGTGACAGATGTTGGCGGTCCGTCGCTGGACGGCGAACCGGTGACAGGTGCGGAATAGGGGCTCCAAGTGAGCATAGGCGCCTACATTTCATCCTTTATGCATGCAGCGTTGCTGCTGTGGTTGATTGTTGGTTGGGGTCTGCAACATGAGCCATTGCCGTTTGAGGTGACAGAAATTTCCGTGGTTTCCGGTGAAGAGTTTGAGGCGATTGTCAGGGCAACGACGCCCGATGCAGTCACCGACACGCCGAGCCTCGCCATCGATCCCGCCGTTGAAGATGCGCCGCCGGTCGCGCCGGAAGTTTCGGATGAAAATGTTACTCTTACCGAGCCGGAGGTTGTAGAGGTTCCTGTCGAGGAGGCACCACCTCCTGCACCTTTGATGCCTCTGGACGAGGACGTAGAGGTCGCCGATACGATCCCGCAGCTTCCGGATTTCCAGCCACCCTCGGCACCTGACTTGCCGCCCTCAGACGCGCCAACGCCACGCGAAGCACCGCGCATCGCGCCGGAGCCGATCTCTGCGCCACCGGAGGATGCTTTGATCGACGACTCTGTTCAGGAAAGTGCCGAGCCCTCTGAAACGGCAGAGGCTGAAACGAATGCCGAGCCTGTCGAAGCGACTGCCCCAGAGGAAGCAACGACAGAAATTGTCACCGAGGCAGAGACACCGTCGGGCGCGCCAGAGACAACAATTCTGCCTCGTGCGCGCCCGGCACGGCCTGCACCACCCACAGATCAGCCGGAAACGTCCAACGCTAGCGATGTTGCTTCGGCCGTTGCGGATGCCGTCGCCGAAGAAACAGCTTCGGCACCGGTTCCATCGGGCCCACCGATGACGGGGGCCGAGGAAGACGCATTTCGCAGGTCAATTGCGCGGTGCTGGAACGTTGATGTTGGTGCGGAATGGACCCGCGTAACAGTCACTGTTGGCTTCTCGCTCAGTCAGGAAGGCAGGATTGAGGGAGATATTCGTCTGGTTGGCGCAACTGGCGGAAGCGATGAGCAAGCGCGTGCCGCGTTCCAGTCGGCCCGCCGCGCTATCCTACGTTGCGGCGCATCAGGCTATGATCTGCCAGCAGATAAGTATGATCGGTGGCGCGATGTTGAGGTCACATTCGACCCCTCTACGATGAGGTTGAGATGATGAGAACGCAACACCATCGAATAAAGTTCAATTATGCATGGCAGATCGCGCCGTGTTATCGACTATCAGAAATGTTTTCGGCACGAGTGTGCGAAGGCCGAAAGAGACGGGAGCGGTAGAATGAAGAAAATCTTGGTCGTCCTCATGCTGATTTGCGCGGCTTTGCCGGCATGGTCGCAAAATGGACCGCTTCGTCTGACGATTACAGACGGTGTAATCGAGCCTTTACCGTTTGCGCTTCCGTCCTTCCAAGCAGAGAGTGTTGCTTCGATTGAATTGGCGCAGAATATAAGCCGTGTCATAGCTGACGATCTGGTGGGAACTGGACTGTTCCGCCAGATACCTTCATCGGCCTTTATCAGTCAGCACGAAGCGTTCACCAACGCTGTTGCCTTCCCAGACTGGAGGGCAATCAACGCACAGGCGCTGGTGATCGGTGCCGTTGCCCTGAATGGTGATCAGGTCGTCGTCAAATTTCGGCTCTACGACGTGTTCCTCGGTCAGGAAATGGGCAGCGGTATGCAGCTTGTCTCCTCAGTCTCTGGTTGGCGTCGCTTGGCGCATCGCGTGGCCGATCAAGTCTATTCGCGGATAACCGGCGAGGAAGGGTATTTTGATAGCCGCGTGGTTTATGTCGCGGAGTCTGGCCCAAAGGACAATCGCCAAAAGCGGCTTGCAATCATGGATTTTGATGGAGCGAATGTTCAGTACCTGACCGAGAATGCCGGCCTCGTCCTTGCCCCACGGTTTTCTCCAACGGGTGATCGGGTTTTGTATACGAGCTTCGAAAGTGGCTTCCCGAGGATCAACGTGCTTGGGGTATCCAACGTCGCGCCGCGCCAGGTGGCCACTAAAGCAGGTGAAATGGCTTTCTCGCCCCGTTTCTCGCGCGACGGTCGCCAAGTGATTTATAGTCTTGCCAATGGCGGGAATACCGACATCTGGCGCACTGATCTCGCGACTGGTCAGCATACGCGATTGACTGCTGCGCCCTCGATTGAAACGGCTCCCAGTTTTTCGCCGGATGGAAGCAGTATCGTCTTCGAGTCCGATAGATCCGGCTCGCCTCAGCTTTATATCATGAGCGCGGATGGTGGTGAGGCGCGCAGGATATCTTCGGGTGGGGGACGCTATGGCACACCCGTCTGGTCGCCTCGCGGTGATCTAATTGCCTTCACCAAGCAAAACGCGGGGCGTTTTCATATCGGTGTCATGCGCACCGACGGAAGCGAAGAAAGATTGCTAACGGCGTCATTCCTCGATGAGGGGCCGACATGGTCACCCAATGGCCGCGTGATTATGTTTTTCCGTGAAACCCGTGGCGCTCAAGGGGTTCCCGCACTTTATTCGGTGGATGTGAGTGGTCGAAACCTGAGGCAGGTCCCGACGGCTACAGCCGCCTCTGATCCTTCATGGGGGCCGCTTCAGAACTGAATTTGAACGGCATTCCACAAGTTTCCATTTGATGCTAGTCTGAAGTAAACAGGCATCACAACATACAGGACAAAGCCAATGAACAGCCTGACCAAAGCCACGCTCATCGTACTGGCCCTATCGACGGCCGCTTGTACTAACCCCAATCGTTTTGGGGGTGATTCAGTTGACCTCAACGGAAGTGCCGGTGGCTTCGGGCCGCTCGGCTCCGTCGATGATCCAACCAGCCCTGCATTCTTCAATGAGCGGATTGGTGATCGCGTATTGTTCGCGGTTGACGAGTCCACCCTTTCAGCGGAAGCGAAAATCGTCCTCGATGGCCAGATTTCATGGCTGATGGAAAACCCTGATTATGCCGCTGTTATTGAAGGACATGCCGACGAACAGGGAACGCGGGAATACAACCTTGCTCTCGGTGCCCGTCGCGCCAATGCGGTGCGTGAATATCTGATCACTGGCGGAGTTGCTGCTTCCCGTATTCAAACGGTCTCCTATGGGAAGGAGCGCCCGGTTTCCGTCTGCTCTGAGGAGGCCTGCTATGCCCAAAACCGGCGCGCAGTGACGGTTATTTCCATCGCGGCACTGGGATAACGGACAGTTATGTTTTTACGATCCGTAGTTATTGCTGCTGTTTTATGCGTCGGCCTGCCGGTTTCGGCGCAATCGACGGATGAGACACTCGCGGACATCCGCCAGCAATTGACTATTCTCTATGTGGAGCTTCAGCGCCTCCGTACGGAGCTTTCCACAACGGGCGGAGCGTCATCGACGTCGGGAACCGGTTCCCCCTTGGAAAGGCTCGACTCGATCCAATCGGAAGTAGAGCGGCTGACCTCAAAAACTGAGGCGTTGGAGTTGCGGATCAACCGCATCACCGTGGATGGTACGAACCGTGTCGGGGACCTTGAGTTTCGCCTTTGTGAACTTGAGCCAAACTGCGATATCGCATCGCTTGGAGAAACGCCGTCGTTAGGGGGTGTTGACAGCGCCGCCGAAGTGCCACAGCCCCTGCCAACGGTGGAAAGTAGCGGCCCCGCATTGGCGGTTGGGGAACAAGCTGATTTTGATGCGGCTCGCACAGCTTTGGAGCAAGGTTACCTTGAAGGCGCAGCAATGGCTTTCGCCGATTTCGTGGAGGCCTATCCGGGTGGACCGCTAACGGCGCAGGCAGATTATTTTCGTGGGGAGGCGCTTGAGGCTCTGGGGCGTCTTACGGACGCGGCGCGAGCCTATCTCGCTTCCTTTTCGGTAGATCCAAGCGGGGATGTGGCGCCGGATGCTTTGTTCAAGTTGGGCTTTATGCTCGGTGAGATTGGGCAGGCTCAAGATGCATGCTTAACCCTCTCTGAAGTCGAGGTGCGTTTTCCTAACCATCCTGCTGTCGTTGACGCGCGAGCTGTCATGCAGGTCCTTGGCTGTCAGTGACTCAGGAAAAAGTACAGGGTGGGTTTCCTTCCAGCTTTGTGACGCGTGCTGCTTTAGAACTGAGCGGGCTTAAAGGCCTTCGCATCGGAGTTGCGGTGTCCGGTGGCGGAGATTCAATGGCTCTATTGAACTTGCTTCACGAGTGGGGCGGCGGGGAAGTGGACCTTGCTGCGGTAACGGTCAATCACGGACTGCGCGCAGAGGCCGCCTCCGAAGCCGAATTTGTGGCAAGTGTCTGCGAAAATATGGAGATCCCGCACCAAGTTCTTTATTGGGACGGCACTCAAAATAACGGGAACCTGCAGAACGCTGCGCGCGTGGCCCGCTATCGATTGCTTGCTGATTGGGCGCTTGAGATGTCGCGTGATATTGTGCTTCTCGCGCATACTTCAAACGATGTGGCCGAAACTTTCTTAATGAACTTGTCCCGCAGTGCCGGCATTGACGGGCTTGCAGCAATGCCAGACCGATTTGTCCGAAACGGTGTTACGTTCGCTCGCCCTCTCCTGCGGGAGAGTCGGTTGACTCTGCGTTCGTACCTGAAGGCGTGTGGACGAGGATGGATCGAAGATCCGAGCAATCATGACCTCCGGTTTGATCGTGTCAAAATGCGAGGTTTGTTGGATATCCTCGAGGGTTACGGGTTGTCGGCGGAAGTCGTCTCGGATTCGGCTTTCGCATTGGCAGACAGTCGAGACATTGTCCGGAATGAAACGAGCGGGCTTGCGCGGTCCTGCGCTGCAGATGACCGGGGTGATGTCCTTTTATCGCGCATCCCTTTCGCGTCGGCCCCGTTTGAGCTGCGTCGGAGGCTGTTAGCACTGGCGATAAGGTATGTATCGAACGCTGAATATCCTCCTAGGCATGCTTCGGTGGCAACCTTGTTGAACGTCAAAGAAGATAATTGGAAATCTACACTGGGTGGTTGTGTGATAACCGCCGATCAAAAGACCCTTCGGATCGCGCGGGAGTTTTCTTCGGTTCGCGGGACGGTTTGCGCCAGCGATAAACTGTGGGACAACCGATGGAAATTCACTGGCCCACATCGGGACGGTCTTGAAATTCGAGTTTTAGGCGAAGATGGCATAAAGAATTGCCCGGATTGGCGCTCTGAGGGGCTGCCATGGGTGTCTATTCTGTCATCTCCCGCTATATGGGACGGCGAAACAATGATCTCGGCGCCGGTTGCCGGTTTTTCAGCGGGATGGAGCGCGCAGATTGTCGCGGATTTCATCACCTTTGTGGAAGCGCATTGAACAACCGGACTTGATCTCTATTTTAGGAGGGTGCCTGCGACTCTGACGCAGGCAAACCGATTATGAGGAGTTCCCCTTGGGCAACGCGCGCAATATCGTTTTTTGGGTCGTTCTGTTCTTGCTTGTACTGGCACTATTCAACGTGTTCAGCGGCGGGCAGAGTAATTTGCAAAGCAGTACCCGCACCTACTCACAGTTTGTTTCGGCTCTTGAGGCTGGCAACGTTGCCGAGGTGACGTTGGATGGCGAGCGCGTTGAATACCGCGACGAGAACGGACGTTCTTTTGTAACGATCAAACCGGAAGACGCGGAGCTGACGCAGCAGCTTATCGATGGCGGTGTGCCGGTTCGGGCCGAGAGCCAAGAGACGTCAACCTTCCAAGCTTTCATCCTCTCGCTTCTTCCTTTCCTGCTTCTGATCGGGGTTTGGATTTACTTCATGAACCGTATGCAGGGTGGTGGCCGTGGCAGTGCTATGGGGTTTGGCAAGTCGAAGGCGAAGCTGCTGACCGAGAAACAAGGGCGTGTGACCTTTGACGACGTGGCAGGTATCGATGAAGCCAAAGAAGAGCTTGAGGAGATTGTCGAGTTTCTCCGCAGCCCGCAAAAATTTTCCCGTCTTGGCGGCAAAATTCCCAAGGGTGCCCTGCTTGTTGGCCCTCCTGGAACGGGTAAAACCCTTTTGGCGCGCGCCATCGCGGGCGAGGCCGGTGTACCGTTTTTCACGATTTCGGGTTCCGATTTTGTTGAGATGTTCGTGGGTGTAGGTGCGAGCCGTGTGCGCGATATGTTTGAGCAGGCGAAAAAGAACGCACCTTGTATCGTTTTCATTGACGAGATCGACGCAGTCGGTCGTGCGCGTGGCGTCGGCATTGGTGGCGGCAACGACGAGCGCGAGCAGACGCTTAACCAGCTTTTGGTGGAAATGGACGGCTTTGAGGCCAATGAAGGCGTCATTATAATCGCGGCCACGAACCGTCGCGATGTGCTTGATCCGGCGTTGCTACGCCCGGGACGCTTTGATCGTCAGGTGACGGTGCCCAATCCCGACATCAAAGGCCGCGAGAAAATTCTTGCAGTGCATGCCCGCAAGACGCCCCTCGGACCGAATGTTGATCTGCGGATCATCGCCCGTGGGACACCCGGCTTTTCCGGTGCGGACCTGGCGAACCTTGTGAACGAGGCGGCGTTGATGGCCGCCCGTGTCGGACGCCGGTTTGTGACGATGGTGGATTTCGAAAACGCCAAAGACAAAGTGATGATGGGTGCGGAACGGCGTTCTATGGTCCTGACACCCGAGCAAAAGGAAAAGACAGCCTACCATGAGGCGGGTCACGCCGTGGTTGGGCTGTCACTGCCGAAATGCGATCCTGTCTATAAGGCAACGATTATTCCGCGCGGGCGGGCTTTGGGTATGGTGATGCGCCTGCCGGAGCGCGACCAGCTCTCGGTCACACGCGGTAAAATGAAAGCCGATTTGGCCGTTGCTATGGGTGGACGGATTGCCGAGGAGCTTATTTTCGGCCATGAAAAAGTTACTTCCGGTGCGTCGTCTGACATCCAAATGGCGACCAATATGGCCAAAGCCATGGTCACGCAATATGGCATGAGCGATGAAATGGGGCCATTGGCCTATGGCGAGAATGAGCAGGAAGTGTTTCTCGGTCATTCGGTCGCGCGCCAGCAAAACATGTCGGAAGACACGCAAAGGCGCATTGATGCCGAAGTGCGAAAGCTGGTCGAAGAAGGCTATGAAAAAGCCCGCAGCATTTTGCAGGAAAAAATGAATGACCTGCACACAATTGCCAAAGGCTTGCTGGAATATGAAACCCTGTCGGGTGAGGAAATTATCAATTTGCTGAAGGGCGAAGCACCGCACCGGCCGGAAGATGATACGCCAAGCGGCACGCCGGGAACCGGCTCGCCTTTCCCGAAAGTCGGCGGCAGCAATGTCGGCGGCGCGGAGCCGCAAGGCACATAAGGCACAAAGGGCAAAAGGCGCGTCAGCCGCTGATTTGTTCTTGGCTTTTTGAGCGTGGCGTCACCTTCTGATACACTGAAGCAATCTGCGGCTGAAACGCCGCAGATTGTTGGTATTTTGAACATTACTGAAGACAGTTTTTCCGATGGCGGCGCTTATCTTGACCCCGATGCGGCGCTGGCGCAGGCGCAGCATTTGGTGGCAGACGGCGCGGCTATGCTTGATGTCGGCCCGGCCTCCAGCCATCCCGATGCC